>Ga0208199_1000274_pt1 | contig 21523 bp, 17 predicted proteins | sample Sb_taG_FD_187705 | JGI IMG/M metagenome (GOLD analysis project Ga0208199, IMG submission 187705) | Peat soil microbial communities from Weissenstadt, Germany - Sb_50d_1_NS metaG (SPAdes) (version 2) | ecosystem: Environmental > Terrestrial > Soil > Wetlands > Peat | place: Germany: Weissenstadt... | reverse complement strand
AGACTCGTTCACCATTCAGCTTCGGGATTTGGCCAACAGATTTCACTCGCTTCGAAAGCAGCAGCTTCAGACACTGGAATACAAACTGGAAGCAACGCCGATGTCGAGTTATCGGGATAAGTTATCTGGCGCCGAGGTGGACCACTTAGTCGCCTATTTGGCCAGCTTGCGAGGTCAGCGATGAGATTCGCACGTGTAACGTTCCTGCTTCCCTGTCTTCTCACTGCGCAGGTGCCCTACGAACGAATCGTCAACGCAGATGGAGAGCCCGGTGTTTGGCTCACTTACTCAGGGAACTATCAGGGGCACCGTTACTCGCGGCTGGCGGAAATCACGCCCGCGAACGTGGCCGGGTTGCGTCCCCTATGGGTCTATCAAACGAATAACCCTCGGACCGAAGTCTCTCCGGTGGTAGTGGACGGTGTGATGTACGTCACTGAGGCAAACAACGTGACCGCGCTCGACGTTCACACGGGACGGTCCCTATGGAGCTGGACACGGCCGATTCCGAAGGACCTGCAAACCATCGGGTTCGGCCGCACAAACCGTGGCGTTGCTGTGATTGATGAGTTGGTCGTGGTGGGCACGCTGGACGCACATCTGGTCGCGCTCGATGCCAAGACCGGTGCGGTTCGCTGGGATGCCGAAGTGGCGGACTACAAGGTCGGCCACTGTATTACCGGGGCGCCCATCGCCATCGATGGCAAGATCCTTACTGGCATCTCGGGCGGCGAGGCAGGTATCCGTGGCTTCATCGATGCCTACGACGCGAAAAGTGGGAAACGTCTCTGGCGATTCTGGACGATTCCTGGCCCCGGAGAGCCAGGGCACGATACCTGGACAAGTGATGCATGGAAAACCGGAGGCGGCTCGACCTGGGTTTCGGGTTCCTATGATCCCGACCTGAAGCTCGTCTATTGGGGCGTAGGCAACCCCGGACCCGATTGGAATGGTGACAGCCGCATCGGTGACAATCTCTATACCTGCTCGCTGATCGCGCTAGATGCCGATACCGGCAAGCTGCGCTGGCATTTTCAGTTCACACCGCACGACGAGCACGATTGGGATGCCACCGAGATTCCTGTTCTGATCAACGGCACCGTGCGCGGACAGCCACGCAAACTCATGGCCATGGCGAACCGCAATGGCTTTTATTATCTGCTCGACCGGGCAACCGGAGAGTTCCTGCTCGGCACACCCTACGCCAAGCAGACATGGGCCAAGGGACTGGATGACAGTGGCCGTCCCATGGTGTTACCGAACAGCGCGCCGAGCGTTCAGGGCACATTGGTTTACCCGAGCCTGCAAGGAGCCACTAACTGGTTCAGTCCATCCTATAGCCCGAAGACGAATCTTTTCTACGTGGCGGTCCGTGAGATGGGTTCCTACTATTTCAAAGGCGAAGCCGAGTATAAGCCAGGCACCTTCTTTGCGGGCGGAGGCGAGCGCGCATTGGACGGTGACCAAGCCTGGGGTGCAATTCGTGCGCTCTATCCCACCACTGGCAAGATGATCTGGGAGTTTCGCCTGAAGTCCCCGCCTTGGGCTGGCGTTCTGTCAACCGCCGGAGGGTTGGTGTTCGGCGGCTCCAACGAAGGGAACTTCTACGCACTCGACGCCCGCGACGGAAAACCGCTCTGGGACTTCCAGACCGGCTCCAGCATGGAGTCCAATCCCATTAGTTTCTTTGTAGACGGCAAACAGCGCGTGGCCGTAGCCGCGGGACGTGCGGTATTCGTGTTCGGCCTCGCCGGTAACTGAGTCTGGAAGAAAACTCAAGAAGTGCAACCATTCGGGCCAAAGCCGCGTCCTCCGACGGGAGGGCTTATGAAACTGATCGTTCTACTTGCCGCGGCCACCGTTGCCGTACCGCTGGCAATCTGCCAAGAGAGGCCACAGCAACTCCACCAGATGATCGCCCACATTTCTCTTTCGGCAGACAGCATACAGCGGGACATCTCGCAGGCCGCGTATACTCCCATAATTCAATTGAAGGGAGACGTAAAGATCGTAAAGCCGCTTTGCGCTCCGGCGGGCCCAGCGGGCTCACTGGTCTGCGAAGAAGAGATGGTCTTGCACGCGGATGAGGCAGAGTACCGCGAGGATACCGGCGAGATTACACCGAAGGGAAACGTACACGTGAGCTTCCGCAAGATGAAGGAGTCAAGGTAGGGCCAGGCACCGCCTCGCCTTCCTCCCGGGAAGTGGGTTTACGAGACCAGCCGGCCTGATCGAACTAAGGGTCCCACAGCCAAGTCCTCGTCAATTAAGGGCCAATGGATCCCGTAACCGGAAGGTGAAAGCTCGGCTCGATCCCGTTCTGCCTGGGATGCGTGAGCAAGCCGCTCGGAACACCTTTCCCATGGAATCGAAACGGACCCGCTTTCCGTGGTCACAATGAGCGCCTCGCGCGTCGTCACAATTGCTTTTGCCAATATCGGGGCTGTCTTACTTGGCACGATTTCCTCCGAAATGCTCCCGACCCTCGTGTCTCAAAAGGGCCGCTCAGTCTGCGTTTTCGAATGTCCTCACCGCGCCGTCTGCTGGTTGAGAAGCGCTTCTTGCTCTTCGATGTACGCCCACAGTTCCTCGTCGGATTTGAAAGACGGTTTTTTTGGCATCTCCGCTGATCCAGCAAACTCCTTCCCATTCATTTTGCCACCGGCCCCCGCGTGTGGGTGATAGTCTGGGGTATATGTCGTGGCATCGAAAGACCGTTAGCGTGGCGACGGAGATAGACACCATTTCGGCAGAAGCGTTCCTCAACGAGGTTTCGAAAGCGATTCAAGCAACGAGTTCGACCCAGTCTCTCAACGAAGCAGAAGTTTATAGAGACGACAACACCGTTCCCGGCCATATATCTTTTTACGTTTCCCCCAAAGCATCAACCATCGCGAAGAATGTGCTGGCCGAGTTTTCTGCCGTTGCTTGCGCGGAACCCAATCTAGCCGGACTTCGAAAGGTGTTCCCGAGTTAGCGCCACGCACTGTTACACAAAAGGGTCCTTGTTGAACGTTATCCAGCGAAGGCGAATGCCACTGACGCCACAATGAACACTAGTGATGGCACACCCCTGAGGAAGTCGTGCCGCGCCCTTTCACAGGCCGGGATTGAGTTCTCGTTGAGCAATCCAAAGTTCGGGACTGAGACGTACATTCAGCTCCGTATCCGTAAATCCTCAGGAGCAAGCCGGGGCGCGCGGCAAGAATGAGCACGTGGAGGCCGTACGCCACTCCGCTAGCCCATCCGAAACAAAGGAGGACGCAGACGGGCCAACTGGACGTGTATTTCGGCCACGCTTAGATGCGGGCACAGTTACAAGCTGGGCGATGCCCGCCTGCGCCCTTCACGCCAGATTCAGAACCTGCATCATCGTTCCGCTCTGGCCCTGAATCTTCTCCTGCAGCATCATCAGTGCGTGAATGAGCTGCTCGGGACGCGGTGGGCACCCGGGAACAAACACATCCACCGGGATCACCTGGTTGACCGGAACCAGCGCGTAATTGTTGAACACGCCCGTCGAGGTGGCGCAGGCGCCCATCGAGATTACCCACTTCGGTTCGGGCATCTGCTGGTACAGGTGGCGGATCACCGGGGCCATCTTGTTCGAAACGCGGCCGGCGATGATCATGAGGTCCGACTGCCGCGGCGAGCCGCGAAATACTTCTGCCCCGAAACGCGCGATGTCGAAGCGCGATGCGCTCATGGACATCATTTCGATGGCGCAGCAGGCCAAGCCGAACGACATGGGCCAGATGGAGTTCTTGCGCGCCCAGTTGATGGCTTTATCGAGCGTCGTGAGAATGAGCCCTTCAGACGCCGCCGACCGTTCCGTGAATTCGTTGTCGATGCGCGCGAATAGCTCCGGCGGGCCGCTCGCTAATGGACTGTCTGCCATATCTCTATTTTCGCACGGAGGGAACGTGGTTTCCGTGAGAGCCACTGCTAGAATCGGAAGATCCGCGTGCCGATCACCTCCTCCACCTACGCCGAAGCTCTGGACCGGGCCGCTGAGCTTTGGGGAATACAGCCGGACTACTGGGACATTTGGGGGAAACATCACATCACGCCCGTCGAAACCAAGCGTGCCATCCTCCGCTCGCTGGGTGTCCCCACAGGTACCAAGGAAGAATTGGACGAAGCCTTGGCGGCGCGCTCTCGCCAGGAGTGGTCGCGCCTGGTTGCGCCCTGCCTCGTGATCAGCGAAAGCCAGCGACCGCGGCAGTTTGCCGCGAATTTGCCGGCGGATCTCGCCGCCCTGGATGCCCGCGTAACTCTAAAATTGGAAAACGGTGCACCCCAGATCTATCAGGTGCCCCTTCGGGAACTTCCGGTAGCCGATACCATGGAGTTCAACGGATCGAGCCATGTGCGCAAGCTCGTGCCCCTGCCGGATGAAATGCCGCTTGGGTATCACGACCTGGAAATCCTGGTGGGCGGCGCATGTGCCACCACGCGGCTCATCGTGGCGCCAGACCGCGCGTATCTGCCCGAAGGATTGCGTGCCGCCGGCATCGCCATTGCGCTTTACGGAGTGCGGTCCGATCGCAACTGGGGATGCGGTGATTTTCACGATCTTCAGGGTGTTCTCGATTGGGTGGCGGGCCAAGTGGGCGCCAGCTTCGTGGCTCTCAATCCCCTGCATGCCATCCACAATCGACGCCCGTATAACACCAGTCCCTACCTGCCCAACTCCATCTTCTACCAGAACTGGCTTTACCTGGATGTCGAAGGCATTCCCGATTTCACCGCCTGCCCGCGCGCGCAGCGTCTCTGGGCGAAACCGGAGATCCAGCAGGAAGTAGCCGCGCTGCGGTCGTCTGAGTTCGTGGAGTACGAGCGCGTCCAAGCGCTCAAAATGCGGTTCCTCAAACCGGTGTTCGCGACTTTTCTGCGAGAATACCGGGCGAACTCGGCTCGCGCCCGCGAGTTTCAGGAATACATCGGCCGCGAAGGCGAACTGCTGCGCCGCTTCGCCACCTACTGCGCACTCGACGAGTGGATTCACAGCCGAAATCCGGACGTCTGGTTGTGGACCGATTGGCCTGAGCCGCTGCGCAATCCGGATTCCACGGAAACCGAAGCTTTTCGCAAAAAACACTGGCGCCTGGTTCTGTTCTACCAGTACCTGGAATGGCAGATCAGTGTGCAACTCAGCGCCGCTCAAAAGCACGCCCGCGAGAAGGGACTGTCCATCGGGTTGTATCACGACCTCGCGCTGGCCACTGATCGCTTTGGTTCGGACCTGTGGGCACACCGGTCGTTTTTCGCTGCCGGCTGCCGCGTCGGCTCGCCTCCCGATGATTTTTCGCCGCAAGGCCAGGACTGGGCTTTTCCTCCGCCCAACGCCGCACAGCACCGTGAATCCGGCTATCAACTCTTCGTCGAATCCATTCGAAAGAACTGCCGGTACGGCGGAGCCCTACGCATCGATCACGTCATGCGGTTTTTCCGCCTGTACTGGATTCCCGATGGCGCCGACGCCGCCCACGGCGCCTACGTGCGTGACCATTGGGACGACCTCATCCGCATCGTTGCCCTCGAGAGCGTGCGCCACAAAGTCATCGTCATCGGCGAAGACCTGGGTACCGTCGAGCCGGAAGTGCGCCAGACGCTGGCTCGCTTCGGCATCCTCAGCTACCGGCTTCTGTACTTTGAGAAGGACGGCCAGGGCGCTTTTCGTAAGCCCGCCGATTACTCCCGTCAGGCGCTGGTTTCCTCGACCACCCACGATCTGCCTACGCTCGCGGGTTTTTGGACGCACCGCGACATTGAGGAGCGGCGCCGCGCCGGCGTTCTCGACGAGGCCGGGTATCGAGCCCAACGCGACGCCCGCGAGGTCGAAAAGCAGAAAATGCTGGATGCTCTGCTGGCGGCCGGCCTGCTCCCCGCCTGGTATCCCCGCTCGGCTCGTGACATTCCCGAACTGACCGGAGAGTTGCATAACGCCGTCATCGGCTTTCTCGCCTCCACACCCTCGATGCTGCTGTTAGTCAATCAGGAAGACTTGACTAAGGAGACCGCCCAACAGAATCTCCCCGGCACCACGTGGCAGTATCCCAACTGGAGCCGCAAGATGCATTTCCGCATCGATGAGCTCTACTCCGCCAAGCAGGCCACCGACTTCGTGCTGATGTTCCGCAACTGGATCGAGCGCAGCGGCCGTCCCAACCGCCGGTAGGACAGGCATTCCTGCCTCTACACACTATTTCTGCAACTGCCGCACCACTGCCGGATCGTCCATGCGCGGCGACGGTTTCGGGTCGAGTGGATCCCGCGCCTCGGCCGGATCGAACAGGCGGCTATCGATGGGCAGCACCTTATAAGGCGTGAAGTCCGGTGAATACGTGAAGCAATCCGAGAGGTCCGACGCCGATGCGTCATAAAGATTCAACGGCGGCAGTCCCAGGCTACGGAAAATAGTTTTCAGCAGTCCCGGGAAACTCGAATGCACGTGCGAAACATAGTTTCGCTTGAGGTACGGGCCTGCCGCCATCAGTACCGTGCGGTGAGAATCGATGTGGTCCCGACCGCCCTGCGCGTCATCCTCCGTCACGAACACCGCCATTTCTTTCCACCATGGCGAGTTGGACAGAAACTCGATGATCCGTCCCAGCGCGTAATCGTTGTCGGCTACGTAGGATGCTTGAAACGGGTAACCGTCCTCCGGCCGGGCCTTGGCCATGTGGTCGTTCGGCAGGTGAACGTAGATGAACTGCGGGAACGGCTCGCCACCCTTCTCGTATTTCTCCTGAATCTCGTGAATGAAAGCGTCCGCGCGAAACTGGTCGGGAATATTCATGTTAAACACCGGATACTCGCGCGACGTGTTTTCATAAAGCGGCAACGGCATGGGCACGTTTGTCAGGAAGCGCCCGCCCGTCGGCTTCTCACCCGGCTCTTCTTCGATTCCAGCCAGCTCAAATCCCTCCCCGAAGTTGCGGAACGTGATGCCGTGACGCGCCAAATGATGCCAGAGTGTCCCTCCCTCAGGTTGCTCTTCCGGATGTACCGATGAGTTGCTTTCCGCGAACAGCAGCCGCCCAGGCGCGGTCGTCGGCAACCGGTAATCTTTTCCGCCGGTATACGCTGCCATGAGCGATGTTTCTGTCCAGATATCCGGGTAAGCATCAACCAGCCAGTGATGCCCATCCACGCTGACCTCTGAATCCGCGTAGAAGTTGTCGCTGAACGCCCAGCGTTTCGCGATTTCGTGATGGTTCGGCGTAACGGCTATCTGTTTCAGGCTGAGACGTTCTTTCCGGCCATACGCGAAGCCATGCATTCCGAACCGCGCTAAGGCAGGCGCACCGGCCACTGGGCTGGCACCCGCCTGCGCCATATCTCCGAAGACTTCGTCGAAAGTGCGGTTCTCTTTGACGATCAGGACCACATGGCGAATCTCTCGGGGAACCGGCAACGGCGCGCCAGTCTGTGGCCGGAAGCCGTTTGCCTCCATAACGATAGCCGTGGATTTTTCGAAGGAGGCCGCATCCGGCACCGGAAACATAGAGATCGACCCCCGGCGCATGACATCCACGAAGCCCTTGTCGCCGGCCAACTGCGGGTAAACATTGGGCCCCGTGCCGTGTCCTTTCACATTGGTTACGTAGATGTTGTCTTCTTCAAGCAAAACCCGTGTGGGAAACCAAGCCACAGGAATGTGCCCGATCACGCGCAGATCGTGGGTATCGATCACTCCCACCGCGTTGATTCCCGCCTCCGCCACGAAAAGCCATCCCGTCTTTGGTTCGTACGCCATCCCAACCGGCATCACACCGCGGTATGCTTCGAGCCCCGGAATACGAATCGCCGCTTCCCCGATGATCGTCCGCGTTTTCGCGTCGATAACGGTCACGGTGTCATCGTGAGCGTTGGAAACAAATACCCGGTCGCTGGCGGCCAGTACGGCACAGGGGCTGCTACCGCCCTCGATTCCATTACCAAACGGCTTTCCCGTCTGGATGACAGTTTCGACGCGCGGAGCCGCAGGATCTTCTAAATTCACGACATAGAGCGAGTTCGATTCGCGAACATTCGGATCACCCAAGCCGGGCACGTCCACTGGACCATGCGCCGTCTCGCGCCGGGCTCCATTAACTGCCTCAGGCGAAGGAAAAGCGAATGCGGGAAACGGTAAACCAGTCTCCTGCGGATGTTTCCGGTCCGCCCCCGGCACCGGACTGTATTGGAGCATTCCGATGTTGGTGATGTAAGCCGTACGTTTGTCCGGCGAAAGCGCAATGGCAAAAGGCAGGCGGCCCACCGGCAGCGAAGCCAGCACTTGGCCCTTGTGTGTGTCGATGGTCACCAAGCGGAAATTCGCCTGATCGAGCACATAAAGCAGCTCGCGCCCGGCGTCGAAAGCCAGGTCGCCCGAGTAGCTATCGGAAAACCCGTTCTGGTTCAGATCGAACAGCTTGCGGCGGTCCCCTGTGGAGAGATCCATCAAACGCACCCGTCCCGAATTTCCTTCTGAAACGTAGACCGCGCGATTTCCGGAAAATGCGACTCCCATGAAGACGCTTCGCCACTGCTCCTGCTCTTCCCGGTCCGTTCCGGTGGGACGCTTTATGGACGCCACGAAGTTCCGCGTTACCACTGCTTTCTTGTCGAGTTCAATTACTGTCACGGAGAAGCGCTCTGGCCCGCTATTAACGGATACAAGCGTCGTATGGTCGGGACTGATCGCCAGGCCGTATGGGCCAGGGCCGGTGACGAACTGCCGGCCCGCAGGCACAATCACACGTCCGCCAGGAAGAATGCTGGGTAATCCGTGCCGGGCGATTGCAGGCTTCGTTCCCGCCGGTGCACTGTAGTCGGCGGCACAGGCGCACAATGCGAAGAAAGTGGAAAGCCAGAGCAGCTTCATGTGCGGTCCTGAATCTAGTCAGCTTAGCAGCGGTGTCGAAAGGCCGTCTCGACAGTGTAAAAACGGGGGTGATACCTGCGCGAATCTTGCACTCAGGACTTTGCCCGTCTGAGCAAGTTTGGAAAAAAGAAACCGGCTAATCCACCAGGGATGTGGTACTTGCCTGTAATTAGGCCGAAAATCGTTGCCTTTTGCTTTAAGAAGGCGTAAGATTTGGCACATTACCTGCTTTGCTGCCGGGAGTAGGTCCCGGCTGGTGAAGCTCAGCGACACGGGCTGCGTCGATACTTTGCCGGGCGCTCGTTGGGAGGCCGCCCACCCGCGGTGGCGGCGCTAAAATGGAGAATGCGATGGTAACCAGCCCTACCGTAGCTATACCGCAAAAGCAATTGGAAGATCCGCTGGCGCACTTACCTTGCTCCAGCATCCTGGAATACAGGAAAGGCCAGGTCATTTATGGCCAGGATCAGCCGTCCAGCAACATTTACCTCGTCATCGACGGCAAAGTGAAGGTTTGCCGTCTGGCGGATGACGGGCGCCAAGTAGTGGTAGACATCTACCAAACCGATGAGTTTTTTGGGGAATCCGCCTTCCTCAGCTCGATCCCACGTGATGAGCAGGCCGTGGCGATCGAGAACACCAAAGCCATGACCTGGAGCACGAGCGAGATCGAGGACCTGGTGGCACGGCGTCCTCGCCTGGCAATCGCCCTCCTGCAAATCCTGGCCCAGCGCTCACGGGAATACGGACATCGGATCGAGAGCTTTTCGGTAGACAATATCGCGCGGCGTCTAGCGCGTACCCTGATCCGATTCTCGCAGCGACTGGGTCAGAACGCGGACGACGGATCGGTGGAGATGATGCCATTCACGCACGAACTGCTGTCGCAATACGTAGGCACTTCGCGCGAGATTGTCACGCACTACATGAACCAGTTCCGGCGCCAGGGTTACTTGCGTTACTCGCGCAAGGGGATCACGCTCTATCGCGATGCGCTCAAGGAATGGCTCCGGCAGCCAGCCGGTTCTTAATCAGCGCGGTGCACCCCGATCCATTTATACTCTAAGGCGTGGACCGGGAACTCACAGGAAAAACCGCGCTCGTGACGGGCGCTTCACGCGGTATCGGCGCCGCGACCGCTCTTGCTTTAGCCAATAATGGCGCCAGCCGCCTGATTCTGCACTACAACTCGCACCGGCCCGGCATTGACGCCGTCATAGCCGCAGTCGAGCGAGCGGGAGTTGAAGCCGCCGCGATTCAAGCGGATCTCGGCACCTCCGCGGGCGTCGAATCCTTTCTCCAAAGCCTGAAGGCCACCGGAGCAGGCGTCGACATTCTAGTGAACAATGCGGGGTCGCTGGTCCAGCGGGCGAAACTCGCCGATTTCACGCCGGAACTGTTCGACCGTGTGATCACCTTGAACGTCAAGAGCGCCTGGTTCATCGCGCAGGCTGTAGCTCCGCACATGATCGCCCGCAAAAGCGGATTCATTGTGAATGTCAGCTCAATTGCCGCCCGCAACGGCGGCGGCATCGGCGCCACCGTCTACGCCGCGGCCAAGGCGGCAGTAGCGGCCATGACCAAGGGCATGATGAAGGAGCTGGCTCCGTGCGGCATTCGGGTCAACGCGGTTTCGCCTGGAACAGTGGATAACAATTTCCACGCCCAATTCTCCACGCGCCATATTCTGGACGCGGTTGTGGCGGCCACACCAGCGGGCACGCTGGGAACCAACGAAGAAGTGGCCGACACGATCGTGTTTCTATGCTCACCGGCCGCTCGCTACATCCACGGCCAGACCATCGAGATCAACGGCGGGATGTTTACGGTTTAGTGAAGTAGAGCTGCCCGCACCGGCGAAGTTCGGTTTGCGGTTTGGCGACTTTACGCTCATGTGGCTTCCGTGGACGGCGTTTCCCGGGATGTATCCGAAGGAAAAGAACAACCGCTTCCCAGCATTCTCCGAGTGCCGCGTGATTTGGCCAAAGCCTTCAACTCCGCGAGATGGCGATAAACCGCCGAACTGACAGCGAAACACAGCGATCACTTACGAACATCGATGCCAGAGGTGATACACGGTAATATCGGTTGCCAAGCCTTTGCCATCGGGCCATGGGAAATCGCGACGGTGCTGGGTGACATGGACGGCCTCTGCTTCGGCACAGGGTGCGGCAGCAGGCCCTGGGCAGACTTCGAGTGGCCGGACAATTCCGAGTGCCGCTCTTCGGTTGGATGCGGCCATCGCAGGAGTCAGGTGCTCCGCGATGGTTCTGCCATTGCGGACATAAGCCAGCATCATGGCATCCTGCATCGCCCACGCATAATCGCCATTCACAAATCTGATCAGACCGTCGTCGCAATACGCGGTCCCGGCAGCATGGCCTGCATCAACTGGTTTGCACTCCACAAAGAGAGCATCATGGGATGAAACCACGGGACGCCGTTCCGCGCCCGCATCGCGGAGCTTGAATGACAAATCCGGCGTTTTCGCCAACTTTTGGCCGTTGTAGTTCGTGACTTGAGCATGCCGCACAACATGCTCATAAAAGGTGGAGTTGAACCCGCCGATTTCACCGGTTTGGCGGAGGTCGTTCTCAAGTACATTGAAGAGCTGTTCTGTGACGCTATCTTCCCGTTCAGTGGCTAACGGAAAACCGCGATCTCGGAGCTTAGCGAATGCCCTCAACAGGACACGTCGAAGATGGAGAATGACTGGCAATCCGATCCGCGGATGGGGGAGGTCATATTGGTCCGGTCGAACGCCGAGCGTGAAGAATCCAGCAGTCCCTTGCGCTCTCACGCATGCTCCGCAAGCCCGCACGCGCCCAGTCGTTCGCGGATAATGTGTTGTGCGCAGAGTCGAGCGCGGGTTACTGTCCACCAGCGGCGCTGATTCAAGAGACCTATCAGAATCCCGCTTTTACCCGGGGCATGGACAATTATGCGGCTGCAACCACGTTGGTTCGCCACCTCCATCGCCTTCCGTATCAGTGCGGGACTGATTGGAACCGAGGTGTTCTCGCGACCGACAGAAAGGAAGAACCACGACTCATGCCAATTGCCCGGCTGAAACTCCGCCTCGATCACTGCGGCATGCTCGCCGCACACGTCGAAATACGGTTCTAATTCGTTACGCAAAGCATTTATGAAAGGTTCGCGGGTTTGGCTTGTCGTCCTTTCCAGTGCCGCTTTTCCCGCCTTCCGATAGGAGGCTGCGGAGAAGAGGGTGTCCTCGGCGACCTGGACATCGGCTGGATCGAGACCATACAGCCGGAAAATAAACTCGTTTAAGTCCGTCCGCGGTCCAGCGGCGTCGTGTTGTAGTCGCTGCGAGAGGCGACGAATGGTTGTCTTGGTTGTAGCGGGCAGATCGGAAATGTCCGGGAACGGAAGCGCGTCGAATTCTCGCTTGTTGAACATTTGTCGATCGAATCCGCTCTGGCTGCTGGTCATCAAGCAGAAATAGTCGAAAAGAGTGGAGTGCGCCAGCAGATGGATCAGCGCAGCGAGGGTCTCCGCATCCGGGTGACCAGCGCAGGAATAGCCGTAGTAGATTTGGGAGAAGGCAACCGGGTGATCCGAAACATAGGCACGTGGTGCTCTAGGGTCATCGCCCGGAGACTTAGCGATGATGACCAGTGGGGATTGATAGAGATCCTTTCGACGGGGCATATTAGCGCTACTTTGCCCTTTGGAATTCTTACCGAACAATTCTCCATACGTCTTTGCTTTAGTGGGTTCGAGCAGAACCTCCGTAGGTGGCCCAAACACGGGAAGATCGCCAAGGAAACTCACGAATTTTTGAACTAGGCCGGGGGAACGGTTAAACCCTTGCCCGGTCTTAGCGCCTTCCTTGTCCCATTCAGCCCATCGGCTCGCCAACGTTTGGTTGTTGGTCCCCGAAAGAGTCTCCATCAACTGAACATCCAACCAGGTCCCGAATGCTAGCGTCTTAAGAATCCACGGCTGTTTCTCGATTCGCTCGACGCTGAGGGGTTGGGCTGCGTCATAATCGATCCGGAAGCGTGCGTGTCCGTTCAGTTCGGGCTCATTGACGGGTGCTGCGTAGTAGAAGCGGTGGTCGGGACCGGATTTCTTGTTGCGAGCGAAGAAGATACAGAACGGGAACTTTACGTCCTTCCAAACTGCTGACCACCGGAGATCTGCTCCATTGATCAGACCGGTCACTTCGACGCTTTTCAGGACTGCACGCCATGCTTCGAAACCTTTGCCTGAAGTCCTCCCAAAAAGTCTCGCCGGCATGGCCAAAGCGATGACTCCACCTTCCTTCGCCCATTGCATCGCCCGCCACAAGAACGGCAAGTCGGGATTTTTGTCTGGGTTTTGGTATCCTGCCGCGATATCCCCCAATCCGCGATCGACAAGTACTCGCTGCCCAAGCGCGCTGAAAACCTTATTCAACTCATCAGTCGCCGACTTTTTGCTCTTTTCTTCGCCGCCGCTATCGCGGTCATCCTTGTTGTCGCGTAATCGTGTCCATGGCGGATTGCCAATTACAATATCGAAGTTGCAGTCGAAGTCTTTAGAAACTTCCGGACCGAGACTGCCAAGCGGGAACCTGCCGCCCTCCTCGTCAGCACCGAAGCGATGAAGCACCTCGCCTCGTAGATTGCGCGGGAATTTGAGTGCCTGCGGCGGGCGCGGACTACCGTTGAGTTCGATCGCGGTTATGTAGAGTGCCAAGGCTGCGAGTCGCAACGCGGACTCGCTGATGTCAAAGCCCCGAAGTTGGTTGTAAAGAATGCTCTGGATAACCGCAGTCTTTGGCCGCTGGTCTCCAATCCAATGCTCGCGGACAAGACGACGGAACGCAAGCACCAGGAAAATGCCCGCACCGCATGAGCTGTCGAGAACTCTGGCGCTCGCTTTCTGTTTGGTGGCAGCGAATGCTTGTTCAACCATCAATCCTGCGATCGTGCGAGGGGTGTAGTGAACACTCGTATCACGCGCCGTCAGCGGGTCGGCGCGATGACTAAAACTCTCATACACCTGACTAAGCACACCGACGGGGATGTGGGCGAAGTCGAAGTCGCCCCAGTCAAGTTCAGTCTGGACGGTGTCTCCGGTTGCGCGCCAACCACGAAGAATTGCGTGGAGGTGAACGAAGACTCGCTTTCCGGCCAGCCGCTCGGTTCGCCTGAAGAAACGAAGATACTCCGCCTCACGAGCCTCCCGATCGTTGGCAGGAATCGATTCGTCAATGAGGGGAAGGAAGTCGCCGTTAAATGTCGCATCGAGCCATGCAGAGGTTTGCGCAGCCTTGTCTGCGGAGGAAAAGGCATCTTTCAGTTCGTCCGCTGCCGAACAGATTTCGTCACGCTCGTTCTCCAGTACAATACGACGGTCGATGAGAAAGCGGAAAAACAGAGCACGACCTGCCATTGACAGCACTTCCAGCGCTTCCAGCTTGCCTTTGCCTTCTGTCGGGACGAACTCGTTCGTCATGCGGGTTAGCAGGTCGAAGATTTTGTTGAATACGTAGTCGGTGCCATGCAGTCGGTGATTTTCTTCAAAAGTGCCATGGACCAGGCTCTGGAAGAACAGCGGTGCCGTCGGGCTGCGCCCTTCAATAATCTTCACTGGCTGCGAATCCAGGGGTTCCTGAAAGCTAATCGGGAATATCTCTAGGGAGCCGGATCGTAGAACGCCAAGCCAAGCGGGATCGCTGCGATTTGCGAGCTGCCTACGCGCCGCGGCCAATGAAGCGACGTCGCTCCTCACATCGCTGCTCGTCGCGTCCACGAGATAGAGCAATGCCGCCCCTTGATGCTCGGCGACCGCGCTCAGTACCGGTATGTGGTTGCTTTGCTTCGGTAGCAAGTCAAGGTAGTCAAGCTGTTCTGCTGAAGTGAGTTTTTCGTCAAGCCTAATGACAGCTGAACAGCCGTAGGCTGCCAGGCGCTGGCTCAGCGGCAGGGAGGAATTGGGAGGTGTGGACGCCATTAGCGTGGACTCTTCTGGTTCCGAATGAGGCCAACGTATTTCCCTAGAATCTGAACGGACCGCTGTCCGTCGGCGCGAATGACGATGTCGGGAAACGCAGGGTTCGCTCCGCGAAGTATGACCGTCCCATTGGGCCGATAGAGGTACTTGAGTGTCGCTTCATCGTCGAGCAGCACCGCCGCGATTTCGCCGTCCGCCACCTCGCTCTGACGATTCATGACGGCGATATCGCCTGGCAGAATCCCGGCATTCTTCATGCTTTCGCCTCTCACTCGGAGGGCGAACAATTCGGACCCTGGAAACAGCTCCGGCGATACCGGGACAATGTCGTCAGAATCTTGAAGTGCGATCTGGGAATGACCTGCAGCGATGGCTCCAAGCAGAGGGATGCCCACCGGCGGTCGATATTTCAGCTTTAGCCCCCGAGCCTTACCTGGAAGGCGGTTGAGCATTCCTTTTTTCTCCATCAGCCGAAGGTGGGACCGCACGGAATTCAGGCTGGCGAAACCGAAGCGCTCGGCGATCTCACGCTGGGTAGGCGCGCTACCACGCTTGCGCGATTCGGAATGGAGGAATGACGCGATTTCCTGCTGACGCTCTGTGGGCAGCGATCGCATAAACTCTCATAATACTGCCCAAACGAACAGTATGCTGATTCTTTCTGTCGAGCCCCAAATTGTTGAGCCGTCGGGGTTACGCGTTGTTTCTTTACTCCGCCGAATTGTCGGTATATATGCCGATCCGTAATCGATCAGATTCGGGCCTCGGCGTCAGCTTCAATTCCGCGACGGCAAGGCGTCAATCTGACGAAGGAACGACCGGCCGGCGGAAGTGGCCCGCTTGGGCAGTATTGTCAGCCACTCGGAGAGAGCAGCGCTTGCGTGCCACCGGAGGATTCCTCCCGTGAAGTCCCGTTCCCATCAAGTTGACGCAAAACGCCCATTGTGGAAATCTGCGGTTCGGGTGGCTGGTGGGGGTTGGGCGTTTCCCGCGAGGGGTCGGCCAACCGCGTAACGCTTACGGCGCCGTGAAGTAGACCTTGCTCGTGGGCGTTGTTCCCGCGGAATTGGTGATTTGGATCTCGACCGAATCCACCTGCGCCGGATTCCCAGCGGTCACAGGGAAGAAGGCATGGAGCGCGAACATCCCGCCATCGTCGGAGGTAGCGAAGAACTCCTGGAAGTCGGTAGTTGCGGCCACGGTGATGGGGCCGCCGTTCAGAGTCGCGCCATTTGCGTCTCGAAACGTGAAGGTCATTGTCGAGGCCGTCCGCGTGTTATCGAATCCGGTGATTTCGAGATCGAGCCCGCCTGAGGTGTACTGAGCCGTGGTTGTGTCGATGTTAGCCGGCGCGGCGGGGATGGTGAGCGAGGAGGTCCCCGTGAAATCTCCCAGCGTAACCGTAAAGACGATGGTGCCCGCCGTGGTGCCGGTTTGGAAAGCGACGCTGCCAGCAGAGCCAAATTGCCCGGCGGTATCGCCCTGATTGACGGTGAACGGTACACTCTCGGTACCGCTTAAGAGAAAGACCATTCCACTATCGGGATTGACGCCGGGCATGCTCGGTGTAACTGCCATCTGCACCTGGCCGGTTCCCGATTCCTGGGAGGCCGAAGGCAGACTCACCGTCAGTGTTCCCTGCTCCGAGCTGGCGGTCGAGGAGATCGCAATCAGGATGATGGGTTGCGGAAATAGCGGATTGACGCCGACACCGGTAAGAGGGATGTAAAGCTGATCGATTTCCAGCGCGCCTTGTTGCGGCCCGGTGCTCGAGGGCGTGAAATCGACCTCCAGAGTCGCCGACCCGCCCGGAGCAAGCGAGATCGGCAGCGCGAAGGGCTGCATCTGAAATGAGGAGCCCTGTAAGTTATCGACCCTAATATTTTGCACCGTGAACGCGGCCTGAGTCGGATTGGTCAGTACCACCTGGCGTGAGGTCGTGGACCCCTGCGCCAAGCTGCCGAAATCGATGCCTGCACCCGCGCCCAGAGGAACCGGTGCATTGGTTCCATCACCCACTGAAATGGCGACAGTGTCGACCGCGGTCCCGGTCCCCGTCAGCAACTGAGAGACACCATCCGCCGTTAGGGTTGCGCTGAAGGACCCGGCTCCGGTGGGAGCGAAGCTCACCGTGAAGTCTACAGTACCCCCCGGCGGGACCGTCTCCGGGAGCGAGGGTTCGTAGGGAATGGAAAAAGGAGGTGTTACCGCGAGCGTCGTCAGTTGCGTAGAACCCGTGCCTGCATTCAGCAGGCGGAACTGGACGTCACGCACGTCGCCCACGGGACATTCTCCGAAGGAAAACGATGCCGGGACATTGACGATTGGGTCCGCCTGGCCGGGCTGGAGGATGAACAGTTGCAGTTGCGCGGAAAGGCAACCCGTGCCCAGGCACGCAAGAAGAATGAGCCGCCGCATCATGGGCGCTCCTTCGCGGCGGGTAACTGATAAACCTTTTCGCCCTCAGGGGTGATCCGGATCATGCGAGCCGGCTCACCTGCGCTTTCTATTTCGACCCATTGCTCTCCCACCCGAGCCAGGTGGCTGGCGGATATCGCAATGCTTCGCTCGACCCCGGCCACGGTTTGGATCAGGATGGCGTGTGCTGTGGCCAGCAGCATACGGTCGGCCAGTAACACCAGCGATCCGCCGCCTGCCGCAAGGCACGCTTGCTCGGCGATCGCTCCGCCTGGCGTCAATTCCTGCGTGATGGCGCCGTTGGCCGTGTCGACGGCAAGCAGCCAGAATGCGTTTGCCCGGCATACGGCGAGTTGTACGGCGTGAGCCTTGGTTGGCCCCAGCGCAATCACTCTGCCCGCGATCATTGCTGCCGCAATCGGTACCTTGCTATCTCCCTGCGGCCCTGTCCGCCACAACTCGGCCGTCTCCGGAAAGAACGCGTTTTGCGGACCCAGCACAGCTTCTTGTTGGGCTACCGGACGGCGCCGAATTACCGTAACGTCTGCTCCGAGCGTCAGCAGCTCCGAGCCGGTGTTCACCAGCCCGCCATGGCCGTCAAACGCCCAATCAACAGCGTTTTTGCCAATCACATCGTGCAAGACGAAGGTGCCGGATACGCCGTGTACGATGCGGAGTTGCTGCTGAGAGTCGCGAGCGATGCCGACAAGCGGCACACTGAATTTCGGTTGTGCGATGGCGGGTGCCACGCACAGCAAGAAAACAACTGCTCGCCGGCTCATCACGGTTTCCCGATCGTGATGGTGGGCGTGCCGATGGTGACGCCGGCAGAAGACAAACCGGCGGCGGCAGCGGCTGCTCCTGGCCCACGGTGCGCCGCTGCCATACTGGTTGCCGCGAAAGCCGCCCCCACGCCTCCAGCAGCGACGAGCCCGATCCAGATCCACTTCTTGTGGGACTTATGGCCGCGATCAGCGCCAACCTCTGTAATCGATTTCGCACTTTTCTGAGTGACGATGATGGTCGGCACGCCGTGCGGAGACTCGGGGGCGGTTTTGATTGTCGCAGCGGGCGGCGCTTGCTGAGCCGCTACTTTGACCGGACCGGTGGCCGTTGTCCCTGGCACCGTGATGGTCGGCGGGGGCTGCGCCGGACGCTGCGGCTCTGCCGCCGGGGCAGGTTCCTTGCTGGGCGGTGCGGATGCCTTGCGGTCGGCACTCTCTGTCGACGTGTCTGCGTTGCCGATGGATTGCCGGGCGATAGTTCCGGCGCGCCCCTGCTCCTTCGCCGCTGTGATTCGGATGGCAAACGAGCCGGTCACGCGGTTGAGTTGCAAGCCGTGCCCGGTGGCGTGCCCATTGGAGTCGGTGATTGCAATATCCGTTCGCAATCCGTTGGCGAACACGCCGCCGGGGCCCTCCTCAGGAACCTGAAAGCTCACGCGCGCTCCGGCGACCGGACGTCCCGTCGCATCCGTCACTTCGACGGTGAGCGGTTTAGCGTGGGCGCCCGCTGCGTGCTGCGCGCTATCTCCCGCGACGACCTTAATGTGCAGAACGGAATCTTGTGCTACGGCGAGGCTGGCGACGACGAACACCATCGTCCAGGCACACTTCATGTGCGCTGATTGGAAGGTTCTGGGCACCTGTTTTTCCTGTCTTTAAAAAGACAGTGAAGCAAGGCCGGAAAAGTTCTCCGCCGAATGGCGAGGCGTACTTAAGAGACAAGGCCGCAGGTACCCGCATACGGCGCGTGTCCCTGCGCTACCGCTCGTCGTCGATCATCGTGAATTGGTTTACCCCAGTTTGGCCAGACGCTGCTCGACGTCCGCGCGCAGGCGATCGATGAAGCCCAGCGCATAGCCGGCAATCGGCAGCGAGGGATCGTCAACGAGGGGAGTGAGGTCCATGGCATAGCTCAGAGCGGTCTCCACATCGGTGGCATGCGAGGCGTAGTAAGTGGCATGCGCCAGGCGCCGGCCCTCGGTGGCGAGATCGTACCGCTTCCCGCCGGCCACTTGAGAATCGAAAAGTCCCACCAGAGACATCGCGATATTGGAGCGCGAGGAGACCGGTAGCGCTTGCTTCGATTCGTCGGGGAGCCAGTCCAGATCGCGCCAGACTTCGCAGCCGTACACTTTCTCGGGGCGAAACTCGCCGCGTAGCGCGCGCAGCGCCCGGAGGCATCGCAAAGCAACGCCGACATGGGTATCGTGTTTATCGGCTAGGTTGTGCAGATAGACAACCTTCGGCTTGGCTGCGCGGAAAATGGCCGTGAGGTCGTCCGAGACGCCGGCATTGTTGGGATCCTTGACGGCGGAACTGGGGTAGCCGAGCTGGAGCTGGCACGCATATTCGCCAACGTATGCCGCCTTGCGCTGTTCCTTCAACCGGACTCTCTGCATCTCCTCATCGGTGTATTGCCCATAAATTCCGGCACGCGGACTCCCCGCGCCGTTGGTCACTACGACGCCCGTGAACCATTTGTCCGGGCGGCCGAAGCACGCGGCGATGCCGTGGTAGGCCATGATTTCGATATCGTCCTGATGCGCCGAGATGCAGAGATGCGTCGTCCGCGCGAGAGCAGCGTCGGGATCGGCGCCATCGGGAACAAATGCATCGGCCTGCGGGTTGTGAAATTTCATCGCGTCCTCTTTCTTTGAGTTACTTTTTCAGGCTGGGCAGACTGGCTGCGGCCACGGCCTGCCCATGCCGTTTTTCCGTTTCTCCGGGGATATGCACGCGAATTACGCCGGCCAGCTCGGGAAATTCCTCTCGCAAAACCTCGCCGGCGACTGACAGTATGATGTCGCCACCCTCACCCGTCATCACGCGGCCTAACACGAGAAGGTTGCGAATTTCATAGAAATCGGCGAAGTGAGCGATACCATAGCCGAGGTAGGTTCCGATGGTCTGATAGATTCTGCGCGCGCGCCCGTCTCCAGCTGCCATCAGCTTCTGCACTTCCACGAGTTTCGCGGCCAGGGGCATGTGATTCGGCAGCGCGATGCCGGCCGCGGGAAGCAGGCGTCCCACTGCCTGCTGCGAAAAGTACAGGGCGCCGACACCCTGATCCCCCGACCACTCATCGGCCGGGGCATTTTCGCGGTAGTCTATCGGGACGAAGGCCAACTCGTTCAGCCAGCCGGTGATGTTGCCCTGCGGTGTGACATAACCGGCGGCTAAGCTGCTGCCGAACGCGATGCCCAAAACCGCGTTATCGTTCAGAGCCATGGAGCCCGCGAGCGCCGTAACCTCGCCGTCATTGACAACCTCGAACGGAACTCCGCGCCACGCCTCCTGCAATTCGAAAAACAGTCGCCGTACCCGGCTGTCGAACAGGTTCTGCGGCACTGCCCGGTACAGTGAACCGACGCGGACCTCGTTGTTCACGTAAACGCCGGCCGCACTGCCGCCGATCGCATCGACGCGCGGCAGTTTCGCCGCCGCCCGTTTCAGCGAGTCGTTAATGCCATCGAAATGGTATTGCGGATCGGCTTGGCGGCTCGGGTCCCACGGCACTTCCTCACTGAAAACCACCTCGCCGTCGACCACGGCTGCACACTTACGGTCGCTCGCTCCCAGATCGAAACCAATGCGGCAGCCTTCCAGATGGCGTCCGAGAGGCGCGACGGCTTCGTGCTCCGTGGGTAACTGATCGTAGCCGGTGTGCTGAACTGCCAGGGCGCGGCCATAAACCTGGTTGCCCATGAATTGAACATCGAATGCCCGCCGGCCGGTGGGAGAATACACGCCCTCGAGGAATCGAGCAATCCCCGGGTCGCCGCCGATCCACACCCGGTAGCCCCCCTTCTGCCAAAGCAGAAACTTCAACAGGCGTTCAACATACCGCTCATTGGAGGCGAGGTTGGAACCCTCGTGCGGCAGTACGGCGGTCCGGAAAACGGATATGGATCCGTCGGCGCGCTCGAGCGCGATTCCCAGCGGATTCGCCTTGCCGCTCTCCTCAACTGTCGCGCGGAAGCATCGATTCCACAGCGATGCCGGAAGGAAATCCGGGTCTAGAATAGGGCAGAACTTGGGCGCAACGCGTGTAAGAACTGGCATTTATTTCAAGTTTTGCATATCGGCATGTCAGCCGCTATTGGTTGCCGAACTCGCGGGGGGGCGGGGGCGGCGTTCAAGCGACGGTTGTGTTGCGAAAAACCGGAATCGGACTGCGGTAGCGTAAAGCGATGCCGATTCGGCCGACCGATCCTTTCTTCTGGCGGCATTACGAAGGTCCAATCATCCTCGTCTGTGTGCGTTG
>Ga0208199_1000273_pt1 | contig 21588 bp, 16 predicted proteins | sample Sb_taG_FD_187705 | JGI IMG/M metagenome (GOLD analysis project Ga0208199, IMG submission 187705) | Peat soil microbial communities from Weissenstadt, Germany - Sb_50d_1_NS metaG (SPAdes) (version 2) | ecosystem: Environmental > Terrestrial > Soil > Wetlands > Peat | place: Germany: Weissenstadt... | reverse complement strand
GACCGATTGATCCTGGACTTGAATCGGGCGTCGCAAGCGATCGGCTACTCGATCGAGCACATCCGCCAGATGGCCAAGGGCCTGAAGGCCCTATTCGACTGGTCTTGCACTTAAAAACGGAAGAACCAAATACATAGCTACTGGGACGGGCACCAGTTGGACGGATGATTCGCCATGACAACCAATCGAGACCACCAAAGTCACATCATCGCTGCACATCACGAAGCAGGCCATGGCGTGGGATCAATCTACCTTGGGATTCCAATCCAAACCTTAAGCATTGCCAGCGAAGAGAGCGGAGATGGAAGGTACATGAATCCTATGACCTGCAAGGAGATACGGGATCGCGGTTGCTGGGAAGAGGTCATAGTCATCGGCCTTTTAGGACCGTTGGTCGAGGGCCTCATCTTTCGCCGGTTCGATAGGAACAAGTGTTTCGATGATTTTTGGAACATCAAGAAAATCCTTATCACCTTTCTTGAGGACGATCCGTCTCTCCGAAGAACTGTGAAGGTCAGATGCAAACGGCGGGCGACGGAGATACTACACTCTTTGGGGTTTCTAGATGCCGTCAGGGATCTCGCCCAGGAACTATTGAGACATAAGCACTTGGACGGAGAACAGGTCAAAGGGATTGTTCAAAGGTATTTGGCCTACGTGAGATCATAGAGTTTTGTGTGACGGTGACAGTCCGGCGGCATGACAGCGGCCTCCTGAAAGGCCTGCAGTTGTAGAGACTATAGCAACGTTACCGGGCGATTGGGGCTTGGCCCACGCAATTAGGCTTGAGATCGAGCCGTTCGCCCAGATGGGGGCCAACTCGTCGTCATTGAGCGGGTCCAAAGTCGATCCTTTCTGTTCCCCCCGAGCGATCCTTAGATTGGCCCCGGTAACCGTGCTACAGTCTCCTCTCCCGTCCCGCCCAACCTCGTAAAACGAGGCACCCCGGAGGATTTCAATATCCCATCCTCGAGGATTGCAGGGAAGCTGTAATCTCCGGAGATGAGTGGCATGGTTCCTTCAGAGCGGTCTGTCACCCGCGAGGTGGTCGAGGCGGCGCGGGAGGTCCTGGTGATCGACGTGGCGTAGTCGCGGACGCAAGTTGACTTTTCGACGCGGCTCCGGGGGATGCGATCGGTGGCCGGATAACCGTCAGAATCGTTGTAATACCAATTATTTAAACATAACCGGCATTATCAGACACAGGAAAGAGCGGGGGGGGTTACCGGGGATACCGAGCCCCCCGGCCCGGCGAAATGTCAGAAGGACGCCTCGGCCAGAGTCAACCAGAACTCCTGGCCCGTGGACAAAACGAGGACGATGCCATGACCCGCGAGGGTCCAGTCGGCAAACGAGTGGACCGACCCGCCCCTGGCCTCCAGGGCGGGAGCGAGGGCCCTCAATACCGAGCGCTCGACCTCTTGTGGCGTGAAGCTCTTCGGCTCGCCCTTGGTGTTTCCGTTGTTGGTCTTTCTCGTCTTCGTGTTCATCGGTGCGTCCTCAATAACGTACGGTGTTCTCAAACGCCGCAATCGCCTCGGCTAGCCCCGGCGGACGAGATGTTCAGGTTGATCCGGCTCAGGTCCACTGGGTTCCTCGGTTCTGGAAAGGGCAAGGAAGCGGGTCCTTTCGGCACCCGTTGCGTCTGGTCTGGGGTGGACGGGTGAGAGGAGGTTGTCACTTGCTGCTGCCTTTCCGGGCTCTCCAGTAGCCACCGGTCCCTCGGACGACCCAAGCGTGGTCAGGGGAGGGCTGGGGTGGTCGGGACTCGGTCTTGGTCGGCTTGGCGGCCGGCAGGTCGGCGTGCAGGAGTTCACTGTCGGTCTTCACGATGGAGACCGTGGGCGTGACCTGGTGGACGGTCTTCGCAGCCTTGGCCTTCACGGTCGTCTCCTCGGCCTTGGCGGTCTTGACCGTGCCGGTCCGAGCGTTGGCCTGGATGGCTGACGGTCCGTCCTCCCACAGCCTGCGGATGGCCTGGCGGATGATCTCCCGCTGGCTGACGCCAGACTCGGCTGACAGTTCTGCCAGCCTAGTGCGGAGGTCTACCGGGATGGTGACCAGCAACTTGGTCATACCGGATTGGTCATGCTTGGGCTGGGCCTCTCCGGCCTTGATCTGGGACTTGATTGCGGTCGTGTCCATCGGTGCGTCATCTCGTGAAAGTGTGTTGGCCTCGTCAGGCACCGCGTTACGGTGCAACCGAGGGGTCAACCTTCGGTGTCAAAATCTCCACCAACTTAACGATTGACGCCCGCAAACGTGACACAATTCTTATCTATTAGTAGATTATAATATTCAATATATAATTATCACTACACAACATGTGCTCAGCGAGACCGCCAATGCCCAGAGGAGCCTCATACGACAAAGGCTCGGTACTACCGGAGGGTCGGCTCCTCCGCTACCGTCGACAGCCAGTACGGCAGGTCTGCGTAATCCTTGTGGTCAACCTCGAAATCGTCGCACAGGTCCGGGGTGAGACCGACATCCAGGGCTGTCGCTCGGTCCTTGGCGAGATCGATCTCGGCCCAAGTGACCTGGATCCCGCCGATCTCAACGCCAGACTCGGTTATCTCGTTGCCTTCGCTCCAAAGCTTCAGGCTCGTCATGGCTCTGTCTCCTCGTGTTAGTGGCCTCCTCCGTGGTCGCATTACGACCAGACCTGGGATGACCCGGGTTTCGGCCTGTCAGGGCATCACGGTAATCTGGCTGGCTCCGCCTATCAGCTTGGCCTCGGCCTTGGCTGCCTTGGCAGCATCACGGTAGGTGGCGGTCGTCTGGAAGGTGGTCGTCGCACCAGGGCGTCTGGTGATGGCGAAGAACCAGAGCCCATACTGGCTGAGCTTGGGCTTGCGTCCGTGCGAACCTTCGTAGGTGCTGGTCGTAATCGTCATCGGTCGTCTCGCTTTCTATTTTGTTATGAGGCTTTTCTCTCGTGCGCCCTCTCTACTTAAAGTCTATCATATTAATACATTTATGTCAATATATGTGCAGATGGCTGTTGTTGAGAGATTACGCGGCGAATTACAGAAAAAAACAGGACTGCGGATCGGGACTGGATGCGAGTCCGGGACCCATGAGTTCAAGTCGGGACCTCGCGATCGTGTCCAGGGCTTCACTCACGGGAATCCAGGGAGAGCGACCCAAAGGAGGATCTTGCTCGTGCCCGGGTAATGAAGATCTGGGGAGAGGCTTGCGATCAAGCTGGGTGCGGCACCTTGTTCGGTGTGGACGAGTCAGGCAGCTCTGAGTGCTTGGTTCCAGTGGATGTGGTGAGTGTGGGTGGCCACGACCTTGGCTTGGTGGCGGTGGCAGGCCAGTTTGTTTCTAGGTGTAGCTGGCGGGTCTTGCGTTAGGCAATTGTTGATGGTGTATCCTTCCCCGACTGGAGCCCACGAAGCTTCGCCCGCCGTTTGTGTGCGTTTGGACACATTCTGTTAGCTTGGATAATTTGCACAGTCTAGTGGCTTTGGGCGGGTGCAAAAAGGTCTCTTGGCGTTACCCCCCCCCCACCCCCCCCACTGCGCGCTTGCTGCCCCAGGGCAACATCGTGGTGAGATTTCGCAAAGGGTGTATATCACCCCCCCACTACCATAAACAATTTGTCATAAATTCACTATACTATTTTCTGAGATATGATACAATTAATTTAGATGAGGCAACAGAGACCTCACCAATGATTCACAGATAAGACTCCGATTATGTATTTATGTAAATTGCTTCCCCAACACGTCAAAGCCGCCTCTCTCTCGCACAGCAAGGCCATCTACAGCGCCGCGAAGCTTAAAGCCCTGCGGCCTCCTGTCTGTCCGACAAGGCATTCGCGGCGATGTCCGAGGAAACGGGTATCGACAGCCCGGAAGCCCTCGCAGAAGCCCTGAGTAGCCTTCCGATAATCCTGTGACAAAGCCGGGCGGGAGACCGTTCTTGGTCTCCCGCCACCTTTCCTAGCTTTCCTTCTCGATCACATAATTTTGTTATATTGAGGCCGTTATATGGAACGCCAACTCGAATGGTGCTGGGGACCGCGCCACGATCGCCGGGCCGCCAAGAAAAAACGCCGTCTGACCCAGCCGCACACAGTCGAAATGCGCACCGACGACCCGAGCGCCGGCCTGCACGACTGGACGATGGAAGCTCTCGAAGCTGTAGCCCAACGGCCGCGCTACGGCCGCTCACGGATCTACCAGCTAGGGGGATTGCTGTCCCGGGTCCGCGCCGCCGCCCCCGGTGCCGCCGCCAGGATCGAGACCCTTGGCGAGGACAGCTTGCGACTCATGCTCTCCGCGGTCTGCAACTTCGACGAAATTAGGCTCAACCATAAGGGGCTGGACACCCACCGGGTCGGCAGTCCTCCGCGTGAGATCCTACGGTCAATCTTGGCGATGGACGGCCTCGACCAGCGCCGCTTCCCGCCGCTGGAGATGCTGGCCTCGGCCCCCCTCCTGGGCTCGGACGGCAGGATCATCAGCCGCCCCGGCTACCACCGCCGCGACCAGATTTTCCTATCGCCCACGATCGAGATTCCGCCAGTCCCGGCAAGGCCGACCCAACAAGACGTTGATCAGGCTCTCAATCTGATATTCGACTTCTATCTCAGTGACTTCCCCTTCGCGGACGACGCCAGCAAGTGCCACGCGCTGGCCGTCATCCTGACCCCGCTGGTTCGCCGGTTGGTCCGTGGGCCGACGCCTCTCCTCCTGGCCCTGGCGAGCACGCCTGGAACCGGCAAGACCCTGCTGATGGCGGCATTGTCCCAGATAATCTCCGGTCGTCCCGCCGAGCCGACCATGCTGCGCAGCTCCGAAGAGGAAATGTCCAAGACGCTGCTTAGCGTGCTCTTGGCCGCGCCCCCCTTTGTGTTCTTCGATAATCTCAACGAAGCAGATTCCGCCGCCCTCGCGGCGGTCATCGCCAGTCCGGACTGTCGCTTCGCTGGCCGGATTCTTGGAGCAACGCGCTGGGTCGAGGTTCCGGCACTTGCGTGCTGGCTGGCCTCCGGCAATAACCCCAAGGTCTCGCGCGAGCTGGCCCGCAGGACCGTCGTGATCAAGCTCGACGCCAACGCCGAACGGCCTGAACAACGTAGCGGGTTCAAAATCAAGAACCTGCTGCGCTGGGGCATCGAGCACCGGGTCGACCTGCTCTACGCCGCCCTCGTGCTGTGCCGCGCCTGGGTCGCCGCGGGCCGTCCCAAGGGGAAGGCCGTGCTCGGCTCCTTCGAGAGCTGGGCTGAGGTGATCGGTGGAATTCTGGAAGTCTGCGGCCTGCCCGGATTCCTTGAGAACAAGGACGAACTGACGACCCGGGATGATCACGCCCTGGGGTGGTCGGCCTTGGTCGCTGAGTGGTGGCGTCAATATCAGACGAGCTTGGTCTCCATCGACAACCTCCACGAGATCATCGTGCGCAACGCTGAGCTGGAGGTTGCCTTCAGTGGCACCCTGGGCCAGGGTCTGGATCGGTCGCAGAAGCGTAAGCTGGGTGAAGAGCTGCGGCGGGTCGAGGGTCGCGTGTTCGGACCGTGGCGGGTCGAGATCGTGGTTGGCTGCTCGGTTCGCGGGTACCCGCTCTACCAACTTCTGCCCCTCGCGCCCGCGCCGGCGCGCACGCGAGAGCCTCGCGACGACGAGAGCCCGCGCCCGGGCGCGGCCTGCGAGGAACAGAGCACGCTGCCCTTCTAGGGGCTCGTAGGCCGCGCCACGGGCCGCCGGGCCGCTGGGCGGGCAAGAGCCGCCCCGGCGCTCGCAAGCCCCCCTCGGGCCGCCAGAGCCCCCCGGGGGGGGTAAGCCGCCACAGGAAGCAGGACAACAAGCGACATCACCCAGACCAGAACCAAAGAACCTCACACAGCACGGAACCCAAGAAACCCACGAAAGGACTTAGGCTATGATCAAACGGCGAAACGAAATGTTCATCACAATCAATCTGGATCGGAATGAGCTGACCACCCTCCGTCGCCTTGCTCATCCTCGACCCACCACGCAAGCGAACTGACCAAGATCATCCGGAGAGGAAGGCTACGAGCACGGACCGGTCTTCCATTCGCCATCGAGCCGGACTTGATGAAGCCCAACACAATAACCTGCCGCGTACCGATTGGCTGGCAGTTCATCACAATCGAGGTGGAAGGGAGCCAAATCAACGTCGGCTGGGAATCCGACTGGGGAAGTGATTACACAATAAGCCCTGGCGTCTCGATCGAACTGGCCGCCCCGAATAGCCCAGCCTTAGACGACGTGTTGGCCAATGGTACTCGCAGCAAAAATAGAATAGTGGCGGACCACGCGAGACGTATTATAACACGTGTAGTCTTATCTCTTGATATGAGGAGAATTCAATGCATTCCGATGCAGTGTTGAAAATGCGATGTTCAGATGACTGGTTGCATTACCTCGATGAGATATCGCACCAGTTGCGGTTACCCAATCGAGGCGTCGTGATCACAGAGGCTGTGCGGTTACTGGGCGATGCTGTTGGCGTGCCTAGTGTCGAGCGGGCGACGCTCGATCCGTCACATCAGTATCTCGGGGCTCGGATTGACCGTGAAAAGTTGGGCTTTGGCCGCTTAACTGTTCCGTCCGTGCAAGGTGACTAGGACAACATCTATTGAGAAGGCCCTGCCCCGGGTGGCAACCAGAAAGCAGGGCCTTGAAAGGAAACTTTTCTATGGCTAGCGTTGCTTCATCAGCTACTTATTCTAATACTCGTGAGCGTTCCAAGTGCGATTCTTACCTCCGCAAGCTAGACCGCAAGCTAGAAAGGCTTGACAAGCTTGCTGCTACCATCCTGGACAATCTCAAACGCCTTGCCATACCCGGCACAGTAATCGAGCTACGAGTGCCGAACCTCGAACGCAGCGCCGACGGCAGCAAATACACGCTGACCCGTTGCTACCATTACGACAACTTGCAAGCCCTGGCCGAGGAGGCCGCTCGGTACGAAGGCAAGGCCAACATTTACTTCACACTCAACCCAGTCTGGGAGGAGTTGGTTGGTAAAGGCGTCCCGGCGGACGACGACTACATTACCTCTCGGCAGTACATTTATGTCGATGTCGACCCGGTGAGGTGGGATGCGTCCGGCGAGAAGCTGAGTACTGAGTGGTGCACGATGGATGCCGAGAAGACCGAGGGATTCTTGCTGATGGAGGCGGCGCAGGAACATCTGACTGAGCAAGGTTGGCCCGAGCCGGCTCGGCTGGACACTGGCAACGGCTATGGTCTGTTGTATAAGGTCTCCTTGCCCGCCGAGGATAATGGGCTGGTGTCCAACTGTCTCAAGGCGTTGAAGCAGAGGTTCGATAATAAAGCCGCCCTAGTGGATGGCAGTGTGTGCAACCCCAGCCGGGTCATCAAAGTCCCAGGCACCCGGACTTGCAAGAAGGAAGGACCGGGTCGGCCGCGACGGAATTCCAAAATTCTATCAGTGCCAGACGAATGGAGAATTGTCCCGACCGAACTGGTGGAGTCCTTGGCTGGTGAAGTTCCCAGGGAGTCTCAGCAGGCGACTCCGGTGGTACCAGGTAAGGCGAGCCTGAAGGATGACGAGATCATTGAGAAGGCGAAGCGAGCCAAGAACGGGGGTAAGTTCAGTGCTCTTTGGGACGGTAATTGGCAGGATTCCTACGAGTCGCAGAGCCAGGCTGACGAGGCCCTGCTTGTGATGCTGGGGTTCTGGACCAACAAGGACCCGGACCTGATGGATGCGCTGTTTCGCCGCTCAGGGCTCTATCGTGAGAAGTGGGAGCGAGAGGATTACCGGACCCGTAGCATCAATGGAGCCATCAGTATTGTAGGGGAGACCTACGATACTAGCAAGGAAGAGCCGGACCAACAGGGAGTTCCTCAGGAATCCAAGCCTAGCGACCCAGATTACTGCACCCACAACGGTGTACTATGCCGTTGGATCACCATTAAGACCAAGGTTGACAATGAGTTGGTGTCGGAGGAAGTGCCCGACCCTCTGGCGAACTTTGACGCCCGCGTGGTCGAAGAAGTAGTCCAGACGATCGGCGCGAGCGAGCGGCGGGTCTTCCTGATTCGTGCCTCCCGGCCACAGCCAACCGGCGGGATAGAGCACCGCGAGGTCGAGGTCGATGCCGGCGACTTCGACAGCCTTAACTGGGTGACGAAGCAACTCGGTGCGGCCTGGTCCGTCGGCAGCGGCCGGACCTGCAAGGACCAGCTTCGCGAGGCCATCCAGCGACTCTCGGCCCTGGACGGCATCACACAACACACCTGCTACGGCCACACCGGCTGGGTCGAGCGCGACGGTCAGCACTATTATCTGCACGCGGGCGGCGCCATTGGTCCAGACGGACCGGCCGCGGGGTTCCGGGTCGAGCTGTCGAAGCTGCCGCTGTACGTGCTGCCCGCGCCGGTCGAGGGCGACGGGCTGCAGCAGGCCATCCGGGCCTGCCTGCGAATCCTCGAACTGGGACGGGCCGACCGGCCGAACGCGCCGGGCATCGCGGCCGCACTGGTGGCCCTGCCCTGGCGGGCGGTGCTGCGACCGTGCCCCTTCGCGGTGTCGCTGGTCGGCGGGTCGGGTTCAAGGAAGACGACCACCAGTTGCCTGGCGGTGCAGCACTTCGCGCCCGGCCACACCTACGAGACCCCGCCCCCCGCCTCCTGGGCCGCGACAGCGGCCCAAATCGAGTTCCTACAGCACATCACCAAGGATTCGCTTTTACTGCTCGATAACTTCATCGCGGACGGGGCGAAAGCCGACCAGGAGCAGACCAAGGCCGCGACGGTCTTGAACAACCAGGGCGACGGCCGCGGGCGGTCTCGGATGCGGCCCGATATGACACCAATGCCCGAGCTACCACCACGCGGGGGAGTGCTCTCGACGGGCGAGGATTGCGTGCAGCGCCGATCGGCCCAAGGGCGGTCGCTCATCGTGAAGTTCACGCCCGAGGGGGAGGCCGGCCAGGGCGGGAGCATTGACCTGGGGACGCTGACCGCGCTCCAGGCCGAGGCGGCCCGAGGGCTCTACGCCCAGGCCATGGCGGCGTACGTGCGGCACGTGGCGCGGGACCGAGCGGCGACGCTCGAGCGGCTCGACGCCCTGACGGCCGAGTACAAGGCCAAGGCGAAGGCCGCGGGCGTGCAAGGGCACGCCCGCACGCCCGGCATTCTCGCCGACCTAGCGGCAGGATACCGCTCATTCCTGGAATGGGCAGTGAAAGTCAACGCAATCGATGACGCTGCCAAGGAGTCTCTAGCAGAGACGCACTGGTCATGGCTCTCCTCGCTAGCCGACGACCAGCAGGAACAGCAGGACGAGAGCGATGACGCCCGGCGGTTCATCGACCTCATCATCTCGGCGCTGGGGAGCGGTCGCGCCTACCTGGCGGACGCCAAGGGCAAGCCCCCGGAGGGGAGGGCAGCAGCCTGCGGTTGGACGTGGTACCAGCACGGCGTCGACCGGGGCAGTTGGGAAATCGACAACCACAACAGCGTCCGCATCGGCTGGCTCGACGACGGGCGGGTCTACCTCGACGCCAACGAGGCAGCACGGATCACCCAAGCCTTCGCGGCCCAGCAAAACAAGCCCTTGAGCAACCCCGACACCGTGGTTGCCCGACTGGCGGAAAAGGGCTGGCTGGCGGTCGAGCGGACGGGGGGGAAAACGCGGTACAAGACGCGGAAGACCCTGGAAGGGGCCCGCCGGACCAACCTCCTGGCCTTCGACGCCCTGGTCTTCTGGCCGCCGGACGGCCAGGGGCGAGACTAGCGACCCGGCCGACACCCACCGGAACGCCCAAAGACCCGCCCCGAAGGCGGGTCACGGCATCCCTGGCGCACCAGAACCACGGTTCTGGCCCCGGCTGGCGCACCACCGTGCGCCGCGTTTCGCAGCCTCCCGAGGCTGCGAAACCCCTCCCTGGCGCACTTGGCGCACGCTTCCCACCAGTACACGCGCCCCTGCACACAAAACGCCCCCCGCCGGGAAACTTCCCCAACGCGGAAACGCCAACCCCCCAGAGCGACAACAAGACGTCTGTCATTCGGAAACGGTGCGCCAAGTGCGCCAGAAAGCGACTTTGCAGCCTTCCGAGGCTGCGTCCCGCGGCGCACTGGGGCCTTTTCGAGTGCGCCACCGTGCGCCAGAAAGGCCCGGCAGTGCGCCACGCCGCTTGGCGGAGGTTCGCGCTTTCCCAAACCCTAGACCGAACCAGCACCAACACCGCCACGAACGCCAAGCACAGGGGGAAGAACCACAGAGAGTTGTTCCTAGCGCACTTGGCGCACTGATCTAGAATAGAAGGCGTACGTGGGGAGCTTTGGGGGGGAACGGGGGGGGAAGAAGCGGTGGCCAGCGGGCACCAGGACGGTAGGGCTGGTGCGCCACGGCACTTGTCTGCGGCGGGTGCAGGGATGTGGTATTGGTGAATCAGTGAATCTGGATAATTTAGGGTTAGAGATAACCGTTCATGAGTCGAGGGTGACAAGCGTACAGAAGCGCATGGAGCCGCGAAGATCCCTCCTGGGTGCGTCGGTCGATGTGACCGACGCGCGCAAACCCACCCGCGATCAGCGGCTCTAGCGGCTGCGTTCCACCTGTGCGTATCTCATCCGCCAGGTAACCTATCCTCTATGCTGTCAAGCGGTACCCGCGTCCTCATCTCCGACCTTGGATCCACCTTTTCATGTAAGCAGGACACTGGATAGAATGATTTCGCGTCGTAAGACAGCCTCTCAGGTCTTTCCCCTCCGCAGAACTACAAGGGCTACTTGTCATGGCAGAACTGCGTCGCGTCCAGACGGACTACGGCACGATCCTCGTGGAGGTTAGCTCGGCGGACAACGCCCGGGAAGTAAGCGCGGCGAGCAAGATCATCGATGCAGCGGAGAAGCTCGGAGACGGACTGAACAACATCGTCGCCGTCGCGAAGGAGTTCGCCGGCGCAGTCGTGAAGATCGGCAAGGCAGTCAAGAAGGCGGAGATGGAGATCGGGCTGGAGCTGACAGCGGAAGGCAATTTCTTCGTCGCGTCGGCGGGGGCAAAGGCGACCTTCACGGCGAAGTTGGAATTCGATCTGTCGGGGAAGTAACAAGCCTGGGATGACCCACGTTGCCTCCACGCCGCTGTTTGACGAAGCCCGCGTGAAGCGCGCACTCGTCCACGTCTTGACGGCTGACGGGAAGCAAACGAGTGGGACCGGCTTCTTCGTCGGCGAGAGGGACGCGCTATCCTGCTTTCACGTCGTGAGCGATATCCCAGGACCGATCCCGGTGCTCCTCTCCGATGGCAATCAAGCTACCGCCACGGTGGACCCCGAACGGTCCTGGCCGGATGCCGACTTGGCCGTCTTGCAGATCGACCAGGTGGCCCCCGAGGTCTTGCCGTGCGGCACGGGGGCCGATCCCCAACAGGCCGCCTGGGCAATCGGCTACGAGCGTCCATCGCATTATCTCAAGGGACCGGTCCCGACGCCCGCCGTGATCGGCGGTTCCGTCACCGTGCAATCCCCGCAATCGCCGAGACACCCGCCCTATACCTATGGCGGGTTCGCGCTCTCCACCGCCGTCATCCGGCCAGGGATCAGCGGGGGGCCGCTCGTCGATCGCACGACCGGCGTCACGATCGGCATCGTCGGCGTTCAGCAACTCGAACGGATCGAGGTTCGTAGGGACGCCTTTTTCATACCAGGGATTCAGTTCAACGGGTACGCGATCGACTTCGCGTACCTGGCGGAGAGCCACCGCCCGTTTGCCGAACTGATCCGGAGCAACCGTGACCAAGTTCCGGCCTACGGACGGTATCTTTCCCCCGCCGGGGCCCGCGTCCTCTGCCAACGGCAGCGGGCCGAAACCCTCGCGGAGTTGCGCCGCTCGCGGTATGACCCGGCGACCTATACCCCCCGCGAGATCGAACAGCAGATCAACGACTTCTTGGCGTCTGGGTTCAAGCTCCTGCCCGTGGTCGGGAACTCCGGAGTCGGGAAGACGTGCCTGCTCTCCCAGTTGATCGAGAACCTGCCCGACCGCGGCCGAACGGTCGTGGCCGTCCGCGGGTTTCACGTCGGGCTCGGACCCGGGAAGTGGTTGGCCGACGACCTGGAAGCCAGCTTGGCCAGTCTGGGGCAAGGGCTGATCGCTGGACTAGACCGACTGTTTGACGCGATCCACCCCGACCCTCTCGTCGTGCTGTTCGACGCAGTGAACGAAATCCCCTACGGGGACACAAACCTGCTCCGCTCGTGGTGGGCGCGTACTGTGGAATGGGTTGCCGGCAATAACGTCCGCCTGATCCTCACGTCACGCGAACGGACTTGGGACTTGCTCCGCGCAGAAGCCGGTCAGGAGTTGTGCTACCGGCTACACGAATCGCCGCCCCTCAGGATGCCGGACCGATCCCCGCTGCCGGAGAAGACCGGCCTGACCCTCGGGTCGTTCACGCCCAGAGAGTTCGCGACGGCCCTGGACCGGTACGGGGTCCAGGATCCCAACTGGGATTTGGCGAAATACCCCTTCTTCCTGCGCGTCTGGAGTCGGTTGGCACACGAGCGTGCCGCTGGATCGCCCGAGCACTCGCCCTCGCCGCTCGACCTGTTGGGAGAATACGTCCTGACCATCCAGCAGCAAATCAGCCGGGCGACCAATGGCGACGTGAGCGCGATTCAGGTGGACCGCATCCTGACCGACCTGGGCAAGGACGCACTGGCGACCAAGGCCAACACCATTCCGGCTGCAGTCGCGGAGCAGCGGCTGGCCGCCCCTCCCGCGGCGCGGCGTGCCTTGATCGGCGAGAACGTGCTGGAGGAGGGCCAGACCCACTTCCGATTCGCCTTCGACACGCTGGCCGAATTCTTCATGGCCCGCCACATCGACCTGAAGGTCCTGACGCCGGACCACCTCCGAAAGCTCCGTCATTACGGCCAGGACAGCCAGGGCATGGCGGTTGGGTTCGCCGTCCTTCGGGCCGAGCACGCCGGGGACAAGACAACTGTCGAGGCCGTGTTGCGTGAATTCGTAGCCCAGTCGGATGTCGATTTCGACCTGGTGTTCGCGGCGACCGCGCGGTTGCTGTCCCACTTCCATCAGCCGTTGCCCCACTTCGCCCACCTCCAAGAGGCCGCGCGGCGCGGAGCGGCTCGCGCCCTCGTGTGGGGCTCTCCCATTGGGGCGGTCGGGCAATTGGTCCGGACCCGGAGGGTGCCTGCGCGAGACGTGCTGGAACTCCTGCGGCCGACGTTTGTTCACGATGACCCGTACAGGTATGAATGGGGCCACTGGATGGATTGGACGACGCGGCAGTTCGAGGCCGATTGCGGTTTACCGGAACAGAACCAGCCCGCGGCCGCCCTGTTGCTCGCCTTCGACGAGCAGCCCGAAGACGTGATGGACATGCTCATCGACTGGCTGGCGGACGAGACCCCGTTTGAGAAACTGGGTTACGTCACAATTGGGGATGTGGCGGCCGCGATCTTGTACCACCGCCGGCAGGGTGCGTTCGACCGCCTCTGCGACCGGCTGGCAGAACAGGCAGTCGATCAAGCCATGTTCGTGCCAGTAGTCGATCAAGCCATGGTCCTGCTCGACCGCCTGCTCTCTGACGATCAAGCCATGGACCTGCTCGACCGCCTGCTCTCTGACGAACCGGATCGGGCGGTGGGCGTGCTGGAGCGGTGGGCCGGTCGTTGCGATGAGCGGTACGACCGGGTCGTGATCAGGCTCGGCCACACAATGGCTCCCCGCGGGACGGAGGACCCGTACGCCGCCCGCCGTGCGGCGATCCTGGACGGCCTGTGGCAGCGGACGATCCGGCGGAACCAAGCCGCCACCGAAGCCTACATCCGAACCGTCGAACTCCTGTCGTTGTCACCGCAGCACCGCAACCTCGCCTTCAATGTGATCGAGCAAAACCTGCCTCGCCGCTGGCCGGAGGAGTTTCACCCCCGTATGCTCATCCCCTACGTCGCCGACCGCGGGGCGGATGTACTCCGGGTCCTGGACCGGTGCATCGCCGCAAACCAGCCCAAGCTGACCCGGGCGGCAGTGGGCGTGTTGCTCGAGTTCCGAACGAACGCGACCCTGGTTCCGGAGGCTATTCACCGGTTGCACCCCCTAGTCCCAATTCAGGACGCATCCCTGGCGTACAGGGTCGGTCGGGCCATCGAAGAGTTCCTGCATTTCGTTCCCCCGGCGGCCGCCGCCCGAGACTGCGTGATGCAGTTAGCTCACCAGTCTGTCCGAGTCGGGCACAAGACGCTCCGCAAGTGCCTGCTGTACTACATCGGTTCGGGCAGTCGGGAGTCTCAGGGCCTTGAGCTACAACAGATCAACGCACTGCTCCAGACGTTCCTCGACGCCGAATCGGACAAGGAGTGCGTAGAAATGTTGGTCGATCAGTTCGACGAACGGTCACCAACCTTCGGCGAGCTACTTGAAACAATCCGACCGGTGCGGTCTCGATTGACTACGGACGATTTTGAACGCATCGTCATGCGGGCGATAAGGTACAGTCAACGGCGGCGGAACGCCGACTATTTCACTCAGTGGGCAACCTTCGAAAACCCGGCGTCGATCGGGCCGCGGTTTCAGGTTCTGCTCAACGCGACCCGTACCGGAAAAACACCCCAGGAGGCGCTGGAACTCGCCAACATGTCGCAAGCCGGCCCACGGCACGAGATTGACCTACCCGAGGCCCGCTCGAACCACGACGGGTAACACAGGCGCGGAGTTGCCACGACCACGACATCCGACTTATGCATCTACGCGCATCGGTCCGACTACACCGACGCGCCTTCAGGGTTGCCTCGGGTCCTATCGTGGCTAGGTCGGCTTTCATGTCACAACACTGGTTCGCATCTGAACGGCCGCCACCCTCGGCCCGTGAACGCGTACATTGTCCGGGTACCGGGCAATGACACTTCGTAATATCACTTAACAGTAATCTATTATATCTGCCATGGGATCGTTGTTTTATCTATCGGTTGAGACCTCATCCCCTTGAATCGCCCAGACTCGACCCGGTCCAGTCCAGCTGGATTCTGGATCACAGCTGGCGGGGCCGTTGGCTTAGACCCCCACTTATATTGCAGCGCCTCCACTATTTGAGCCCCGATTCCACCACCACCCAATGCTTTATTCCGAATTAGTTGGCACTTGATCTCGGGAGGAACGGCGATGCTCACGTGCCTACCACGACGATGCTGACCCCAAGACATAATGTTACTCCCTTCACTGGTGAACCCGTGTAAGTACATTTGTATATACCGGGGCACGTACCCGTCCCAGCCCCGGCTAGTGTCACTTTTACGGGAACACACAACGGGGCCAAGAACGATCGACAACCACGGTCTTCACAGCAAAAATTCCAGTGAGACCATTATAGGTGATGATACCCACCAAATATGGCGAACGCTTGTACAGTAATATACCGGGTAGGGCCATTCGGTCGTGCTTGCCAACGCTAATTTTCCCGACTCCCCCGACCTCTTGGATAAGTTGCATCCAGATGGCTGGCGTGTGTAAATTATATTGTTACCAGTTTACTACCAGGAGTCTACTAGTGAGTGAAACCTATAAATTGCCAGGTGGAGGCACGAAGGGAATCCCAGGGAAGCCAGGGGTTGCCCCGACCCCGCCGCAGCCGCCCAGACCGCCCAAAATGAAACCCATTCCACCCTCAGCACCCCCATCACCGAGTGTCAAGCCAGCACCTAGTCCAATCAAAGTGAAGCAGAAACCCAAATGAAGACACCACCTATAGTTATAACTCTAGGAGGTAAGGCATATAGTGTACGTGTTCGGTCTGAGCACCTAGATCGCTTCTACGAGATTGTGCGGATCGCTGCACCCAACAAGGTTCTGAATAGTTCTCCACTCCTAGATGATGAACTGACAGAAGAACTATAGGCCGTCTTCGCCAGTGATGGTGCTCACAGAATGCTTATAGAGCATCTCGTTGAGCACCTAACTAGTGTCAGCGGGAGCCTGGAACATGCGCCAATTAGTCCTAGCACGATGATAAGTGAGATGATAAGTTCCCTGCCGGACGACGAGTAACGGGAGGGGGCACGGCTCTGGTCAGCAACCGTGCCCCGGGCCTTATCTGACCTTCCTGGATCGCACAATGAACCAGCCCTTGTAGTCCATCATTACGTTGGCCTTGCAGTTCTCATAGCCATAGCCAGACCGGGTTGTTTCTACGTCCCAGCCTGTCCTGCTTGGCTTCCTGCTGAGGCAGAAGCTCCAGGATTCTAATTTCTCTGCTGCCATCTCTGTTCTCCTCAATGTCGATCCAGGGATGGATCGACTACCTATGTAAAACGGGGTATCACTTTGCTTCAGTAATTGTCAGCCAGAACTCCTGGCCATTGGGAAGGACGATAACGGCACCCTCTCCACTGAGTGTCCAGTCGCTGAATGAGTAGACAGTGCCATCACGGGCTTGTAGGACTGGTACAAGAGCCTTCACAACACTATATTCAATATCTGAAGGTGTGAAGACCTTCGGCTTGGCGGTCTTGCGTACACCACTATTGAGACTTAGCTTGATCTCATTGTGGTAGAGTGTACAGCCACCATTGGGGTACTGCGTTGGTGGCACTCCTGGCATCTGCTTAGCCTGCTCCTGTGCCCTATCTAGTTCCCTCCAGGAGCCTCCAGGTGATTGATTGTAAGATCGGCGGTCGTGCTTGTTGGGCTTGGGCTTCATCGGCATCACTGGTGTCCTCTGGGTTGGTTGTGACCTATGCGTGTGTCTTCTATTAAAGAAAACGCTACAACCCAAAGGATGTGCCGAGTTCGTGTTAAAGCTCCACATAATAGGTGTCACGTAGCCACATATTATAATATTAAATCAGCTGGAGAAATGGGCAAACTAGTGCCATATTATAGGGTCAGCACTCGGAAGCAAGGAGAGTCCGGCCTCGGCTTGGAGGCACAGCAATCCTGCGTGATCAATTACGCCCGGACCGGATCTCACGAGATCATAGTAAGTTACCAGGAGATCGAGACCGGTAAGCGGTCCGACCGGCCGGAGTTGGCCAAGGCGATCGCCTACGCGAAGCGAGCCAAGGCGACTCTGGTCATCGCCAAGCTGGACCGGCTAGCCAGGAACGTGCGCTTTCTGAGTGGCCTTATGGAATCTCGAATCGAATTCGTGTGCTGTGACAATCCCCACGCTAACCGGTTGACCCTGCACATTCTGGCTGCTGTGGCCGAGGACGAGACCCGGCGGATCAGCGAGCGGACCAAGGCCGCGCTGGCGGCCTACAAGGCGAGGGGTGGAAAGCTGGGGAAGCCGGAGAACCTGACGCCCGAGACCGGCAGGCGTGGGGCAGCGGCCACGAGCGCGCAGGCTCGGACTGCCTACGCCGCCGTGCTCCCCGAATTGCGGCGTTGGCGGGCAGCGGGACTCAGCTTCAGGCAGATTGCTGGATTACTGAATGGCGCAGGTCACGCGACCAGGAGTGCCCGTCAGCCAGAAGAAGACAGATGGTCGCGACGACAGCCCCCGCGATGAGGGGGATGGCACTCACCAGTCTGATCATCCTCAGGGGTAGGTGGATGCCGGGTGGTCATCTGATATCAGAGACTACTGGTCTGACTTGAGCAGGAGACCTGGCCTCGATCGCGGATCTTGTGATCCCGGCGGAGCCGTCGAGGCGACGAGTTCTCTCAAACTCGGAGTATCCCGCCAAATATGGCGGAGGAAACGTTTGGGGCCCCCCCGGGGGCCCACCAGGATCCGAACTCCTCCACGCGATCCATCGGAGAGCCGGGGATGCCTGAGATATCGTGTATCGCAAATGATGCTGATGATCGGCGGCCCCTCCGGATGGGTCCGATATTGGGGTGTTATGTTGCTCCGAGCATGGCGTGAGAGACTATCGGCCGTGGTCTGGTCGAAGTGTCCGGTTATAGGGGCGGAGATCCGATGCGAGAAAGAACCCCGGACTTAACCGGTTCTATCACGTATTGATACGGCATCTATCACCCCGGCATTCGTGCGTCCTTGGAGTCGGAACACGCAGCCGCTGCGCTTTCCAACTGCCAGGCTACCCGCACCGCATGGGCCGAGAAAGTGGCCTTCGCCCGAGAAAACAAGGGGGATCGCCCATGCGGGCCGGTTCAGGGTTGGGGAGCCGGAGTGCGTCTTCCGTAGCGGAAAGTGCACTGAAGAGGTTGGTTTTCAGAGCCGGAAAGAAACTCGTCTACCCAACCTGGTCCCATTCCCTTGATTGTCTGACCCCGTTTATCTTGTTGCGCCGGCATCCGTTTCGATCAGTTCTGCTCCAACGAGGGCGTCTCGATCCGATAGCGATCGGCTAGTATACTGAGGATCGAGTTGTACCCTAGCCCGAGAGTGATCCATGAAGGCTGGACGCAATGATCCCTGTCCGTATATGTGCCGGTTGTAGGGCCAGCCACAGTGCCATTTACCGTCGAACTTAACAGGAATCTGGGCGGTACTCTGGTCTCCACGGGTGATGGCTCGTGATTCACCATCAATCGTGCCCGCCCACCCCACGGATCTGCCAATCCTTTTGGCCAAAGTCCAGTCGCAGAGGCCGGCTACAACGATTTCAGGCGTTCCTCGACTCGAAGAGACGTCGGATACTGGCGGGGAGGAATCTCGTCAGCGTGGGCTGGTCAAAGCCGCCCCAGCTTGCTTGGGGGCTGGACCGGTATCGGGGGTAGGTGACCGTCAGCCAGGTCCGGGCTCGGGTCAGAGCGACGTAGAAGAGGCGGAGCTCCTCGTCGAGCTGGGCGGCCGACTCCATTGAACGGGCCGAGGGAATACCGCCATCGGTGGCGTTGATCACGGTAACCGCTTCCCATTCCAGCCCCTTGGCCGAGTGGATGGTGCTCAAAACAAGCGCGTCCTTGTCACTCTCGCGCGCCCCGGCCGCGGCGAGGTCCCTGGTCGAGCTCGGCGGGTCGAGCGTGAGCTCCGCCAGGAACGCGGAGCGATCCTCGTATCGCTCGCCCAACCCCCGGAGCTTCTTGAGGTCCTCGATCCGTTGCTCGGGATCGTCGTAGTTCTGCCGGACCAGGGGTGTGAGAAACTTGAGCACCTGATCAATCTGGTCGGTCACCGATGGCGACGGCGTCCTGGTAAGGGTGCCGAGCAGCGACCGGAACGTGTCCCACGACGGGGTCGTCGCCGCCGGCACCTTGGAGCGCGCGAGGCATTCGAGGCTCCCTCCGGCGGCGATGACCTCCACCATGATCCCCTGGGCCTTCTTCTGACCGATCCCGGGGAGCAACTTGAACAGCCGCATCCCCGAAACCAGATCCATCGGGTTCTCGGCGAGCCTCAGGAAGGCGACCAGATCCTTGACGTGCGCCGCGTCGGCAAACTTGAGCCCTCCGTACTTGTGGAACGGAACCTGCCGACGGGCCAGTTCCATCTCAACCGCCAGGCTATGATGCGACGCCCGGAAGAGAACCGCCTGCTGCCGCAATGGGACCCCGTCCTTCTGGTGTCGCACAATCCGGTCGACCACCGCGCGGGCCTCCGCGTACTCGTCAGCGCAAGCGAGGAGCTGGGGAGCCTGTCCTCCCGCGCGGCTGGCCCGAAGTTCCTTCTCGAAGCCTTCCGAGATCTGTCGGATGATCGTGTTGGTCGCGTCGAGGATCGGCGAGGTACTCCGGTAGTTGTCCTCGAGCCGGACGACCGTCGCGCCGGGAAACTGCTTGGGGAAGTCGAGGATGTTGCGAACTGTGGCCCCCCGGAACGAGTAGATCGACTGGGCATCGTCTCCGACCACCGTGAGCCCCTGGCCGTCGGGGCAAAGCTGCCTGAGAATCTGCGACTGGATCGGGTTGGTGTCCTGATACTCGTCGACGAGGACACAGTCAAACCGCTTGCGGATCAGGGGGCCGGCCACCGGGTCGGCCAGCAGCCGGTTCCAGAAGAGGAGAAGATCGTCGAAGTCAAAGACGTTCTGCGACCGCTTGCGCTCGGCATAGGCCTCGAACAACTTCCTCAGGCCGTCGAGGTGCTGGTTGCACCATGGAAACGAGGCGTTGACGAAGGCGTCGAGTTTCAAGCCGGAGTTGATCCAACCACTATGGAGGCTCTGGCAGGTCCCCTTCTTGGGGAAATCCTTGCGAACCTCGGCGAGCCGGAGTTCGGTGCGGAGCACCTCGAGGAGGGCTTCCGAGTCGGACTGGTCGTGGATCGTGAACCGGGGATCAATGCCGATCCTCGCACCTTGAGAACGGAGCAGCCGGGCACCCGTCGCGTGAAACGTGCCACCCCAGACCTTGGTTTTGGCCGGAGCGCGCGCGCCCCCCTCGGCATCGTTGGATACTGACTCGTTGCAGATATTCGCGACCCGCTGGAGCAAGGATTCCGCGGAACGTCGGGTGAAGGTCAGCAGCAGAATCCGGTCTGGCGGGACCCCGTCCATGATCAGGCGAGCGGTCCGATGCGCGAGCGTGAGGGTCTTGCCCGTCCCCGCGCCGGCGATGATTAACAAGGGGGAACGACCGTGCTCGACCACCTTGCGCTGGGAGTCGTTGAGCGCGCTGGTGCCGACCTTCGTCGAAGCGACCTGGGGAGCGTTCTCGGCCCTGGCCTTCACGGCGGGTTTCGCCGAGGCTCTAAGTGTCGCCCTCGACGTGGCCTTGGCCGGGACGTTCTGGCCGTGGGTCTTGGGCTCCACCAGAGCTTTGAGCTGGACCTTGGGCTCGGGTTTTGCCTTGGTGTCCACGACCGTCGCCGTGACATTGGTCTTGAGCCTGGGCTCGGTGGCCTTTTTCTTCGACATTGGAAGTAGCGACTTTCCCGTGGAGGTGACCCATCGGGTCCACGAGCGGTCATCCCCATTGGGACCGTCGTGGACGTGCCAACACATCGATTATAATGGGGCGGGTGTTTGAAACCGAGTCCCGCGAACGAGGGAATCGGCCATGCGACGTGACGCCCTCCCAGAGAAACTCACCATCCGCCAGGCGTACTTCGAGCTCCCGGTGGATCGAGGTTGTATCTGAAAGGCCGACAGGGTCTCCGATCAGGCCGCGCTCGGTGACGGCCTTGCGGATACAACTTTCTTCAATACATCCATCACCTGCGTCTTCCGGGGCAGAATGCGCACTACTGAACTGACTGTCACCGGAGGCCGTTGGTTTTTTCCGGAGGCAGGGGTTGGAGTCTGCCACGGACTGCTCCTTATGCTGGGAGATCACGGGAGATGGGAATGGCCATGTGCAAGAACCGATGCGGCCCCTGCGCTCCGCAAAGGAGCACGGCCCGAAGGGTCGGCGCAAAGGGAGACGAGGCACCTACAATTCCGGCGAGAGGCGAAACTCCGAGGCTTTCGATGAAGGTGAAAACGGAGGCATCATGACTGCTCGATCCAGACGAAGAAGCCGGGGGTGAAGGGCTCGCCGCCGATCAGTGTTAGAATATTCGGTCATAACCGCTGCTCGATCGCATGCTCGTGCCCGCCGCCCATCGAGGAGGAAACACCGATGCTGATGTCAGCCGCCGATTACCGGGAGTCTCTCCGCCGGTTCAACCCGGTCGTGTTCGTGAACGGACGCCGCATCGAAAGCGTGGCCGATGACCCGGTCCTCGCCCCCGGCATCAATGCCATTGGCATCACCTATGACT
>Ga0208199_1000265_pt1 | contig 21970 bp, 20 predicted proteins | sample Sb_taG_FD_187705 | JGI IMG/M metagenome (GOLD analysis project Ga0208199, IMG submission 187705) | Peat soil microbial communities from Weissenstadt, Germany - Sb_50d_1_NS metaG (SPAdes) (version 2) | ecosystem: Environmental > Terrestrial > Soil > Wetlands > Peat | place: Germany: Weissenstadt... | reverse complement strand
ACCGTGACATCAGCCCGCAAATCCCACCGATCACCCTACGTAACAGTGATCGGCAAAGCCGCCCCGGGCAAGGCCCGCGCCGGATCAGCAGGTCACGCGGCTCCAGCCCTAACCGAACGCCAGTGCGACCGTCGCCGAGTGCAGCCGCCGCTGGCTCCAGTTCATGAACCTCGCCTGACAGCCGTGCTCCTTCTTTATTTATGCCGAACGAGCCGTGGTTATTCGTCTCCGCCGGAAACCATTATCTGAATCCGAATTACTGATACCAATGACGTAGTGCGGGAAGCAGCTTCCATTACCATTGCGCACCATGGAACCTGACACTGTGAGGCCATCGCTGGCCGTGCTGCTGGACCGGTACCAGCCGGAGGGCGAGGCCGAGACGGCCGACCTGCGGCGGGTCCAGGATCTGGCCGAGGGCGCCGATGACCCGTGGCGGCGCGACCTCCCGCTGCACGTCACGGCGTCCACCCTGGTCGTGCACCCGCCAACGGGCCAGGTGCTGCTGCGCTGGCATCAGCGGCAGCAGGCCTGGCTGCAGGTCGGCGGGCACGGCGACCCGGGGGAGAGCGATCCGCTGGCCATCGCCCGCCGGGAGGCGGAAGAGGAGACCGGACTGGCCGACCTGGTGCCGTGGCCGGACGAGCGGCTCCGGCACCTGGTCATCGTGGGCGTCCCGGCGGGCAAGGGTGAGCCGGCCCACGAGCACGCGGACCTCCGCTACTTCATGGCCACCCATGCTCCGGATGCCGTCCGCGCCGAGAACGAGAATGCCCCCGTACGCTGGCTGCCTGTGATCGAGGCGGGCCGGGCCACCTCCGAGGCCAACCTGAAGCAGACCCTCGCTCGGCTGGAGCGACTGCTCTCTTGGTGACATCGGCTGCCCCGGCGGGATGCGGATCAAGGATGCAGGTAGGCCTCGGGGGTGGTGCGCTGGAGAACCAGCGGGAACGGTGTCGGCGCGCCGAATAGCCTCATCCAGGCGTTGGTCGCGGATTCCTTTACCTCGACCGGGACCTCGGTGTAGCGGGTGTCCCGACCGTGCCTGATGACCGCTTCGTAGACGAACGGTGACGCGATGACTCCGAGGCTGGCGGTACTCGCCTTGACGGCCTTCTTGAAGTGCGGGGCATCGACCAGCCGGGCCGACAGGATGATGGCCTCGCCGGTGACGCCTGCGGCGTCGCTGACCACTGGTCCGACGTTGACGGCTAGCCGGAGCTGAAACCGGGCGGACTCGTGCCGGGTGCTGTTATGCAGCCCGAGCGCGGTCAACAGCTCGCCTAGGAGCTTGTCCATGACCTGCGCAGTGGGAACGCTCGGCGGTGCCACGGAGAGGAAGCCGTCGCCGCGGTCCTCGACATGCACGTCGGGCATGTCCCGCAGGGCCGCCTGAGTCGCCTTGAACAGCGTGTCCCTGATCAGGCGGCGGTCCTCGTCGGTGCGCGTGTGAGCACCGAACCCGACCACGTCGCTTAGGCAGACGGTGCAGTTCTCGCCCGTCAGCGGCCGCGGGTATGGCCGGGAAGCCCCGGCCGCGAGGCCGTTCCGATGCTGGACGGCGGTGCCCATGCCGTAGTCACTGTCCAGGCCCGGATCATAGCCGCGTCCGTGTCCGGTCGACGCCTCGGTGCGCCGCTGATCGACCTGGTTCTGCACGATGGTCCTGACCCGCGGGTGGGCAGTGAGGAAGGCCGCGAAATCCCTGGTTTCCACCACCAGGGCCCAGATCAGATCCAGCGCGACGACGGTAGCCGAACGTACGCTCACCTTGAGCGCGCCTGCCTCGCCTACGAGCTGGCCCACGCCACGCACCGCTAGGACGCGTTCCCTGCCGTTCTTGTTGAGGCGTATCTCAACCTGCCCACCGAGGATCACCATCACGTGATCGGCAGGCTCGCCTTCTTCCATCAGTCTGGCCCCAGCGGCGAATGTCCGCCAGGACGCGACCGCCCTGAGCGCTTCCCGCTCGGTGGGGTCGAGGGCATCCCAGAAGCTGGCGACGGGAGTCTGCCCGTAAGGATCTGGCCACGAGCAATCTTCCGGCTGCGTCTGTTTCGCCGCAGTCGGCGAACGGGAGGCCTCGCGGGATTTCCCGGACCGCCCGATCGCGAGATCTACTTTGCGGCGGCCAATCGAGATCGTCACGCTCACCTGCCTGTCCCGATCGGCAAGATCTTGACCTGGCGACTCGTCCTGCGGCCGACCGCGAGAATCAAGCCATTCGACAAGTCGGCCGAACAGGTCCATATCTCCTCCTTCCCCATGATTGACGGCTGGAGTTGACACAGGATCTGAGGGAGCTGTCTGAGATTCCCGTTACGTCAGTTATTTGCCGATTATTTTGCTCTTCCTGATTACAGAAAACCCGGTTCGCCTGGGCCCTATGGAGTACGGCCATGTCGTGGCATACACTGACGGTGCCGTTACGGGCAATTCGCCTGCTCGATGGGAAAACGGCAGCTATCGTTCCGGGGCGATCCCGGTCCAGTGAGGCTGGCCCATGTGATGTGCGTCGATCGTCATGCGGTGTCATATCGCTGAATCTCCTCGTCGTAGGCGTGTTCGAGCGGTCCTGGGGCCGTCCTTGCCCTTCGAACGGTGGCTGCCAACCGGCTGATCGAAGGTGACAGGGGCGGCCTCCCCTGTAGAGACTCATGGCATCTTCGGCGCCTCCCTGAAGCTGAGTCCGGCTACTTTGAGTCGTATGTCACTCACGAATCGTGAGATATGTAGCGCTGCACGCACTGTGACGGCAGTTGCCCAGTGTATCACCCCATATCGGGACGTTCCAGAAGGCCAGCACCCTGCGTGTCGCCTTCCAGATTGCAACATGGCAGGAGTTCTCATAGCGCAGATCTGTAAAAGTTCGTCACACGGGTCAACCTCTTAGCCAGATGGCGCGTCTCTCACAGTGGCCGCGTGGTAATTTGGTTCCCACTAGACCGGGTGGTTCCGCATTGCCACGTAGCAAGGTGGTAGACTGTCGTGCTATTAACTACGGAAAGTAATACTGGTGTCTACTGATCAAGGGCCAGTCGTTCAGAGCGCGCTTCTGCGTCACGAGCTGGTCCGCTTGCGGAGGGAGAGCGGGTTCACCCAGCAGCAGGTCGCCGACGAGCTGGAGTGGTCGACGTCCAAGCTGATCCGAATCGAGGGTGGCCACAGCTCGATAACAAAGGTCGATCTCGATGCCCTGTTGTCCAGGTACGGCGTCAAGGACGAGAGCGGCCGCGAGCGGCTTCATGCCCTGAACCGCGGAGCGCATGAACGAGGCTGGTGGCACGCCTACCGGGACGACGTCTCGGCGACATATGTCAGCTACATCGGACTGGAAGCAGGAGCCTCCTTCATCAGGCAGTTCCAGAATGGATTCATACCCGGCCTATTGCAGACTCCCGAGTACGCCAGAGCGGTAACGGAGGTTGGCTCGATCGACGAGGAAAAGGTTGACTCGGTAGTAGGGCTGCGTATGCGGCGTCAGTCGGAACTGGCGAAGCGATCGGTCCGACCTCGTCAGCACTTCGTCATCGACGAAGGCGTAATCCGTCGGCATGTCGGCATCAAGAAGGACCCCGCGATCATGCCGAATCAGCTCCGCCACCTCGCCGACCGCGCTGAGCAGGATGAGCTGATAACCGTGGGGGTAGTTCCCTTCCAGGCTGGCGAGTATCCCGGGCTATTCGGTCCGTTCACGCTGCTGGAGTTCGAGGGAAGGCTTCCTAGCATCCTTTACCTCGACGCGGGCCGCGGGGAATTCACCATAGCCCAAGGTGAGGATCCCCGGATCTCCGAATACACGGCCGACTTCGAGCGGCTGCTCGAGGACGCGTTGCCCGCCAAGGAGTCAGTCGACCTGATACGCAATGCCGCGGCGGCGATGTCCTTGCGAAACTAGCCAGATCCTTTGACCTTATCTATACATCACAGGCACATCACGAGCTAACTAGCTGCACATCCCTTACTAGCCGGACGAATCCCTACGCGCCCGCATATAGGCCGGCAAAGCCTTGCCGCTTACACTCTATGGCGGAGGAGCCCACAGAGTCGTGGTTGGTCACGCTCTGTGGACTTTTTTTGTATTCGAAGCCCTAACGCCAGATAACGGGTACTTCGAAACGACCGGCGAACAAAGGATTTGCTTAATGGCCACTCAGCCCAACCGCGACTCGGCACTCATCTGGCACAAGAGCAGCGCGAGCGGCGGAGGCGGCGAGTGCGTCGAAGTAGCTCAGCGGAAGTCGTCTGTACTGGTCAGAGACTCAGGTGATCGGCCGGGCCCGGTATTGAAGTTCACCTCGACTCAGTGGCGCGGACTCGTGCGACGTATCAAGAACGGCCAGGCGGTCCGCGGTAACCCGGGGTTATGAAGCCGGTCGGGAAAACCGCGTAGTACCTGCTACGAGAGCAGGCCGGCTCCCCGCCGCCGCAGTACCCGGTGCACCCTCGCTACCAGACAGCGTTAACCGGGGCGCTGATTACCCGGCGGACCCGCGGCGCAGGAGCGCGGCGGCCGGCTCCCCGGCTAGCGGGCCGGCCCGGTCCGGCAGTTGCACGACGATCGCGTCCTGGTGCACCGCCGCCCATACGAGGCCGTCGCCCAGCGGCACCTCCGTGCCGGCGTCGGATTCGTCGACCAGGAACTCGGTCGGACGGCTGCCGATCCGGTAGCTGGAGCCCACTGCGGCGTCCCGGGCCACATCGGCCGAGACCAGCAGCACGGCGACCTGCTGCTCGGCCAGCTGCTGCGCGACGGCCTTGATGCCGCGGACGGCGGCCGGGCTCGGCCCCTCGGCGCGTGAGGCCACCAGGTCCCCGATCGTGCCGATGGCCGCGCCGGTGATCTCGTCGAGGGCGGCGCTGATACCGGCGCTGAGATGGTCATCGAGGCCATCAGCCGCGCGGCCGCCCGCCATCGCGGTCACCGGTCCGACCGTCGCGGGCAGATGAGCGGCGATGGCGTCGAGGATGTGCTCATCGCCGGCGCCGAGCACGATGTGCGCCCCCACGCCGGCCGCGGCCTCGGCCACCCGCGCGGCGATGAACTCGGCATTGCGCTGCCCGCCGCTTTCCGGCTCGCTGCCGGTCAGGTGCCGCTCACCATGGTGCTGCGCGGGCGGGCGGTCCGGATGAGGATCGTGCTGCGCGCCGGGACGGTCGCCCACCTCGAACCGCCGGGCCGGAACCTGGTCTCCGATCACATGCGCGACGATGTCGGTGCCGTCACGGTCAGCCAGCACCACCACGTAGGCCGGCCGCCGGGCCGCGGCGTCCGCCACTTCCTGCAGGTGGGGGAGCGGGCCGACCCGTACCGAGCTCACGCCGGCGCCGGGCGGGAGCCGCCAGGTCAGCACCGCCTCACCGTTCGCCGCCACCACGACCTGGGTGTCGCCGCCCGTAACGGCCCCCGCGCCGCGTTCCAGCGCCTGGGCGGTAGCCGGCTCGGCGCCGAGCTGACTGGCTTCGCGGACGGCGTCGGCCCAGGCCACGTCCCACGCGTAGGACCGGCTGACCGGCGCATCCGGCGCCGCGACGGTGGCCGTCACCACCAGCCCGGACTCGGCCGAACCCGGTGGGAGCCCGTGCAGTCCCGGCCCGAGTGCGAGCCGACCGAGCCGCAGGAGCGGATGCGTGATTATCGGGCTATCCGGCATAGTCCCATCCCAGCCGGCCGCCCCGCCCGAGGCAACCCCCACCCTCCCGGAAACCATGCGCCACACTGGGATCATGACCGCGACCTCTGACGTCCCGCCGCCGCGGAAGGTGAGCTTCGCCGCCGCGGCTCGCATCCTGGCCGAGCGGGATCCCGTCATCGCCGGGCTGCTCGAGCAGACCGGTCCGCCGAGGCTCAGCCGCCCGCTGGAGTCGCACTTCGGCACCCTCGTCCGGGCCATCGTCTACCAGCAGCTGGCCGGGCGGGCGGCGGCCGCCATCCACGGCCGGCTGGTCGCCGCGCTCGGCGGTGACGTGCAGCCCGAGGCGCTGATCGCGCTGTCCGACGAGACGCTCCGTGCGGTCGGCTTGTCCCGGGCCAAGGTCGCGTCGCTGCGAGACCTGGCGGCCAAGGTGCTGGACGGGACGGTGGTCCTGTCCCCGCGCGGCCTGGCCAGGGAAAGCGACGAGGAGATCATCTCCCGCCTGTCGGCCGTCCGCGGCATCGGCACCTGGACCGCCGAGATGTTCCTCCTCTTCCGGCTCCGCCGCCTGGACGTCTGGCCGGTCGGTGACCTCGGCGTCCGCCGCGGCTACGGGTTGGCCTGGCAGGTCCCGACGCCGACCGCGCGGGAACTCCAGCCGCTCGGCGATCCGTACCGTCCGTACCGGTCGGTGCTGGCCTGGTACTGCTGGCGGGCTGCGGAACTGTACGCCCGGGCTGCCGAGAGCGCCCTGACCCGCTGAGCAATCCGCCTAACCCGACGCCGCGACCGTGGCCCACGTCCCGCCGGTACATCGGCCACGGCGCGTGCAGTCGGCCTTTCCGGATGGCCAGTGCCCGCTCGCGGACATCGTGCCGGGCCAGCCAGCTCAGCGTCGGGAGGTCCGTGAGCCCGCCGACGTCGATGAGCCGCACGTCGAGCCGCAGGCCGGGATCGAGCTCGCGGCCCATGCCCCGGGCCGCTCCCCACAGCAGTCCATCCTGCGGGGAGCGGACGTCGAGGGTGGCGCCGCAGGTGATGATCGTCAGGCGGCACGGGGCGTACTCCTGCCCCTTCCGGGCCGCGGCCAGGGCGCGGAGGAGGGCCAGGAAACGGGTGACGGGCTGCATCCCCAGGGGATCGCGGCGGGATTCGCCGGCCGGCCCGTGGAAGTCGCCGAAGAAATCGATCGCGCGCAGCGCCTTCATCTCCCGCTGCGCCTGGCCGGACCACAGCCAGCCGATGTCTCCCGGCCGGAGAGCGAGCCTCCGGGCGTTCCTGGCGGCCTGGTCAGCCCACAGGTCCCCGAGGGAACCCTCACCGGCGATCACCCAGCGAGGGCCGGCGAGATCGGCGGCTCCGTCGTCGAACAGCCCAGGCGGCGCGGCCCACGCCGCGCCGTGTCGTCCGGAGCCCACCTTCGACCACCCCGGTCCCGGGTGTACGAACCCGGGACCGGGGTGCCGGACCAGGACCATTCCACCCGGCAGCAGCAGCCGCCGGAGGAGAACCCACGAGGCGGCGGTGAGCGCGGTCGTCCGGGCGTCGATGACGACGAGGTCGCAGGCGCATGCGCTGAGCGGGCCGCAGCCGAGATCAATCGCATCAGGACCGGACAGATCCGCCGTCGCGAAGCGCGTGGCCGCGCCGACCTGCCCGAACGCCTCGGTCAGCCGCCTGGTCTGCTCGGCAGACGCCCCGAGCAGCCAGAACTCCGCCGGGCCGCCGTCCGGCGCCCGGCGCAGGTAGTCGGCCACCGCGGTCTGCCGAGGGTCCGCGGCCTGGGTGAACTCCGCGACGCGGTACGAGCGCGGGGCGCCGGCCGTCGGCTGCCGCTCCAGCGCGCCGACCAGCCCGGTCAGGTCGAGACCATCGTCGGGTAGCGAGGAGGTCAGGGCGGACGCGTTGTGGGCCGATTTCGGCTGCCACCGGACCTCGTACTTGCCGCCACCGGACGCGTCCCGCTTCTGGGCGGTGCGGATATTCCCCGGCATCCGGAACCCGGACTCGACGATGGCCTGGTACCCCATGAGTTAACCTCCGCTGACTGTTGAGCTCAGATCTCGGACCGCCCGTGGCGGGCGGAAGCTGGACGGAATCGTCGTCGGTCGCTGTTAAGCGGCGCGTGAGCCTGTGCTGACGCCCGGTTGAGCCCGGGTTGACCGCTCAGGGGTCCGCGCGGCTGAGGACCGCAGCGTGCCCTTAGCTGGTCAGGCGGCGCGCTGGCTGCCGTGGCAGGCCAGGGCGGGGGAGCTGATCCGCATCTCGCGGACCAGCTGACGGACCCATCGCATGCGGTCCATGGCTGCCTCTGGATGGTCGCCGAACTCCTGGGCCATCCGGCCCTCGCAGCCGCGGACGCCGAACCGCAGTACGGTCCGCTGCACGGCCTCGGCGACCGCGCAGCCGGTCGGGGCGTCTGATTGCTGCAGCTCCGACACGAAGAGCGCCGCGCATCGCGCGTCGATCACATTCAGCCTGGTCATGGTGATCTCCCCGCCTCCCTCGCCGGGCCATCGCCCGGCTGGCCCACAGATGACTGTCGTCTACCGCCAGCCGCCTCTCGGACGGCCGGGGCACGGTATGCTGCGGAAGCCCGCTCCCGCCTCTACGGTCGCCGCGCGGGCGAGGTGTTCCGCTGGGGGAGTGGGGGGAATCTCAGGGGGATTCACCGGGGGAGAGCGCGTACTCACCACGGATTCGGTGGCCGATTACCTCCTGCGCCACGGATTCGGTGGCAGATCGGGACCCTTCCGACGTCATGGTGCCGTCTGCCGGCTAGCCGGTTGGGCCGGTTAGCCCGGTTAGGCCCCGTCGACGAGCTCGCGGAGACGGTGCAGCCGGTCTGGCCGCGAAGCGGAGAACCGCTCCAGCGCGGCCAGGATGTGGGCCTCGTCCAGGTGCGCCTCCTCGATGACCTCGGCGACCGAGCCACCGGTCCGCCACCGGTCGTCCCAGTCCGAGGACAGTGAGTATTCCCGGGCCAGCGGCCCGTCGGCCCACTCCCGCATCAGCTTGAACGCGCCGTTGGTGATGACCATGGCATCCAGCCGGTCCGAGGGCCCGGCCACCGACTCCCGGTACGCCAACGGCTGCCGCGCGAACAGCTGCGGGCTCAAGGCGGCCACGATCTTCACGTTGACGCCACGGTCGGACAGCGACGGCAGCACGTTGACCACGTTCCGGATCGGCATGGTCCCGCGGACGAAGACCGTCCCGCCGCGCGGCTGATCCGATCGGTAGTCGCGCAGCACATACGCTCCGCGCGCCGCCTCCAGGTGGGACGGGATGCCCAGCGCCTCCCGGTCGGGTATCTCCACCGGCGGCCGGGTCAGGTGCAGCGCGACGATCGGCACGTCGAGGCCGAACGCCGCGCCGAGCATGACCGGAACCTCGTTGTACTCCCACGGGTGCAGGTCGATCACGTGCCCCTCGGGGAACAGCTGGGTGACGCCGATGGCGAAGATGCCGAAGTGGGTGCGGGAGTCCTCGGCCGTCTCCGGGCCCGAATGCCCGGCGATCCACAGCAGCTTGCCCACCTTCAGCTCGCTGTCCTGGGCCAGCTGGCTGAACAGGCGCATCGGCCCGTACTTCAGGTACGAGAACGAGCCATAGGTCGAGCACGCTCCCCAGAACCCGTCGAACTGATCGAACGGGTCAGCAGAAAGATTCACTGTGGCCAGCCCCGCCATAAGCCCGGCGTTGGTGAATTCGGTGATCTCCGTAGGCAGCAGCGCCCCGAACGGATTCGACGACCGCTCGTACCAGCCGCTGCCCGGCAAGCCGCCGAAGTCCTGGCCGAACCCGGCGATATTGGTCGACTCGGCCAGGTCGGCAGAGGCCGCGATGAACAGGGGCCGGCCGTAGTCACGCAGCGCGAGCGTGTTCACGTACCCGCCCCAGGCGGCTAGCCCAGCCCGGTTCGGCGCCTTCTCGCCCGGCTTCTTCCACAAGCTGTCGGGATACGACGACACGTCGAAGATACGCCGGTCGGAGAAGACCTCGGGCCGGCCGAGCCGGAACCCGTCAAGAGAATCCGGGACCGTCGAGGCGATCGCCAGCAGCCGGTCCGACAGCCAGGTCACCAGGTCCTCGTCCCGGCGCAGCACGCTCATCGCGATGCCCAGGTTGGCGGCGGCCTGCGCCTGGACGGCGTCCGGGTCGGCCGGGGCGGGGGAGTCCACGCCCTCGTAGGTCACGCCGTACCTGGCCATGAACCGCTGGCGGACATCCCAGAACTGAGAGGCGTTCATCGGCCAGGCCGTGCCGTGGCTGGCCGCGTCGACCTTGCCGTAGCCGCGGCCCTTCTGCGTGACGAGCCAGGCCATCGTGGGCGCCGAACCGGAACCGCACGCCGCCGAGAGCACCGTCCGGGTGACCGGTCCCCACTCCATGCCGTGCTCGGTGCCGGTCACCCGCCAGCCGTAGGGCGCGAACCAGTCCACCGGCGTGCCGGCCACCACGCTGGAGGCTGGCCGCGGGTCGATGCCGAAGTCGTTCCAGTCGACCAGGAAGACCAGGTTGTCCAGGCCCAGGCCCCACGCGGTGTTCTTGGTCTCGTGCGCCGAGCCGGGCGTGAGCCCCCCCTCGCCCTCGAAGACGAAGACTTTCACCTCGCCCGCTCCGGCCAGGCGAAGCGCCAGCGCCTCCCCGGCGGCGGGCGGCATACCGTGCCCCGAGGGCCCGGTGTTGAACTTCAGGAACAGCGTCCGGCCTTCCATCTCGGCGTGCCCGGGCAGCCCCCCGCGCCGGCGCAGCCGCAGCAGCCACTCCCAGGTCAGCGCCCAGCGGCCGTCGTCGGGGAACGCAAAATCAGGCGACCCGGACAGCGTGTACCGGGCCCGTACCGCCTCGTTCAGCACCGCCAGTGTGGCGTACACCAGCGGCACCGTGTGACCGGCGGACAGCACGAAGCGGTCGCCGAACCGGCGCCACGGCCGCAGCAGGTCCCAGCGCATGGCACCGGACAGCAGCAGCGCGACCAGCATGTGCACCTTGGACCGGGAGCCGCCCGGGTGCCCGCTCTGGCGGTAGTTCAGGGACAGGTCGATGCACTCGTCGATCAGGTCCTTGACCACCTCGTACCGGGCGAAGTCAGCCTCCGCGGCGGCGAAGAGCTGCCCGACGTCCGACTCACGGCCCGATCGTGCCAGACCGGGCCGCACCTGCGCGCCATCGGACATCGCGTACCTCCATGTACTCCGCGAACTCCAGCGTGATGCGTCCCGGGGCCCGGAGGCAAGATCGCGAAGATCCCGACACTCCTGACTCTTATCACCAAACAGCCTCAGACTTATCATCGGGCCATGACTGACTTCCGGCTGGCAGACCGCATGGCCAGACTCGGCACCGAATCAGCCTTCGAAGTCCTGGCCCGGGCCAAGGCCATGGAGGCCGCCGGCCACAAGATCATCCACCTGGAGATCGGCGAGCCTGACTTCCCGACCGCGAGCCACATCGTCGAGGCCGCCGTCGAGGGGCTGCGGGCCGGGCATACCCACTACGTGCCCGCCCCCGGCATCCCCGCGCTGCGCGAGGCCGTGGCCGCCTTCCTCGAGCGCACCGGCCGGATGCATACCACGCCGGATCGGGTCGTGGTGACGCCCGGAGCCAAGCCGATCATGTTCTTCACGATCCTGGCCCTCGCCAACGAGGGCGACGAGGTCCTGTACCCGGATCCCGGCTTTCCGATGTACGAGTCGATCACGTCGTTCGCGGGAGCGGTGCCCGTCCCGGTCCCGCTGCGCGAGCGCAACGGCTTCCGCATCGACACCGGCGAACTCGCCCGGCTGGTCACCGACCGGTCCAGGCTGCTCATCATCAACTCGCCGCACAACCCGTGCGGCAGCGCGCTGACCCGCGAGGACTGCGAGGCGATCGCGGAGATCGCGATGCGCCACGACCTGACCGTGCTCACCGACGAGGTGTACTGGGCCATCCGCTACGGCGGGAGCAGTACCAGCCCGGGGGGAGGACCCCCCGTACCCCCCCATGCCAGCGTCCTGGACGTGGACGGCATGGCCGACCGCACGGTGCTGCTCGACGGCTGGTCCAAGACCTTCGCCATGACGGGCTGGCGGCTCGGGTTCGGCGTTTTCCCGCCCGCCCTGGTCGAGCCGATCACCCGGCTGGCCATCAACTCGGTGTCCTGCACGTCGGCGTTCAGCCAGGATGCGGCGATCGCGGCCCTGGAGGGCCCGTGGCAGCCGGTCGACGACATGGTCGCGGAGTTCCGCCGCCGCCGGGACATCATCGTCGCGGGCCTGAACGACATCCCCGGCATCAGCTGCCTGGAGCCGCAGGGCGCCTTCTATGTCTTTCCCAACATCACCGGCACCGGGCAGATCGCGGCGCAACTGCAAGCACGGCTGCTAGCCGAGGCCGGGGTGGCCGCCCTGGGCGGCACCGCGTTCGGCCCGTACGGCGAGGGTTTCCTGCGGTTCTCCTACGCCAACTCGGTCGAGAACATCAGGGCCGCCCTGGAGGCGATCCGGGCCCAGCTGAGCTGACCGGCTCAGCTAGGCCAGGGCTTCATCCTCGCCCTCGTCGGTCAGCAGGAACTCCTGGGCCACGGCGCCCATCGACAAGTCGCCGGGCTGCAGTCCCTCGCCCAGGCCGGGCGGGCTGTCCGGGTTGATCTTCACGTACGGCGGCAGCTGCGGCTCGGACCACACGACCTTCTTGCGCTTGCCTGCGACCCAGCGCTTAATCCTGACCATGCGGGGTTATCTACCCGCACGGCCATCGCTAACCGCCGCCAGGCGATCCGGTTCGGGCTCCTGGGCCCGCTGGATGTCGTGGCGGGTCACGGACAGGTAGCCGACCAGGACGGCCACGATGAGCGTGGTGATCACGGCCACGGTGGCGTCGCCGTAGTTGGCGCCGCTGAGCGAGTGCGGCTTGCTGAAGTAGTCGGCGAACGAGGCGCCGAGCGGCCGGGTGACCACGTAGGCGAACCAGAACGCCACCACCGAGTTGAGCCCGAAGCGCCACCAGAACAGCGCGGGGATCAAGATGACGACGAAGAACAGGATCCCGGAGGCCAGATAGCCCAGGTGCAGGGACGCGGCCGTGAAGTCGCCCAGGGCGGTGCCCAGCGCGAAGGTGGCGAACACCACGCACCAGTAGTAGATCTCGCGCCGCTGGGTGAAGATGCTGTGGATCGACAGCGTGCGCTCGCTGCGGTACCAGAGCCAGAAGACGAGCGCGAGTACCACGGCCCACAAGACCGTGGTGCCCGCGTACGGGATGCCGACGAACAGATGCATGGCATCCGCCACACCGGTGCCGAAGATCGCGATGGCGTAAGCCAGCAGCCAGTAGGCCGCCGCGACGTAGCGCCGCGTCCGGAACTGCCACACCAGGGCGACCACGAAGATACCGGCCTCTATACAGCCCGCCTCAAGCCGGCTGCCCAGGTCCAGGGCCAGGTAATCCGATGTGGCCTCGCCGCCCGCCGTGGTGAGGATCTTGATCACCCAGAACAGGAGGGTGATCTCCGGCACCTTGGCGGCGACGGGTTCGGGAAAGAACCTCCGGTTGCGGCCGGGCATAACCTCAGCTCCCGCGTCTGGCGAAACGATCTGGGTCGGAGGCAGGCGGCCTCGCGTGCGAACCAGCGGCTGGCCTCACCCTGGCGATGTGCACCAGGCAGTTATAGGTGATCAGGGCGATGGCCAGGTGCATCACGACCAGGACCGCGACCGCGCGACCCGGCGCGCCCCGGTACAGGATATAGAGATCCGGCAGCCACAGGACCAGGGTCACCGCGATGGCCATCCGGAAGAACAGCCAGCGTGGCGCCGAACTGATCCTGGTCACGACCGGCCAGGCCAAACCCGCTATGACCACGCCGATGATCGTCAGCTTGGCGTAGTCGGAGAACTGGAAGTGGCCGTACCCCTTGGTCGAGGGGAAGACCGCGGTACCGATCGCCACCAGGAGCGCGTCGGCCGCCAGCGACCCCGCCACCGATACGATCAGCGCGACGATCACCTGCATTCCCGTCGGCTGGCGGTGGCGCGGCGCGAAATCCACCCGCGCCAGGCGAAGCGCACGGTCGAGCAATGGTGGCAGGTCAGCAGGCAACGTCCCCTCCCGGCGTCGCGGCGATGACCCGAACCTATGCGGTGCCAGTACGCCTGCGGGACAGCCCGCAGGACGAAATCTCCTCGTCCCGCCTCATCCTCAGGTCGGACAACGACCCAAGCAAATCCATGTGACCAGCGGCGATGCCGTACACGCGGCCGACCGGAAACGCGTGCAGGCGGTACGCTGCCGGTAAGTGACCGCGAAGGATGCACATTGGGCACGACCACCGAACTCCCGCCGGGACTGCAGCCGCCGGACGAGATCACCCGCAGCCTGTTCGGCCAGGGCCGCCGGATCGCACACGCGCACCCGCTGGCCATCGACGCGCTGGCCGCGGCGGTGCTCCTGGCCGTATGCACCATCTGGCTGGCGCAGTCGGATTTCGCCAGCCTCCGCGCGGGCCTGGTGCAGGCCGCGCTGATCGCCGTGATCGCCGCCCGCCGCGTCTGGCCCACGGGGGTGTTCCTGGCGGCCAGCGCCATCGGCTTGGCCCAGTGGCTGCTCGGCTTCCCGCTCCTGGGTGACGTGGCCCTGCTGGTCGCGCTGTACACGGTGGCGGCCCACCAGTCCCGGACCAGGGCGCTGCTCGCTGCCGGGGTGATGGAAGTCGGCGCCGTCATGGCCGCGGTCCGGTGGGAGCCGGCCAACACGGTGCCCCGCTCGCTGCTGTTCCTCACCGCCACCGTGGTGGCCGCGCTGTTCGCCGGGATGACGGCCGCCTCGGGCAGCCGCTACCTGGCCTGGATGGACGAGCGTGCCCGGCGGCTGGAGATCGAGCGGGATCAGCAGGCCGCGATCGCGGCAGCCGCCGAGCGGACCCGGATCGCCCGGGAACTCCACGACATCGTGTCCCACAGCCTGTCGGTCGTGATCACCCTGGCCGACGCCGCGGCGCTGGTCAGCCGGGCCGATCCCGGCCAGGGCGCCGAGGCGATGGCCGAAGTCTCCGAGGTCGGCCGGCACGCGCTCTCGGACATGCGGGCCATGCTCGGCGTGCTGCGGACCGACGAGCCGCCGGCCAGCCCCCAGCCCCCGCAGCCCGGCGTCGGGCAGCTCGACGCGCTGATGGAGCGGATCCGGGCCACCGGGCTGGACGTCAGCCTGTCGGTCGACGGCACCCCGTTCCCGGTCGGTGCCGCGGCGGAGCTGACCGCCTACCGCATCGTCCAGGAGGCGCTGACCAACACGCTCCGCCACGCGGGGGCCCGGCACGCGTGGGTCACGATCAGCTACGACGAGCCCGAGGTGCGGATCCGGGTCTCCGACGACGGCATCCCGGCGATGGCGGCGGATGCGTCAGAGGGTCACGGCATCGACGGCATGCGCGAACGAGTCGCCCTGCATCACGGTGCGCTGCACGCGGGCCCGGCCGCCGGCGGCGGCTGGCTGGTCGAGGCGACCCTCCGGCCCAGGGTCAACGGGGCCAACGGGGTCAACGGGACCAACGGGATGGTGCCGGTATGAGCATCTCCGTACTGCTCGCCGATGACCAGCCCCTGCTGCGACGCGGCTTCCGGATGATCCTGGAGGCCGAGGGTGACCTGACCGTGGTGGCCGAGGCTGGCGACGGCGAGGAGGCCGCCGACCTGGCGCGCCGTCATGCGCCGGACGTCGTGCTGATGGACATCCGGATGCCGGGCACCGACGGCATCGAGGCGACCAGGCGCATCACCGCGGCGGACGCCCGGGTGCGGGTGCTCGTGCTGACCACCTTCGACCTGGACGAGTACGCCTTCGGGGCGCTGCGGGCTGGGGCCAGCGGCTTCCTGCTGAAAGACGTGCGCCCCGCGGAGCTCGTCGCGGCCATCCGGACAGTCGCCGCCGGCGACGCGGTCGTGTCGCCCCGGGTGACCCGCCGCCTGCTCGAGGAGTATGCCCAGGTCCTCCCGCTATCCCCGGCCCAGCGGGAACAGGCCTATCCCCAGCTGTCCACGGTGACCGAGCGCGAGCGCGAGGTCCTCGTCGCGGTCGCCCAGGGGCTCTCGAACGCTGAGATCGCCGCCACCTTCTACGTGTCCGAGGCCACGGTGAAGTCCCACGTGGGCCGGATCCTGGCCAAGCTCGGGCTGCGTGACCGGGTTCAGGTGGTGGTTCTCGCCTACGAGACCGGCCTGGTCCGCCCGGGCACCCGGCCCGCCCCCGCCCCGCGCCCCGGACCCGCCGTACGTCCCGCTCGCCCCTGACCTCGGCCAGACCCTTTATGACGGAACGGGCCGTGGTGCTCGCGGCCGGGAAAACTGGGAGGCGGAGACGGGAATCGAACCCGTGTACAGGGCTTTGCAGGCCCTTGCCTAAGCCACTCGGCCACTCCGCCACAAAGGCCATGCCGCAAGGGCATAGGGACCCTCGGAGCGGACGACGGGATTCGAACCCGCGACCCTCACCTTGGCAAGGTGATGCTCTACCAACTGAGCCACGTCCGCGCGCACCTGGGGTGCGTTCAGAACTGTAGCCGATCCTGCGGTCGGCGCAAACTCGTACCCGCGTTTTCGCTCAGCCAGACCATGCTTCGATCCGGGTCGAAATACGGTTGGGCTACCGTCGGAACATGACCGTACCGGCCCAGCATCACCTGGCGCCTGCGGCGCGGGCCGTCCCGTACGACAGTGATATCGCCCAGGCCGCCGCGCTGATCGCGGACCCGACCCGGGCCGCGCTGCTGCGCGCGCTGCTGTCCGACCGTCCGCTGGCGGCGGGGGAACTGGCCCGGCTGGCGGGGGTCAGCGCCGCGACGGCCAGCTTCCACCTGGCCAAGCTCCTGGAAGGGAACATGATCGAGGTGGCCAGGCGGGGCCGGCACCGGTACTACCGGCTGGCCGGCCCCGAGGTCGCGGCCGCGATCGAGGCGATCGGCCTGATCAGCCCGGCGCTGCCGGTCCGCACCCTGCGGCAGTCCCGCGAGGCCGCCGCGCTGGCCGAGGCCCGCACCTGCTACGACCACCTGGCGGGCCGCGCCGGCGTCGGGCTGCTCGATACCCTGCTTGGCCAGGGCCTGCTGGCCAGGGACTCCGCCCGCACTCGCTTCGCAGTAACAGGGGCCGGAGCGAGAACGCTGGCTTCGTTCGGCATAAATGTCTCCGAAGTGCGGCGGTCCCGCCGGCACTTCGCGGGAGAGTGCATCGACTGGACCCAGCGCCGCGGGCACCTCAACGGCGCCCTGGCCGCCGCGATCACCACCCGGCTGTTCGAGCTCGAGTGGATCGCCCGCGGCGCTCGGGGTGTACACCGCCGCAGCGTGCTCATCACCGCGGCGGGCGCGCAGGGCCTGGCGGACACGTTCGGCCTAGACCTTACGTAGGAACGACCGCCGCTCGGCCAGGATGGCCCGAGCCTGCCTGACGAACGCCACATTGGCCGCAGCGTCGGGGTCGTCGGCCAGCCGGGCCCGGTAGGCCTCGTAGGCTCTGCTCATTTCCGGCAGCGACCCGAAGTCGATCAGCGCGATCGCCCAGTCGTTCGCGCCTTCCTTGGGCAGGTAGTAGCCGTTCAGTTCCCCGCCGCAGCGCTCGATGACGGGCGGCCATGTGGCGGCGTACTTCTCGAAATCCTCGATGGCGTGCGGGTCGAGCGTGTACTCGATCACGCACGTAATCATGATGTTCCCCTTTCGGTCGGGCAGGTCCGACGCTAGCCCCGGAATATTTGCGGTGGGGCCGAACCATCGACGCCACCGGGACGTGGGAAGCTACCGATCATGCGAGAAGTCGTGGTGGACGGGAGCGCGCTGACGATCGACGATGTCGTGGCGGTGGCGTGCGGGCAAGCACGGGCCAGCCTCGGTCCCGACGTGGCGGCGCGGATGGAGAGGAGCCGTTCGGTCGTCGTGGAGGCGCTGCGCGGCGGCGCGCCCGTGTACGGCGTGAACACCGGGTTCGGCGCGCTGGTCGACACCCCGATCGGGGAGGCCGACCTGACCACCCTGCAGGGCGCGATCGTGCGCTCGCACGCGGCCGGCATCGGCGCCCCCCTGGACGACCAGACGGTGCGGGCGATACTCCTGCTGCGGGCCCGGACACTCGCGGCCGGCTACTCCGGGGTGCGGGCCGAGCTGCCCGCCCGGCTGCTCGAGCTGCTGTCGCTGGACCTGTTGCCGGTCATCCCCGGCAAGGGCTCGGTGGGCGCCTCCGGCGACCTGGCCCAGCTCGCGCACCTGGCTCAGCCGCTGATCGGCGAGGGACGGCTGCGCGTCCCCGGCGGGCCGGGCGACGGCCGCCCCGCCGCCGAGGTGCTTACCGAGCACGGGCTCGTGCCGCTGACGCTGGCTCCGAAGGAGGGGCTGTCGCTGGTCAACGGGACCGAGCCGATGCAGGCGCTGCTCGCGTTCTCCGTCCACGACGCCGGGATGCTGGTCCAGGCGGCCGACGTGGCCTGTGCGCTCTCGATCGAGGCGCTGCTCGGCACCGACCGGCCCTACGACGAGCGGGTCCAGGCGCTGCGGCCGCATCCCGGCCAGCTGGTCAGCGCGGCCAACCTGCGCGGGCTGCTCGCCGGGTCGCCCCTGCTGGCCAGCCACCGGCACAGCCGGCACGCGGTGCAGGACGCGTACTGCCTGCGCTGCGCCCCGCAGGTGCACGGGGCGGTCCGGGACGTGCTCGGGTTTGCCAGGCAGGTGCTCACCACCGAGCTCGGGGCCGTGGTCGACAACCCGGTCATCGTGTCCGACGGCGAGGTCATGACCACGGGCAACTTCCACGGCGAGCCGCTCGCGTTCGCCGCCGACATGCTGGCCATGGCCCTGGCCGAACTGGCCTCCATCAGCGAGCGGCGGGTAGACCGGATGCTCGACCCGGCGTTCTCCCGCGGCCTGCCGCCGTTCCTGGCTCCTGCGGCCGGGACCAACTCCGGCTTCATGCTGGCTCAGTACACCGCGGCCTCGCTGGTCAGCGAGAACAAGGTGCTCGCCCACCCGGCCAGCGTGGACACCATCCCGACCTCGGGTAAGCAGGAAGATCACGTGTCGATGGGCTGGACCTCGGTGCGCAAGCTGCGCGACGTGGTGGCCAACGTGCGCGCGTGCCTGGCGGTGGAGATCTGCTGCGCCACCCAGGGCATCGACCTGCGGGCCGAGATCGCCGTGCCCAGCGAGCCGCTGCGGGCCGTGCACGACGCGGTTCGCGTATCCGTGCCGCGTATGGACGTCGACCGTGAGGTATCCGGGCAGATCGCTGTCGTGGACGCGTTGCTGCCGGAGCTATGCCGCGTGGCGGCCGACGGTTTCCCGTCATTCCGGTAGCTGCGCGGTTTACCTCCGGAAGCTCCTGGTAGATGAGGATGGTGAGCCTGGTCCTCGGCGATGAGCGGTGACGCCTTCGCACCACAGCCCGGCGGCGGAGCAGGCCGGGCCATGCAGGCGAGCGCCCACCCCCCGATCCTGGACCAGGAGTTCGATTCGGGCACGCTGTACGCGCTGCGGGCCGCCGTGCAGGCTCACGCCGACCGGGTCGGCCTGCCCGAGGACCGGGCCAGCGAAGTGGTCCTGGCCGTGCACGAACTGGCAGCGAACGCCATCGCACACGGCGCCGGGCACGGCCGCCTCCGGATGTGGGACCTGACCGGCGCACTGAGCTGCGAGGTCGTAGACGTAGGCCGCGCCGGCCGTCCCCATGCAGTCCGCGGTCCCGATGCAGTCCGCGGTCCCCATGCAGTCCGCGGTCCCGATGCAGTCCGCGGTCCCGATGCAGTCCGCGGTCCCGATGCGGTCCGCGGTCCCGATGCAGTCCGCGGTCCCGATGCGGTCCGCGGTCCCGATGCGGTCCGCGGTTCCTGGGCCGTGACGGACCCTTGGCCCGCCGAAGACGGCCACGGCCTGTGGCTGGTGAGGCAGATGGCCGACCAGCTGGACCTCCGGTCAGGACCCCGGGGTACCCGGGCCGTTGTCACCTTCGCGCTTCCTCGGCCGGAGGACAATTTACGCATGGACGAAGAGACTGCGCTGCTGCTCGCCTTCCTGGACGGGGAGCGTCAGCACGTTATGGGCATCCTGGAGGGCTTCCCCGAGGAGCAGCTGCGGCGGCCGGTGCTGCCCTCCGGGTGGAGCTGCCTGGGCATGGTGAAGCACCTGGCCCTGGCCGACGAGCACTACTGGTTCCGGTGCGTGGTCGGCGGCGAGGACTTCGGCTTCTTTCCCCAGGGCCCGAACGCCGAGTGGCAGCTAGGTCCCGGCGAGACCGCCGGGGACGTCTTCAACCTGTACCGGGAGGAGATCGAGCGGGCTAACGCCATCATCGCGGCCACGCCCCTCGACATGGCGCCCCGGCAGCCGGACCCGGGCATGGGCGAATTCGGGAAGCGGTTCTCCAGCCTCAGGGTGGTCATGCTGCACATGCTCAAGGAGACCGCCAACCACGCCGGGCACCTCGACGCGGCCGCCGAGCTGTTGGACGGCCGCCAGTGGATCGTGTTGGGCGAGGGGTGATCCTCGGTCCGCAGACGGCGTGGCGGCAGCAAGTTCACCGGAGCGTGGCCGCGGAGGAATCCCGGTGGTGAGCCAGGGCCGGGTTCAACGAGTCCGGAGCTTGTCTGCGGCCGCCACCGGGGGGTACGCCCGCGGGTGTCGTCGTCCCGCGGCCCCCAGTAGTACGCAAGCGCCCCAATAGCACGGAGGATCCGGCCGTCGCGGAAGATCCGGGCAGCTATAGTTGCCAAAATGCTCCGTATAAGCCATATCTTCCGCGTAAATCGCAGAGTGCTCGTACCCCTGTGCGAAACACGAGACTGATGATTTATCTGCGCGTGATTTCAGGCCCGGCAGGTCCGCGCGGCCGCCAGCTAGCCTTGCGGCGGAGCTATCCGGCATCCGGGGACGGCGTGGCGGCTGCGCAGCATGATCGCCTCGGCGTGCCCCGCATACTCGGCCAGCAGGCGCGGGTCCGCGCCGCACCGGCGCAGCAGGGTGCGGGTCAGGCCTGGCGGAGCAGGTCGTTGAGCTCGGCCTCGATGTCGACGTACTCGCCTTCCTGACCGGCGGGGACGATCTGGTAGGTCCGGTCGAGGAAGGCCGACATGGCCTGGGCCGGCGCCTCGAAGTGCGCCTGACCGAACGGGGATGAGAGCTCGATGTTCAGCACCGTGCCCTCGGTGTCAGCCGCTCCGATCACGTCCAGGCCGTCGGTTTCGGCGCACGACCGAACCGAGGGCCAGACCAGCACGTCACCCTCGCCCTGCCGCGACTCGATCCCCGCGGATAGCAAATCTCTGGCGAAGATCCACTCAACCGGTTCATCGGTACCCACATGGAACGCCATTCGCACCGCATACGGATCCCGGCCGCTGTAGTACAGACTGGCCACAAGCGGGACAATCGTTTGCTGTGGGACAACAAGCCTGAGACCCAGCTCGGCTGAGATCGTAGTGCTGCTGCTTCTGTTCATCTGCGTCCCGCTCCTACCTAACCGGCTCCCAGACAACGGGCTCCACTCATAAGACGCGGCCGGCTGGTGACTGGAGCGCATACGGAGTGTAAAGATTTCCCAAGTGACCTGCATCCCGTTTTGCGCCTTTCGTACCGACCCGGAAGACGAGCCCTCATCGCCGCGCTGACCTGGACAAACACCCTCCAGTGCAGTCAGCGGTGTTGCAGCAGTTTAGTGTTTCCGCGCGTCGATTGCATAGCCTGTCGCGCTTATCTCATACCGTAATCTACAAAGTGTTTGCGGAGCAATACTGAGCGTAATTAAGACCTGCCCGATGCGCACGATTGCAGGAGTTTGTCATTACGAAGCGTTACCAGCAATATAGGGAGATGTCGCGACGGCCGCGAGACGCCGCGGTGGCGCCCAGGGAAACGCGGCGTAGCGCCCTGGGACGCTTCCCCGGCACCGCGGGCGCCGGTCTCCCGGCCCTGCCCGTGACAGCCTGCGTGCCGTGCAGCGGGAAGATGCGCTACCCTATGGGAGCGCCGGGACGAGGCTGCCGCGGGTCCGAACTCAGCGGACAGCGCCGGACCAGCGGCGGGCGATTGGCTCAGCGGGAGAGCGCCTCGTTCACACCGAGGAGGTCACTGGTTCGATCCCAGTATCGCCCACCCAGCTCACCGGCCAGTTGCGCTCACGTGACTGGGCGTTTTTGCTACCCGTACAACACGGAAGTACAGCAACGTGGATAGCCGAGCTACCGTCCAGCGAGGCTCCGCCTCTGACCGCCAAGGTTGACGGTTCCGCCTGCTCAGCGGTGCTGCGTCGTTCAGGCTGGGATCGTAACGATAGCTGAGCAGGGCGGTTGTCATGTCTGGTGTGGTCACGGTC
>Ga0208199_1000262_pt1 | contig 22229 bp, 17 predicted proteins | sample Sb_taG_FD_187705 | JGI IMG/M metagenome (GOLD analysis project Ga0208199, IMG submission 187705) | Peat soil microbial communities from Weissenstadt, Germany - Sb_50d_1_NS metaG (SPAdes) (version 2) | ecosystem: Environmental > Terrestrial > Soil > Wetlands > Peat | place: Germany: Weissenstadt... | reverse complement strand
GTGCCATCTAGGCCGGCCGGGACATGGCGGCTGTCGCGTTCCTGCAAGAGGTCGAGGTAGGCGCGGACGCGGAGCTCTTGCAGGGTGCCGGGGACGCCGGCGGCACGCAGGTCCAGGGCCCGCTGCACGACGTGCTGCCACGAGGCCAGGACCTCATCGGGCGGGAGCTCGCGGGCGACCATCCCGGCGTTCCCGGAGTCTTCCCGGAACTTGCGCACGTGGGCGTCCTGCTTAGCGGTCTCCTTACGCCGCTCAGCGGATTCCGGGTCCAGCTCCAGGACCAGCCGGTGAGCGGCCGACCGCAGCTTCCCGAACGTCAGCGATCCCGCGACCTCGGCCAGTACGGCATCGGCCTTGGCCGCGTCCTCCGGCGATAGGACCCGGGTCTCGTCCTCGATGATCCGGACGTGGACCGGATGGAGGCGGCCAGCGGCCAGCGCGGCGAAGGTGGCCGGCAGCCGACGGGCGACGGGCGACGGTCTGCGCGTAGTCCATCTGCGCGGCAGCGGAGGTCACGGTCACGTGCAGCTCGTGGGCCAGCTGATCGGCGGCGAACTCCTCCACGCAGCCCTCACCGGTATTGCGGGCGGCGAACTCACCGACCGCGGCCATCACGTACCACGCGGCGCGGGATTCCAGCCGGCGGCCCGCGGCGATGACGCCGACCAGCTGGTCATCCGACAGCCCGGCCAGGCCCTTCCCGGCCTGGCCGGCGACGGTGTCGATGATCGTGGAGAGCAGCGGATCCGGGGGCATGTCCGCAGCCGGGCCGGACTGGGCGAACTGATCGGTGTCCAGGGAACCAGCGGGCAGGCACAGGAACAGGCCCTGCCGCGCAGGTTCGGCGTCCGGCTCGGCTGGCGGCGGGGAGCTGGCAGGCTCCTGGCCGTCGTTGCCTGGGTCGGAGAACGGGTCCGGGCGCACGCACCACGCTCCGTTCGGAAGAAAGATCTGAAACACCCCGTACCAGCATTATAGCATGATCATGCAGCTCATGGCCAAGTTTACGAACCTGTTTTTGAGCCAATTACAGCGTACGGGACGCGCTTGAGCCGTGGATGTCCGCTAGGCGTTGCGGTGGGGGAAGGCGTGGGCGACGGCCAGGAAGGCGTCGTTGGCCTCGGCGTCACCGATGGTGACCCGGGCGCCCTCGGCGGCGAACGGGCGGACCGCGATGCCGGCCTGCTCACAGGCGGCGGCGAACGCGGGCGTGTGCTCGCCCAGCCGCAGCCAGACGAAGTTGGCCTCGGTCGGCGGGACGGTCCAGCCGTCGGCAATCAGCGCCTCGCGGACCCGGGTCCGCTCCTTGACGGTGAATTCCACGCGCTCGAGCAACTCGGCCTCGGCGGCCAGCGACGCGATCGCCGCGGCCTGGGCGATCCGGTTCACCGTGAACGGCAGCATGGTGGCCCGGGCCGCCGCCGCGACCGGCTCGTGCGCGACCATGAACCCGGTGCGCAGCCCGGCCAGGCCGTAGGCCTTGGAGAAGGTGCGCAGGACGGCGACGTTCGGCCGGTCCCGGTACAGGGTCACGCCGTCGGGGACCGCCTCGTCCCGGACGTACTCGCGGTAGGCCTCATCGAGCACGACCAGGCAGTCGGCGGGCACCAGGTCGAGGAAACCCTCGAGCTCCCGGCCGTGGACCACGGTGCCGGTCGGGTTGTTCGGGTTGCAGACGAAGATCAGCCGGGTGCGCGCGGTGATCGCGCCGGCCATGGCGGCCAGGTCGTGGGTCTCGCCGCGCAGCGGCACCCGGACCGAGTCGGCCGCGGCCAGGTCGGCCAGGGTCGGATAGGCCTCGAACGAGCGCCACGCGTACATGACCTCGGCGCCGGGCTCACCGATCGCCTCGAGCAACTGCTGCGTGACGCCGACCGAGCCGCACCCGACGGCCACGTGCCCCGGGGGGACGCCGAACCGTTCCGCGATGGCCTGCGTCAGCGCTTCCGCACCGTTGTCCGGGTACCGGTTCACCGACCGCGCCTCCTCGGCGATGACCTCGACCACCGAGGGGAGCGGCGCGAACGGGGACTCGTTGGACGAGAGCTTGTGCGACCGGCCCGAAGAGCTGACCGGGGTCCGGCCCGGCCGGTAAGCGGGGAAGCCGTCAAGTACCGGACGGAAACGTGGTGACACCTCAGTCATGCTGTCTCCCGCTGGTGCGGTCCATGTGGCTCGCTCATGATTCCAGTCTGGCATCTCCTAGCAGCGCGGGTTGCCGCCAGGACGACCGGGCCTGAAGAATCCGTTACATTCCGAAATTACCTGATTCCGGAGTGTAAAACCAGCGAGGGATTCAGCCGCCGGCCAGCCGGACGGCCTTGACGATCAGCAGCAGGATGGAGATCACGAGATAGCCGTACAGGGCCAGCAGGGCGACCTTCCGGCCCGCCGACCACTCGGCCGGCTTGAGCAGCGCGATCGGCGGCATGCGCCACTTCATCCGCTCGGCCTCGGACATCGTGGCCCGCGGGCGCGGCACCGGCGGAGGCCGGCGGTTCCTGGTCAGCCAGAACCACGCCCCAGCCCCCGCGGCCACCGCCACGAGCCCGATGGCTATCCAGACGGCGACCTTAGCCGCGTCGAGGTTGGTGAACAGCGTGGTGACGACCAGCGTGCCGGACAGCACGAGCAGCACGCCGATGATGAAGGAGGACAGGACGTTCAGCCAGTGCGGGTTCATCCACGGGCCGAGCACCTCGCGGTCGTTGCACAGCAGCAGCAGGAACACGGCCGCGCTCGGCAGCAGGATCCCGGCCAGCGCCTGCACGGCCGTGGTGAGCAGCCCGAGCGGGGTGCCGGGGATGAGCACGATCACCGCCGCCGCCACGATCATCGCGGTGTAGCTGGCGTAGAACGGCTTGGCTTCCCTGAACGTGCGGTGCAGCGAGTGCTTGATCCCGAAGACGTCGCCGAACGCATAGCTGGTGGACAGCGTGACCGCGGACGCGCCGATGATGGACGCGTCCAGCAGCACGATGGAGAACGCCGCGCCGTACCACTGGCCGTGCGCCTCGAGCGCGTGGGCCACCCCGAGCGCATCGGTGAAGTGCCCGGCCAGGTGGCTGCCCCGGACCGCGAAGACGGCCGTGATCAGGATCGCGGACGCCCCGATCACCACGACGAACGCGCCCAGCGTGGTGTCGGCGCGCTCGTAGCCGATGAACCGCGGCGTGATCCGCTTGTCGATGACGTTGGACTGCTGGAAGAACAGTTGCCAGGGCGCGACGGTGGTGCCGACGATCGCGATGATCAGCAGCACCGCGTTGGAGCTGACCCCGCCCTGGACACCCGGGACGACGAAGTGGTAGCCGATCTGACCCCAGTTCGGGTCCGATGTCAGCGCGAGCGGGAACAGGATGAGGCTCACCGCGATGAACCCGAACATCGCCCGCTCCCAGCGGGCGAAGCTGCCGCTCGCGGTGATCGCGATCAGGACCGCCCCGGCGATCGGCACCGAGAGGTACGGGCTGACGTGGAAATACTGCAGCGCGAGCGAGACGCCGATGAACTCGGTGGTGATGGTCAGGAAGTTCAGGATGAACAGGTCGCCGACGCTGAACCAGGCCCAGAACTGGCCGAACCGCTCTTTGATCAGCCGGGCGTGGCCCACGCCGGTGACCGCGCCGAGCCTGACCACCATCTCCTGGTTGACGATCAGCACCGGGATCAGCAGCAGCAGCGTCCAGAGCAGGCTGTAGCCGTAGTTCTGCCCGGCCTGCGCGTAGGTGGACACGCCGCCGGCGTCGTTGTCGCCGACCATCACGATCAGCCCCGGCCCGACGATGGCCAGGAACGTGACCAGCTTGCGCTTGAGCCCGCGGCGTTCGGCGTCCTCGTCGCCCAGCCGGATCCGGCCCAGCGCGCCCTCGATGTCGCCGAGATGGGCCTCGTCGAGGACCGCGCTGGGCCGGGTGAGCTGCGGCGGGGCGTTCGGTGGCGGGGCGTTCGGTGGCGGGGCGTTCGGTGGCGGGGCGTTCGGTGGCGGCCCGGGCCCCCGCGGGCGCTCGTCGCTCGCGGTCACCGGCCGTCCCCGTGGCGGGCGTCCGGCGGCTCGGCCGCCTCGCGGCGCCGCCAGTCGTCGGGCAGCGCCACCTCGAGGACGTCGTCGACGGTGATCACGCCGAGCAGGCGGCGCTCGTCGTCCACCACCGGGATGGTGATGAGGTTGTAGTCGGTCATCAGGACGGCCACGTCCGTGATGTCGGCGTCGGTGCCGACCCGGACCGGGTCGGTGTCGGACACGTCGATCACCGTCGCGGCCGGATCGGACTGGACCAGGGTGACCAGCCGGGCCACGCCGCGCAGCACGCCCTCGTCATCGACGGCGTGCACGCTGGTCAGCGCCTCGGGCTGGAGCGAGGGGGACTCGCGGACCCGGGTCAGCGCGTCGCCGACGCTGCTCATGCCGGGCAGCGCGACGAAGTCCACCCCCATCAGCCCGCCCGCGCTCGTGGCGTTGAAGCCCATCAGGGTCAGCACCTTGGCGCGCTGGGCAGGCGGCAGCAGGTCCAGGACCGGCTGCCTGCGCTGCTGGGGCAGTTCGGCGATCGCGTCGGCGGCGTCGTCGGCGCGCATCCGGGCCAGCACGCCGGCGATCTCCTCGTCGGTCCGCGCGCCGAGCAGGCGGGTGGCCAGATCCTCGTCCAGTTCCTCGAAGACGTCCGCCTCGAGCTCGGGATCGGCGTGCACCCGGCCGAGGATCTCGGTCTCCTCTTCCTTGGAGGCCTCCTCCAGCAGGTCCGCGATCTGGGCCGGCTTCAGCCTGCGGATGCGGGCGAACGGGCCGCGCAGCAGCGCGCTGCCCGCGTGCCCGATGAGCCACTCGAAGTCGTGCCAGTCGCGGAAGGCGCTGGTATCGTCGGGCGCCTCCGGGGCGAGCAGCCCGAACAGCCGGCGCGGCCGGCGCCGGGTGTCCACCCCGGCCACCACCCACTCACCACCCACATCCCCCCTCACGTCCTGGGCCAGTTCCAGGTCGGCGGCGCGGACCAGGCGCGCGTTCTCCACGTCGATAAGCCGGTGACCCAGGACGTCGGCCCGCAGCAGCACCTCGCCTTCCCGGCGCTCGAAGCGCCGCAGGTCCAGCCGCGCGCTCGACAGCCGCAGCGGATCGCCCTCGAACGTGCTCACCTGGTCGATGGGCACGAAGATCTCCCGGCCGCCGACCGCGGCCACCAGGCCGGTGACGAGCGGGTAGTCGGACCCGCGGAGCCGGACGATGATATCCGCCACCTTCCCGATCACCTCGCCGCTCCGGTCCGCCACCGGCCTCTTGAGCAGCCGGGACAGGCGCAGCGTGATCTTGTTATCGGCCGCGGCCCCGGACCCGGGCGCGGTGGGAGGTCCTGAGGTCGGTGTCGTCGTCATGGGAAGGCCTCTTCTTGCTCGGACGGTTAACGTCTTCCTCAGCGAGCCTGTCATTATCACGTGCCGTCCGCCCCAATCCTGGACCAGACGGGTGAACATACGGTTACGGGGTAGTCCCTTCCGCGCCGGCCACGATGGCTCGCTCCCCGGGCGCGACGCCGCAGGTTACACCGGCGCCAGGCGTGATGGTATGAAGGCTCTGGCGCCCGAAAGAATCTTGACTGACGAAAGGCGCAGATGGTGGCCACCCGCAAGGCAGCAGGCCTGCTCGAACGGAGCACCGGCCTGTCCGACACCTTCTGGTACTCCACCAAACGCCGGCTGCTGGGACCGCCACTGGTCAACCAGGACCTCGAGGAGCAGCGGCTGTCCAAGCCGCTCGCGCTCGGCGTGCTGTCCCCCGACGGGATCTCGTCCTCGGCGTACGGCACGGAGGAGATCCTCATCGCGCTGGTCCCCTTCGTCGGCCTGGCCGCCTTCACCCTGATCCTGCCCATGACCCTGGTCATCCTGCTGGTCATGGTGCTCGTGCTGCTGTCCTACCGCGAGATCGTCATGGTCTACATCAGGCCGGGCGGCTCGTACGTGGTAGCGCGCGAGAACTTCGGCCCGCGCATCGCCCAGGTGTGCGCGGTCGCGCTGCTCATCGATTACGTGGTGACCGTGGCCGTGCAGACCGCGGCCGGCACGGCCGCGGTCGCCTCCGCCTTTCCGGCGGTCGGCCCGTACAAGCTCGAGGTCACCGTCGGCGTGGTCCTGCTCATGTGCCTGGGCAACCTGCGGGGCATCAAGGAGGCGGGCCGGGCCTTCGCGGTGCCGACCTACCTGTTCGCGGGCTCGGTCATCCTGATGATCATCGTCGGGCTGATCCGCGAGGTGCTGGGGAACTTGCACCCGTACGACCCGCACACGCTGCCCGGGGCGTACCATCTCGGCTCGAGCTCGGACGCCCTGATCAGCGGGGCCATGATCTTCATCCTGCTGCGGGCGTTCGCCAACGGCGGCGCGTCGCTGACCGGCATCGAGGCGGTCTCCGACGCCGTCGGCGCGTTCCGGCGGCCGGAGGGCATCAACGCCCGCCGGGTGCTCATGGCCGAGGGCGTGATCCTGGGCGTCCTGATCGCGGGCATCTCCTGGCTCGCCCACGTCACGTACGCCACGCCGCGTACGGCGGGCTACCCGACCGTGCTGGCCCAGGAGGCCCAGGTCGTGTTCGGCCACACCTTCGTCGGGCAGGCCCTGTTCTACCTGGTCCAGGCCGCGACCATGCTCATCTTGTACACCGGCGGAAACACCAGCTTCAACGGGTTCCCGTTCCTGACCAGCTACGTGGCCGGCGACTCGTTCCTGCCCCGGTGGCTGCTCAAGCGCGGGCACCGGCTGGTGTTCTCCAACGCCATCATCCTGCTGACCGTCGTGTCCGTCGCACTGCTGATCATCAAGGACGCGGACGTCAACAGCCTGGTCCCGCTGTACGCCATCGGCGTGTTCACCGCGTTCTCGATGGCCGGCTTCGGCATGGCGAGGTTTCACAGCAGGCACCGGGCGCCGGGCTGGCGGCGCCGGCTGGTCATCAACTTCTCGGCCGGCGTGATGACGGTGATCGTGGTGGCCGTCTTCGCGATCGTGAAGTTCGCCGAGGGCGCCTGGGTGGTCGTCGTCCTGTTCGCGGTCCTGGTCCCGGCGCTGATCAGGCTCAACCGCGAGTACGCCGCCGAATCTGAGGTACTCGAGACGCTCAGCGAGCATCACCCGCCGCCACCTCCGCACTACAGCAGGCGCACCGTCTTCGTCTTCGTGGACAGCTTCGACCTGGCCGCCCTGGCCGCGCTGCGCTACGCGCGGAGCCTGCGGCCCACCACGATCCGCGCCGTGCACTTCGTCATCGACAACGTCCAGGCCGACAAGCTCAGGCACAAGTGGACCCGGGCCGACCGCGGTGTGCCGCTCGACTTCATCGACGTCTCGGACCGCCGGCTGACCCGGGCCGCGGCCGAACTGGTCGAGCGGGAAGCCACCGAATCCGACACGCACGTGACCGTGGTGCTGCCCCGGCGCAGCTATTCCGCGCTGCTCGGCCGGCTGCTGCACGACCGGACCGCGGACAAGATCGCCGCGGTGGTGAGCCGCATCCCGCACTCCGCGGCCACCATCGTTCCCTATGACGTCGAAAGCCGGGTGCGGGTGCTCCAGGAACGCCAGGCGGCCAAGCTCGCGGCCGGGGGGACCGCCGACGGGCAGATCAGGTCCGCCGAGGCCGACGTGGCCGCCCAGCACGGCCCGGACCCCATCGACCCCAGGCCTGCGGGACCGCCGTCCTGGCCGCCGCGGGCCCGGGCCGATGAGAACGCCGGTCGCGCGCCGGGTTCCGGCCAGGAATCACCAGGCATCACGGCCATCGGGTCGCTGGCCAAACCGGGCCGGGCCACCGTGGAGGGACGCATCAGGGTGGTCGAGATCCGACCGGTGGAGCGGAATTCCGTGCTGGCCTGCGAGATCTCCGACGGCACGGGTCAGCTCACCGCCCTGTTCTACGGCCGCTCGCACATCCCGGGCATCGTGTGCGGCGCCCGGGTCCGCGTCCGCGGCTCGGTCGGCCTCCGGCCCGACGGCCATCCGGTCATGACCAACCCGGCGTACGAGCTCCTCTTCCCCGCCGTGTAGAACGCCATACGCCGCGGTCCCGCCCGGCCCTCGCGTCACGCCCGCGGGGGCGCGGGGAGGTTATCTCGGGGGCTTGCCGTCCTTGGGCGGCTTGGCGTCCTTGGGGGGCTTGCCCTCCTTGGGGGGCTTGGCGCTGGTGTAGGGCACGAGGAGCTCGTAGGCGGGGTTGATCATGACCGGGACGCCGTCCTTGATGCCCACCGTGCCACGGAAGCGGACCCGGGAGCCGCACATCACGCCCGGGATGTTGGACCGGCCGTAGAACAGGGCGGTCAGGTCGCCGGTGGAATCGCAGATCTCGGCGGCCAGCACGGAGTTCCGCTCCACCGACCGGACCTCCACTACCCGGACGCGGCCCTCGACCACGAACCGGCCCGGCTGGTGGATGGCGCCGATCGGGGTGGCCCCGGGCGGCGGGATGGGCCGGTCGTAGCTGCCGGCGCCGGGCAGCGGCTCGGGCTGCTTGTCCTCGCCCGGCGCGGCGGCCGCGGCGGCCGCGGCGCCTGGCGCGGCGCCCGGCGCGGCGGCCGCGGGCTCCGGCCAGCGGGCCTGGGGCTCGCCTGCCGCGCCGTCGGCGGGCGGGCCGGGCACCGGGGTCAGCGGCGCGGGTATGGTCCCGGCGCGCATGGCCTGGCGCTCATGCAGGATGCGCACCCGGTTCTGCACGTCGAACGGGATGATGGTGGCCGCGGCGTTGGGCACCCGGCTCACCACCCCGGCGATCTTGTCCGCGGTCCGGTCGTGCAGTAGCCGGCCGAGCAGCGAGAAGCTGCGCCGGGGCAGAATCACGGTCACCTGGGTGCTGGGCGTGGCCGTCTCCTGGCTGACCATCTCGGCGGCGGCGCGGGTCAGCCTGCGGTCCGGGGTGTCGACGAACTCGAGCGAGACGCTCTTGTCGGGCAGCCAGGCCTGCCGGAGCTTCTCGGCCTGCTCGGTGTCGATGACGAAGTGCACGGCGCGCAGCGTCGTGGGCCGCAGGCCCTTGGCGTACCGGATCGCCGCGATGGTGGCCAGGTCGAAGTCGTCGACGAAGATGATGACCACCCGCCGGCTGTAGTTCGGCTGGCTGGGGCCCTGCCCGGACGCGCGGCGGTCCCCGATGGTCTGCAGGGCATTCGCCTCGCCGCGGTACTGATGATTGAGCCGGATCAGCGCGAAGACCCCGATCGGGAAGATGATCAGGATCAGCCAGGCGCCCGCGGTGAACTTCACCACCGCGAAGATCACCACCACGACCGAGGTGAGCACCCCGGACGAGAAGCAGATGACCAGCTTGTGCCGCCAGCCCGGTACCTGGTGCGTGTGGAAGTACTTCGCCATGCCGAACCCGGCCATGGTGAAGGCGGTGAACACGCCGATCGCGTAGAACGGCACGAGCGCGTTCACGTTGGCGCCGACCACCCCTATCAGCGTCACGGAAAGCACGGTGAGCACGATGATGCCATTGGAGAAGACCAGCCGCTGTCCGCGCTTCATCAGCCACCGCGGCAGGAAGGAATCCTCGGCGACGAAGCTGGTCAGGAACGGGAAGCCGTTGAAGCTCGTGTTGCCGCCGGTGTACAGGATGAGTGCGGTCGCCGCTTGCACCACCCAGAACATGAAGTGCCCGGCCGACCCGAACACGATGTCGGCTTCCTGCGAGAGCACGGTCGGGAAGCCGGCCTGATAGGGGGCGGCGTGGGTCAGGTGCGCCAGCCAGGAGATGCCGGCCACCAGCGTGCCGAGGATCAGGCCCTCCATCACCAGGACCCGGCGGGCGTTGATGCCCTCGGGAGGCTTGAACGCGCTGACGGCGTTGGAGACCGCCTCGATGCCGGTCAGCGAGGCACCCCCGTTGGCGAACGCCTTCAGCAGCACGAAGATGATCACCAAGCTCGTCAAGCTGGAGGTGCCTTTGCCGATGGGGTACAGCCCGTGGAGGGCGTAGATGTTCTGCTGCGGCAGGTTACCGAGCGCCTCGCGGACGATCCCGACCACGATCATCAGGATGACCGACCCGGAGAACAGGTAGGTGGGCAGCGCGAAGATCTTGCCCGCCTCCCGGATGCCGCGCAGGTTGCCGAAGCACATCAGCAGGATGACGCCGATCGATATCGGTGTCACGTACGGGCCGATGACCGGGAACGCCGAGGCGACTGCCGCCGTGCCCGCCGCGATCTGCACCGCGACGGTGACCACATAGTCGATCAGCAGCGCCACGGCGGCGACCTGCGCGATCCGCGGCCCGAAGTTGTCCCTGGCGACCACGTAGGACCCGCCGGCCCGGGTATAGACCATGACCACCTCGCGGTAGAGGAGCACCACGAGCAGCATGACGAACAAGATCACCGCGGTCATCGGCATCAGCACCGCGAACGCGGCAATGCCGAAGTACTTGATCAGCTCAATGAGGATTTCCTCGGTGCCGTAGGCCGAGGAGGAGATGCCGTCCGGGGACAGCACACCCAGCGCGAGAAATTTCGACAGCCGCTGTTCGCGGAGCTGCGCGTTGATCATCGGCGGGCCGAGCAGACGGCGTTTTGCCGTGTACCAGAAGGTCTCAGGGAGTTGGTCGCCCTGGCCGCCCGAAAGCAGGCCCGTCGCCTTTCGCACCGCCACTAGGCTTGCCGCTCCGTCCTGGCCCTCGGTGGGTGATCTCGTTCCGACGCTATTCGCGCGGCCGGCGCGCCGCCGTATGCAGGCCGTCAAGCTTGCGGGGCGCCGCGTTAAGGTTCCGTCAAGGCCGATGATAATCCCTGGTGGCGGCGCTGAAATAGCAAGGGATGACTCTCGGCCACCTGCAGCGCGGTATACCGGCGCCCTTCGCCCTGCCGGTCGGCTTCGCCGCGTTCCTGGCTGTCGGGACGGTGGCCGCCGCGCTGCACGGCCGCCTGACCGCGACCGGGGTGCTGATCGCCTGCGCGGTGGTGGCCGGAGCGATGTCGTGGCTGGCCGAACCGGTCGCGTCGGTCCTGCTGGCCGGCATCGGCTGGCTCACCGTGGTCGGGTTCTCCCGGCCGCCCTACGCGCAGTTGCGGCCGACCGGAACGGCCGCCGTCCGCGCCGCCGTCGTCGTCGGCGCGACCTCGCTGGCCTGTGCGGGTCTCGGCCTGGTGTTCCGTTGGTACCTCCGACGGCTCACACTGGTGAGCATGGGTACCTATACCGGCATGCGCGCCCGCCGCTCCGCCGCCCAGGGGACCCATGGGGCCCGGGGGGCCCAGGGGGCCCAGGGGGTCCAGGGGGTCCAGGGGGTCCAGGGGGTCCAGGGGGTCCAGGGGGCCCAGGGGGCCCAGGGCCGTCCGGCCGGACCGGAGCCGGAGCCGCAGCCCAGGGACGCCGCCGCGCGCCCGGCCCCGTCGCCCGGCGAGGACGGCGCCATTGACATCCGCCGGCGCGTGGCCGGGGTGCTGCTCGCGGCCGCCGCGCTGCCGCTGCTTACGTACGTGCTGACCGTATTCCGGCCGCACCTCAACCTCGCGGACGACCTGCTCATCTACCTCGTCGCCGTGGTGACGATCACGGTCCTGGGCGGCTTCTGGCCCGCCGTGCTGGCCGCGGTGGCGGCCAGCGTGCTGCTGAACTGGTACTTCACCGCGCCGATCCACACGTTCACCATCCAGGAGCCAAGGGAGCTGCTGGCCCTGTTGCTGTTCGTGACCGTCGCGGTCGCGGTCAGCAGCGTGGTCCACCTCGCGGCCCGCCGCGCCGTCCAGGCCGCGCGGGCCCGGGAAGAGGCGGCATCCCTGCTCGAACTCGCGCAGACCGTCCTGGGCGGCGCCGATTCGCCCGCGGCCGTACTCGAGCACCTGACGCGGACCCACGGCGGCCAGGCCGAACTGCAGGAGCGGGTAGCCGGCCGGTGGGTGCGGGCCGCCTCCAGCGGCGTCGAGGGCAGCTTGCCCGCGGCGTCCCGCCTCGACATCCGCGGCGACCTGATCCTGCTGGTCACCGGGCAGGCGGACTCGGCGCTGCCTACTCCCGGGCCGGCGCTGCTGGCGGGCTACGCCGCCCAGGCGGCCGCCGCCCTGGACCGGGAACGGCTGCGCATCCAGGCCGCCCAGGCCGAGGCGCTCGCCGAGGGCAACCGGATGCGGACCGCGCTGCTCGCGGCCGTCAGCCACGACCTGCGCACGCCACTCGCATCGATCAAGGCCAGCGTCAGCAGCCTGCGGCAGACCGACGTGGAATGGTCCGAGGCCGACCAGGCCGACCTGCTCGCGACGATCGAGCAGAACGCCGACCGGCTCGACGCCCTGATCGGCAACCTGCTGGACATGAGCCGCCTGCACACCGGATCCCTGCAGCCGTTCCTGCGCCCGACGGCGATCGACGAGGTCGCCCCGGTGGCCCTGCTCGGGCTGGACGATTCGCTGCGGCTGGAGATGGCGGTGCCCGACGGCTTCCCGCTGGTGCTCGCCGACCCGGGCCTGCTCGAGCGGGTCCTGGCCAACCTGTTCTCCAACGCCCTGCGGCACTCCCCGGCGGCCGGGCCGCCCCCCGGGCTGCACGCGCGGCTGGCCGGGGACATGGTGGTGCTCGAGGTCGTCGACCACGGCCACGGGGTGCCGGAGGAGCAGAAGGAGCGCATCTTCGAGCCGTTCTGTACCTTCCCGAGCGCGCGCGTCGGGCCAGCCGCCGCGCGGCCGCTGACCCGCCCCGGCGACCGTTTCCCGGGCGGCGTCGGCCTGGGCCTGGCGGTGGCCCGGGGGTTCGCCGAGGCCATGGGCGGGCGCATCGAGGCGACGGATACTCCCGGCGGCGGGCTCACGGTCGCCATCACGCTCCCGGCGGCGAGCGCGGACAAGACCGCGCTGGGAATGGGGTCATGACCCGGGTGCTCGTCGTCGACGACGAGCCGTCCATCCTGCGGGCGCTGCGGATCAACCTCAGCGCCCGCGAGTACGACGTCAGCACCGCCGTCGACGGCACCAGCGGCCTGGCCGCCGTGGCCCGCGACCGGCCCGACGTGATCATCCTGGATCTCGGGCTGCCGGACATGGACGGCACCGACGTCATCCACGGCGTGCGCGGCTGGACGTCGATCCCGATCATCGTCCTGTCCGCCTGGGGCCAGGAGAGCCAGAAGGTGGCCGCGCTCGACGCCGGTGCGGACGACTACGTGACCAAGCCGTTCGGCATGGACGAGCTGCTGGCGCGGCTGCGCGCCGCGGTCCGCCGGGCCGCCCCGGCGCCGGACGAGCCGGTAGTCTGCACGCCCGACTTCACCGTCGACCTCGCGGCCAAGCAGGTGATCAGGAGCAACGGCGAGGACGTCCGGCTGACCCCGACCGAGTGGCAGCTGCTCGAGATCCTCGCCCGCAACAGCGGCCGGCTGGTCACGCAGCGCCAGCTGCTGCGCGAGGTGTGGGGGCCCACCTACGAGACGGAGACCAACTACCTGCGGGTCTACCTGGCTCAGCTGCGGCGCAAGCTCGAGCCCGAACCGTCCCGGCCCAGGTACCTGCTCACCGAATCCGGCATGGGCTACCGGTTCAAGCCGTGACGGGTTACCAGCGCGGGGTGCGCCCGAAGCGGGGCTTCCAGCGGGCGCGGTAGAGGAGGCGGAGCGGGGGCGGGAGCTGGGTGAGGGTAGCGGCGGCATGCTCGCGGTCGGCGCCGTCCAGGATCCAGGCGAACATCTCCGAACCGGCGGACAGGCCGTTCTTGCTCGCGATCTTGCGGCCCACGCCGCGCCACTCGGCGGCGGTGAGGGCCACTCCGATCAGCGGCAGGCCGTCTCGCTCCTCGTGCCCGAGGTGACCGGTCAGCGAGCTGGTCAGGGCGTCGATGACGTCGGCCAGGCGGTCGTGATCCTGGGCGAACGCGTGGTCCACGGCGGCGAGCAGCGGGTCGATGAGCTCGTGCTCGGCCTCCATAGCGGCCAGGACCGACAGGGCGGCCTGGCTGTGCGCCAGGCGCGGGCGCAGCACGGGCCAGATGACCTCATCCTCGCCGGTGTGGTGGATATGCAGCTGGCGCTTGAACGTGTCCCAGCCGGCCGCGACCGACTGGCGCCGGGCCGGGTCGGACAGGTTCGCGGCGCTGGCTGTGCGGGCCAGCCGGGTCAGGTCGCGGCGGAACGCGTCGTGCGCCGCGATCATGATGGTCAGGTCGGCGTCCCCCGTGCCGTGCCGGGCCGCGTCGGTGCCGGGCAGCTTCTGCGTGGTCATGATTGTTCCCCTCGTGTTCTGGTTCCGTACTCTCAGACGGATCCGGTCCGCGAGTTGTGACAGTGGCGGGGGCTGACACCACGGCCCGTTCGGCCGAAAGAAGGCACGGAACACGGCCCGGCGGGATAGGGCACCGCCGTGGGCGGGTAGGCACTAAATGTGCCCCCATCCGTTGCCCCCGCCCGCCGGGCCGGCAGGCACCGCAAATCCAGCTGGACCCGGAAACCCGCCGCCCTGGCCGAGCGGGTCGAGCAGGCGCACGCGCTGGATCCGGTCGTCCGCCGGCTGTCGGCCGGGGTCGTCCGCGCCCTGCCGACGGGCCGGAGGACGGACGCGCTGCACGGCGTGCCGTTCGGCCAGCCCGCCCATCCCGCGCTGGTACGGCTGCCGCTCGGCTGCTGGACCTCGGCCGTCCTGCTCGACCTGTTCCGCGGCACCGACCGCGCCGCGCGCATGCTGATCGGCGCCGGGATCGCCCTCACCGGGCCGGCCGCGGCCACCGGGCTGGCCGACTGGTCGGCGCTGCACCGGGACCAGCAGCGGGTCGGCCTGGTGCACGCCGCCTGCCAGGGCAGCGCGGCCTCGCTGTTCCTCGGGTCACTGGCCGCCCGGGCCAGCGGCCGGCCCCGGTACGGCCGGGTGCTGTCCGGCTGCGGGCTGGCGATGGCCACCGCCGGGGCCTACCTGGGCGGCCACCTGGCGCTGCGGCTGGGCGCGGGCGCCAGCCACGCCGACCAGGTCAGCCACCTGGCCGGGCTGGGCTGGCACGACCTGTGCGGGCTCCACCAGCTGCCCGACCGCCGACCGGTCCGCCGCCAGCTCGGCTACCTGTCGTTGCTGGTGTACCGGCAGGGCAGCGAGGTGAACGTGCTGTCCGACCGGTGCTCACACCTGGGCGGGCCGCTACACCAGGGACGGATCGTCGTTGAGCGGGGCGCTGCCTGCGTGGCCTGCCCCTGGCACGGATCGACCTTCGCCATCGCCGAAGGCACCGTCGTGCACGGGCCGGCCACCGCCCGGCAGCCAGCCTTCGAGACCCGCGTGACGCCCGACGGGCGGGTCGAGCTGCGGCCCCGTCCCTGACAGCGCGGCCTCTGGCTCCGGCGGTACCGGCGGTACCAGCCGGGTCGTCGGGGTCGTCCGGGCCGTGGGGTCCGGCGGGTCCGCGGCCCGGGCGCCGGCCGCGCCGAGCAGGCCGCCGATGCCCTCCAGCGCCTTGCCGATCTCGCTCGGCACGATCCAGACCTTGTTGGCGTCGCCCTGCGCGATCTGCGGCAGCATCTGCATGTACTGGTAGGCCAGCAGCCGCTGGTCCGGGTTGCCCTCGTGGATGGCGCGGAACACGGTGGTGATGGCTTCGGCCTGCCCGCGGGCCCGGACGGCCTGCGCCTTGGCCTCCGCCTCGGCGCGCAGCACGGCGGCCTCGGATTCGCCGCGGGCCTTGAGCACCGCCGCCTGGCGCTCGCCCTCGGCGTTCAGGATGGCGGACTGCTTGTTCCCCTCGGCGGACAAGATCGCGGCCCGCTTGTCGCGGTCCGCGCGCATCTGCTTCTCCATCGAGTCCTGGATGGACGACGGCGGCTCGATGGCCTTGAGCTCGACCCGGCCGACCCGGATGCCCCACTTGCCGGTCGCCTCGTCTAGTTCCTGGCGCAGCTCGGTGTTGATCTGGTCCCGTGAGGTGAGCACGGTCTCCAGGTCCATGCCGCCCACCACGTTGCGCAGGGTAGTCACCGTGAGCTGCTCCACGGCGGTGATGTAGTTGGCCACCTCATAGGTCGCGGCCTTGGGGTCGGTGACCTGGAAATAGATGACGGTGTCGATGCCGACCACCAGATTGTCCCGGGTGATCACCGGCTGGGGCGGGAAGCTGACCACCTGCTCGCGCAGGTCGATGAGCGGGCGCAGCCGGTCGACGAACGGCGTCACCATGTTCAGCCCGGCGTTCAGCGTGCGGTGGTACCGGCCGAACCGCTCCACGATCCCCGCCGTCGCCTGCGGGATGATCCGCACGGACCGGTAGATCACCAAGACGACGACGAGCAGGATGAGGACGAGCAGGATGGTCGCGACGAGAGTGCTCATGAAGGCTCCACTCCGCGGCCCGGAGGGGGGTTAACCGGGTCTACTTGCTACGTTACCGACAGCAAGCGAGTTCAGCCAGAGCGTGTTCCCCCGGGCCCCCTTGCTCAGCGGGCACGCGCGGTCCAGCGCGACTGGCGGTACTCGATCTCCAGCTGGACGCCGAAGCACCGGGACAAATTGCGCGCGGTGAACACCTCGTCGACGGGCCCGGCGGCCAGCACCGACCCGCGGCGCAGCAGCATCGCGTGGGTAAAGCCGTCAGGGACCTCTTCCACGTGGTGAGTGACCAGCACCATCATCGGCGCCTTGGGGTCGCGGGCCAGCCCGGTGAGGCGGCGCAGCAGGTCCTCCCGGCCGCCCAGGTCCAGGCCAGCGGCCGGCTCGTCGAGCAGCAGCAGCTCGGGGTCGGGCATCAGGGCCCGGGCGATCTGGACCCGCTTGCGCTCGCCCTCGGACAAGGTGGCGAACTTGCGCCGGATCAGGTGCGCGCAGCCGAGCGCGTCGAGCAGTTCGACGGCGCGGGTGACGTCCGCCGAGTCGTACTCCTCCCTCCACCGGCCGAGGATGGCGTAGGAGGCGGTGAGGACCAGGTCGATGACCTTCTCGCTGGGCGGGACCTGTTCCGCGATCGCGGCGCTGGTCAGCCCGATCCTGGGCCGCAGGTCGAAGATGTCGACCTCGCCCAGGCGCTCGCCGAGCACCTCGACCGTGCCCTGGCTCGGGAACAACGTGGTGGCTGCCACCTGGAGCAGGGTCGTCTTGCCCGCGCCGTTCGGTCCGATCAGGATCCAGCGCTCGTTCTCGTGCGCCGTCCAGTCGACGTTGCGAAGCAGGACCGCCGCGTCGCGCCGGACCTCGACGCCGCGAAGCCGCAGCACCTCGTCGGACATGAAGGCCCCTTCCTCGGCATTCGTGCCTAAGACACATTGTCCCGCCGAGACCGAACCTATGTCACCGGACCCTGGCCGGCCCAGATTTACCGCGTTCCCTGTTCGTGCCGGACGGCGAACAGCGCCGCCTGGGTGCGGTCCTGCACCCCGAGCTTGGCCAGTACCGAGCTTACGTGGGCCTTGACCGTCTTCTCCGAGACGTGCAGCGCGCGGGCGATCTCGCGGTTGGAACGGCCCTTGGCCAGCTCGGCCAGGACCTCACGCTCCCGGACGGTGAGCGTGTCCAGGCCCGGCGACCAGCTGGCCGAGCGCAACAGGAAGCCGGCCGCCTCCGGGGCGAGCAGCAGGTGGCCGTCGTGGACCGCGCGGATCGCGCGGACCAGCGCGTCCGGGTCCACGTCCTTGTACACCACGCCCGCCGCGCCCGCGCGCACCGCCGCGGCGGCGCGGGCGTGGTCGGTGACGCTGGTGAGCACGAGCACGCGCGACGCGCACCGGCGCTCGCGCAGTTCGCCGAGCACGGCGAGGCCGTCCAGGCCCGGCAGCTTCAGGTCGAGCAGGATGACCTGCGGCGCGTGCTCGGCGGCCAGCGCGAGCGCGGTGTCGCCGTCGCCGGCCTCGCCGGCCACCTCGATCCCGTCCTGCACCGCGAGCAGCGCGCGCAGGCCCTGCCGGACCACCGGGTGGTCATCGACGATCAGCACGGAGATGGGCCGCACCCCGCTCACCTTCCCGTCCCCGGTACCGGCACGGTCATCCGGACCAGGGTGCCGGATACGCCGGACTTGATGGTCAGCGCGCCGCCGGCCGCCGCCGCGCGCTCGCGCATGGAGGCCAGCCCGACCCCGCCCGACGGCGCCTCGGGGGTGAAGCCGCGCCCGTCGTCCTTGATGTCCAGGGTGACCCGGCGCGCGGTCCGGGCCAGGCGGACGCCGACCGTGCCCGCGCCGGAGTGCCGCAGCGCGTTGTGCAGTGCCTCCTGTGCCACCCGGTACAGCGCCGCCTCCTGGCGGACGCCCAGGGCGGGCAGCTCGGCCGCGCCGAACGTGACCGGGATCCCGTAGGCGCGCCCGGCCATGACCGCGTACCGGCGGAGCGAGGAGGCCAGCCCGCCGTCCTGCAGGTCCGGCGGGGCCAGCCCGTCGATCACCGCGCGCAGTTCGGCGTGGGCCTCGGCGCCGAGCGCGCCGACCACGTCGATCTCCGCTTTCACGCGGTCCGGGTCGAACGGCTCCCGGCCGGCCAGCACCCCGGCGGCCCGGGCGTGCGCCCGGATGCTGAACAGTTTCTGCGTGACCGCGTCGTGCAGCTCCCGGGCCAGCCGGGACCGCTCCTGCATCACCGTGAGCTCGCGACTGCGCTCGTACAGCCGGGCGTTGGTCAGCGCGATGGCCGCGTGCGCCGCGAACAGGGACAGGATCTCCTGGTCACGTTCGGTGAACCCGCGCTTCTCGGCGGCGGCGGAGGTCTTGTTGGCCGCGAAGATGATGCCGAGCACCTGGTCGCCGTCGCGCACCGGCACGCCGAGGAAGTGGGACATCCGCGGATGGGCGGCGGGCCAGCCCTCGAACCGCGGGTCCTGGCTGATGTCGGCAAGCCGTTCCGGCCGGCCCTCGGTGAGCAGCACGCCCAGCATCCCGTGCCGGCGCGGCAGCGAGCCGATGGCCTGCCACTCGGCGTCGCTGATCCCGTCCACCACGAACTCGGCGAACGAGTTGCCTTCGTCAGGCACGCCGAGCGCCGCGTAGCGCGCGCCGACCAGGGACCGCGCGGACCGCACGATCACCTGCAGCACGTCGCGGACGGACATCTGCCGGGTGACCGACAGCACCGCCTGGCTCACCTGGTACAGCTCATCCAGCCCGTCACTCATGTCACGGCCCGCCTGCTCACCCTCCCGACGTTAGCCGGGCCGCGGTTCCCGGCGCATCGGGCGGGGGTCTTAGGACTATGGGCGCAGGGCTGAGGGGGGCGCGCGGCCGATGTGGCGGGGCCCGGCCGCGCCTAGCGTGAACGGCATGGACAACCGGATAGCACTGGTCACGGGGGCCTCCCGCGGACTGGGCCGGGCGCTCGCCGCCGGCCTGGCCCGCGAGGGCTACGACCTGATCCTCGACGCACGGAACGCCGGCGACCTGGACGCCGCCGCGCGCGAAACCCAGGGCACCGTCACCGCCATCCCGGGTGACGTCACCGACCCGGAGCACCGGGCCGCCCTGCTCCGCGCGGCGCAGGCCGCGGGCCGGCTGGACCTGCTGGTGAACAACGCGGCCACGCTGGGCGCCAGCCCGCTGCCCGCGCTGGCCGACTACCCGGCCAGCGAACTGCGGGCCGCCTTCGAGGTGAACGTGATCGCGCCGATCGCGCTGACCCAGCTGCTGCTGCCCCTGCTGCGCGCCAGCGGCGGCGCGGTGCTGAACATCACCTCGGACGCGGCGGTGGAGGCCTACGCGGGCTGGGGCGGCTACGGCGCGGCCAAGGCCGCCCTGGAGCAGGCCTCGAACGTGCTGGCCGCCGAGGAACTCGCGGTCCGGGTGTGGTGGGCCGACCCGGGCGACCTGCGCACCGAGATGCACCAGCGGGCCTTCCCCGGCGAGGACATCTCCGACCGGCCCCGGCCCGAGACGGTGGTGCCCGCGTTCACCCGGCTGATCGCCGAGCGGCTGCCCAGCGGCCGGTACCGCGCCGCCCACCTTCTCCCGCCCGCCGCCACCGGCGGCCGGACCGGCACGGCCCGGTGAGCTGATGGTCATCGACTTCGCGCTGCCCGCCGAGCTCGAGGCCCACGACCCGCCCGAGGCGCGCGGCCTGGCCCGGGACGGCGTCCGGATGCTGGTCAGCCGGCGGTCCGCCGGGCAGGTCAGCCACCATGCGTTCCGCGACCTGCCCGGCCTGCTGCTGCCTGGCGACCTGCTGGTCGTCAACGACACCGGTACGCTGCCCGCCCAGATACGCGCCGGCCGCGGGCTGGCGGTGCACTTCTCCACGCCCCTGCCCGATGGTGCGTGGCTGGTGGAACTGCGTGTGATAAAAGACAAGATCTCCAGGCCGAACGGCCCGGGGTTCCCCGCCCAGGTCATCGACTTGCCCGGCGGGGCGGCGCTGACCCTCGATACCAAAATCACCGGACGGCTCTGGCGCGCCCGGATGTCGGTCGCAGTAGTGCCGTACCTACTGCGATACGGCATCCCGGTCAGGTACGCCTACGTCACCCGGGACTGGCCGCTGCCGGCGTACCAGACCGTGTTCTCGCGCAAGCCGGGCAGCGCGGAGATGCCCAGCGCGAGCCGGCCGTTCACGCCCGCGCTGGTGACCGGCCTGGTGGCCCGCGGCGTGCTGATCGCCCCGCTCACCCTGCACGCCGGGGTGTCCTCCCTGGAGGCCGACGAGGATCCCTACCCGGAGCCCTACGACGTCCCGCCCGCGACCGCGCGGCTGGTCAACCACGTGCGGGAGCACGGCGGGCGGGTCATCGCCGCGGGCACGACGGTGGTGCGCGCGCTGGAGACGGCGGCGCTTCCCGGCGGACCGGTGGCTCCGTCGGCCGGCTGGACGTCGCACGTGGTGACGCCGGAGACCGGAGTCCGGGCGGTGGACGGGCTGCTCACCGGGCTGCACGAGCCGCGGTCCTCGCACCTGCGGATGCTGGCCGCGTTCGCCGGCCCGGAGCTGCTGAGCCGGTGCTACGAGGCGGCCATCTCGGCCGGGTACCTGTGGCACGAGTTCGGGGACGTGCACCTGCTGCTGCCGTGACCGGGGGGCTTGTCCCCCGGCGGGAGCGCGGCCGCGGTGCGATAGCCTGGCGCCGCCATGACCACACTGCTCATCACCCTGACCGGCCCGGACCGGCCGGGCGTGACCTCCCGGCTGTTCGCCGTCCTGGCCCGGCATCCGCTGTCGGTGCTGGACATCGAGCAGGTGGTGATCCGCGGCAAGCTGGTTCTCGGCGTGCTGCTGGAATGCGGCGGGCCGCCCGACCTGACCGGGATCTTCTCGGCGGTCACCGCGCTGGCCGCCGATCTGGGCCTGGCGGCCGAGATCACGACCGGCTCCGGCGACGTCCCGGCCGGGGGCGGGCGGCTGCACGTGACCGTGCTCGGCAGCCCGCTGACGCCGGCCGCGATCACCGCCATCGCCGGCCGGATCGCCGCCAGCGGAGCCAACATCGACCGGATCGGCCGGCTGGCCCGGCGCCCGGTGACCTGCATCGAGATGGAGATCTCCGGCGGCGACCCGGCCCTGCTGCGCGAGGACCTGGCCCGGGTGGCGGTCACCCAGGGCATCGACGTCGCGGTCCAGCGCGGCGGGCTGCACCGCCGCGCGCTGCGGCTGATCGTGATGGACGTGGATTCCACCCTCATCCGGGACGAGGTCATCGACCTGCTGGCCGCCCGGGCCGGCTGCGCCGGCGAGGTGGCCAAGGTGACCACGGCGGCCATGCGCGGTGAACTCGACTTCGCCGCGTCGCTGCGGGAGCGGGTGGGCCTGCTGGCCGGGCTCGACGAAGGGGTCCTGGACGAGGTCCGGGGCGAGCTGCGGCTGACCGCGGGCGCGCGCACCCTGATCGGCACGCTGGGCGGGCTCGGCTACAAGTTCGGGATCGTCAGCGGCGGCTTCCTCCAGGTGATCGCCCCGCTGGCCGCCGAGCTCGGCATCGGCTACGTGGCGGCCAACTCACTGGAGATCTCGGCCGGCAAGCTCACCGGCCGGCTGTCCGGCCCGGTGATCGACCGGGCCGCCAAGGCCGGCGCACTGCGCCGGTTCGCCGCCGAGGCGGGCGTCCCGCTGTCCCAGACGGTGGCGGTCGGCGACGGCGCCAACGACCTGGACATGATCGCCGCCGCCGGGCTGGGCATCGCGTTCAACGCCAAGCCCGCGGTCCGGGATGCGGCCGACACGTCGCTGACCGTCCCCTATCTGGACGCGATCTTGTACCTGCTCGGCATCTCGTCTGACGACGTGCTGGCTGAGTTGGCCCGGGGGGACGACCCCCCGGAACCCCCCGGTGCGCTTCGCGCCCCGCTGCGGCCCCCGCCGTAGTATCGCGCTGTGCTGGCCCGGGGGGACG
>Ga0208199_1000260_pt1 | contig 22261 bp, 20 predicted proteins | sample Sb_taG_FD_187705 | JGI IMG/M metagenome (GOLD analysis project Ga0208199, IMG submission 187705) | Peat soil microbial communities from Weissenstadt, Germany - Sb_50d_1_NS metaG (SPAdes) (version 2) | ecosystem: Environmental > Terrestrial > Soil > Wetlands > Peat | place: Germany: Weissenstadt... | reverse complement strand
CGAGTCGCTGGCCCAGCCGAACAACACCCAGCTGGCCGGCCTGGTGAACACCGTGTTCAAGGGCGAGACGCTGCGCAGCATGCTGCTGAACGCCTACGGCTGGTGGAAGGTCTCCCAGATCACCTTCATCGCCTCCCTGATCGCCTTCGGCCTGGCCGGGCTGGCCGTCCTCAGCTCGCTGGCCGCCCTGACCCTCGGCCACCGGCCCGAGATCACCCACGAAGTGATCACCGGCACCACCGACCAGACCAAGGTCGCATGACCCTTAGGGCAAGACTGATCACAAAATCATAGCCAGGCACCACCAGACGATCCCCGGCCAGCGCTGACCATGGCGCCGGCCGGGGATTTCGTTGAAGGTCAACGGCAAGAAGTGCGCGCGCAACATCCACGCCTGGTGGCGTCCCTAGAGCAGTGACTCGCCGACGCTAACCGGTAACCGCGGAACCGAGGCCGCCGGACGCTGATATAAACGCCTGGCGGCGGGATGATGAACGAATTGCGAACTCCCGGTGGCCGGGCGGAGGTGAGATGATGCCGGGCTCTGCCGGCCAGCGCTGGCGCGGACGGCTGCGGCGCCTGCCCGTGATGCGGGGCGTGCTGCCCGTGGAGCGGTCCCGGGTTCCCGCGGACGCGCTGGCCGGCCTCACGCTGGCCGCCCTTGGCATCCCCGAGGTCCTCGGCTACGCGAAGATCGCCGGGATGCCGCTGGTAACCGGCCTGTACACCCTGCTCCTGCCGATGGCGGTGTTCTCCGTCCTTGGTTCGTCTCGCCACCTGGTCGTGGCCGCGGATTCGGCCACCGCGGCCATCCTCGCCGCCGCGCTCTCTGGTCTGGCCGTGGCGGGATCGGAGCGATACGTCCGGTTGGCCGGGCTGGCGGCTCTGCTGGCCGGGGGGATGCTGCTGCTCGCCCGGATCGCCCGGCTCGGCTTCCTGGCGAATTTCCTGTCTCGCACGGTGCTGGTCGGGTTCCTGACCGGCGTCGGTATCCAGGTTGCCGCCGGACAGCTCCCGGACATGCTGGGGGTAACGGCCGCGAGCAAGCAGACGCCGGCCAGGCTGCTGGAGGTGGCACGCGCGCTCCCGGACGCGCACTGGGAGGACGCGGCGCTGTCGGCCGGAGTCATCGTGATCGTCCTGGCGGCTCGCCGGATCAGGCGCTGGATCCCGGGAGCGCTTATCGCGGTGGTCATCGCGATCGCCCTGAGCCGGGCCGCAGACCTGGCCGGACACGGCGTGGCGGTCATCGGGCCGGTCCCGAGAGGGCTGCCGAGCCTGGGCCCGCCCGCCCTCGGCTGGCATGATGCCGCCAAGCTGCTGGGCGCCGCGGTTTCGATGTTCGTGGTCATCGTGGCCCAGAGCGCGGCCACCTCCCGGGCCTACGCCGGCAAATACGAGGAGGAATTCAGCGAGAATACGGACCTGATCGGCCTGGGCGCCGCCAATATCGCCGCCGCGTTCTCCGGCACGTTCGTGGTCAACGGCAGCCCGACCAAGGCCGAGATGGTCGACAGCGCCGGCGGCCGCAGTCAGCTGGCCCAGCTCGTTACGGCCGCCGTGGTCCTGATCGTCCTCCCGCTGTTCACCGGGCCGCTGGCCTACCTGCCGGATGCCGCCCTGGCGGCAGTGGTCTTCCTCATCGCCGCCGGGCTCATCGACATCCCCGGGATGAGGCGCATACTGGCCCTCCGCGGACATGAGTTTACGGTGGCCCTGCTCACAGCGGCCGCGGTGGTGATCCTGGGGGTCGAATACGGCATCGTGGTCGCCGTCGTCGCCTCGATCGTCGACCACCTGCGGCACAGCTACAGTCCGATCAACAGCGTCCTGGTGAAGTCACCGGCCGGGCACTGGCGGCCTTGCCCGGTAACCCCGGGCGCTCGCACCGAGGACGGGCTGGTGGTCTACCGGTTCGGGACCAGCCTGTACTACGCCAACGCCGCCAAGCTGGTGGATGACATCACGGCGCTGGTACGCGAGGGCGCCCCGCTGCGATGGATGGTCCTGGACTGCGCGGCCATCGGGGACATCGACTACACCGCATCCGCGGTGCTGGCCAAGGTCGTGGAACACCTGCATCAGCAACATGTGCGCTTCGCCGTCAGCGGAGTCCTCGGACCGGTGCGGCAGCAACTTGACCGCTACGGCATCACCAAGACCCTGGACCCCGGCGCCTGCTACGACACCCCCGGGGAGGCACTCGAGGCCTTCCACGCCGCGATCACAACACCACCCGGGTCATCTTGACCCCTCCTGCGGGCCAGGATCGTCCAGTATGTTCAGCACTTGACGGCCTGCGTGAGGCCGTGAGTGACTGGCCATAGTCCCAGGTAGGACCCTGTTGGCGGCCGGTGGGAGGAGCTCCGATGATCGAAGCCGAGCGCGCTGCTCTGCGCCGCCGGTACGAGCAGGAGCGGGATAAGCGGCTCCGGCCGGACGGCAACGATCAGTACCTAGAGCTCAAGGGCCAGTTCAGCCGCCTGCTGGATGACCCGTACACGCCACGGGCCGACCGCGATCCCAAGCGCGACCACGTGACCGTCGCCTTCGTCGGCGGCGGCTTCGCCGGGCTGGCGACCGGCGCCAGGCTCAAGGAGGCTGGCCTCCGGGACGTGCGGATCGTGGAGAAGGGCGGCGGATTCGGCGGCACCTGGTACTGGAACCGCTACCCGGGCGCGCAGTGCGACACCTCCGCCATGATCTACATGCCGCTGCTGGAGGAAACCGGGCACATGCCTTCGGAGCGGTACGCACATGCCCCGGAGATCCGCGCGTACTGCGACCGGATCGCCAGGCAGTACGGCCTGTACGACGACGTGCTGTTCCACACCGAGGTCACCGACCTGGAGTGGGACGCCTCAGGCTGCCGATGGATCGTCCGAACGAACCGGGCAGACGAGTTCACCGCCCGGTTCGTGGGCATCGGGACCGGGCCGCTGCACGTGGCGAAGCTGCCGGGGATCCCCGGCATCGAGACCTTCGCGGGCCACGCGTTCCACACCAGCCGCTGGGACTACGCCTACACCGGCGGCGATCCTGACGGCGCGCCGATGGATCGCCTGGCCGGCCAGCGGATCGCCCTCATCGGGACGGGCGCGACCTCTGTCCAGTGTGTCCCGCACCTGGCCAGCGCGTGCCAGGATCTGTTCGTCTTCCAGCGGACGCCGTCGTCGGTGGACGTCCGGGACAACCAGCCGATCGATCCTGAGTGGTTCGCCGGGATGGCCACGCCCGGCTGGCAGGAGCGCTGGCTGGAGAACTTTGTCGCCAACATGGCGGTCAGCGAGTTCCCCGGCGAGGACCTGGTCAACGATGGATGGACCGACCTGGCCAAGCGGATCCGCGGCCGTCTCACGGCGCCGCGCCCGGGTCCGGCCGGCCTCCGGGAACTGCTGGACGACTTCGAGACCGCCGACTTCGAGAAGATGAGCGAGATCCGCGCCCGGGTGGACGAGATCGTGACCGATCAGCAGACCGCGCAGCGGCTGAAGGCCTGGTACCGCCAGCTGTGCAAGCGGCCATGCTTCCACGACGACTACCTCAGCGCCTACAACCTGCCGTCGGTGCATCTGGTGGATACCGACGGCCAGGGTGCCGAGCGGATCACCCCCGCCGGGGTCGTCGTGGCCGGGGTCGAGTACCCCGTCGACTGCATCATCTACGCGTCGGGCTTCGAGGTCGGTACCGAGGCGACGAGGCGGTACGGGTTCGACATGACCGGCCGCGACGGCACGAAGCTGTCGGACTACTGGTCGGGCGGGATGCGCAGCATGCACGGCGTCCACGTGCACGGGTTCCCCAACGCCTTCCACGTCCAGCTGTGGCAAGGCGGCAACGTCGTCGCCAACGTGCCGCACAACCTGACTGATTCAGCCAAGACGGTCGCAGCCGTCGTCTCCCACATGGCCGACCGCGGCTTCGACGTGGCCGAGGTCACCAAGGAGGCGGAGGACGCCTGGATGGAGCTGCTGAGACCCAACCCGGTCATGACCTCATTCCTGGCCGACTGCACTCCCGGCTACTACAACAACGAGGGCCATTTCGATGGCCGGCAGTTCCCGCTGGGCGGCGGGTACTACCAGGGCGCCCCCGCGTACTTCCGCTATGTCCGCCAATGGCGTAATTCGGGCGACTTCGCGGGCCTGCAGTTCAGCCGCAAATGACCCGCGCTGCCATAACAGGAAAGGACGTTCGGCCCCGATGCTCGGGCCGTTTTGCCGGTATCTCGCGAAGCCCGGCTGCCCGTGGAATGAGCGCAGGCAGTCAAGAGGAGACCGACATGTACCCGAACTCGGCGCTTTCCGCGGGCCAGCTGACCCTCATCGCCGTCGTCGCCGTTCTGTGCCTGGCCATCTGGCTCGGCGCGGTGTTCGTGGCCGCCCGCGAGCCGCGGCACCGCGGGGCCGGTGCCGAGACGGCATCGCCGCCGCAGCAGATGGCGGACGTGAAGGAGCCCGAGCGCAAGGCCGCCTGATCGCGGTGAGCGAGCCCGCTGACGGGCCGTACGGGAGGGTGGCTAGGCGGGAGGGTGGCTAGGCGGGCTTGATACGGCGGCCGGTGACGCGGTGCGGGACGATCCGCAGGAACAGTTCCCGCTCCCCGGCGGGCCATGGCTCGACGCCTGCCTGCGCGGCGGCCTCGCGTTCGGCTGCGCCCTCCACGTGGTGCGCGGGCCCCTGGATGAGCACGCTCCAGCCCTGCCGGCTGAGGACGTCGATCTCATCGATCTCGAACGCCACCATGTAATCTCCGCCCGTGATACCGGTCTGCAGGTCCTCGTCCAGGGCACTGTGCCGGGTGGTCCGGAACACGATCGCGCCCTCGTGCCACTTGTAGTTCACCGGCAGCACGGCCGGGCCGAACCGGCTGGCGTAGGCGATGCGGCCGATTCCGCCCGGCGCTATCAGCCGCAGGCTCTCGGCATCGTCCAGCTCCTCGATGACACGGTCAGCCATGACTGATCCTTCCTGGGTGCGGCTCTAGTCAAGACCTTATCGGCATGTGCCGGGGCGATGACCTTCAACCCAGCCGCAATGGACCTTCGGCCCTGCCGTCGGCCGCCTCTTATGAGCAGGCTGGTAGTGGAAGCTAATGACCTCGGGAGGCAGCGATGCGAGCCGAAGGGGTGTTAACGATGGAGCCGACCGTCAAGGACGTCATGACCACCCGCGTCGTCACGGTCTCAAAGGACGCCTCCTTCCGGACCATGGCTGCCGCCCTGCGCGATAACCGGGTCAGCGCGTTCCCCGTCCTGGACGACGACGGGAAGGTGATCGGCGTGGTCTCCGAGGCCGACATGCTGGCCAAGGAGGCCCTGAACTCCGAGCCGGAGGGGATGCCGGGGATGATCAGCGGCCTGCTGCGCCGCAAGGAGCACGAGAAGGCCCGCGGGATAACCGCGGGAGACCTGATGACGAGCCCGGCGGTTATCGTCGCCCCCGGCGACATGGTGGAGCGGGCGGCCCGGCTGATGTACGCCCGCAAGGTCAAGCGGCTTCCCGTGGTAGACGCGAACGGTCACCTGGTCGGCATCGTCAGCCGAGCCGACCTGCTGGCCGTCTTTGACCGTTCTGACGAGGAAATCTTCAAGGAGATCAGCGACGACATAATGCTGAACGCGCTTCTCGTTGACCCGAAGGCTCTGCACGTGACGGTCGAGAACGGGGTCGTGACCCTGTCCGGTGTGCCCGAGACCAGTACGGCCGGCCACGAGATCGTGCAGCAGGCCCGGCGCGTCCGGGGCGTGGTGGCCGTGCACGACCGTTTCAGCTACCCGCCTCCCGAGCCGCCCGGCGGCAAGTCCGACATCCTGGCTAGGTTCCCGGTCGACTGACGCCCGGCATCAGCACGGGAAAGGAGAACAACGATGGACGCAAAGGTCAAGGACGTCATGACCGGTGAGGTAGTGGCGGTGCGTCGGGACGCCTCCTTCAAGGAGATGGCCATCCGGCTCCGCCAGTACCGGGTGAGCGCGTTCCCCGTCATCGATGAGAACCGCAGGGTGATCGGCGTCGTGTCCGAGGCTGACCTGCTGGCCAAGGAAGCGCTGGCCGGCGAGCACGCCGGGATCCCGGCCGCCGTCACCGGAATCCTGCATCACAGGGATTACAAGAAGTCCGAGGGCCTCACCGCGGGCGAGCTGATGACGCACCCGGCGGTGACGGTCCGGCCCGGGGATTCGGTCGAGCACGCCGCCCGGCTGATGTACACCCTCCAGGTCAAGCGGCTCCCCGTGGTCGACGCGGGCGGCTACCTGATCGGGATCGTCAGCCGAGCCGACCTGCTGACCGTCTTCGACCGCGCGGACGAGGAGATCCACGCCGAGGTCGTCAACGAGGTCATCCTGCGCGAGTTCCTCGTCGACCCGGCCATGTTCACGGTGGCCGTGGCCGACGGCGTCGTGACCGTCCACGGCAACCCGGAGACCGCGGAACTGGGCCGCAAACTGGTGACCAGGATCCGGCGCGTTCAGGGCGTAGTGGCGGTTCGCGATGAGCTCGCCTACCCGCCGTCCGAGCGGTCGGTCGCAGGCCTTTACTTCTGACTCACAAACAGCAGGGGGAATTGGCATGAGCATGGCGCAGGCCGTCGGGCAGGCGTACGCGCTGCTGTCCGACGGCAGCACGATCGAGATCCGCCTAGCCGGCCCGGCCGACTTCGACGCGGTCAAGGCCATGCACCAGGCGATGTCTCCGGACAACACCTACATGCGGTTCTTCAACATAAGCAGGCTGGCGGCCGAGACCGAGGCGCGGCGGATCACACGCCCGCTTAGGCCTGGCCATGTAGCGCTGCTGGCGCTGTCGGCCGATGAGGTGGTGGCCTGCGCCAGCTACGATGTGCCCGCCGGGTCCCCCGATCCGGGAAGCGTGGCCGAGATCGCTTTCGCGGTAGCCGATCACATGCACCACCGCGGCATCGCCACCTTGCTGCTGGAGCATCTGGTCTCGTACGCCAGGAGCCACCAGATCACCGTGTTCACTGCGCAGACCCTCTCCGAGAATGCCCCCATGCTCCAGGTGTTCGCCGACGCCGGCCTGCCGGTTCAGCGTCACTACGAGGACGGGCTCATGGATATGACCATTCCCCTGCCCAGCCAGGGCGGGGGCGGCACGGCCCTGGACAGTTACCTGAACGCCGTGGCCGAGCGGGAATGCCGCGCGGACACCGCCAGCCTGCGGCATGTGCTGGCCCCGGAGTCGGTCGCCGTCGTCGGCGCAAGCCGACGGCGCGGCACGGTGGGCCGGGCGATCCTGGACAACATCCGCACCGGCGGTTATGCCGGCCGGCTCTACGTGGTCAACCCGCGCGCCCGGCAGATCAGCGGCGAGCACTGCCTGTCCTCGGTGCTCGACCTGCCCGAGCCGGCCGACCTGGCCGTGATCGCGGTCCCGGCCGCGGCGGTCCTGGGCGTGGCTGAGCAATGCGGCCAGCGTGGCGTGCGGTCCCTGGTGGTGATCGCGTCCGGGCTCGACGCCGCCGGCTGCGCCGACCTGCTGGCGGTATGCCGCCGGAACGGCATGCGGCTGGTCGGCCCGAACTGCTTCGGCGTGGCCGTGCCCGCCATCGGCCTGGACGCCACATTCGCCTCCCGGCACCCGCGGCCCGGCGCGGCCGGGCTCGTCATGCAATCCGGCGGCCTGGGCGTCGCCATGGTCGATCAGCTGTCCCGGCTCGGCATCGGGATTTCCTCCTTCGCGTCGGTGGGCACCAAGCTCGACGTATCGGGCAACGACATGCTGATGTGGTGGGAGCACGATGGCGTCACCAAGCTCGCCGTGCTGTACATCGAGTCGTTCGGCAACCCGCGCAAGTTCGCCCGGACGGCCCGCCGGGTGAGCGCCAGCATGCCGGTCCTGGCCGTGGACGCCGGGCGCTCCGCGGTAAGAGAAGGGGGAAGGGCCAGGGGGGACGGGGGGCGGGAGCCCCCCGTGCACGGAATGGGTGCGCGGGAGGCGGCGGCCTCGCCTACCGCGGCAGTGGCCACGCCGGCAGCAACCAGGGAAGCCCTATTGGAGCAGGCCGGCATCATCACCACCCCAGGCCTCAGGGAACTGGTCGAGACCGCCGCGCTGCTCGCCAGCCAGCCGGTCCCGGCGGGCAGCACGGTCGCCATCGTGTCCAACGTCGGCGGCGCCGGGGTGCTCGCCGCGGATGCGTGCACCGACCGGGGCCTGGCCGTGCACCGTCCGCGCGGTCTGACCAGCCGACGGCTCCGCGCGCTCGTGCCGGACACCGGCGCGGTCAGCGGTCCGGTCGACACCACGGCCGCGATCTCGACCGAGAACTTCCGGCAGTGCCTCGAGCTCATCGCCGCGGACGACGAGGTGGATGCGATGATCGCGCTGGTGCTGCCGACCGCCGCCACCGGCGACCTGGTCGCGGCCATCCAGCAGGCCGCCAGCCAACAGGTAATGAGCCGCGTCCCGCTGGCCGCCGTCGTCCTCGGCCAGTCAGAATCCATCTGCATGCTCCCGCGTGCGGAGGGTGACGGCCGCATCCCCGCCTACGCCTATCCGGAGGCCGCGGCCGGCGCCATGGCCCGCGCGGCCCGGTATGGGGCCTGGCGCACCGAGCCGCGCGGCCAGGTGCCTGCCCTCCCCGACGTCAGGACCGAGGACGCCCGCACACTGGTACGCGGGTTCTTCCGCACCACGCTCGGCGGCGGCTGGATGCCGCCCGACAAGACGGCGGAGTTGCTGCGGTGCTACGGTATCCCGCTGGCCGAGCTCACTCCGGCCCGAAGCGAGGACGAGGCGGTCAGCGCCTTCGAAGCCGTGGCGGGCCCGGTGGTGCTCAAGGCCGACGTGCCTGGGCTCCTCCACAAGACCGACGCCGGCGCGGTCGAGCTCGACCTGCGCACCGAGGCGGACGTGCGCGGCGCCTACCACAGGCTCCAGGAACGGTTCGGCGAGCGACAGCGCCAGGTCCTGGTCCAGCCCATGATCGCCGATGGCGCCGAGGTGGTCGTCGGGGTGGTCGACGATCACATGTTCGGCTCGCTGGTGATGTTCGGGCCCGGCGGCGTGGACCCCAAAACCACCGAGGTCCTCGCCGATCACGCGGCCCGGCTCACGCCGCTGACCGACACCGACGCGGACAAGCTGATCCACTCAATCCGCGCCGTGCCGCTCCTGCTCGGCCACCGCGGAGGCCCCGCAGCCGACCTGGTTGCGCTGCGCGACCTGCTGCTCCGCGTGTCACGGCTGGCCGACGACCTGCCCGAGGTCACCGAGCTGGACCTCAACCCGGTCGTGGCCCGGCCGGACGGGGTATTCGTGGTGGACGCGCGGATCAAGGTGCGGCCCTTCCAGCCCCAGGACCCGTTCCTGCGCAAGCTGCGCTGAGGCGTCCCGCCGTCCGGGGCGCGAGTACCACGGCCCGTTCGGACAAATTGGTTCGAAAGGTCGGGACCATGGTCCCAAAACCAGGTGACCCACATCACTACAGAGGCCTTCGGCGGGCGTGCAATCTAGGGTTATCAGCTTTGCCCCGTTCTCCCCCGGAGGCACCGTTGTCTATCACAGTCCTGGCGGGACAAGCTCCCGCGGCCATCGATCTGAACCAGCCAGGTTCCTATCTGAACTGGAACATTTTCACCATTTCAGTGGCGAACCTCGTGCTTATCGCGGTAATGGTCGTTATCTTCGGCGCCGCGCTGCTGCTGCCCTTCCCCGGGCGCCGCCGTCCGAACCTGGCGCCGGAGGAGGTGGCCGGGCCGGAGGAGACCCCCGGCTACGAAGCCGAGCCGGGGGATGAGCGGATGTGGACCGCGCGGGCGCGCCGCTTGGCGATCCGCGAGTTCCCGCCGCAGAAGCTGCTGCCCGATCGCCAGCCCGCCTACGTGAGCTCCTGGGTGTACGTGTTCGGCGTCGCGTCCCTGGCCGCTTTCGCGGTGGTGCTCGCGAGCGGCGGTGCCCTCGCGCTGGGCGGCCCCGACTGGTGGCACACCAACCCGGTCGGGCACTTCTTCAACAGCCTGCACCTGTGGAGCGTCGAGCTGTTCATGGCGCTGCTGGTCATCCACCTGTGGGGCAAGTTCTGGATGGCCGCGTGGCGTGGCCGCCGGGCCATGACCTGGGTCACCGGCGTCGTCGCCTTCCTCGCCTCGATCGTGACGTGCTTCACCGGTTACCTGTCCCAGCAGAACCTCGACTCCCAGTGGATCGCCACCAACGGCAAGGACGCGTTCAACGCCATCGGAATCGGGGCGTTCTTCAACCTGATGAACTTCGGCCAGATGCTGATGTGGCACATCGTGCTCCTCCCGATCCTGCTCGTAGCGCTGATCGGCGCGCACGTGCTGCTGGTCCGCAAGCGCGGCGTCAGCCACCCGCTGCCCGCCACCCGGCCGACCTGGCGGCAGCGGCGAGCCGACCGGGCCGCCGACCGGGCGACATGGCGCGGCCCGACCAAGCGGTACGACATCCTGAAGGAAGGCACCATCGCCACCGTGATCGCGCTGGCGCTGACCTTCGCCCTGGCCGGCCTGCTGTCCTCGCCGGACGTACCGCCGGTCACCGTGGCCTCGTGGGCGAAGATCGCCCCCGCCGACTTCCTGGCCACCGCCGCCAGCGAGCTGAACGGCACCAGCCTGACCGGGAGCTACGGGCCTCCGTACAACACCAACGGAACCCCGCAGAGCGAATGGTTCGCCCCGGCGAGCTGGGCCGGCGTGCGGCAGCCCATCGACGCGGGGCAGGACTTCGTGATCACGCCGCTGACCCAGGCCGCTGCCCTCAACCCGGCGGTAAAGGCCGCGCTGGCCGTCTACAACGCCGCTTCCCCCACCCAGCAGAACAAGTGGGCGACCAACTACCTCAATGCGGTGACCAAGGTCAAGTTCGTCAACGGGGTGCCAGTGGTCCCGAGTGCCGACGACGGTCCGGTCCCGGCCATGCTCGCCGCCGAACTGGCCCTGGCCCAGAGCGGCTCGATCGACACCGACCTGCTCGCCCAGCGGCAGTTCTACGGCACCGACTACACCAAGCCGCTGATGTTCATCAACGACGGCGGCTACTACGCCAACCTGGCGGCGGCCGACAGCCTGACCGGCGACCAGTGGGGCGTGATGAACGAGACCGGCAGCTACCCCGGCCAGCCCTGGCTGTGGCTGTACCAGCTGTGGTACCACGTTCCCGGCTGGCGCAACTCGACCAACGTCGACCTGATCGCCATCTACATGACCGGCGCCGCCACGCTGCTGCTGCTGTTCATCCCGTTCATCCCGGGCCTGCGTGACATCCCCAGGTGGATCCCGGTGCACCGGCTCATCTGGCGGGACTGGAACCAGCAGGCGAAGGCCGGGCCGGCCAGCCAGCCCGAGTCCGGGCCCAAGCCCGAGCCTGCCGGGCAGAAGTAACCCGTAGAGCCACCCGGCCTCCCGCCGGGTGGCTCTACTTGGGCGGGCGGCCGCGGCCCGGGCGGATGGGCGGGATCTCCCCTATCACGTGCCGGCGCGGACCGGACCACTTGGCCGGCACGGCGTAGACGGCGGCGGCGATCGCGTAGGCGGCCTGCTCGTAGTTGACCCGCCATCCGACGAAGTCCGGCCAGGCCTGCGCGGGTTCGCGCTCGATCGGGAAGTCGACCTCGCGCATCCGTTCCACTGCCTCGAGGAACTCGCCGTAGGTCAGGGCGATCCCGGCCTCCGGGTCGGGCTCGTCGGGGATGTTGAAGCCCATGGCCCGGGCGATCCGGTTGAAGCACGAGAACCCGCTGCGCAGGCACAGCCGCGCCGGGACCTCGGGCGCGGCCTTGGGGGACAGCGCCAGGAACAACGCGGCCGAGTCCAGGACCGACAGCAGCGACGTCACCCAGGATGACAAGGCCTGCGGAGAGCGGAACCGCACCAGCGGCAGGTAGGTGGTGTGGCTCTCGGCCACGTCGGCGGCCCAGCGTTCCCACTGGGCGTACAGGTCCGGCATGGTGTCCAGGGTCGACATGTCCGTTCCCAGCGCGTAATGGGTGCGCGCCAGCAGTTCCGGGCCCCAGGCCGGGAAGCCGCCCCGGGCGTTGAGCAGCGCCACCTCGGTCTCCCGGCGGTTGAACGCCGCGTACAGGGTGGGCAGGTAGGCGATCTGCAGCGTGAGGATCACCAGGCCGGTCGCCGCGGCCAGGAATACGATCACCGCCGGCACCGCCCCAGAGGGCACGGCGAAGCCCAGGGTGAACAGCGAAGACCCGGCGTCGACGAAGGCGGACACCACGCCGCGGCTGGCGAACGGCCACAACAGCAACGCGAACCCGACGTACGCGACGATGAGCCACGTCGCCAGCTGGGCCAGCAGGACCGCCGCCGCCTGAGTGGCCAGCGTCCGGTCGCGCCGCCGGTACTCCGAGGCGTGCTTCAGCGCCAGCTGGTACGCCCAGTCGACGGCCTGATCCACCCACCCGGTCAGGCGGCTGATGATCGAGCGGGACACGATCAGCGTCCCGGTGACGCTGGACACCGACACGAGCACGAGCAGGCCGCCGATCACCGCGGCCACGATGCGGGCCGCCAGCGGCATCACCATTGCTTCTCCTCAACGTCAGCGAAGGGTAGCCTGCCACCTATGGTCTCAGCCTGGCCGGCGGTTTCGTATGACGAGTGGCGCGCGACCTGCGACACGCTCCACGCGCACACCCAGGTCCTCGGGAAGCTGGCGGCCAAGCTGGCGCCGCCCGAGCCCCAGTTGCAGCACGCGGCCCTGCGCCTGACGGCGCGCGGCTGGGAAACGGCGCCGCTGCCCGCGCCCGATGGTTCGGGCGCGCTGGTCGTCGCGCTCGACCTGCGCCGCCACCAGGCGGTGGTCGAGCACAGCGCCGGGTCGTCGGACCAGGTCGCGCTGACCCCGGACCGGCCGGTCGGCGAGGTGACGCGGGAGGTTCTGGCCGCGGTCGGCAGGCTCGGCGGCCCGGTGCAGATCGACCCGGCGCCACAGGAAGTTCCCTGGAGCGTGCCGCTGGACGCCGACACCGAGCACGCGCACTACGACCCGGACGAGGTCGCCCGTTACTTCGCCGCCGCGACCCAGGCCGCGCTGGTCCTGGCCGCCTACCGGGCGCCCTACCGCGGGCGCTCCACGCCGGTCAACGCGTGGTGGGGCTCATTCGACCTGGCCGTGAGCTTGTTCTCCGGCGTCCCGGCCGACCCGCCCTCGCACGACTTCATCATGCGCAACGCGATGGACTCTCAGGAGGTCGCCGTCGGCTGGTGGCCCGGCGACACCCGCTACCCCCAGGCGGCGTTCTACGCCTACGCCTACCCCGCCCCCGCCGGCTTCTCGGGCCTGTCCCCGTCGCCGGCCGCGGCGCGCTGGGATGCGGCCCTGGGGGAGTACGTCCTGGACTGGGACGACGTCCGGTCGGAGCCGGATCCGCACGCGACGGCGCTGGAGTTCGCCCGGACGGCCTTCCGCCAGGCGTGCGTGGCCTGCGGCTGGGAGACGACCCTGGCCGCCAGTGCCGAGGGCGCCCCGCCGCCGGTCAGGTGACAAGCCGTACGTCCCGTCCGGAAAATCGTGAATGATCCGAACGGAACGTGGTGTCACGCACCTGGGAATGCGACGTCATCGGCCAGCAGTGCGGCGACGGCGATCTCGGCCTCGGCGGCGGTGGGCAGCAGCGCGGGCAGGCGAGGGATGGCGGTCAACTGCCCGTCGGAGGTATAGCGGTCGATCACCCGGGGATCGATATAGGACGCACGCGCCACGGCCGGGGTGTCTCCGAGCTGGTCCGCTACCCCGCGGACGGCGGCGGTAACGGCGCTCTTGCGGCTCCGCGCGGTGGGCGCCGGGTCCGCGTTCGCCAGCAGCAGCGCCATCAGCACGGTGGCGTTCCAGGTACGGAATTCCTTGGCGGTGAAATGGCCGCCTGCGCGGGCGGCGATGTAGCTGCTCACCTCGTGCGAGCGGAGGGGCCGCCACGTGTTCCCCTCCGGGAAGGAGAACAGCGAGTCGGACGTGCTGTCGCCGCTGAGCAGTACTCGCACGACCGACCGAACCGCATCGTCGGTGATGGTAATCGTGCGGCGCTTGCCCTCCTTGGCGATGTAGTCGAACACGACGCTGTGGCGTGTCATAGTGACGTCGTGCTTTTGCAGCGTGGTCGCCCCGTAGTGGTGATCGAGTTCGGCGTACTTCTCCCCGCCGATCCGGAACAGGCCGAGGTCGATCAGCCGGACCGCGGCTGCGGTCACGCGTTCACGGTCGAGGTGGCGGCGGCCGAGATCGGCTGCCGTGGCCGACCGCAGCGCGGGCAGCGCGCCGGCGAACCGGAGCATGTGCGCGAACTTCTGGGCGTCTCGCTGTTCACGCCACACCTCGTGGTACCGATACTGGGTCCGGCCCCGGCTGTCGACGCCGGTGGCCTGGATATGGCCCAGCGGGTCGGGCGAGATCCAGACGTCCTCCCAGGCCGGCGGGATGCCGAGAGCGCCGACGCGGTGCAGTATCTCGGGACTCGTGATCTCCGCTCCGGAGAGGTCGTGGTACCGGAACCCGCCGCCGATCCGCTCCCGGGTGATCCCCGGCCCGTGGGGGTCGCTGCGGGTCAGCCCCGGGACCGCGGCGGCCGGGAGACGTGCATCGGCACTCATTGGACGTCACCTCCGATGAATAATAAAAGCAGCCTTCGATGATGAGCTGCAGCTCCGGCTCGGCACGGCCGTGCCGGAGCGGACGCTGCGGCAGTTCGCGGGCCAGGCTGGCGCAGCGCATCTCCGGAGCATGGCTGAGGTTTACCCTAGGCATGTTTGCCGGCTCTCAGCTGAAATGAGGTAGTCGAGATTCAGGCGCATCTGCCCGGGGAACCGAACAGCTTCATCGGTCGTCAGCACGAACTCGATGAGCTGCGCCGCCTGGTGTACTCGACGCGGGCGCTGACCTTGTGCGGGCCCGGAGGCATCGGCAAAACCAGGCTGGCGCTGCGGCTGCTGGCCGCGATGGCGGCTGAGTTCCCCGACGGGGCATGGTTCGTCGAGCTAGCCGACCTGCGGCAGCCCGATCTGGTCATCTCCCGGGTCGCGGCGGTCCTGGGGGTCAGCGAAGAGCCCGGGCGCCCCCTGCTGGAGACCGTGGCCGACGTGCTGCGGCGTCGCCGGCTGCTGCTGGCCCTGGACAACTGCGAGCACCTGATCGAGGCGTGCGCCGAGGTATCCCGGCAGCTGCTGGCGAGCTCACCGGGACTGAGGCTGGTGATCACGAGCCGTGAGCCGCTGCGCGTGGCGGGCGAGACGGTATGGCGGGTGCCTCCGCTGTCCGCGATGTCCGTGACCACGAGCGGCGCCGCGAAGGCGGGAAACCAGAACGAGGCCGTCCGTCTGTTCGCCGCCCGGGCCGCCGCAGCCTGCCCGGATTTCACGGTCGGCCCGGATAACGTCCTGGCCGTGGCCGCGGTCTGCCGCGCGCTGGACGGCCTGCCGCTGGCGATCGAGCTGACCGCCGCGTGGGTCCGGGTGCTGTCAGTGGACCAGATCTGTGCCCGCCTGGGCAACAGGTTCGCGCTGCTGACGACCGGTGACCGGTCCGCCTCGCCGCGCCAGCGCACGCTGCGGGCGACGATCGAGTGGAGCTACGCGCTGCTTACCGAGCGCGAGCAGACCCTGTTCCGGCGGCTGTCGGTCTTCGCCGGCTGGTCACTCGAGATGGCCGAGCAGATCTGCGGCGACGATGACATCCCGGCCGGCGACATGCTCGGCCTGACCGCTGCCCTGGTGGACAAGTCGCTGGTGGTGCTCGACCCCGAGGCTCTTGGCCAGGCCCGCTACCGGATGCTCGACACCATCAGGGAATACGCCGCGGCGCGCCTGGCCGACGCCGGGGAATCCAGCCGGCTCGAGCTCGCGCTCCGCGATTACGTACTGTGCACCGCGGAGCACAGCCTGGCGATCGGGATGGCTCAGGTCCTGGTCCCGTGGGCGGATCGAGTCGACTGCTCCCGCAGGTATGTCGTCGACGAGGGCAACATAACCCAGGTCCTCACCTGGTGCCTGTCCTACGACGATACGGAGATCGGGCTGCGGATCTGCATCGCGGTCAGCCCGCGCTGGCTCGTCTGGGGTCTCTTCGCCGAGGGCGGCGAATGGCTGGACGCATTCCTGGACCACGGACCCGTGGCTCCGGCGCCGCGGATCCGGGGTGCCGCCTTGGTGGCGCGGGCGCAACTCGGCGCGGTCAGCGATCCCGCCGCCGCGGAAACCCTCGCCGAGGAAGGGCTGGCGCTGTGCCGCGACACGGGCGAGCAGTTCTGGACGGCCGTGGCGCTGAACCTGCTCAGCGAGATCGCCGTGCAGACGGGACGGGCGGACCAGGCGGCGGCCCGCGCGGACCAGGCGCTGTCGGTCGCGCAGGCCGCCGGTGACGGGTGGAACGAGGGCTACGCCCTGGGCACCCGGGCGGCGATGGCGGCCCGGGCGGGAAAGCTGCGAGAGGCCGAGCAGCTGGCCAGCGCCTCGGTCGCCGTCATGCGGCGCATCGACCAGCGGTGGGGCGTGGCCCGGGTCCTGCTCGGGCTCGGCGACCTGGCCCGGCTGCGTGCCCGTCCAGGCGAGGCACACGACCACTACGTGGAGGCGCTATCCATCCTCGAGGAGGTCGGCGCCCGGCCGGAGATCGCGCGCTGCCTGGCCGGTCTCGGGCGGGTGGCCCTGGACCTCGGCGCGGTCGAGCAGGCCAGGCGCCACCTGAACCGGAGCCTCAAGCTCAGCCAGGCCACCGGCACCCGCATCGGCGTCGCACGCGGGCTCGAGGCCCTCGCCATGCTGGCCGTGCGGGAGAATGAGGCCGAGCGGGCCGTGCAGCTCGCGGCCGCCGCCACGGCGCTGCGCGAGTCGGCCGGAATACCGCCGCTGCCGCCCGCCCGGATCGAAACCTACCTCGCTCCCGCCCGCCACCTTGGCGAACCCGCCGTCGCCCGGATGTGGGCGCAGGGACTAAAGCTGAGCAGCGAGGCAGCGGTCACGCTGGCGATCGACACGCGGCCGCCGAAGGCGGCGGACGGCGGCACCCGCGCGCTGAAAGTCGTCGGGGAACACGAGGACACCGGGGTGGGGCGATGATCACAGGCGTCAAAGAGCCGGTCATGACCGTGTACGGGGCCTCGTGGTGCCCGCACTGCAAGCGGGTCAAGAAGTTCCTGGCCGCGCACCGGGTCCGGTACGCCAATATCGACATCGACGCCCAGCCGGAGGCCATCGAGCGGCTCAAGGAGCTGCAGGATGGAGGGCAGATCATCCCCACGGTGGTCTACCCGGACGGGACGCACGAGGTGAACCCGAGCGACGAGGCGCTGGCCCGCCGCATCGGCCTTACGCTGGAGGCCGATCGGTCCGCCTACGACCTGGTCATCGTCGGGGGCGGGCCCGCCGGGCTGGCGGCCGCCATCTACGCGGCCCGGGAAGGCATCGACGCCATAGTCATGGAAGCGAGCGCCCTTGGCGGCCAGGCCGGGATCAGCGACCGGATCGACAACTACCCGGGGTTCCCCGACGGCATCCCGGGCGGCGAGCTCGCTGACCGGTTCGTGGCCCAGGCCCGCCGGTACAGAGTGGAACTCGTCTCGGCCGTTTCGGTCACCGCCGTGGAACGCGATCACGATGACCTGGTGACCTCGCTATCGTCGGGCCAGCAGCTCACCTCCCATGCGGTGATCGTGGCCACCGGCTCCACCTACCGGCGTCTCGACGTGCCCGGCGAGGAGGGCCTCATCGGCGCCGGCGTCCACTTCTGCGCCACGTGTGACGGGCCCTTCTATAAGGGCGCCGACGAGGTCGTCGTGATCGGCGGCGGCAACTCGGCCCTGGAGGAGGGGCTGCACCTGTCCGAGTTCGCCAAGAAGGTCCGGGTACTCGCCCGCTCCGGCCTTACCGCCTCGCCCGTCCTCCAGGAGCGGGTCCGATCCGACCCGCAGTTCCTCATTCATACTGGCGTGGACATCGTGGAGCTGGAGGGCGGGCAGGGCCGGTTTGCCGCCGTGGTAGCCCGGGACCGGGACAGCCAGGAGGTCCGGCGGTACCCGGCCGCCGCGGCCTTCGTATTCATCGGGCTGAAGCCCAACGCTGGGTTCCTGAGTGAAGGAGTGCAACGCGATTCCGGCGGGTTCCTCGTCACCAGCCCCACGATGGAGACGTCTATGCCGGGCGTATTCGCCGCCGGCGACGTGCGCTCAGGGTCGACCAAGCAGCTCGGCTCCGCGGTCGGCGACGGGATCGCCGCGCTGCTGATGACGCGCCGCTATCTCGAGGCCCGCCACCACAAGGCCGTCCCGCGGGTCGACGCCTGACGGTGACGGCGGTCTGCTTCGTGCAGTAGCGTCGATCGCGTGCTGCTCACCGCCGAGGGTTCCGTGTTGCTCCTGATCGACCTCCAGGAGCGGCTCATGCCCGCCATCTGCGATGGCGATGCCGTGGTGAACCGGGCTGCGCGGCTGGCCGAGGCGGCCAGGCTGCTCGGCGTGCCGGTCCGCGCGACCGAACAGTACCCCGCTGGCCTGGGCAAGACGGTGCCGGCGCTGGCGGCCTACCCACAGTCAACAATGGCCAAGACCACGTTCTCGGCGGCGGAAGATGCGGGCTTCTCCGCGCTGCTGCCCGCCGGGACCCGCGAGGTCGTCGTGGCTGGGTGCGAGGCGCACGTCTGCGTCCTGCAGACAGTGCTCGGCCTCCTCGGGCTCGGGCGTCGAGTGATGTTGGCCGCAGACGCGGTCGGCTCGCGCGACCCGGCCGACCGCGCCGCCGCGATCGACCGGGCCCGGCAGCACGGCGCGGAGATCGTGACCTCGGAGATGGTGCTGTTCGAGTGGCTGCGTGACGCGCGGCACCCGAAGTTCCGCGAGGTGCAGAACCTGCTCAAGTGAGCTGGGCCGCTCGGCCGTCCCAGAGCTGAGCCAGAGGTGAACTGGTCCATCATGTCGCTCTGGTAGGCCCTCAGTGAGGGAGTGTCCCGGATCAGGATGCCGAAGCGCCGGATTGCGGCGCTCGCCTGGGCCGGGTCGTCCTGGGCGGCCAGCCAGGACGTCATGGCCCGCAGCTCATCGTCCAGGATCCGCAGCACCGCCTGCACCGGCGAAGCGCCGGGGTCAGCCAGGCCGGTCTTCACCGAGGCCATTGTTGATTCCAGGCGGTCCAGGATCAGCGATTCCTTGGTGGGGAAGTAGTTGAAGACCGTCTTCTCCGACACCCCGCACGCCTCGGCGATCTCCGCTACCCGGACAGCGTCAAAGCCCCGCTCCAGGAACATCTGCGTCGCGCCGGCGGACGGCCGGAAGGCTTCACCCCCGTCGCGGGGACGAAGTTCCGGTTCGTCGCCAAGCCCAAGCCGGGCTGGAACGGCATCGTCGATTGCGAGGTGCTCGAGGCGGACGAGCCGCGGCTGCTGCGCTATTCGTGGGCCGACGGCAACGGCGGCGGCGACGTGACCCAGGTCGCCTACCGGCTCGAACCCCGCGCCGACGGCACCCGCTTCACCTACGAGCACACCGGCTTCACCGGCGTCGGCGGGCTGTTCACGGCCAGGCTGCTTGGCCGCGTCCGGGCGAAGATGCTCAGCGCGGGCCTGCCCGCGGTCCTGGACGACCTCGCTGACGACGGCACGCTCCGCCCGGGCAGCACCCTCAAGCCCGGGTCCCCGGGATGATTGGCGGTCTGGCCATCGCGCGCGCCAGCCGAACAGGAGGTACGACGACGTTACCGCGGTCGACGGGTTCGACCTGACAGATACCCCGGCACGCCGCGGGCACCCGGCTCCTGTTCGGAAGGCACCGGTTTCATGGTCTGGCTCCGCCGGCGTGGCTTCTCGCGTCGCGTCAAGCTCGGGTCATTCGGGCATGAACTGGTAGGAGCCGGTGATGGCCGCGTCCGCCGCAGCGGGCCCCTCGACGCATCGGTCTTGGATTCCGGCCTGGAACTTGCCGAACGCCGCCGACGCCGACAGCGGGTTCGTCGTACCGTCGATCACGGCAACGTGAAGGAAGCTAACCCCGTCGTCGAGGCGGAAGGCGGCGTAATGCAGGCCCGGGGGTTGCTGCTCCGCCAGTTCGGCGAACACGTCACGGATCAGGCGCTCGTTCTCGTCGGCGCTTTCGGGATGGGTCTTGTACCGGATCACCTTGGTGACTGTCATGGTCAACTCCGTACCGCTCGCATGCTGTTGTTGCGGGGTTGGTGGGTGACTTCGGCGAGCCCGAGTGTTTCCAGCAGAGGCGGGAGGTACATCCCGAACCGGCCGCGGTAGCCGTTGCGGAGGCCGTACCAGCCTCCGACGGGGTTATCCGGTGATCGTCCCCATGCCTCGACGGTGCCCGGCGTCGCGGCCTTGTTCTCATCTGCTGCGCCGAGCGGCACCCAGTCGCCTTGCCCGGCCAGCCAGGCATGCAAGTCCTCGATGGCCCGGAGATGGTACTTCAGCGTGGTCGAACCCACCTGGCAGACGAGGGCGGGCGGCTCGCCGTGCTCGTCCCTGTACATCGTGTAGTGCGAGGTGCCCGGCGGGGTCGTGAGCACCCAGGGATCCTGTTTCGTGCCAGCGGTCATCGACTGCCCTCTTTCCCGATCACGGCTCGTTTCTCGACCTCGGCCAGGTAATGCGGCAGCAGCGTTTGCCAGCCGACGCGATTCCGCTCGCGCCATTCCCCGGCCGCGCTGCCTAGCCGCTCCCAGCCGCGGTGCTCGATCTCGATGCGGGCAGCAGTGGCGCCTTGGGCGATGAACCGGATCTCCACCTCGGTAGCGTCCGCCCGGTCGCGCCGCAGGTACCACAGGTAGACCAGCCGCGCGGGAGGTTCCCAGACCGTCACCTCGCCCCAGTCGTGGTCGACGCCATCGGATGTGCGTTCGTAGATCCGTCCTCCGACGCCACCTTCCAGGACGATGAGGTCAGCCTGCCCGGTCGCGGTGTGGTCGGGCGGCCACCAGGTGCCGATCCGGTCGGTCCACACGTGGAACGCGTGCTCGGCTGAGCAGGCGACGTCGAAGGACATCAGCAGCGGGGCTGTCACCGTTCGGGTCCCTGGTCAGTGCTCTCAGTCAGGTTCTCGGCCAGCAACCGGAACCGGACGGCGGCCTCGCCCCAGACGCCGACAAGATAAGCCTGCACGGCGTGCATCCCCCGCTCCTGCAGGTGATAGATCCTGCGTGTGCCACGGGCCTGCTCCGTCACCATCCCGGCGTCTTTCAGCACGCGTAGGTGGCGCGAGACCGCAGGCCGACTGATGGTCATCGCGTCGGCGATCTCCCTGACCGGCTTGTCACCGCCGCTGAGCAGCCGCAGGATCTCCCTGCGGTTGGGGTCGCCGAGCGCCTCGAACGGGTCGCCGGCTGCAGGCACATGGGCCATCTGCTCAGCCGCCCGACTCGACGCGCAGCTTGAGCCCGCGGGCAAACCGGTCGAAGGACGGTCCCAGGTCGGCCATCGACCGCCAGATCAATCCCAGAAGCGGGCCGGTGTACTCCTCACGCACGTGAAACGCGGTGCCGCCGTCGGCCTCCGCGTCAGCGGCGGTAACCGACGACGCCTCGTAGTACCGCATCCTGCTCCGATCCCGAGTATCGGTAACACCAAAGCTACCGTAACACGGAAGTTACCGATGCGGGAAATGCTCCATGCGCCGATCGAACCCTTCACTGCCCGCTAGCCCTGCACAGCGGCCAGGTAACGGAACCACCGCGCATCCGCACTCGCTAGGAGGCCGCCCTGGATCACGCCCACGGGATTCAGGAACTGCTCGGTCGCGGTGAACGCGACCTCGATCGTCCCAGCCTCCGGATCCACTGGCACCAGCTCCCACCCGAGCAAGTCAGCCGCGGGAGGCGGCGCCACCCGGCCTTCCATCACATCCCAGAACGGGACCTTCTCGCGTCACACGGCCATTCCTATCAGACGCCGCCCGCCTGCTCAGGAACCACACGAATGGCGCACCGCTCACCGATCCGGAGCGGGTGCACTCGAGGGCCCGCCTAATCGAGATCGTTCTCAGGAAACGATCTTGAACAAATATTCGTAGACCGTCTCCCAATAACTATAGAAATGCTATAATGTTCGTATGTCCCTAGACCCATTCCCCGATCCCGGGCCAGACGGCGAGGAGCCGGGCAGCTCCCCGCTGCCGCCCGCGGATGAGGAGGACGGCCCGGGCCTGGGGCAGGGCTTGTATGTGTGCCTGCCGGCGGGGCAGGTGACCTTGGAGGGGTTCGCGCAGGGCGGGGAGGCGGACACGATGGCGCCGGGCGCGTTGCTGGCTGCCGTCGTGGATACGGTCACTGGGGAGGACGGCAGCGGGC
>Ga0208199_1000256_pt1 | contig 22356 bp, 19 predicted proteins | sample Sb_taG_FD_187705 | JGI IMG/M metagenome (GOLD analysis project Ga0208199, IMG submission 187705) | Peat soil microbial communities from Weissenstadt, Germany - Sb_50d_1_NS metaG (SPAdes) (version 2) | ecosystem: Environmental > Terrestrial > Soil > Wetlands > Peat | place: Germany: Weissenstadt... | reverse complement strand
CGCGGGCGCGAGGAAGCCCTCCCTGGCCAGGACTTCTTCCAGCTCGGCGGCCTGCGCCTCGGTGAGCTTGCCCTTCGCTCCGCCTGCCCCTTGGAAGCCCGTGCCTCCCGCCCGCCGCCAGCGCCGGACCTGAGTACTGGCGCCCTGGCCCCGCCGGGCGGCAGCGTCCGGGTGGCGGCAGCCCGGGAGCTTGGCGTACTCCCGCCGCCGGGGCGACAATCCCAGGATGGCTCGCGATAACAGCAAGGCCCGGTTGCAGCTGCAGCTGGTTCTTCTGGCCCTGGACGGGACCAGGCCCTCCGGGACCCTCGCATGGGTGTCCGCTGCCGCCCCGGTGGTGACCCAGGCCGCCGTCGGGGCCGGGCACTGGGCCGCCGGCCGCCGGCAGCGGGCCCTGGCCGCGTGGGCCAGCGCGGCCGGCTCCGGGCTGGCGGTGTGGGGCCTGGGCACGAAGCGCCGACCCGGGCCGAGATGGTCAAGAACACCCAGCCGCACCGGGACCTGCTGCGCAAGTCCGGCACACGCCTGCCCCCGGAGGCGCCGGCTACCGCCGGGACGCAAACACACCTCAGCCAGCGATCGCAGAACGCCCTGGCCGCCCTTATCCCTGCACAGATCGTCGTCGGCGTCGTCTTCGGCGTGCGGTCGGGCCTGCGCCACCCGCGGCAGCTGACAGCGCACGCGATCGCCAGCGAAACCTTCAGCACCGTGACCTATGTCCTGGTGGCGGCCCGGGCCGTGCAGCGGCGCAGGCCGAGGATCGCCGCCGGCCGGGCCCTGTCCGCCGCCGGATCGCTAGCCCGGCTGCGGGCGGCATCGGCTGAACCCCTCCAGTAACAGCAGGCCCGACCCGGTAACCCCCGCCATTGAAGATCGTTAGAGGCCAAACTTCGACCCAGCCCCGGTCGGACACGCTGGAGCTGGCGCGCGATATGCGGCATGAGAGACGGCCCAGGTATGGATGCTTTCCCCGGGTACTGCTCCTTTCCCTATAGGTATGAAGAGACTATTTAGGTGCGATGCGGTCGCGGCTGCATGCGAGAAAAGGTGCGGGTGCGCGTATCAAGGCGATGAAGATCTGAATTGGGCCACTTCAGCTCTGGCCTTTCATGGGTTTGATGGCAACGTTAATCCAGGCCCGGGCCGGGCCGGTGACGGCTGGCGCGCTCGCGCCGCACCATCGGCAAACAACACACCAGGACCAGCGGGCGCCCGCGGAGCGAGCAGATCCTTTCCGCCCGGCGCAGGGAACCCCGGTGCCGGGACGAGCGTCTGAACCGCATGCGATGGACGCGCGGATCGGTCGCGGCGGCCTTGGTCGTCGCGACGGTAGCGGCGGTGAGCGGCTGCGTTTGGGCTGCCGTAGCCGGCGGGCTGATCACCCCCGCGAGCACGGCGGCGCACGCCTGTGACCTGCCGGCGCAGCCTGACCGGGTGCCGCCAGGGGACCGGCTGACCGGCCCGGCCGTCACTGCGCTGCGCGGCGGCGCGGCGTCCCATGGCTTCTCAGTCGACGGCGGGCTGCTGTCCGTCGAGCCGCCGCCGCCGGGCGCTGTGCCGCGCGTGCCGCGCACGCTTGCCGAGTGCGAGGCGCTCGCCGCGATCGGCAGCAACGGCGGCGCACTGGACGTCGCGGCCGAGGAATGGGGGCTGGCCGTCGGCTACGCGATGGTGACCGTCTCGCCCGGGCTGCCGGCTGACTCAAGCTCCTGGCAGAGCTACGGCCAGGCCATGCCCGGGCCGGCCTCCTACCGGAACCGGCTGGCCTGGGTCGTCGTATTCCGCACCCAGCTGACCGCCTCCTGCCCGGCTGTTGCCGTCACCACCCCGCCAGCCACGCCCGCACCGGCGCCAGGACAACCGGCGTACACCGGTTATGGCTACGAGGTGTTCCTCATCGACGCGGCCACCGGCGGTGACGCCCTCATCTACGACGAGACCCAGCCGGCCCCCTGCGGCGGGACCGGCGTCGTCCCGGCCGGCGTGGCGGTGCCGATCGAGGAAACCTCGGTGCCGTGGACGCTGGACCGCCGCAACCCGGACCGGTTCTCCGCGGTGCTGACCGCCTCCGTGCCGCCCTGCGACTTCCACGACTCCCTCGTCGGCGTCATCCCTGGCACCGCCCTGGTGCGGGTGCTCGCCTACGGCCCCGTCGCGGCGCAGTGCGGCCCGCCACGGCCGGCCACCGTGGACCTGCAGGCCGCCAGCGTCACCCACAACCTCCCGGCTGTCCTGGTTCACGCCCCGGCAGGCCTGTACCTCCCGGGCACCGGCAACACCACACCGGGCGAGAGTTCCGGGCCGCCGACCGGGACCCTCATCACGCTCGGCATCCTCGACAGCGGCCAGACGATCACCATGCACGTCGGTGACGTGCTGGCCCCCCCGGGCCTGTTCCCCGGTGAGGACCCCAGCACCGCCCAGCCGGCCCGCTCCAGCGACCCGGCCGTGCTCGGTCCGCTCGGCACCCCGGGGCAAGGGCCGTTCGCCGAGTTCCGCGCGTGGCAGCCGGGCCGGGCGACCCTGACCATCCCAGCCGAGACCTGGCTGGTGCACGTGATCGTGCTGGCCCGACCCTAATTCCCAGCAGTCAGTCACCCGGGCGGGTAGTCAGCGGCGATCCAAGATCTAGAACATCGGCGTACTGCCCGCCGGCAAGACGTTGCTACCGCGCCTGACCGGCCGCGCCTGGCGCCTGGCCGCGTTCCCTGCGCCTACCTCGCGCCGGGCCTCGATGCGCAGCCGCCTTCAGGCGGCCTCACGCCGGGGTCCGGGATGCTTGACCTCTCCGCGGCATGAGCGGGCGGTGTAAGCCGAGCAAGGGCCGGCTTGATCCGGCGCGCCCGGCTGCCCAGGCATCGCACTTCTTCGGCTTCCGTGGGCGGATCATTGCTGCGGATCAGTGCTACGTTCGTAGGAGCGTCCGACGTACGAATGACCCGTTGGTGGGTGGCGGGTAGACCCGCGCCGACCCGGGTACCAAGCGAGGATCAGAAATGACGGCGGAAACCACGCACTCGATCCACGAGCAGCACCTCCACATCCATGGGCCGGACTGCGGGCATAGCGCGGTGGAACATGCCGGCCACGTCGACTACCTCGACGGCGGGCACCTGCACCATGCCCACGATGGGCACTACGACGAGTGCGTTGTCGCTAGCCACATGCGTTCCGAACCCCACGACCATACACACGGCGAGCACTGCGGGCACGTCCAGGTACGCCACGACGACCATGTTGACTACCTCCATGATGAGCACGTCCACCGCCCCCACGACGACCATTACGACGAATGTGCGTCATCGGTGCATCAGCCTGCCGAGGAGCACATCCACGTGCATGGTGAGGGATGTGGCCACGCCCCCGTCCTCCACGGCGACCATCTGGACTACGTCCACGATGGACACCGGCACGCCGCCCACGAAGGCCACTACGACGAACATTGACAGACAGCGGTACCGGGATTCGGCAGGGCACCTGCAGAATTGATTTGCCCTCGGTCGGCGCAATGCGAAGCCGACTACGCCAAGCAGGCCCGACGGGGCCGAGCCGCTACGGCTCGCCAACAGAGGCCACTGGCTGCCCGAGCGCTGCGGGTCGGTGGGCGGCGTCTAAGGGCCAGACGCTTTGGCGACCGTCCTCACATCGGCAGAAGAGGGCGGTCTGGCGGCAGCACGAGCCGACAGGAAGGCTTGGTCTCGATCATTGCCTGCAGCAACGCCCAGATCACCATTGCAGGCTTGGTGCCTGTCGGGCTGTGACGGCTCCGCGAATCACCCGGTCACTGAGGTCCAGCCGCCCGGGCGCAGTCATGCTTGACACGAGCGGGCCATCGCCCAATGCCGTTGCTTGAGTAACTGAAGTAATGCTGGATGCAGAGTGATAGTCCTGGCCGGAGCGCTGCGGGTGGGCCTGAGCAGCTGGCCCTTGCCACGATAGGAATACTTCGAGTTCTGTCGTTTCAGCAGCCGGTCGGCGACGCGCGGACGCCGGGGTCCGCTGCCGGGCTTGTGGCCCACTTTGGATGCCAGCGTGTCCATGAAGTCCGTCATCTTGGCGGCGGTGGTGACGGTCCGGGCGATCACGCTGCGCCGCACGTGCTTGAGGACCTTGAGGAAAGAGATGCGGTCCGGGTCGGTTCGGGCGCCCGCGGCCAGCTCCATGATGATCCTGATCAGGCAGTGGTGGACGACCAGGTGCGCCCATGCCTCCTGGCAGGCCAGCTCGGGGCTGGCGGAGCGCAGGACCAGCTGCGACCCGCGCTGGAACGTCTTGACCTGGCGGTATGACGATTCCGCTTCCCATCTTTCGCGGTAGAGGGCCGCGAGTTCGGCAGCCGGATATGCCTCGTGGTCGAGCAGATCGGTCAGCAGCCGGATCACTTCGCCGCCGTCAACCTGATACTCGATCACGCGCAGGACAACATGCCCCGGTGCCGCCCGCTTCTGTCCGGCCAGGTTCATCCGGGCCAGGTAGGTCCCGTCCGGCAGGTACTCGATCGGCCGGGCGGCCACGCAGGACCGCGCCCGGATCAGCAGATGTGCCCCGGCCCCGGTATACGCGCGCCACAGGGCGACTCCGGGGAAGCCCCTGTCCATGATCACGAGCATTCCCGCGGCCGAGGGAGCGAGCCTGATCGCCAGCTCCGGCTCGCCGCAGCAGGCCCCGTCCACGGCCGCGCCGGTCTGCGCGTGAGTTCCAGTCTCGGTCAGCGTCACCACCCGCACCTGAGGGAACCCGGCCGCCTGCCCGCGCGCGTCCTCGGCCCGCCGGGCCGCCGCCGGTTCGCCTCCGTCTCCGGAGCGTCCAGGACGAACCCGTCCACGGCGGCGAGCCGCATCCCGCGGTAGAAGGATCCCTCCAGGCCTGCGGGGGCCAGTGGCCCGGCCAGCTTGCGGAAGACCTTCTCGATGGCCGGTACTCCCAGGCGCTGGCGAGCCCGGGTGAACGAGGACCTGTTCGGGATGCTCCCGCCCAGCTCCGGGACGCCGCCCACCTTGTACTCTGCGACGTCATCGTAGGAGTCCTGCTGGAACAGGGCCAGGGCGAGGGTGAAGCAGGCCATGAACCCGGCAGGGAGCGCGCCTGGCTTCTTGTCCCTGACGCCGCAATCGTCAAGCGCCTCCGCGACAAGCTCTGGGGTCACCCACCGGGCCACCGCCCCCAGCCGCACATGATCGGACAAGCCCACCCACGGATGCATGCCGATTCCAACGACCGCACCACCGCAACGTCACCATGAACTGTTTTGCGGCACACAAGCAACGGCATTGCCTGGTCACCCGGAAGTGGATCTATCCGAATCGGACGGGACGGCCGCCAGTCAGCGCCGAGGTTGCCGTGCTCATCGAGCGGCTCGCTGCCGAGAACAACGGCTGGGGGTACAAGAGGATCCAAGGTGAGCTGCTCAAGGTCGGCCACCGGGTCAGCGCGTCGACGATCCGCCGGGTCCTCAAGGCGCTGAAGATCCCTCCGGCGCCTAAGCGGCGCGCCGACACGACGCGGCGGAAGTTCCTGCGCGCGCAAGCCGCGACGATGCTCGCGGCCGACTTCTTCCACGTGGACTGCGCGGTGACCTTGCAGCGCCTGTACTGCTTCTTCGTAATCGAGGTCGGCTCCCGGTATGTGCATATCTTCGGCGTGACCGCGAACCCGGACGGGCCGTGGGCCACACAGCAGATCCGCAACCTCTTGATGGATTTCGGCGGTGGCGCTGCGGACTTCCCGTTCCTGCTCCGGGATCGGGCCGGGCAGTTCACCGGGTCCTCCGACGCGCTCTTGGCTAGCGTCGGCATCGAGGCCGTGAAAATCCCGCCCCGGAGCCCTCGCGCGAATGCCTATGCGGAAAGGTTCGTGCTCACGGCCCGGACGGAGGTCACCGACCGGATGCTGATCTTCGGCCAGCGTCATCTGCGGACGATCCTGGCCCAGTACGAGGCCCATTACAACGGACGTCGTCCCCATCGCAGCCGCCAGCTCCGCCCGCCCCAGCCCGACCACCCTCCCGCCGGCCTCTCCCAGGAGCGAATCCAGCGTCGGCCCGTTCTTGGTGGCCTTATCAGCGAATACGAGCGAGCTGCTTAAAAGTCCAGGTCAGGACTGGTGGCCGGTTCTGGAACCCCACAAGGTATTACAGGGCTTGGTGTGGCTTGGTGTGGCTGGACGACGGTGGTCGTTGGCAGCCAGTAATGCTCCTATGGATCTTTCGGTTTCTCGTCGATGTGTCGGTGCTCGTCTTATCTGGCATGCCGCCGCCACTGTCGCGGGGCTGCTCGAGCTCAGGGATTGACGGTGCGAGCGTCGAAGAAGTCCTCCGCGGCGACCAAGTGCTTCAGCACGGCGGACGGGATGGGGGAGTCGGCCGTGACGACCAGGACCGCTCCGCTGTCGTCGCCATTGCCGTCCGGGCGCCGGCCGACCGCGGCGGAGACGATGTTCACGCCGGCGTCGCCCAGTACGGTGCCGACCCGGCCGAGCATCCCGGGCTGGTCGCGGTAGCGGAAGATCGCGAGTTGGTGCTCGAGCTGGACGTTGAAGCGTGAGCCCCAGGCCTCCAGCAGGTGCGGACGGTGGCGCCGGCCCAGCACGGTGCCGACCACCCGCGTCGCCTGGTCGCCGCATCGCACGATCACGCGCACGAGGTCGGTGAAGTCACGCGCGTGCGGCCGGCTGGTCTGCGCGACGGAGATGCCGCGTTCCTCGGCCAGCGGGAGCGCGTTGACGTCGTTGACGGCCTCCTCGGTGTGCCCGGTAAGGACGCCCTTCACCACTTGGATGATCAGCAGTCGGTCGTCACGCTCGGCGACTCTTCCGAGAAATTCGACCTCGATCACGTCGATGAACGCGCCCGGCGCGAGCGCGGCGGCGATCCGGCCTAGCCGGGCGCACAGCCCCAGGAACGGCTGCAGCGCCTCCAGGTCCTCGGCGGCTATCGTCGGCAGGTTGACCGCGCTGGTGACGGCGCCGCCGCGCAGCGCGGCGATGACCTGTTCGGCGGCCTGATAGCCGGCGCGGTCGGTTGCCTCGGCGGTCGACGCGCCGAGGTGCGGGGTGACGACGACGTTGGGATAGCCGAACAGCGGATGGTCGGTGACCGGCTCGTGGCGGAACACGTCCAGTGCCGCGGCGGCGACCTTGCCGGAGTCGAGCGCGTCCTTGAGCGCCGCGTCGACGATCAGCGCGCCGCGCGCGACGTTGAGAATCCGCACCCCGTCTTTCATCTTCGCGAAAGCCGCGGCGTCGAGCCAGTCCTCAGTGTCCGGCGTGCTCGGCAGGTGCACAGAGATGAAGTCAGCCGTGGCATACACCTGCTCAGCCGCAAGGGCGCGCTCGGCGCCGAGCTCGCGGAAGCGTTGCTCGCCGACGAAGGCGTCGAAGGCGATCACCCGCATGCCGAAGCCGCGGGCCCGCGCCGCGACCAGCTGGCCGACCCGGCCGAAGCCGAGGATGCCGAGCGTCTTCGAATGCAGCTCGACACCGGTGAACCGGGCACGGTCCCACGAACCGGCGACGAGCGAGGCATGCGCCTGCGGCACCTTGCGGGCCATCGCCAGCAGCAGCGCCATCGTGTGCTCGGCCGCGGTGATCACATTCGACTGGGGCGCGTTGGCGACCACAATGCCGAGACGGGTAGCAGCGTCGACGTCGACGTTGTCCACGCCGACCCCCGCGCGAGCAACGACGCGCAGCCGGGTCCCCTTCGACAGCAACCCGGCGTCCAGCTGGGTCGCCGAGCGGATCAGGATCCCCTCGAACTCGCCGATACGGCGCGACAGCTCGTCGTCGTCCCAGTCGAAGCCGCGCACGACCTCGACCCCGGACGCGCGCAGCAGCGCCTCGCCGGTGCCGCCGATCTTCTCCTTGACAAGCACTCTCATCGCCGGCAGCGCGGGGGCCACAGTCACCGGACGGCTCCCTTCTGTCTGGACCAGAACGCTTCGCAGGACCGCGACCGTCGAACCGATTCAATACGATCTGCATGCCCAACGACAGCATTCCGACCCATCACCGTCGCGCGTCAAGGGCCAGTTTCACCGCCTCGAGCCGCGACATCGGCTGCCAGCGTGTCCGCCGCGCCGCGCCCACCACACCGATGCGGCCGACCGAGCGTTAAAGCGACTCCTACAACAGCTCCGCCGGCGCGACGTCCACCCTGCTGGCGCAGTTCGGCGGCCTGCCGCGAAGAAAACGACAAACGGCTGAGAAGAACGCGCCGACACATCAGCGAGTACCGAATCCCAGGCCCGGCCCCGCCCGGGCCTTCACCCTCGGGCAGCTCGGGTGCGGGAAGCGTGTGCTGCGACGCGTCCGGGAACGCGCCGTAACGCCCGGGAGCGCCGGGCGTCCGGTCGACGCGCTGGCGCTGCCATTCCTCGCGGAAGGCGGCTACCTCCTGGTGGCTGCGGCCGATGAAGTTCCACCACATGACGATCTGCTCACCGAACGGCTTACCCCCCATGGTTTTATACGTGAGTCCTGACTCCGCTTGTTGGTCAGCTCTGGATCCACCGGTTTTCGGGAAGGGGCGGTATCGGTGAATCTTGACTCCACCGGCTGACAATCAGACCCGGCTCTTCCTCGCAGGTGCCGAATCCGCCGTCCGGAGGAGCGTGTCAAGGTGGAGCGCCCGCAGGCGGAGCCTGTGGCCGAACGACCTTGACACGTGACGGAGGGCGGCCATCATCGCGGCTCCGAGGAAGGGCCCGCGCGCGAGAAGCGGAGTCGGATCTCACCGACAAAACGCATCCAGTTGATCAACAACTGGATCTGCGATTGATCGATAAGTGGCGTCAGAACTCACCTACAGAGCCACCCCCCAGGACCAGGACACGGGTGGGCTCCGACGGGCTCGCCTTGAGCGTGATCGCCGAGGCGCCCGCGGGCTGGAACACGATCTCACCCGGCCGGGCCATGGCGCCGCCCACGGCCAGGCTGCCGGTGTCACACAAGAATCCGTGCTCGTGGCCCGCGTCGAGCTGGACGTCAAGGGACTGCCCGGCCGGCAGGGTCACCTCCGCCCCGGCCAGAGCCGAATAGGCCGGCACCGGCGACGTCTGCCCGAACAGGCTGCCGAGGAAGACCACGACCTGCGCTCCGTCGACGTCGGTGACCGGCGGCTCATAGTGCGCGAACCCGGGAGCGGCGAACCGGTCCGCTTCGGGAAGTGCGATCCAAAGGCAGCACGACAGGCCCGGCCGGAGCATCCTGATCCGGTCCGCACATGAGCTCGGCCGGAGGGGACCGGTCCAGGTTACTCACTGCCTCAGCCTAACCTCAGAGGTGTCAGCGTCACGCCCGCTGCGCCCGGGCTGACCGCTGTCACGCCTGGTCGCCGAGGTCAGCACCAGCGCGGAAAACGCAGACACGTCCAAGGTCTCACTCAGAGCAGCACCAGGGCAGGCCGCTCTGCGTACGCAAGCGTTGTGCTACGGCATTCCCGGCATCGCCGTCCAGCCCGTCGACCAGGGCAATCCCCGAGTCGGCCGCCCGGTTCTCATCAAGTGGGTGAGTGACCGCCAGGACGAGATGCGGAGGTATCTGGCCGATCATGCGGAGCCAGACGACGCGAGCCTGATCGCCACGTACGGTGCCGACGTAATTGGTTACGTTGGGTCGCGCGGGAGTCCGGCTATGCCGGATTCCGGCACCGCGGCATTCCGCTGGTTCACCAGGTCGCGGTGGCCGGGCCATTCCAGCGGCGGGGCGCGACACTGCTTATGGACGCGGCCGGACAACTGGCCCGCGACCCGGGCATCGCCGCGCGGGCCATCACCATGGGCCTGTTCGACGAGCACGGCCCGGCAAAGCGGCTGTACGGATGCCGACCTGACCATCTGACTCACCAAAGATCTTGTCAGCCAACAACTCGATCCCGCACCTCATCGCGGCAGATGCGGACATTCGCCCCAAGGATGGCGATGTATAAATATACAGAACAAGCGACCATCCAATAGGCCATACCGGGACTGCCGAGAGGCCCGCCAACGGCCGAATAACCGCGCCCCGACCCGCCGTTAGGTACGGTTATCGGGTGCCTCTCCTGGCAGTCGCAGCTCGCACAATAACGATGATTAGGTGCGCCCGGCCTTTCGCGATCGGGCGCATGCGGCCGCAATGGCCTCGGCCACGACTGAGGAGGTTTCCGGGTCGGGTAACGCCATGAATCTAGGCTTGCACCGGTGGTCTTGCGGGCGTTAGCAGATCCTGCAGCTGGTCAAGGCCGGCCAGGCCGGTGTGTTCGTCATGTACGGATACGAGCTGGAAAGCGGCGAACGGTACCGCAACACCGACTTCATCACCGTCCGGATCGGTCGACTCGTTGCGATACAAGTGTTCGTCGGGGCCGGCTCGCGTAGCGCTGACCGGGCAGCACGAGGTCATCGAAGCTGTTCCGGCATGGGTGATCCGGCAACGGAAGGGATCGGGCTTTGACCGGTACCACGGTGCTGTGGCACATCCCGCAACAGTGCCGCAGGCGCGCAGAACGAGGTGATCTGTAGTTCTCCGGGCATGGCCACGGCGTCGACTCGCCAGGGGCCGGCGCCCACGAGGAAGACGGGCAGAACAGGGAACAACCAAGTGCACCATCGAACCCTCACTCGGGGGCGCTGGTAGCGAAGTGCTCGCCGTAGGGGGTGCCAGCGAGCTGCTCGCCGATCAGCCGGGACAAGCGCAGCAGTGCGGTCCGGGGCCGGTAGTTGGCCACGATGCGCTGCGCCTGCCCGGCGGCGTTGCGGGTGACCAGGACGACGTTGCCGATCTGCCCGCCACCGCGGACCTGGGCGGTGTAATCCTCCAGGAAGCCGTTCTCGCCGTAAGGGCCGGCGAAGGTGAACTCCTGGGAGTCATAGAGCGCGCGGATGCAGGTCACGATGGACCGGACGGCCTCGGCGCCCTGCGCGGCGCCGTTCATCGCCGAGCCCTCTATGGTGACGTCGTCGGCCAGGCTGTCCAGCCAGACCGGATGGTAGTCGGCGGCCGGGACGCGGACGCCGTCGAAGCGGGTGACATATGCCGGCGTGCCTCCCCCGGCGAGCGTCTTGCCCTCGATGGACATGAGCAGTTCCTTTCGTGAAACCATAGCCGTGCCCTGCGCACGGCGGTGGCGCTGGCCAGTGGATCAGGTCCGGGCCGGCCGGTGCGTCGTTCACGGCCGCGAGCGGCTGCTGCGGGGCATCATGCATCCCGGGGGTTGTGCGCCGCGGCCGGTCAGCCCCGGTACGGGGCCAGGAACGCGGTCAGCGCGGCGAGCGTTTCCTCCGGAGTTTCCTCGGCGACCCAGTGGGCGCAGCCGGGGACGACCAGTGCCTGCACGTCGTCGGCGGCTAGCTTCATCGTGTCCGCGATCTGTTCGCCCAGGCTGTACTGGCCGCCGATGGCCAGGATGGGCAGGGTCAGCCGGCGTTCCTTGCGCCGCTGGTTCTGCGCGATGGTGGCATCCAGCGCGCGGTAGATCGCGAAGCTGGCGTGCAGGGCTTCGGGATCGGTGAGGGTGTCGACGTAGTAGCGGACGGCGTACTCGGGCAGCTTCCTGGCGGCCTTGGTGGCGAACTGCCAGCCGAAGTAGATCTCTTCCCGCCCGGTGGCGAGCTGGTCGTTGACTTCGGCGAGCCGGTTGAAAGCGAAGTGCCATAGCGCGTTGTTCAGGTGCGCGTTGGCGAACAGCGGCGGGGACGGGGACACGCCGGGGAGGGGGGTCTCGGCGACCGCCAGCCGAGCGATCCGGCCGGGGTGGTCGGCGGCCAGGGCGTAGCCGATCCACATCCCGGTGTCGTGGCCGGCCACGGCGAACCGCCGGTGCCCGAGCGCGTCCATCAGCGCCACTAGATCGGCGGCCAGGGTGCCGGTGTCGTAGCCGCCCTCGGGCCTGCCGGACAGCCCGGTGCCGCGCTGGTCGGGCGCCACGACGGAGAAGTCCCGGGCCAGCGCGGGCATCACCAGCCGCCAGGCGTACCAGGTCTGCGGCCAGCCGTGCACCAGCAGCAGCGGCGGGCCGTCGCCGCCGGTGACCACGTGCTGGCGCAGATCCCCGGTGTCGACGTACCGGCTGGTGAACGTGCCGGTGAACCCTTCCGGGAGGTGCGGTACCCCGGAGACCGAGCCAGGGCCTTCCGGGGTCGTGGCAGCAGATGAGCTCATGAGCATCCCCTTTCCCGAGACCTTGCGGGCTTTCGCCGCGGGACGCCGGACAGACAATCCACTCTGAGACCGCGTAGCTGCTGACGACTCCGATCCGGCCCCTGCGACACCGGACGGTCACTTGCGGATCAAGGCTCGGCAATCGCCGGACTCACCGCCAGCATCTCTCCGCCTTGCGCTGCTGGCAACAGGCCGGGGCATGCCGAGGACGGCAACCGCCGCAACCCGGGCAGCCAGCAGCAACGGCGGTAGTCAATACCCGCCGTCGGCACCGCAACACTCGCGCAGACCCGCTACCGAACTTGATGTTGGCCGATGATAGCTCCCCACGAACGTTGCGAGCATGCGCGGGCGCGGGCCCGTTGGCTAGACGAGGCGATCCATTCCAAGTGCTGGCGGGACTGCGCCGATCTCGGTGGCTGTTACCGGCCCGCGTCTATGACGAAGCCACGGCCCAGGCCATCGACCTGCGACCGGTCACCACCGCCGCGAAGAACGCGCTGCGGCCTTGATGCGCACCCAATCGCAGGCCAGGGTAAGCGACCAGGGTAAACGCCCAGTGATGTCACTAGCGTGACGTGCCCGCCCGAGGGACGATCATGAGGCAGTACCGACTATTCCGCTGGCGCGGCAGGAATGCCGTTGGCCCGGAACGTGGGCCGGAGCCGGCCGGTCCGGCCGTCCGCCGTCGTCAGCCGGTCCAGGAAGGTGAGGACTTATGTCCAGCGAAACCGAGATCCGTCCGTTCCGGGTCGATATGCCTGATGAGGCGATCGCCGACCTCCGGCGGCGCATCGCCGCGACCCGCTGGCCCACTAAGGAAGTCGTGGCCGACCGGTCGCAGGGTGTGCAGCTGGCCACGATCCAGGAGCTCGCCCGCTACTGGGCGGCCGATTACGACTGGCGCGCGTGCGAGGCCAGACTGAACGCGCTGCCGCAGTTCACCACCGAGATCGACGGGGTGGACATCTACTTCATCCACGTGAAGTCGCGGCACGCGGGCGCGCTGCCGCTGATCATCACGCACGGCTGGCCCGGCTCGGTCATCGAGCTGCTCGGGGTCATCGGCCCGCTCACCGACCCGGCCGCGCATGACGGCTCCGCCGACGACGCGTTCGACCTCGTGGTGCCGTCCCTGCCCGGCTACGGCTTCTCCGCCGCGCCGGCCGAGGCCGGCTGGGACCCCGGCCGCATCGCGCAAGCGTGGGCGGAGCTGATGCGCCGCCTGGGCTATGCCCGCTACGTCGCCCAGGGCGGCGACCAGGGCGCCTGGGTCACCGACGCCATGGGCCGTCAGGCACCCGAAGGGCTAGCCGGCATCCACATGAACCTGCTCGTGACGACGGACGGCGCCACGCTGCCGACCGGAACCGAGCAGGAACGCGCCGCGGCCGACGCGCGCAAGGAATTCATGACCAGCGGCTTCGGCTACTTCCTTGAGCAGGCCACGCGGCCGCAGACGATCGGCTACGCCCTGCTGGATTCACCCCTCGCCCTGGCGGCCTGGATGCTCGACCACGACACCGACGCCTACTACAAGATCTCCCGCGCCTTCACCGACGGACAGCCGTCCGGGGGTCTCACCCGCGACCACATCCTGGACAACATCACCGTGTACTGGCTGACCGGCACCGGGGCCTCGGCGGCCCGGTCGTACTGGGAGCACGGACGAGCCCCCGCGGCCGGGCAGGCTCCCCCGCCGGTCAAGCTCCCGGTCGGCTTCACAGTATTCCCCGGCGAGTCCTTCCGCGCCCCGCGCAGCTGGGTCGAGCTCGGGTACCCCACCCTCAGCTACTTCCACGAGGCTGACAGGGGCGGTCACTTCGCCGCCTGGGAAGAACCCGAGCTGTTCGCGACCGAGATCCGGGCGGCGTTCAAGCCGCTGCGCTAACGACAACCTGCACCTGGGAAACTGAGAGAGCCGGCTATCGGGTCAATCCAGAAAGGCGCGAAGAGGTAACAGCTGAAGCGCAACAACCGAATCTCGCAGAACCGGGAGATCTGAGCCAAGCTGGGCCCTCCAACGAACGAGTTGGCATCCGTACTAAATCGGCGATCTGATTTCCTATCGGAACGATGGAAAAGGCTCTACGACGATCGTCGGCAGGGTCGAGAGCGCGTGAGTGAGTATTCCACTTCGTACATAGATATGCACCCGGGCGACGCCCTCATTTCGGCATTCTCTGAACTAGAAAATGATCATGAAGTCTGGGCTGGTCGGGGGTGTTCAGTTCGGGGTGGGGGTGCGGCTGAGGGCGGGCATTCCCAGTCCGACTGGGGCGGGGGTGCGGGTGCGGCGGTCGATCTGGGCGAGCTTGTCTTGGGCGCCGGCGAGGCTGATCTTGAGGCCTTCGGCTTCTCCGAGCCAGCCTTCGCGGTCGGCTTCGGCGATGCGGGCGGTGAGGTTGTCGCGGATCTCGGCGATGCGGTTCCGCTGGGCGGGGTCTGGCCAGTGCATGGCGCATCGCAGGCCCCGTTAACTGAGCTAACTGTGATGTTTCAGCAGTTCATAGCGTGTTTTCGTTCATCGACGCTAACTTGTCCGCGTGATCGGATCAGATGAGGAACAGGGACGCGATCTGTCCCGGCTCGTGGTGTCGCGGGCGGGCCGTCTCGTGACCACCGGCGATGCCCATGAGCCCTACCAGGTAGTCGGACCCGGCGGCGAGGTCGTGGAACCGGTATCGGTTTTCCTGCGGGACCTGCTGGCGTCGGGGAAGTCGGCGGGGACGCTGCGGTCGTACTCGGTTGACCTGCTGCGGTGGTGGCGGTTCCTGGACGCCGTGGATGTTCAGTGGGACCGGGCGTCGCGGGCCGAGGCGAGGGACTTCAGCTGCTGGATCCAGCTGACGGCCAAGCAGCGGCTGCAGACGTCCCGGCCGCGGAAGGCCCGCCTGTCCTCGCGGGCAGCGGGAGCGCCGAACCCGGTGACCGGCAAGCCGGCGTCCGGTGACGGCTATGCGCCGTCCACGGTGGCGCACAGCGAGACGGTGCTGCGCCGGTTCTACGACTTCCACCGCGACTGCGCCGGCCCGGTGCTGAACCCGTTCCCGCTGGATGCCTCCCGCCGCCGCCGCGGCCGCCCGAACGCACACCACAACCCGATGGACGGATGGAAGCCGGAGCGGACGGGCCGCTACCGGCCGACGGTGGCCAAGCGGATCCCGCGGGCGATCCCCGATGGCTGGTTCGACAAGCTGTTCGCGTCGCTGCCCTCGGATCGGGACCGGGCCCTGGTCGCGTTCTGGATCTCCACCGGGGCCAGGGCCGCGGAGCTGCTGGGCATGCGGCAGTGCGACTTCAGGCCCGGCGAGCAGCTGATCAGCGTGGTCCGCAAGGGCACCCGGGCGTTCCAGGAGCTCCCGGCGTCGGCGGACGCGTTCGTATGGCACCGGCTCTACCAGCAGGAACTATTGAAAATGGGAGTGCCGCGGGGCCGTCGGCAGCCGGCCTGGTGGACGCTGCGGCGTCCCTACCGGCCGCTGAGCTATCACGGGGCGCACCGGATGTTCGAGCGGGTCAACGCCTCGCTCGGAGCGGACTGGACCCTGCACGACCTCCGGCATTCTGCAGCGTCCAGGATGTCACGCGACAAAGAGCTCAGCCTGACCGACGTGCAGTGGGTGATGGGCCATGCCCATTTGTCCACGACGGAAATTTACCTGACGCCCACCCGGGACGAGGTGATCGAGGGCGTCCTCGCTCACCACGCCCGCCAGTCCCGGGTGCAGGAGGCCCCGCCCCCGCAGCCAGCGCCGGGCTATGATCCTCAGTCGCTGTCGGTGCTGTTCGGGCGGCCGTCATGACCGCCATCGTGAAGCATATGGCCCGCAGCAAGGCGGGAACTGCGGGCACCGCGACGCCGGCGCAGCCGCGCAACAGCCAGCTGCGCAGGCAGTTCCCGCCTAGATCCGTCCAGGAACTGTGGCCGGCCACGGCCCAGGGGGAGGACGAGCTGCTGCGACGGCTGACCTCGCCGCCGTTCCTCCCGGAGATGAAGTCGACCCAGGCAGGCCGGCGGCGCGGGACCGCCAAGATGCTGCGCTGGCTGTCCTCCTTCCCCGGGGACACCTGGCAGCAGCGGTGGGAGGCGTCACAGGCCGAGGACCACCCGGGCAGCTCCTGGGTCCAGCTGCCGCTCCGGTGGCTGCAGCACAACGGCATGAGAGCCTCCTCCGACGGCAACGACCTGTCGTCCGGGCTGCTGATGCTCATCTGCGGAGACGCGATCCGGCCGGGACTGGCGTGGATGCTGACCAGGACCCACAGGTACCTGGCCCTCGTCATGGCCGAGACCCGCGACCCCGCGGGGTTCGACCGGCTGCGCGAGCTGGCCGAAGCCGGGCCGACATCATCCCTGGACGACGCCCGTTACGCGGCCACCAGGGTCGCGACGCTGATGGCCTGCAAAGGCGGCCTCGTCAGCGACATCACCGTCGGGGACTGCGTGGAACTGGCCGATACCCAGCGGCGGGTCCACGCCCGCGGCGGCCAGCGGAAAGTCGACTTCTACCTGCGGCTGCGAGCCCTCGGCATCTTCCCCGCCGACGCCCCGGCCACGATCCGCGCGTTCGGCCTGGCCCAGGGACAGCTGACCGTCGAGGAACTCGTCGACCGCTACCGGCTGCAGTGCAAGCCGGTCCGCGACCTGCTCGTGGACTACCTGAAGGAACGGCAGCCCGCACTCGACTACGCCAGCCTGGACTCGGTCTCACGGTCCCTGGCCGGCCTGTTCTGGGCCAGGATCGAAGTCCTGTCCCCGGGCATCACCACGCTGCAGCTGCCGCCGGATGTCGCACGCGCGTGGAAGGAGGACCTGCAGACGATCAAGCGCAGCGTCACCGGCCCGGACGGGAACAAGACCGTCGTGACCAGGCCGCGGATCAACACCAAGGAGGAACTGATCCGCATCCGGGCGCTCTATCTCGACATCTCCCAGTGGGCCATGGAAGAACCGGAACGCTGGGCGCAGTGGGCGGTCCCGAGCCCCGTCAGCGACGCCGAGATCAACTGGGCCAAGGAACGCCGGCGGCGCAAGGCCCGGATGGACCAGCGGACCCGCGAGCGGCTGCCCGTCCTGCCCGTCCTCGCCCGCACCGCCACCGACCGGAAGAACGCGGCCGCCCGGCACCTCCAGGCCGCCATGACGACACCGCCCGGCGAGATCATCAAGGGCACCGGCGAGACACTGCGCAGGACCCTCGCCCCCAAGGCCAACGGGCGGCACGTGTGGGCCGAGGACACCGCCACCGGCAAGCGCCGCAACCTGACCTATGAGGAAGAAGAAGCGTTCTGGGCCTTCGCCACGATAGAAGTCCTGAGACTCACCGGCATCCGCTGCGAAGAGCTCCTGGAACTCACCCACCACGGCATCACCGAGTACCGGCTGCCCACGACCGGTGAGCTCGTCCCGCTGCTGCAGATCGCCCCGAGCAAGACCGATACGGAGAGACTTCTCCTGGTCAGCCCCGAGCTGGCCGACGTCCTGTCGGCGATCATCAGCCGGCTCCGCGGCCCCGGCGGCGACGTCCCGCTGACCGTCTCCTACGACGTCCGGGAACGGGTCTGGAACCCGGCGATGCCGCTGCTGTTCCAGCGGCCCATCGGCAGCGAGAACCGGGCATTCACCCCCAGCGCGATCCGCAAGCTGCTCATCAACGCGCTCGTCGCGACCGGCCTGACCGACGCCGTCGGCGATCCGCTCATGTTCTCACCGCATGATTTTCGAAGGATCTTCGTGACCGACGCCATCATGAGCGGCCTGCCGCCCCATATCGCCCAGGTCATCTGCGGGCACAAGACGATCGGCACCACGATCGGCTACAAGGCCGTCTACCCCGCCGAGGCGATCGAGGCCCACCGGGCGTTCATCGCCCGCCGCCGCGCCACCCGGCCCAGCGAGGAATACCGCACTCCCACCGACGAAGAATGGGACGCCTTCCTCGCCCACTTCGAGAAGCGGAAAGTCTCGGTCGGCACGTGCGCCCGCGCATTCGCCTCACCCTGCGTCCATGAACACGCATGCGTCAGGTGCTCACTCTTGAGGCCGGACCCCGCCCAGCGGGACCGCCTCGAGGAGATCCGGGACAACCTGCACGACCGCATCGCCGAGGCCGAACGCGAAGGCTGGCTCGGCGAGATCGAGGGCCTCAAGGTCAGCCTCGCCGGCACCGAGGACAAGCTCGCCCAGATCGACGCATCCCTGCAGCGCCAGGACCAGGCCGTCCACCTCGGCATGCCCGCGTTCCCCGACATCGCCGGCCGCTCCGTTCCCGACCCGGAAGGACAGCAATGACTACCCTGGACCCTCGCCGGCTCTGCGACGCGCTGCGCGCCGGCGGCTGCGGCATTCATCCCCGCGAAGCCGGCACCGGCCTGCTCATCGACTGCGGCAGCTGGCTGCACCGAACCGACTTCACCAGCAGGTTCATCACGGCCGGCCCCAGCATCAGCGACGGCGCCACCCTGCTCGCCACCATCGACTGGGAAGCCGCCATCACCGCCCTGCACGCCGGCGAGCTCCCCGCCAGCGGCGGGGAACGCAGGATGCTCCTCCTGGCCGCCAGCATCGCCGGCGGAACCCCAGTCAGCCTCAACGACGCCCTGCCCGGGATCGACCGCCGAAACGCGAGCCTCGTCATCAAGCTGTCGCCCATGCCGCCGGACTTCCAGATCCACATCAAGAAACGGACAAACGATACCTAAACGGTTAGTTCAGAGAAGCAGCTGTGCTCGTGGCTGCACGGGGTGCCGAATGCGCTGCCGCAGGTGCCGGTGGCGACTTTGCGGCGTTCGAAGTGGCCGGGGAATCCGGCCCATTCTTCGTCGGTGGGGGTGCGGTATTCCTCGGTGGGCCGCAGTGCCCGGCGGCGGGCGGGGAAGGCCAGGTGGGCCTGGATGGCCTCGTCGGGGTAGACGGCTTTATAGCCGAGGGTGACGTTGATGTCGCGGTGCCCGGCGATGACCTGGGCGATGTGCGGCGGGAGGCCGCTCATGAAACTGGTAATGAGCGGTTTACCAACCATGCTGAATAGGTCGATCGCGGAGTATGGCGGCGGGGGCATTGGTCATGGTTGGTGATGCCGGGTTCGTGCTAGTTCGGCTGCGTAGCTGGACCAGTCGCCTCCGGCCTGGCGCATCCACCGGACTGCGGTGCCCGGGGCCAGGCCGAGCAGGTCGGCGAGGACGGCGGCGGGCAGCTGGGCAGCAAGATCGATGAGCGCGGCCCGGCGCCCGGTCTTGGCGTAGATACCGAGGGCGCGCAGCCGGCTGCCGAGACGGCCGGCCGTGACGGGCTGGCCGGGCAGCCCGCCGGGGAACAGCCACGAGGTGCGGGCTGGTGAGCCGGTGCCGGTGTAAGTCCGGCCGTTGCGGATGAGCTTGGTGAGCACGATGCCGAGCGGCTCGGGGACGGGAACGTCGTGGTTGCCGAGGCGGACATGCACGGTGCCAGCGCGGGTGGTGATCTGGCTGGTGGTCATGGCGGCGATCCGGGATAGCTGCTGGCCGTAGAGCAGCAGCAGGCACCCGGCGGCCCGGTCGGTGGGATCGAGCGTGTCGTCGTGCAGCAGCCGGGCAGCCAGCGTCCAGCGCTCGTCCTGGGGGGCGGCGGGCCCGGTGGCACGCACCGGGCCGGGGACGGCGAAGTCCGGGCAGTGCCCGTGCCGGGCGGCCCAGGACAGGAAGTCTCGCACCTGGCACGCGGCGGGCCCGGTGGCAAGCCAGGAATCGACGTCGGCCTGACGGCAGGCCGCCAGGGCGCGGCCGCGGCTATGGAGCCAGGCCAGGAAGTCCGCGGCGGCGCGGATGTTGCGCCGGGCGTGGGCGGTGTAGGTCCGCGGGCGGGCGGCGCGCCCGGCGCTGGCGCGCAGCCGGCGCATCACCTGCCAGGTGGCGTAGGCCCGCACCAGCCGCCGCGCCGCGTCCGGCTGGGCCGCCTCCAAAACGCCGGCCAGCCACTGCCCGGTGCGGGTGAGCTCCTCGTCGCGGGGCGGCAGGACGCCGCCTGCGGTGAGCATCTGGCGGAGGAAGTCCGCGGCTCGCCGGCGGGGATGGGCGTCGAGCGCCTGATGGGTGGCGGGCAGCGTCCCGGCGGCCAGGTCGGCGAGCATCGCGGCGCCGGGGCCGCGGCGCAGCCAGTTGAGCGCGGATTTGGGGGTGCGGGCCGCGCAGATCGCCTCGAGCACCGGCGTCAGCCTGGCCGGGAGCTGGCCGCCGGGCCCGGCCAGCAGCGCCGTGGCCCGGCGCCGCAGGCTGCACCGGTCGCAGCGGCCGCGTTCGTAGAGCTTGTCCTCAATCCCGCAGTCGGAGCAGGCGTGCGTGACCGGGAGCCCGGCGCAGCCGGAGCAGGTGTCGGGGTCCGGTCCGGGCGGGACGACGAGCCGCCGCTGCTGGCCGCACGACGCGCACCGTCCGCGGTGCCGCAGCGCGGCGGTGTAGCACGGGTCGCAGACCGGCCCCTCGGGCCAGCGAGCCTGCGGAGGACGGTCCTGGCCGCAGCGCGCGCAGGCGGCAGTCGCCTTCGGGGAGCATGACGGGCAGACCGGGCGGCTGGTCGCGGCGAAGTTGCACTCACGGCGCCGGCCGCACACGGCGCAGACCGCTTCGGGCATCCGGTAGCAGTTCACGCAGATATCCGGTTGTCCGCCGCGGCCGCGGACCGCGATCGGCGCGATCTTGCCGCCGGGTCCGCAGCGGCGGCTGCCGCGGCCGGCGCGCCGCCGGCAGACCTCGCAGAGCGGCTGCCCGGCGGCCGTGCGGGTAGCGGCCGGCTTGACCCTCCCGCACGCGCTGCAGGCGGCGGCCAGCTGCCAGGCCCGGCAGCGCGGGCAGACCGCGCCAGCGTCGCCCCGGGTCAGCGGCAGCCCGATCCGCCCGCACGCGGCGCAGCCGCGGGCCGTCAAGGTGGCTGACCCGCGGGCGATCAGCTCGGCGGCCAGGCGGCCCGCCAGCGGCGGAGCGCCCAGCCGGAGCGCCTGCGGCCCGGTAGCCAGCGCCTGTTCCAGGTGCCATAGCGCCTGCCCGCCCGGTGCCACCGCATCGACTGCAGCGGCCACCGCCGCGCGCGGCAGCGACCGGTCCGCGGCGGCCGCCAGGTCCACCACCCGGCCGCGGCGGCAGGCCGGGCAGCCGCGGCCGCTGCGCGGCATGTCGTGGCCGGCCGGACACCGGCCAGCCGGAGCCATCGCGCTATGACCCCGCGCCGGGCGGTACACGCGCCCGCCGCGGCCGCGGCAGCGGCGCGGGCTCCGCCGCGGTCCGGGGCCTCCCAGCGGCTGCGACCAGCTCGATGAGGTCTCCGGGCTGGCAGCCGAGAATGTCGCACAGCGCGGCGAGCGTAGCCAGGCTCAGCCGCTCCGGGGTGCGTGCCACCAGCCGGTAGACCTGCTCGCGGGACAGCGCCACCCCGCGGTCGGCCAGCAGCGGCCGCAGGTCCGTCGTGGCGTACATGTCCTGCTCGGCCATCAGCCGCCGCAGGTGCCACCGGTAGCCGATCTTCCCTGCCATCACGTGCCGTCCTTATCCTCATCCTCATAGGCGCGCGCCAGCGCCGCGCGCAGCATCCGGTTCCGCGCGTCCTGCCCGACCGTCGTATAGGTCGCTGTGGTGGACGCCCACGAGTGACCCGCCTGCCACTGCACGAACAGCGGGTCCGCCCCGTCCTCGATCAGGTGGGACACGTACGAATGCCGCAGGCAGTGCACCGACAGATCACCCGGCAGCCCGGCTCGCCCTCGCAGCTGGGCGAAACGGTCATCGATCTGCCGGGCCGAGATCCGCCCGCCCCGCTCGGTCAGCCACACCGCCGGATGGCTGGCCTGGCCGTAGCGGGGGCGGACCTCGCCCAGGTACTGCGCCAGCGCCTCAGCGGCCCACGGCATCACCGTGGCCACCGCGCGCCGCCGCGGCGGGCTGCCTTTCATCGCCTTGCCGTACCGGACATGGCACGTCCCCAGGCCGCCGAACTCGGGAGCGGCCGGGTTCGCCGCGAAATCCGTCACGTCCAGCATCGCCGCCTCGCGGCGGCGCAGGCCCCACCCGTAGATGACCTTGAACAGCGTGGCGTCGCGGAACGCCGCCAGCTGCCCCTTGCGCCGCGAGCACGCCGCCTTCTCCACCAGATCATCGGCGGCGTCGAAGAACGCCTGCAGCTCGGCCCGGGTCAGCGGCCGCCGCTCCGCCCTGCCCTCACGCTCGCACACGTGCGCCGCGGTGTTC
>Ga0208199_1000254_pt1 | contig 22386 bp, 19 predicted proteins | sample Sb_taG_FD_187705 | JGI IMG/M metagenome (GOLD analysis project Ga0208199, IMG submission 187705) | Peat soil microbial communities from Weissenstadt, Germany - Sb_50d_1_NS metaG (SPAdes) (version 2) | ecosystem: Environmental > Terrestrial > Soil > Wetlands > Peat | place: Germany: Weissenstadt... | reverse complement strand
ACCGCTGGACGTACATCTGCGTCTTCTCCCGCTCGGTCGGGGTCGGCAGGGCCACCACCCGGAACACCCGCGGGCTGACCCGCTCGGTGATCCGCTTGATCGTGCCGCCCTTCCCGGCGGTGTCCCGGCCCTCGAACACCACGCAGATCTTGGCCCCGGACTCCTTCACCCACTCCTGCATCGCGACCAGCTCACCATGCAGGACCCTCATCTGGCGTTCGTATTCCCTGCGCTTCATCTTCGCCGGCGGCCCGGCTCCGGCCTCGTCCTTCTTCTTCTTGGCCATATCACTACCTCCGATCAACGCGGCGACCTCGGCGCAGTTTCCGAAATGCCCGCGAGGGACCGCAGCGTGGCCCAGTCCCTCGGCGGCTTCGGCGCCGGGACGCCCGGTCGGTCCCGAGGTACCCAGACGCGGAGCGCGCCGGGGGAGACTGTGCAGGTAACCGGCGTCGACATCAGGATCGACTCGCCGTCGACGCCGACCGGGATCTGCGGCACATCGGCGCTGATCTCGATCTGCTCGGTGGCCAGCACGCTCAGCCCGGTGGCATGCCTGCCGCGGAGCAGGCCTGCGGCCTGCCGGGCGCTCGCCACCGTGACGCCGACGACGCCGAGGATGCCGCGGTCCAGCCGCACGCGACGGCCCAGGCCCGCGATATCCCCGGTTCCGTACGGATTGTTGGACACCAGCAGCGCCCGCGGTGCCTCGATCGTCGTGCCGTCCGCCCGTGCGCGCAGCCGTGCTCCGCGGTGGCCCTGCAGCAGGTCCGGGAGCGTATTCAGGGTCGTATTCAGCTTGTCGCCGCGGTAGGCCGGGGTCTCGACGACCTCCGCGTACGCGCCGAACGACGCGTTGTTGACGAACGTCTGGCCGTTGATCATCCCGAGGTCGACCTGCAGTTCGACGCCGTCGGACAAAGCGCCCAGGCAGGCGGACGGGTCCTCGCGGTCCAGGCCCAGGTCGAGGGCGAAGTGATTGCGCGTGCCGGCGCTGATCACCACGAACGGGATGCCGTGATCGGCGGCGATCCCGGCCACCAGGGCCTGCGTTCCGTCGCCTCCGGCGACGCCGAGCAGATCGGCGCCCCGCTCGGCGGCCTCACGGGCCACCTTGGCGACGTCGACGGGTTCGGCGCCGCCGATGAGGAACACCTCGGCGCCGAGGTCTTCGGCCTTGCGCTTCAGGTCGAACTTCCCGACCTTCCCGCCGCCGGACTTCGGGTTCATGATCAGGTACGGGTGCCGGGCAGGCGGCTGGGCCGGGTGCTCGGGCATGCGCCAGTCCGGCTGGCTCCCGGCCAGCGCCAGCCGCGCGGTCATGCCCGCGACCAGCCAGACCGCGGCCGACAGGACCGCGACCCACAGCAGATCCCTGAACGCGTAGACGATGATCACCGCGATCGGCGCCAGGACGAAGACCGCGAGCGACAGCCACCGCCAGATACCCCGCCGGGAAAGGAAGAGGTACGCGGCGGCCAGGCCCACGACCGCGGCGGCCAGGCCCACGGCCACCATGGCCAGGCTCTTCAGTCCGGCCAAGGCCAGCAGGATCACGATCGCCAGGCCTGCGAGTACGAAGCTGAGGCGCGCCAGCCAGCGCTGGGCCGGCGTGCTCGTCAGGCCGTTCATGGTTAGATCATCGGCTGGTGACGGCCCCTGGCGCCTCACCCGGTGCAGGGTGGTTAGGCTGCATCGGTGTGACCGATGCGAGCGTGTCCAGGGCGGCCGCGGCAGGCCGGGCGATGATCTTGCCGCTGGCGCTGGCTCAGTTCATCGCCAGCTATGCGGCCACCAACATGAACGTGGCGATCAGCGCGATCGCCACGGACCTGGGCACCGACGTGGCCGGGGTGCAGACGGCGATCACGCTGTTCACGCTGACGATGGCGGCGCTGATGATCCCGGGCAGCAAGCTGACCGACATCTGGGGCCGCAAGCGGTGCTTCGTCCTGGGCCTGATGGTGTACGGGGTGGGCGGGCTGCTGGCCCTGCTGTCGTTCGGGCTGCCGCAGCTGATCATCGGGTACTCGCTGCTGGAGGGCGTCGGCTCGGCGCTGATGATCCCGCCGATCTACATCCTGGTCACCGTGGCCTTCCCCGACGTCAAGTCGCGGGCCAGGTACTTCGGCGTGGTCAGCGGGGCGGGCGGCCTGGGCGCCGCCGCCGGGCCGCTGATCGGCGGCGTGCTGACCACCGCGATCAGCTGGCGCGCCTCGTTCGGCCTGCAGGTCCTGGTGGTCGCCTGGATCATCGTGCTGGCCCGCAAGATCGCCGACCCGGGGCCATCTGAGCCCCGGCCGCGTTTCGACCTGACCGGGGCGGTGCTGTCGGCCGCCGGCCTGTTCTTCGTGGTGCTCGGGCTGCTGCAGTCCCGGACCTACGGCTTCGGCGCCTCGCGGCAGGACTTCACCGTCGGGGGCACCGTGGTGATCCCCAAGGGCTCGATCTCCCCGGTCTGGATCTACGTCGGGATCGGCGCGCTGTTCCTGCTGTGGTTCTTCCTGCACACCCGGTCCCGGGAGAAGGCGCGCAAGGACGTGCTGCTGCCGCTGCGGCTGTTCCGCAACAAGACCTCCGACCTGGGCCTGGGCACCCAGACCATCCAGTGGCTGATCCTGCAGGGGTCGTTCTTCGTGGTGTCGGTCTACCTGCAGGAAGTCTGGAAATACGACGCGATCAAGACCGGGCTGGTCCTCACCCCGGGCACGATCGGGATCCTGGCCGCGTCGGCCGGCGCCGGCCGGTTCGCCCGGCGGCACCCGCAGCGGTGGCTGATCATCGCCGGCTTCCTGATCACCGCGGCCGGCATGACCTTGCTGCTGACCCTGGTCCGGGCGCACTCGGGCGTCTGGACCTGGATCCCGGGGCTGTTCCTGTTCGGAGCCGGAGTCGGGACCATGCTGACCTCCTCGGTCAACGTGGTCCAGTCCAGCTTCCCCGAGGCCGACCAGGGCGAGATCTCCGGCCTGTCGCGCAGCGTCTCCAACCTGGGATCATCGCTGGGCACCGCCCTGGTCGGCTCGGTCCTGGTCGCGGTCAAGCTACCCGAAGGCAGGCCCTTCGCCGTGGCTCTCACCATGATGCTCGTGTTCACGCTCATCGGCCTGGTCCTCAGCGTCCTCATCCCGCGCCGGCCAATCCAGGCCACCGCACCGGAAAGCCCGGGCACCGAACCCGCGGCACGCCAGCCGGCTTCGTAGAGCCGGACCCACCCTGGCTTGCCTCATTGCCGCCGACGTCATTTCGGTCTCCCAGGAGCAGAATCGCCGGAATTTGCGGCTCAGCCTGCCGGGCCGTCCTGGAATGTCGTCACCCTCGCGCGGGTGATTCCGCCGGTCCCCGGCCGCAGTCGATGTCCCGGGGCAGCCGGTGGTTATCCTCGGCCGGCAGGAAAACCCTGCCCAGCGCCTCCAAGCGGGCCGGCCGCCGGGCCCGCAGGACGAAAGTAACGGCGGGAGAACCCGTTCGCGTCCCATGGCGAACAGAACCCGGATGATCGCGTTGACCGCCGCGGCGACGAAACCAAGACCGGTAAGCACGACCACCAGGTCGATCACCCACAGCGCGGACGGCGTGAACCTGTACCGCTCTACTTCCCGCGCGGTGGCGCCACCAGGCTCACGTCGATTACGTCGAGTCCCAAGCCGTTGATTCGCTCTATCAGCCCGGACAGAGCGCCCCGATCGGGCAGTTCGGCCCGGAGGGTGGTGATGCCGGGCCCGATGGTGACCTCGCAATCCTCGAACTCCGCGCGCAGCGTGGTACCCGCCTGGCCAAGGAACGTGATCTCATATGTCTGTGATTGCACCGGGTTACGCCTCCCCCGGGCCCTGTAGCTCTGGTTCATGCAAGGTCTCCAGCATGCCGCACGGCCGGCCTCTTCGTAATCGCCCTATTGGGGGTGACCGAGATTCGGCAGCAAAAGCCCGTGCCCATACGCAGATCTTTCGCCAGCCGAACCACCAGCCCCTCACGGCGCAGCAGGAACAACAGCCCAGATTCCCCGCGGAGGGTGATGACCGGCCCGCGGCGCCGTGGTCCAATAAGTCTGTGCGTCACGGTCGTCGGATTCACGCCAGCGACTTAGCCACCGCAAGAGCAGAGCACAGACTTATGGGCCCGGCCTGGGGGCCCGGAAACCACGAATCTATGGCAAAGGGCGCGACAGCTGGACGCGGCTCCTTGCGTGGCACGCGGTTCGCGCTGACGAAGTTCCGGCCTCCGGCGCCGCCCGCCACGCTCGTCACACGGTCCGTGCTGCATGACCGGCTGACGGCGGGAGCTGCTCAGCGGCTCACCGTTGTGGTGGGATCGGCGGGGGCGGGCAAAAGCGTGCTGCTGGCGGACTGGGCCTCCGCGCGACCACCCGGCATGACGTCCTGGCTGTCGTGTGACCGGGCCGACGCTGACCCGGCCCGGTTCTGGGCCGGCTTCATCGAGGCGCCGCGGGCTATCGCACCCGGCTTTGGCGCCGACGCCGCCGACCTGCTGGCAATGGACCGGACGATGTCGGCTGATGTCACCGCGTCGGTCGCCAACGACGCCGCCAAGCTGCCTGCGGGCTCGGCGGTCATCGTGGATGACTTCCATTTCGCGGCTACCGCGGCGGCTCCGGATATGACCGATCTGGTCGAGCGCTGGCCGGCCGAGATCGTCCAGCTGGTGCTGGCCGGCCGTTACGACCCTCCGCTGCGGCAGCACCGGCTGCGGATTTCGGGCCAGCTGAACGAGATCCGGGACAGTGACCTGTATTTCTCCCTCGCCGAGAGCCATGACCTGCTGGCGAACTTCGGCGTCCAGCTAGCCGACGCTGACGTGGCCCTGCTTCATCGGCGAAGCGAGGGGTGGCCCGCGGTCTTGCAGATGGCAGCGCTGTCCCTGCGCGGCACCACGGACCCGGCACGGCTAGCGCGGGTGCTGGAGGTCCGCGGCCAGGCCATCGCCGACTACTTCGTCTCCGAGGTTCTCGAGCAGCAGCCGCCTGAGCTGGCCCAGTTCATGCTCGACACCTCCATCCTGGTGGGCGTGCTGACCGCAGACGCGTGCGCCGCGGCCACCGGACGGCAGGACGCGGCGGCGTTGCTGCGCGCTATCGATTCCGCTCACCTGTTCCTGGTGGCCCTCGACGATGAGCGGACCAGCTTCCGGTATCACCGTCTGGTGCGCCAGGTGCTGCGCGCCGAGTTGCGCGCCAGGGACCGCGCCCGCGAGCAGGTGCTTCAGGTGCGGGCAGCAGAGTGGTTCGAGGCTACCGGAGACGCCCGGCGTGCGGCCTCCCATTATCTGGCGGCGCAGCAGGCTGACCGGGCCCTGGCGCTCATGCAGGACCGGGTCGTGCCTGACTTCCTGCGCGTCCCGGCGGTGCCGGAGCCGCTGGTGCTGAGCATGGCCGACCCGTCGATGCTGGCAGAGACCCCGGAACGGCTGCTGGGCCTGGCCACCCACCTGCTGTTGTCGGGTGATACGGCTCGCGGCGGCGAGTACCTTGACCTGCTTGAGCAGGCCGGAAGGATTCCGCCCGGTTCGGAGCTGGCCGCCCGGTTCGCGGCGTTTCAGTCGTTCCGCTACGGGGTAGCCGGGCAGCTGGAAACGGCCGTGCAGAAGGCCCTGGCAGCACGGGCCATCCAGGACCGGACGCAGCTCACCGACGAATGGAACGTCGCCGTCCCGCTGATCCTCATCCGCATGTATACCTGCCTGGGGGACTTCCCGGCCGCCGAGCGCGAGGCAGCCGCGGCTCTGGCGGCACCCGACGTCGCCGAATCGGTCAAGCTCGTGCTGGTGCCGGGTACGCAGGCGCTGGCCTTGTTCGAGGCCGGATACCTGGCCGAGGCCGCCGGTGTGGCCGGGGCCGCCGACGCCGACGCGCAGCGTCTGGGATTCAGCCAGCATTTCTTCGCCGTGGACCATCTGCGCGCGCTGTCCGGCCTCGCGCTGGAACGCCGCGACCTCGACGCCGCAGAGCATCTCACCGAACGAGTGCTGTCGATAACCGAGCAGCGGAGGCCGCTATTCGAATTCCTGGCGCTGCTCGACCGGGCGCAGATCTGGGCGGCCCGCGGACAGGTCCGCGATGCGCTGACCACCGTCGGGACCGCACGCCAGGTCCTGACCTCGGCAGCCAGTCCGGCGCTGCTCGCCCAAGCCGACGAGCAGGAGGCGCTGCTGCGCCTCTCGCTTGGCGATACGCGCTCCCCCGCGGAGCTGGCCAGCAATCTGCCCGCCGCGCGCCGCGGGCTGCTGCTGGCCCGGGTTGCACTCGCGGCCGGTGAGGACCATGGCGTCCAGCAGCACCTGCGGGCAGCAGCCCTGGGCGACCTGACGCCACGCCAGGCGCTGGTGCGCCAGGTACTGCTGGCCGCCGCCGCGATCGAGCGTGGCGATCCCGCGGCCGCGAGCCTGCTCGGAAGCGCTCTGCACACAGCCCGCGGCCAGGGCTTTCTCAATACCGTCGTCACCACTGCACCGCAAGTAGCCACTTACGTGGTCGAGCACGCGGCCCGCCTGCGGTCAGACCCGTTCATCGACAAGCTAGCTGCCGCGGCACTTGAGGTGCGCGCCGCCCAGCTGGGCTCCGCCCGATCCAGCCGGGTGCTCGCCGAGCCCTTGACCGCCGCCGAGGAGCGGGTCCTCCAGCTTCTGCCGACCAGCACCTACCTGCAGATCGCGGGCACTCTCTACATTTCACGCAACACGGTGAAGACCCACCTGCGGTCGATCTACCAGAAACTCGGAGTGGCGTCACGCTCGGAGGCCCTCGAGCGAGCGGTCGACCTGCGCCTGCTCTGAGTCCGCGCCGCTGGCGGGAATCACCCTCGGTTGGGTGACGACCGGACCAGATCGCCCGAACAGTATGGGGAAACCGGCTCGGGCAAGGGCGGGAAATGCCCCAGTCACGTCCGCTCTGCCCGGCCGGCGACTCAGCCAGGTCACCGGGAGGCGTGCGGCGATCGCCTCGCTCGCGGAGCCACCCCGGCAGTCCCGTACCTCGTGCAGGTCGGGCACTAAGTCAGTGAGGTGCTGAGATGACCACTACCGCTACCGCTCGGCAGCCTGGTGAGAACGTCCCGTGGTATGCGCTGCCGGCCCGGGATGTGACAGCGCGGATGGGCGTGGACCCGGATCAGGGGCTGGACGGCGACCAGGCGGGGCGGCGGCTGGGTGAGTTCGGGCCGAACGAGCTGCCGACCGAGCCGCCGCCGAGTATGTGGGCGGTGGCGCGGGCCCAGCTGGTCAACCCGATGAACATCATGCTGCTGCTGGTGGTCGCGGCCAGCTTCGCGATCGTGCAGATCGCCACGGCGCTGGTGGTGCTGGGCCTGGTGACGTTCAACGTGGTGATGGGCTCGGTTCAGGAGCTGAAGGCCCGGGCCAGCGTGGCGGCGCTGGCCAAGCTGCAGGTGCCCCACGCGCGGGTGCGGCGTTCCGGGCAGGTCGAGCAGATCGGATCGACCACGCTGGTGCCGGGTGACATCGTGCTGCTGGAGGCCGGGGACGTGGTCCCGGCGGACGGGCGGATCGTATCCTCGGCCACGCTGGAGGTGCAGGAGGCTGCGCTGACCGGGGAGAGCGCGCCGGTGCCGAAGGACTCTGGGACGTTGCCCGAGGGCGAGGTCGCGCTAGGCGACCGGACCAACCTGGTGTTCCAGAACACCCAGGTCACCCGGGGCACCGCGGTGTTCGTGGTGACCGGCACCGGCAGCACGACCGAGATGGGCCGGATTGCCGGGATGGTGACGGCCACTAAGCGGTCGAAGTCCCCGCTGCAGCGCGAACTGGATGGTATGACCAAGGTGTTCGGGCTGATCGCCTTCGTGGCCGTGGCGATCATCGCGATCTTCGGTCTCGTGCGAGGCCAGGACACTACCACGCTGGTGCTGTTGTGCATTTCGACCGCGATCGCGTCGATCCCGACCGGGCTGCCGACGTTCGTAGAGGCCATGCTGTCGTCCGGGGCGCGGCGGCTGGCCGAGCACAAGGCGGTGGTCAAGTCGCTGAGCGATGTGGAGACCCTGGGCGGGACCACGGTCATCAACTCCGACAAGACCGGCACGCTGACGATGAACGCGATGACCGCGACACAGATGCTGGCCGGCGGTGACTGGTTCAAGATCGAAGGCCCGGGCTACCAGAAGACCGGTGCGATCCTGGGCGTGGCCGGGGGAAAGCTGCCCGATTTCCGCAACCTGGCCCTGGGCCTGGTGCTGTGCACCGACGCCACCGTCGCCGACGACGGGTCGGTCATCGGCGATCCGACCGAGGCGGCGTTCGTGGTGCTGGCCGCGAAGTTGGGCGTGGACGCCGAGGAGACGCGGGAGGCCATGCCCCGCCGGGCCGAGGTGCCGTTCGATTCCGAGTACAAGTTCATGGCCACCTTCCACGACCGCCCCGGCTGGCTGGCCGGCCCGATCGTCGCCCAATCGCACTTCACATCCGTGAAGGGCGCGCCTGACGTGGTACTCCAGCGCTGCGCGCACGCGCTGTGGCACGGCGAGGTGGTCCCGGTCGGCACCGTGCGGGACGAGATCCTGGCCGCCAACCGCAAGCTGTCCGAGCGCGGGCTGCGAGTGCTAGCGTTCGCCGCCCGCGACCTGGACGACACCGAGATGGCCGCGGCGCTGGCCGACCCGATGGCCGCCGTCGCTGGCCTGGTCTTCGTCGCGCTGGTCGGGATCGTGGACCCGCTGCGCGCCGAGGCCAAGGACGCGGTCCGCACCGCGCTGGGCGCCGGGGTCGACGTGCGGATGATCACCGGAGACCACACCATCACCGCCCGCGCGATCGCCGACGAGCTCGGCCTCGGGCCCGGCGTGATCACCGGCACTGAGCTGCAGCACCTCGCCGACGATGTGGTGATCGAACGGCTCCCGGCGCTGCACGTGTTCGGCCGGGTGGCGCCCGAGGACAAGCTGCGGCTGGCCAGGCTCATGCAGCAGTCGGGCGACGTGGTCGCGATGACCGGCGATGCCGTCAACGACGCCGCCGCGCTGAAACAGGCCGACGTCGGCGTGGCCATGGGCAGCGGCTCGGAGGTCACCAAGCAGGCCGCCAAGATCGTGCTGACCGACGACAACTTCGCCACCCTGGTCCGCGCCGTCGACCTGGGCCGCGACATCTATCGGCGCATCTCCACCTACATCAGGATGCAGCTGACCATCTTGTCCTCGGTCCTGCAGCTGATGGTCTACGCCACCATCCTCAACATCAACGGCGGCGTCGCCCTATTCCCCCTCCAGCTGCTGTTCTGCAAGTTCTTCGTCGTCATCACCGTGGTGATCGGGTTCATCGTCGACGTCCCCGACCCCGGCGTGATGCAGCGGCCACCGCGCAAGCCCGGCACTAAGATCGTCACCACCCCGTGGATCATCCGCTGGTTCATCTTCGGGTTCGTGGTCGCTGCCACCGCCCTGTGCGTGCTTGAGTGGGGCCCCGGCAAGCCCTCCACCACCCATGCCTCGGTCAACATGACCATGGCCTTCGCCATCGTCTCGCTGTCCGCGGTCAACATCGGCCTGGTCATGCGCCGCGAACGCCAGGCCCCCTGGTCCTCCCCGGTCTTCCCCTACCTCGGCTGGATCATCCTGGGCTGGATCCTCACCTGGGCCGCCGTCGAACTCGGCATGCTCCAGCGCCTGCTCGACACCACCTCCCTGTCCGGACGCGAATGGATCATCGTGCTCGCCCTGTCCCTCCCGGCCCCCGCCATCGTCGCCGTGGACAAGATCCTCCAGCTGCGACGCCAGCGCAAGGCCCTCGCCCCCGAAGGGTCTGCGACATGACCGTGCAGACACGCCACGGGACAGGCAGCCACCACGAGCCTGAGCTGGTATTCACGGGTGCCCGCCGGTCAGCCGCCGCTCCGTCCAACGGAACCGCAGCTTCCTCAAGGAGATCGACTTGGAACCGCGCGCGCTGACCTACCTCGACCCGTCCGGCTCCCAGCTCGGGCACAAGGAGTCGATCGCCGACACCGCCGCCGTCCTGGCCGCATGTACGACGCGATCGAGTTCCGCGGCAACAGCCAGGCCGACGTCGAGGAACTGGCCGACTATGCCCGGGAAGCCGTCTCGGGGGGTGGACTTCGTCCACACCGACGTGTGGGTCTCCATGGGCGAGGCCAAGGACGTCTGGGCCGACCGCGTCAAGCTTCTGACGCCCTACCAGGTCAACTCGGCGCTGCTGCAGGCATCGGGGAACCCGGCCGTAAAGTTCATGCACTGCCTGCCGGCCTTCCACGACCCGAACACCATCGTCGGACGCGAGATCATGGAGGACACCGGCATGACCTCCGGCCTGGAAGTCACCGGCGAGGTCTTCAACTCCGGGGCCAGCATCGTGTTCGACCAGGCCGAGAACCGCCTGCACACCATTAAGGCGATCCTCGTTGCCACCCTGGGATAACAGCACCCCGCACCTGCGGCGGCGGCCTTGGTCATACCCGAGCCAGGCTGCGATTGCCAGCGTGTATCCGGGCTGCACTGAGTCGTCCTTGTCGACAACGGAGGTCGTCGGTAAGCGCGGAGGGCGGGTGAGATCGTGAGCGTTTCCGACCTGGCGATCGTCGCAGCGCTGGTGTTCGGGTGGGGCACGCTGTCGGCCCGGCTGGAACGGTTCGACGTCACCGCGCCGATCACCTTCGTGCTTGCCGGGCTGCTGCTCACCCATGGGCCGCTGGCAGTGCTGGGCGTCGCGCCCAGTAGAGAGCTGATCAGGGAACTGGCGGAGTTCACCCTCGCCCTGGTTCTCTTCTCGGACGCGTCGCGGGTCGGGCTGCACGAGCTGCGGGCGGATGCGGGCCTGTACCTGCGGCTGCTGGGGGCCGCGCTTCCGGTGACGATCGGCCTGGGCACGCTGCTGGCGTTCGCCCTGGACAGCAGCGCCGGCATCTGGCTGGCGCTGCTGGTGGGGGCGGCGCTGGCGCCAACCGACGCCGCACTGGGCGCGGGCATGATGGCCAACCCGCTGGTACCAGCCAGGATCCGCCGGCTGATCAACGTGGAAAGCGGCCTGAACGACGGGATCGCCACGCCGTTTGTGTCCGTCGCGCTGGCGGGAGCGGCGACGGCGGGTGAGGTCGCCGGCCACGGTCCGGCCGCAGCGGGCGCCGAGCTGGCTCTGGGAATTCTCGTCGGCGTGGCTGTCGGAGGTGCGGGTGGCCTGCTGGTGAACGCGGCGCGCAAGCGCGACTGGGTCGCCGAGGGCTTTGCCGGCTCAGCGGTGCTGGGCCTGGCGGTGTGCGCCTACACATCCGCGGTGGCGCTGCACGGCAACGGGTTCATCGCCGCGTTCATCGGCGGGCTCGCGTTCGGCACGACAGGTGGCCGGCGCGGCCAGCCGCTGGTGCCGTTCGTCGAGGAAACCGGCGCCCTCGTGTCCTTGCTGGTCTGGCTGGCGTTCGGGGCCGTCGCGGTCGCACCCGCGGTGGAGGGCCTGACCTGGCAGATCGTGCTGTACGCGGTCCTCAGCCTCACGGTGATCCGGATGGCGCCGGTAGCGGCAGCACTGGCCGGCACACGGCTCGACCGGGCCACGATCGCCCTGGTGGGCTGGTTCGGTCCCCGCGGCCTGGCCTCGGTCGTGTTCTGCCTGCTTGCGCTGGAGGAACTGGGCAGTCCCACTGCCGATCACGCCGCCGCTGCCATCACGATCACCGTGGTGCTCAGCGTCCTCGCGCACGGTGCCACGGCCGATCCGCTGGCCACCAGGTACGCACAACACCTCGCCCGCCAGATAGGCCAGCACGCCGGTGCCGAAATACCCGGCATACCGGAGCGCAGGCTTATCCGCCGGACTATCTCCGGCACACACGATGCGGGAGGCCGCACGAATTCACCCACCGAAGGGTGAGAAGTCTCTCCGCGTCGAAAGCAAGATTAGGAGCATTGCGAGGTCGGCGACGTCCTTGAGCGGGTGGAGCTCGGCGGGACCGGCCAGGCGGACGTCGCTGCCCGTCAGTGCGCCGGTGACCAGCAGGGAGCGGCCAGGTCAGCTACCTGGGCCGTATTTCTCTTGCGCCGTGAGGGGCTGGTGGTTCGAGTGGTGAAAGATCTGCGCATCGAGGCACGGGAAGCTGCCGCCGAGTCTCTGGTCACCCCCAGAAGGGCGATTACAAGGAGGCCGGCTACCCGGCATGCTGGAAACACATGACCGAGAGCTAGGAGGCCCGGGAGGCGAAACCCGGTGCAATCACAGACATATGAGATCACTTTCCTGGGGCAAGCGGGCACCACGCTGCGCGCGGAGTTCGACGATTGCGAGGTCACCATCGGGCCCGGCATCACCACCCTCCGGGCCGAGCTGCCCGATCGGGGCGCTCTGTCCGGGCTGATGGAGCGGATCAACAGCCTGGGACTTGACGTAATCGACGTGAGCCTGGTAGCGCCCCCGGGCGATAACCGGCCTGGCTCACCCATTGTGGGGTGAAGACGCGGGCTTAGTCGGCAGACACACTTGGCGGCACGCAGGCGGAAGTGGCTGGTCAGGGACATCGTCGCCGGGATCGTGTAACGCGCTACGAACAGTCCAGGCGGAAACAGGCTTCCCGTCCGAGCCAGCTTTCCCCGGCTCGGCGGTGGCGCTGATGGTCGGCAGCATCATCGGCGTTGCCCACCTTGGGCAGCCCATGTCCTGATCACCCGGTGATGGGTGATCAATTGACTCCGTCGGTGAGGGATGCTGAACCAAACAGGTCCACGCGCGCCGGGGCAGCCCTGGGCGCCGCAAGCTGCGGGCCGGTATGGCCGCGGTCGAGAATGCAGCCACAACGGAGGGCGGAAAGCATGGCAGTTGACCAGGCTGCGGGGCAGGACGGGAAGGCGAAGGCGGCACTCACCAAGGTCGTGCGGGCGGTCACCCAGCCAGGCGGAAAGGACATCGACTGGCAAAGGGTCCGTGCGGTAGGTGTAGTTATCGGTGCACTCGCCGTGCTGCACGGACTCAAGACCCGCACGTGGCGCTACATCCACACCTTCGGCGCGGTGCTGGTGATTGTCTCGGCGGGAGCGGGACGTCTTAAGGCTAAATTCGGCGGGGCGGCGCCAGCGCCTGAGGGCAAATGAGTGTGACCTGTGTGCTGAACCACATGGGGAAATGCGCGGCGGGAGTCATCGCGCAGAGAGGAACGAGTGAAGACAGGCGGTCAGCCTGGGAATGCCCGGGCGGTAGGTCTACGGCGCCGACCTGATCCGCTGTCGGCCGAACGGGTGGCCGGAGGTGGCCTGATCGGCGGTCCGGTTCCGTGATCTCGCTTGACTCGTGGTGGTGGCCCAAGCGGCCGGCCCGGGTCCCGGGGGCCTGGACCGCAGGGCTCCTGGCGCTCCTGGGAGCAGCGCTGTTCGGTGTCTCGGCGCTCTTGCTCAAGACAGGAGCGGTTGGCTGGGATGAGAGCCTGTTCCGGATGCTCAACCAGGTCCCGGCGGCCGCCGCATCGGTACTGACGCCGATGTCGCACCTGTTCCTGCCAGCGGGCATCATCGCGCTCGTCGCGGTCAGCGTCGTCTATGTCGTGGCCAGGAACCGGAGCGTCCTGCCGGTGGCGACCGGGGTCCTGGCCGCCGGCACCGGATGGCTGCTGGCGCATGCGGCGAAGGCCATTGCCGACCGTCCCCGGCCCTATGAGGTGATGGCCGACGCGGTGCTGCGCCAGCAGCCTGCGCACGGCACGAGCTTTCCCTCCAGCCACACCGCCGTCGTTCTGGCGATCGCGATCGCGCTCATGCCGTTCCTGGCCCGGCCGGTGGCCGCAGCGGCGATCGCCTATGCCGTCTTGGTGGGCTGGTCCCGGGTATACCTGGGGGTGCACTATCCCCTGGACATCCTGGGCGGAGCGGGCACCGGCATGGCCGCGGGAGGCATGATCTTGCTAGCGCTTGGGACGCTGCTCCGCCACGCGGGCCAGGCAGCGAACGGCCGCAACGCCCCGGGCGTCCGCGCCCCGAGGGCCGACCCCGAGCCCCACTGCGGGCCATAATTCAGAGGAAGCGGCCCGAGCCGAGGGTGCCGACCAGGATCACTTTGGTGGCATGAAGGCGGTTCCCCGGTTAAGACGATCCTGGGCCGGACTCGAGGACCTCGCTGGCGAGCTCTCGCCGGTCGAGCCGGGCCGACAGCTCGCCTGCCGCTTTGGGCAAAGACGCCGACGCACTGGCGCGCGCATCACCGTCACCGAGGACCCGGCGCAAGCGGTGGCCCAGCGCCGATTTCATTCACACCGACGTGTGGGTCTCCATGGGGGCTTATCCGGCGGAGCTCACGCCCTCAAGGGTGATACCTCGGGTCACGGACAGCGCTGAACTGGCAGTGTCACCAATCGCGGGCCAGCCGTTAGGGGTGGACCAAGATGGCCGTGAAAGCAGCCGCACCGAGGAGCAGGCGAATCAGCTACCCGAGCCTCGATGAGCGCCTGGACCAGGGCAGGACAGCACGGGACCGCACGCCCCGGCTCTGCGGATGGACGCTGGCGCGGGCCCTCGCCCGGTCCGGGGACCCGGTGGCGACGGCCGAGTACCTCGGCGGCGACGACGCGTTCGACCAGTCGATCACCGACTTCTGCGAACGCTACGCCGACCAGAACGAGCAAGACTACGAGGAGTTCGTCAGGGCGATCCGGTCCGGTCGCCTCGAAGCGGTCGAAGGTGTCTGAGCATCCCCTGATCGGGCCTCCTGCCGGGCCGCCGGTGCCCTCGGTCATCGGGGGACTGAGCACCGTCGAGGTGCGGTGGATCCTGCCCGGGCAGCTGGATGCCGCGGGCGCCGGATGGTTCGGGCGGTTCCCCGCCGGGCTGGATTCGCGCGAGGACGCCTATCTCGTCCATCCGGTGCTGCGTGGGCTGTCGGTGAAGATCCGCGCGGGCCAGGTGCTCGAGGTAAAGCAGTACCACGGCAGCCCGGGAATCCTTGATGCCGCGGGCCGCGCCCGCGGCCGCATCGAGTCCTGGCGGAAGTGGTCGTTTCCGTTCGGGCCGCTCGGCCCGGACGGAGCCGGACCGCCCAGCTGGACGGTGGTGCACAAGAGACGGCGGATGAGCCGATTCCGGCTGGTTGGCGAGCAGCTTGTAGCGGACGCCGCGGAGCGGGCCATGGGGCCGGAATGCGGGGTGGAACTCACCGAAGTCCGCGCGGGCGGTGAGACCTGGTGGTCCCTGGGATTCGAGGCGACCGGTCCGGCCGACCTGCTCCGAAGCACGCTGGAGAGCACCGTCGCGCTGATGTTCGCCCAAGCCCCGCCCGGCGATGTGGAACTTGACATGAGCCACTGCCAGTCCTACGTCGAATGGCTGTCCCGGCGCCGGGTAGCGGCTGCAATTCACCCACGCGAGGGTGAGGAATCGCCGGCGCGGCGAAGGCAGGATCAGAGCTCATCGCATGACCAGCGGCGGAAGGCCGTACGGAAATCACACGAGGAAGAGGAACGTCATGGCTGATCTGATCGCCATCGGATATCCAGACCTAACGACCGCAGACGAGGCCGCCGACGAGGCACGCCGCCTGGCCGCCGATCTGATCATCCAGCCGGATGCGATCGCGGTGATCGTGCGGGACGAGGACGGCAGCTACCACGTCCACACCACCCACCACATGGTCGGCGCCGGAGCGACCTGGGGCATGTTCTGGGGGTTCCTGTTCGGCCTGCTGTTCTTCATCCCGGTCTTCGGGATGGCCATCGGCGCCGGAATGGGCGCGCTGATGGGCAAATTCGCCAAGACCAGCATCGACAAGCAGTTCCAGGACCAGGTCCGCGGCATGCTCCAGCCTGGCACCTCGGCGCTGTTCCTGATGCTGGAAAAGGTCACCCCCGACAAGGCCGTCGACGCGATGAGCAAGTACGGCGGCACGGTCCTGAAGACCTCGCTGTCCAAGGACGACGAAAAGGAACTCCAGGACGCCCTGCATGGCAGTGGGACAGCCGCGCCGTAGACCGCACCAGCCCCGATCTGGCCGTAACGGCGCAAGTCAGGCACGAGGAGGCAGTGCAGTGACGCAGACCCATGGTGAGCCCGCGCCGGGCTGGACACTGGTCCTGCGACGTCAGCCGGTCCACCTGGTGGAAGGCCGCCCGGAAGGCGGCTACACCGACGCCTACGAGCTGATCTGCTGCGACTGCGGCGATGACCCCGACCTGGATTACCGCGACGTCTCACCGAACCTTCAGCAGGTTCGCGGGCCGTACGGGTTTTCGGCAGGCATCGAGGCATACGGGCAGCACGACAGGCTTCTACACGGGCAGCCGCCAATTCCCGCGGCCAACGGCACGCGGAAGCGAACAGGACCCGCCGATGGCCAGACGGGATAGGGCCCGCGCCCCGGCGCCAGTAAGCAACGAAATCTGCGATTCCGCACCTGCCGGCACAGCCCCACGACAGTGAACCGGTCGATGGTCCCTGTCCTTCCCAATAGGGAGCCTTGCTTCGTTCCGGGCCTGAGACGGGCCACGCAGCCCCGGATCGCCAGAGTCACCCGCTGGAGGGTGAGGAGTCCCTGGCGCGCCGGAGACAGAATCAGCAAGCGAAAGACACCAGGCGAGGACAGGAAATGCCATGGCTGATCCGGTCGCGAGGAAGCTTCCGCTGCGCCATCCCGCGGAGAACCCGACGTTTATCTTGATGGTGGTTCTGAACTTCGCCATCCTGGCCGTTCTCATCGACTTCCTGGCCTCGGCAGCGTTGATTCCTCCCGCGTTGCGCGGCACGAACTGGGAGGCGACGTGGCGTGCGGTCGCGGGCGCGATAATCCTGGTGGCTCCGGCGATCATGGTCGTCCGCCAGGTTCAGCGAGCATCGATCCGCGGGACGGCCGTGCGGTTGTCCCGGACTCAGTTCCCGGACTTGTACGCCTCGGTGGATGACTTCGCCGCCACCTTGGGCGTCAAGCCCACCCCGGCCGTATATCTCAGTAACGGCAACGGCACGCTCAACGCGTTCGCGGCTCAGAGCGGATGGACCAGCAACTACGTCGTACTGTCCAACGAGTTGTTCGCGAACCTCCGTAATGACAACCGGGAAGGAACGCGGTTCATCCTCGGCCACGAGCTCGGGCACATCCGGCTCCATCACGTGGCGCTGTGGTACAGCCTGGTGCTTTGCTACTCGCAGCTGATCCCGGTCCTGGGACCGACGCTGTCCGAACGCACCCGTGGACCGTGCGGCGGATCTGGCGGCTGCACCAGCTCGGCCTGTTCGGTCCTGCGGACACCGTCGACCAGGCGCACCGCTCCCAGCCCGTCGCGTAACCCGGTGAGGGTGATGTGTTGTCGGCTCCCGAGGAAGGAGGCTGACAGCTGGGCGAGTGGTCTCGGGACAGCGACGCCATGAACGGGCGCCGTCGCTCCGGCAGCGGAAGGGCGGAACACGATGGTCAGCGCGGAGCGGCTGCGGCTGGATGAGGCGGACATGGGCGGTGTTCCCTGGCGGTGCCGGGGCCCGTACCTCAGTGAGCGGCAGTGGGGCACGGTCCGTGAGGATTACGGTAGCGGCGGCGACACGTGGTGGACCGGCGCCGAGGGACTGCGCGCAGGCGGCCGGGGTGCCATCAAGAGCGCGGCAGCGGGCGGGCGGACGGGGGCGGCGCGATGACCGGGTGGCCGGACCAGCCGGTGATCTACGAGATCAACACCGCGGTGTGGCTGGGCGGGCTGTCCCGGGCGGCCGGGCGGCCGGTGACCTTGGCTGGCGTGGGAGCCGCGGACTGGGATGCGGCGGTCCCGGCCGGGGTGGACGCCGTCTGGCTGATGGGGGTCTGGGAGCGGAGCCCGGCCGGGCTGGCGCTGGCGAACGCCAATGCCGAGCTGCAGGCCTCCTTCGCCGAGGCGCTTCCGGACCTGCGGCATGCTGATGTCATCGGGTCGCCGTATTGCGTGCGCCGCTATGTCGCCGATGCGGGGTTCGGTGGCCCCGATGCGCTGGCCGTGGCGCGGGCCGCCCTGGCTGCGCGCGGCGCGCGGCTGATTCTGGACTACGTGCCCAACCACGTCGCGCCGGATCACCCGTGGGTGACCAGCCGCCCGGAGCTGTTCGTCCGCGGAGATGCGGACGACATCAAGGCCGACCCGGGAGGCTGGATGACCGCGGCCGGGCAGGTGCTGGCCCATGGCCGGGATCCGTACTTTCCGCCCTGGCCCGATGTGGTGCAGCTGGACGCGTTCTCCCTGGCGCTGCGCGCCGCGACGGCGGAGGTGCTGGCCGATATTGCCGGGCAGTGCGACGGGATCCGCTGCGATATGGCGATGCTGATGACCAACCAGGTCTTCGCCAGGACCTGGGGCGGCCGGACCGGGCCCGCGCCGGATGCGGAGTTCTGGCCGGCTGTGCTCGCCGCGCTGCGTACCGGGCACCCGGAGACGGTGCTGATCGCCGAGGCCTACTGGGACATGGAATGGGTGCTGCAGCAGCAGGGTTTCAACTTCTGCTACGACAAGCGGCTTTATGACCGGATCCTGAGCCAGGACGTCTCCGCTGTCCGCGACCACCTGCACGCGGACCTGAGCTACCAGTCCCGGCTGGTGCGCTTCCTGGAGAACCATGACGAGCCACGCATCGCCAGCTGCCTTCCGGCCGGCGCCGAACGGGCCGCAGCGGTGGCCATCGCCACGCTTCCTGGCGCGACCTTGTGGCACGAAGGACAGTTCGAGGGCCGCCGGGTGCGGCCACCGGTATTCCTGTCCCGCCGCCCGGACGAGGTGCCGGACCCTGAACTCGCCGCCTGGTACCGCCACATGCTTACCGCCGTCGCCGATCACCACGTCCGGGCCGGCGCGTGGCGGCTGATCGAGGCCGACGGCTGGCCCGATAACCAGTCCTGCACCAACCTGGCCGCCTGGTCCTGGGCCGGCAACCGTGGCAGTGACCGGCATCTGGTAGTGGTCAACCTATCCGGCCAGCCCGCCCAGGCGCGCATCCCGCTGGACTGGCCGGACCTGCCCGGCCGCAGCTGGCGGCTCACCGACATCCTGGGCCAGAGCATGTTCGAGCGGGACGGCGGCGAGCTGGCCAGCCCCGGGCTGTTCGTTGACCTGGGACCGTGGCAGTTCCACCTGCTCGCCCTGCCGTGACCGATCACGGCCGGGGCGTGGTGCCCGCGTTCAGCTGGCTGCCTGGCCTGCAGGCGGTCAGGTCCTACCGGCGTGCGTGGCTCGCCAAGGACGTCGTTGCGGGAGTTGTCCTCACCACGCTGTTGGTCCCGCAGGGCATGGCCTATGCGGAACTAGCAGGCCTGCCGCCGATTACCGGACTGTACACCTCGATCTTGTGCCTGCTCGGTTATGCGGTGGCCGGCCCGTCGCGGATCCTGGTGCTGGGCCCGGACTCCTCGCTCGGGCCGATGATCGCCGCGACGATCCTGCCGCTGGCCGGCGCCGACGGCGACCCCAAGCGGGCCATCGCGCTGGCCTCGATGCTCGCGCTCATGGTCGCGGCGATCATGATCTTGGGGGCGGTGGCCAAGCTCGGCTTCATCGCCGACCTGATCTCCAAGCCGACGATGATCGGCTACATGAACGGCCTGGCGCTGACCATCCTGGTGGGCCAGTTGCCGAAGCTGTTCGGGTTCAAGGTCAGCGCCGAGGGCCTGATCCAGGAGATCACCGGCTTCGTCAAGGGGCTGGCCCACGGCGAGGCGGTCGCGGCGGCGGCCGTGGTCGGGATCGCCGGGATCGTGCTGATCCTGATGCTGCAGCGCTGGCTGCCGAAAGTCCCGGCCGTGCTGATCATGGTGGTGCTCGCGATCGCGGCGACGACGGTGTTCAGCCTGGCCGACCATGGGGTCAGCCTGGTTGGGGTGCTCCCCAAGGGATTCCCGCCGCTCACCATCCCGCACATCCGCCTGGCCGACCTCGGGCCCTTGTTCGCCGGCGCCCTGGGCATCGCGCTGGTGTCTCTGGCCGACACGATCTCCACCGCGTCGGCGTTCGCGGCCCGCACCGGGCAGGAGGTCCGCGGTAACCAGGAGATGATCGGCATCGGCGCGGCGAACCTGGCCGCGGGTTTGTTCCAGGGGTTCCCGGTCAGCACCAGCGGGTCGCGGACCGCGGTGGCCGAACGGTCCGGTGCGAAGACCCAGCTCACCGGGGTCACTGGGGCGGCCTTGATCATCTTGATGATCGTGCTGGTCCCCGGCCTGTTCCAGAACCTGCCCCAGCCCGCACTAGCCGCCGTGGTCATCACCGCATCACTGTCCCTGGCTGATATCCCGGGAACGATACGGCTGTGGCGACAGCGTAAAGCCGAGTTCGGCCTGTCGATCGCGGCGTTCCTCGGCGTCGCCCTGCTCGGCGTGCTGCCCGGGATCGCGATCGCGGTCGGCCTGTCCATCCTCAACGTCTTCCGCCGGGCCTGGTGGCCCTACGACACCGAACTCGGACGGGCCGAAGGACTGGAAGGCTACCAGGACGTACGCACCCACCCGAAGGCCCAGCACCTGCCCGGCCTGGTGATCTACCGATTCGACGCCCCGCTGTTCTTCGCCAACGCCAAGACCTTCCGCGACGAAATAAGGAGACTGGCCAACTCTGAGCCCAAGCCCACATGGATCCTGATCGCGGCAGAGCCGGTGACCGACGTGGACACCACCGCATCGGACGTACTGGAAGAACTCGACGAGATGCTGAACGCCCAGGGCACCAGCCTGGTATTCGCCGAACTCAAGGACCCGGTGCGGGACAAGATCGAACGCTACGGCCTTACCCGCACGATCGACCCGCGCCACTTCTACCCGACCATCGAATCCGCCGTGACCGCCTTCCGCCAGGAGACAGGCGCCGAATGGACCGCCGCCGACCAGGCCACCGATGACCCGGCGGGACCAGATCAAACCGCCGAAATCAGCCTGCCCCGCGACATTCCCGCATCACCACCCGCCAGCTAGCGGGCGGCAAAACGCACTATCACCCGGGACGACCCCGGCGGCACCCGCCGATTTGGGTGACATGGTGACCTTTCGGCGCTGTCTGGCGCGGACCTGCTGGTCTCGTTGCTCCCTCAGCTGCTGATCACGTAGTAGATGCTGCTGGCAATGAGCCAGAAGCCGAGGAGCAGGCAGCCTATGATGACCGCCTGATCGGTATGGGTCTCCATCCATGTCCCGAACCTGGCCAGGAATGCCTGGCTCTGGTCGGGTTTGAAACCGGCGTAGATCTCCATGGCGATGTAGGACGCTGAAGCCAGGATGCAGAACCCGATCAGCGCGAGATAGCTCTCCCAGTTGGACAGCTTGGCCTCCACGACGGTGGCGGCCCCCGCAGCGATCAGGGTCCAGGGCTGAAGCGCAGGGGCCAGGACCATGGCGAACCGCGGCGACATGTTGTCCACGTCTTCCCGCCACTTCGGCGGCTTCTTCGCCTTCTTCGGCCGCCCCATCCGCCGGCGTTGCCGGATCGCGATCAGGACAAGGAAGGTTCCGATGGCGATCTTCACCGCCAGCGACGCCAGCGACGGGACCGTGTTCGGCTTGGGCGGGTTATTGCCGGTGGCGAGCACCGTGACCGTGACCACGATGGCCAGCGAAACTAGCCAGCCGAACAGGAATGCCGCGCCCTTTCTCACGCCGCGTTTGGAGGGCAGCACGACGATGAATGCGGTCAGCGGCAGCGGGTCGAGTGCGACCACCAGGCCAATCACCATAAGATTCAGAACCATCGCGGTCCTCCTACCTAACCTTCGCCGAAGATGTCCTGCCCTGCCTTCACCCAGGGCCGGGTGAAGTCCTGTGCGGATGGACGTCGGCGCGGGCGTATACCCGGGTCAGGGGACCCGGGCGCCATCTCCGAATACCTGGGCGGCAGTTAGCCGCTCCGCCGGGCAGGACGGAATGAGGGTCCTGCGGCGCTATGGGTCACCCCTACTAGGGTGAGGCGCCAGGTACATCAGCGACCGAGGATGGTGGCTGTCGTATCCCCAAGCCCGGTGGGTAGATCGTCAAGCTGTCTGCCGCGGGTCTGCCGATGCCTCACGGCCAGGAGGAGGGCATGGTGGCTCGTTACCCCAACATCAGTGATCACGGGTTGATCGGAGATCTGCAGACGGCCGCGCTCGTGACGACGGACGGCACCGTGGACTGGTTCTGCTGTCCCCGTTTCGACTCGCCCAGCGTGTGCGCATCTCTGCTCGATGCGGACCGCGGGGGCTACTTCCGGGTCGGGCCCGACCGCGACGATTATGTCAGCAAGCAGCTTTATTTCCCGGACACGGCAGTACTGATTACCAGGTTCATGACCCCGGACGGAGTCGGTGAGGTGTGCGACTTCATGCCCGTCGAACCGGGGGCGGCGACCGGCCGGCACCGGCTCGTGCGGCAGCTGCGGGTGGTACGCGGCACCATGCGGTTCGTGATGGACTTCCAGCCGCGGTTCGACTACGCGCGCCAGCCGCACAAGCTGGAGCTGTCCGAGGACGG
>Ga0208199_1000253_pt1 | contig 22417 bp, 17 predicted proteins | sample Sb_taG_FD_187705 | JGI IMG/M metagenome (GOLD analysis project Ga0208199, IMG submission 187705) | Peat soil microbial communities from Weissenstadt, Germany - Sb_50d_1_NS metaG (SPAdes) (version 2) | ecosystem: Environmental > Terrestrial > Soil > Wetlands > Peat | place: Germany: Weissenstadt... | reverse complement strand
CGCTCTGCTGAACCTTGTGACCTGATAAGAGCCTGCCCTCCGAAAGGAACGGCCCTTCCCTGTCTTGTCCGCCCCTCAGCAGCAAATCAAATCCAGCCGAATTCCCTGCCTAAGAAGGCCTTGACAACCATAGGAGCATCGATCTGTAATTGTTCGAGCTAATAACAATGTCCCGTTTGTCACGCTACGCGACCGTGGGGAGCGCTGACCGAGCCTGTTGTGGCCCACCTGGATCCCGGTCGATGATGTGATCTACCATTTACAAGGCGGTCATTCACCCCGAGATCATCGCCAGCAAGATGACTCAGTCCAGCTCACCCGGATCTTTGCTGGTCACTGGACTAGTACGGTCATGGTAGCAGTCGTGCCGCGGTGTACCGGTGTAGCGCCGTCTTGTTCGTGTTATCGGTATGTTGATCTCTACTGCGACTGACACTCCGGCGCAACGGATTATGCTATTGAGCTTCCGCTTTTCAGGAACTCTATCATCCCGAGAGCACTTACCTGGAAAAGGCTCCAACAGCCCAGCTCACGCGCATCGGCGCTGCTGACCGGCTATTCTCCATGCCTCTAACACCCATCACAAGTGTATCCGGAGTGTGCAGGGCTCCGGCGTGTTCCGTGAATGTCTGCGTCTGTCCTTAATCGAGGCCGTGGAGGCGCAGGATTTCGGGCCCGTCACAGATGAGGGTGTAGCGTTCGGCAGCGACACGGCAGTCGGCATGATGCCGATTGCGCACTCGCACCGCCGGCGTGCTAGCATCTTGGCGATCGTGACCCGTTGGCAGGAGGTGAGACCCATGAACGCAGTATCCGTACTGGGTGCTCCCCTGCAGTCCACGATCGCGCGATTGAGCTAGTCGCCACCGGGAGCGCCGAACAGGCAATTCGCGAAAGGCGGCTCCCATGAACACAACACCTTCTTCAACTCTGCACTTCACCTCGACGACGGCCTCCGACCGGCCGAGGTCCGACCAGGATCAGTCGCAGGTCGACGCCACAAAGCGGGTGCGCGCCGCGGGTGAGCGAGCGTTGGTCCTCGGCGGTGCCGGATCGGTAGGCAACGCGTGGGAGATCGGCGTCATCGCCGGCCTATTTGAGGCCGGGTTGGATGTGACCGAGGCCGACCTGACCATCGGGACGTCGGCCGGATCGACCGCCGCGGCCCAGATAACCAGCGGGATCCCGCCGACCGAACTGCTTGCCGATATGCTTGCCGCTGCGCCCCAGCCACCGACTGGTCCGGTCGGATCCGACCGTGGACGTGCTCCGATTGGGCCGGCGTCGGATCATATGGAGAGAACGAGCGCAGTCATCGGTGCCGCTGAGGATGCGGCCGACATGCGCCGCAGAATGGGCGCGGCGGCCCTCGAGACGGACGCGACGTCGCACAGTTCTGTGCAAACGCAGTGGCGGGCCGTCGTCGCCGCTCGGCTGCCTAGTCAGCACTGGCCGCAACGGCCGTTGCTCATCCCGGCGGTCGATGCCCACACCGGTGAACCGGTCGTGTTCGACCGCCACAGCGGAGTCGACCTGGTGGACGCCGTCGCCGCCAGCACTTCGAACGGCTTCGGTATCCCTCCGTACAGCATAGGTGGCAACCGATACATTAACGGCGGCTACCGACGCAACGAGAATGCCGATCTGGCAGCCGGATACGCACGGGTGCTGGTGCTGTCACCATTCGGCGGCAGATCACGACATCCGCTGGACTGGGGCATGCATCTCACGACACAGGTCGACGAACTACGCGCACGCGGCAGCAGAGTCGAAACGATCTTCCCGGACAGCAACTCCGAGCACATGTTCGGCGCCAATGCGATGGATCTGTCGCTGCGTCCGGCCGCTGCTCGAGCTGGTTACAACCAAGGCAGAGCCCTTGCCGAGCAGCTCACCGAATTCTGGCGCTGGCGCCCACGGACCGGTCGACTCGGTAGGCGTGACGACACCTGCTCATGCTCGGATGGCCGATGGGCGCGACGCGCCTCACGCTACCTTCGTGTGCCCTGACCTGGGTTCGTTCTGCCGTCTTGACGAACTCGGCTTGCAGGTCGTGGGTCAACGGATCGAGCCCGGTCGTTCGGTTTTGGCCTGCCGGGTCGTCGAGACCGACGAGTTCGCCGGTAGTGTCGCCGCTGCGGATGCGAGACTGCGCCGCGCGACAGCGTGACCCGGCGGCTGGCGCACGAGCCGCTGGGGTGGCGCCCGACGACGTTGCTGACCACGATCCGCCTCTATCGCTGCACCGGCTGTGGGCATGTGTGACGCCAGGACACCAGCCGGCCCGCCGCGCCGCGCACGAAGCTGTCGCGTCGCGCGCTGCGATGGGCGCTGGAAGGCATCGTGTGTCAGCACTTGACCGTCGCTCCGGTCGCCGATGGCCTCGGCGTGTCGTGGAACACCGCGAACCAATAAGCCCTAAAATCCCAGTTCAGCGGCATAGCAGCAGGCACCGGGGACAGTACCAGAAGTTCGAGCTGTACTCCGACGTAAAGCGGTCCGCAGCCGAGCTACCAGTGCGGGTCCAAGCTCTTGCCGTGGCTGCGGGGCAGTTACAGTACGGCACGCTTGAGCGCCCGCGGCCGAGCCGGTCGCGGTCGCTATCGGTGAGGATCATCTCGCCGGGCTACTGGCTGACCTGCTCCGCCGCTCAAGTGCCAGCGACGGCGCGGGCGGGATAGGCGTCAGGGAGATCTCCATCAAGTCCTCGGCCGGGGTACGACACGGACGGGCAATCATCGCGCGCACGGAGCGGCAACGCCGACGCTGCTCATGACGCGGGCACGTCTACAGGTACGGGAACGCTGCGGGGAACAGCCACCAAGGCACCCTGCCCCCTTGATACCCGAACCACCCGAGATCCCAGCGCCACTTCCCCGCATACCAGAACTTGACCGCCATCCGGGCGTAATACCGGACCCCGTTGTGCCACCTGACCGTGTTCAGGTAGACCCCGACCCAGCGGGAGTAATACGGGCACGCGTAGCTGGGGGAGCATCCGGGCTTCTGCGTCCACAACCTCCCTGTCGCCCAGGCGCTCGCAGAGGTCCACGAGGTCCAATCCAGCCCCGTGAAGTACGGGGCTCCCCCGTTCCCGAAGTAGAAGTCGCCGGGTTTCACGTAGGCGTGCCATCCGTTGTTGTGCGCGGCGTACGCGACGGGGACGGTGCTGGCGTCAGCCGTTCCCTCTCCGATCGCCGCCCCGGAGAATGCCATCCCGAGGATGGCGGCTCCTGCCAGCAGCTTCCTGAGAATTTTCATAGTCCCGGTCATTGGTCTCTCTTGTTCTCGTCGCGGCCGGGCGCGGCGGCCTGCAGGTCGTCGATCTTGACGTTCAGGCGCTTCACGCTGCGCGTCCCTTCCGCCTACCCCACTGCACCCGAACGCTACCGCTGTGGTAGCGGAATGCTAGGACCGGAAGTCCCTTCACGGTATAGCGACGACAGGGCCATAGGTCCTTTCCCGTATCGTGCGAAGTGCACGGATGAACCGGCGTGGATGTCCTAACAAGGACGACATCTGACTAGCTCAGCGCAGACGGGCAGAGGTGATGGCCGCTCGGTGCGCCTTCGCCCAGCACGGCCAATTAAAGCCAGCTGCTTGACGCTTAATTAAGTGTCAGCGTATTTGTTAGGACGAAAAGCTCCCTAATCAGAGCTCGTTGCAGGGGCTCTATCTCGGGCATTTGTCACTGTTAATCAGTCCTTACCGAACACTGCGGTCGGGCTCGGAGCCGGGCTCGCGGTCGAGTTCGCCGGGGCCCCGGTCGAGTTCGCCGGGGCCGCGGTCGAGTTCGCCGGGGCCGCGGTCGAGTTCGCCGGGCTCGTTGAGGATCGTGTCGGAGTTGGATTGGGTGACGTCGACGAATGGCTCCCGAGCGCGAGCCAACCTGCGACAAGCATTGCGAGCAGAGCCGCTAGGAAGAAGATAACTTGGAAGACAGCAAAGTTTCGTAGGTCACTGAGGATTATTGAAAACTCAACTCGAAGAAATATAGGCCGATGGCTGCGCGGAAGGAATCTAGAAACGTGTTGAGCGGCCGTCGATAATCGGTGAAAAGGATCTTCCAGGTCTTGAGATGCGCAACCGCGCGCTCGATGGGAGCGCGGATAGAACTGACCTGGTTATTGTATTCGTGTTCACGCGTATAGAGTTCACGGTCCTGTGGCTTCTTAGCCGGCGTGACGTAACCAGATCCTTGAAATCCCTTATCTGCGATAACCGATCCGGCAAGGTCGAGAATCTCCTTCACCTCGCCTTCCCGCTTCTTCATGTCATGGTCACATCCGGGGTAGGTTATCTTTCCCCGCAGGGATTTTGAATTTCGAGTCAAGTTGCGCCGTGTGTGACGGCTGATGACAGACGGATGCTGGCTCGTGATTACTGCGGGTGATAGCTGCAGGTGGCGTAAGGCGGCAAGGGATGCCTGGCGGGCGAGTTCTGTGATCGCGGTCTTGTAGGCGTGGTCGGCTTGCCGGAGTCGGCTCGGGCCGGGTGGTCCGGGGCTGGTGAGCTGGGCGAGGCCGGGTATCAGGAGCCGCTGGGTCAGCCGGGTGAGGAACAGGGCGATGGTCAGGCCGTCTTCGGTGACCTGGTAGCTGCGGCTGCGGGGGATGCGTTCGATGATCTGGTGGGCGCGGAGCCTGCGCAGGTCGTAGCTGATCTGGCCGCTGGTCATGTCCTCTGGTGCCCTCCCGAGCTGGGGGGCGAGGTAGTGCCGCAGGTCGCGGCTGGTGAAGCCGGCGGGCCGGAGCGCGAGGGCGCAGCAGGCGCCCAGGAGGGCCTGGACGCGGGGATCGGGGAAGCGCATCCCGGGGATGCGGGTGCAGGTGGTGCTGATGACCGGGCTGGTGATCGCTTCCAGCGCGGCGGCTCCGTCGGCGGGGTCGTGGCTGATGCATTCGGCGTCCAGCAGGCGCCGGTTGGCGGCGTAGCCGACCTCGGCCATGGCGGCCAGGTTAGTCAGCTCTTTGCCGATGCCGAAGTCGCGCGGCTGGTTGAGCGTGGTTTCGGTGCGGAGCGCTCTTCCTTCCTTCAGGTATTGCTTGACCTGGGTCTTCTTGTAGTACAGGTAGAGGTAGGGGCAGGCCCCGCTCGTGATGACCTGGGTCCGGAAGGTGCCGGGAGTAGGGTTCTTGCCGCGCAGGCGGATCTTGCGATCGAAGACGATGTTGACCTTGTCCGGGCGGCCGATGTCGATGTTGTCCCGGATCAGCTGCTCGAAGAAGATCCGGCCCGCCACGGGCCGGTCCAGCGCCATGGTGGTAGAGAATTCCACCTGCTGGACCGACAACTGCCAGCGGTAGTCCGCCTGCTCGTCCTCGGCGGTGAACGGGTGCGGCAGCCGGGCCAGCCACTTACCGGCGAATCGGTACATCTTCTGGTCGGTCAGCCCGTCGCAGGCCCGCTGCACAGCCGCCGGGTCGCTGGCCGAGCCGAACGCGTTGTCCAGGGCGGTGAAGCCGATCCCGGCCTTGGCGCACTGCCGCTTGGCGTACTCGTGCCCGTTCAGGTAGATCTGCCCGGTGTAGGGGAAGTAGCCGCAGAATTTGACATAGAACGGGCCGAAATCGGCGTCGAACCCGTAGAAATACCAGTGATTGACCATCGCCTGCTCCTGGCACAGCCACGGATACCGCTTGCCGGTCAGCCGGTCGCGCCGCTGCCGGGTCCGCCAGACCCGGGTCTTCTCCTGGGCCACGCCCACGAACAGGATCTGCTCCCCGCCGTCATGGCCGGCCAGGTACCGCCTGGCCACCTCGTCCTTGCTCTGGCCTTTCGCGAAGTGGACCAGGTCCAGGCCGCGAGAGTCGATGTAGTGGCGGATGTCGGCGGCGAACCGCTCGGTCATCGGCAGCATCAGCGCCGAGGACACGAACTGGTACCCGCGGTGATGGCAGAAGAACCCGTGGATGCCCTGCCCGTACTGCAGCCGCGGCTGCCGGAACGTCAGCAGCACCCGGTCGATGCAGCGGACCTCCAGCGTCACGTGACCGGACAGGACCTGGGCGGCAGTACGCGGTAGCGTCATGATGGGCTCCGGCTGGGGCTCGGCCGGCAACGGCCACCCGACCGCTGCAAGCGGCGAATGAACAGTCATATTGTGACTGCCTTGAGCCCCAGCCGAAGCTTTTGCGCCAACCCCAGCCCGCACACGCATGCCTCGTCGGGTTGGGGCGAAGCCCCGTTATCTATTCAGCCTGAGCTTTAGCGGTCGGCTGATGTTGGTGGTTCCGGGCATGCCGGTAGAGCCGCGGATGCCGGGTGGTGCGGTTGTGCGGGCGTTGGTGGCGCGGGTGCCGTCCGCGGTCGCGGCCGGCGTGCTGGTCAGGGTGGTGCGGTGGCCGGCGGGAGCCAGGGCCGGTTCTCGAAGAGCCAGGTGAGGGCGTCGAGGGCGTCGATACCCCATTTGGCGGCGGTGGACAGGTAGGAGCGGACGACCGCGAAGTCGGCCAGTCCGGCCAGGGTGCGCCAGGTCCCGCCGGAGGTGCGCTGCTGCACCTTGACCGGGCGGACGTCTCGTTCGGCCTGATTCGAAGTGAATCCGACGGCCAGGTCGGTGGTGAACCGCAGGATCATGTCCTCGTGGTCGCGGAACCGGCGGGCCAGGGTGCGGCCGTCCGCGGCGATCTGGCTGGTCTTGCCGGCGTTATCTGCCAGGCCTTTGGCGATCGCGCCGCGGTACCAGGACCGGATGCGGGCGAGCTGGTCGTCATCGAGGCTGGCCTGCCCGGCCGCGCGCGCCGCGGTGGCCTGGGCGTTGGCGTCGATGAGCAGGTCGGCCATGGACCGGGCCCACAGCTGGCCCTCGGGATCGAAGCGGTACAGCCCGGCCAGGTCGCGCAGCCCGTGCGCGCCGCACCAGGCGTGCAGCGCATCAGTGAGGTGCTCATATCCCTTGTAGCCGTCGCGGACGATGGTGCCCGTGTAGCCGGGCAGGATGCCGCCGGCGTCGATGGCCTCCTTGGTGCGGTCCCCGGTGTGCATCGCGGTGAGGAACCCGGTGCACGCCACGTGCACGTAGTGCAGCTTCCCGGCGGCCCGGGCGGGAGTCTCGTCGGCGTACAGCACCGGGACGCTGGCCAGCAGTTCCCGGACCCGGTCCACGAACGGGCCGAGCCGGGCGGCGGCCTTGCCGCGGACCCCGGCGACGAACCCGGCCGAGACGTTCACCCCGGTCAGCCGGGCGACCAGGCTGGCGGCCCGGGCAACGGGCAGGTAGTGCGCGCAGGTGGCCAGCGCCGCCTTCGCATGCACCAGCGGGCCGTACTGCACCCGGCCGGTCACCCCGTCCGGCGCCAGCCCGGTGCTGATCTCCCCGCACCCTGGGCACTGCTTCGCCGCGACCTGGTACTCGATCACTTCGGGCGGCGGAGGCGGGGAGGCCTCGAACACCTGCCGTTTCTGCGGCACGCCCAGCACCGGCTCGCCGGTCAGGTCATGCCCGCAGCAGCCGCACGCGGCCGGGCCGCAGAACACCGTCTGGCCAGGATCGGGGGACTGCTTCAGCGTCGAGGACGGGGCGCCGGGCTGCTTGCCCGGCTTGCGGCCGGACCGGCCGCGCAGTGACCGGTCCTTCGGCCTCTTCGTATACGGGCTGTCCGACGAGGGCGGCTTGGAGGAGGTGGATGAGTCCTTGTCCAGGCGCCGGCGCAGTTCCTCGACCTGCGCGGCCAGCGCCGCCAGCTGCGCGGCGGCCAGCTCATCGCGAGCCCGCGCCGCCTCCCGCAGCCGTGCGTTGACCGCCTCCAGCTCCGCGACCCGGGCACGCAGCCATGCCAGCTCCTCAGATGCGGGCGGATAGGGCGTACCGGGCACAAGCCGCACGCTGCCACAGCCGGCGATCCGTCATCAACTCGACACGCCCAGCCGGCCAGCAACACTCCCGCAACCCCAGCCTGGTCAGCAACGACCACACCGCTCGTCACTCAGGCTGAATAGCTACGATCATCCAGTTATACCTCTACGCGCTATCGACAGGCCACGCCCACTGCCGGTATCACCGCGATTCTGGCGCATGGCTGAGCCACCTGCGGCTCAGGGCAGGGCGTCGGCCCGGCAGTTACGCGGCCTGGCCGAGCATCTGGCCGGTGATCTGGCTGAGTTCGGCGCGGAAGTGAGGGTCGTAGGCCTCGGGCAGAGCACGTGCGGTCCCGAGCCCGTCGAAGAACTGCCCGGTGACCCCATCCAGGGCCGGATCGGTGATCAGGCGCATGGTCGCCTCGCCGCCCTGCTCGACGGTGGAGACCGGGGTGATGCCGCCGAGCGTGACCATCGCGGTGTTCATGAAGGTTGCCGGGTGCAGGCAGTTCACCGTCACGCAGGCCGCCTCGAGTTCGGCGGCCAGGGTGAAGGTGAACGCGGCCAGCGCAAGCTTGGACCTGCGGTAAGCGTCCACCCCGTTGTAGCCGCGCTCGAACCCGGCATCAGCGGGGTCGAAGGGAACCTGGCCGAGTGAGCCTACGTTGACGACGCGAGACCGCGCCGATGCGGTCAGCAGCGGCACCAGCAGCCGGGTGAGCAGCACCGGCGCGAGATAGTTGACGGCGAACCGCAGCTCGTAGCCGTCCATGCTGACCTGCCGCCTCTCACCCGGCGCGCCGAAGCCGATCCCTGCGTTGTTCACCAGCACCTCAAGCCGCGGCACCTCCGCGCGGACTAGGGCGGCAAGTTTCCGCACCTCGCCGAGTGAGGCCAGGTCCGCGACATAACCCCGCATACCGCCGAGCTCCGCGGAAAGGTCCGCCACGCGCACCGGATCGCGCCCATGGGCCAGCACCTGCCACCCGGAACCCGCAAGCTCCCTGGCCAGGTAACGGCCGAGCCCGGAAGTGGCACCGGTGATGAGCACGGCAGGCGCGGTGTCCGCCATCTGACCTCCAGCACTCCCGACCCTGATCCCGCCAATGGGACGCCGGCGCACACGCACCGGCGCGACCCGGGATGTTCCGATTCTCTCCCGGACCCGACATCGGGCCGGCCACCCCCTTGGCGGGCAGCCGCGGCCAGCACGGACCGGGACCCCATACCGCTGCCTGGCCCGGATGATTCAGGCTGGCATTCCCTGCCCCAGGTCAACCAGCCCGCCGACCTTCGGCGACCGGTTCCCGGCCGCCGAGACCTGCTAACCAAGATGGCCGGAAACACCGTTAGCGAGATAGACCCACACTCTGCGCCTCGGGTGGCTTCAGCCTAGGCTTGCGATTCGTGCCGGTCGTACCGGCCAACTTCCACGCTCTACAGGGTCAGCAACGTGCTGCCGCCGCTGCCCGGCGCGATGTCGCTCACCACCCAGCGCTGCCCGCGGACCTCGACGAGGCTCCCATCCCGACGGATCGCTTCGTCCGCCGTTTCGCTGTCGTTGTCACCCGCGCCCCCTTACCACAGGTGCACAATATCGCTGTGCGCGGCTATGTCGGGGTCACAGATCAGGACTGGTACGAGTTCCTGCGGTCTCATCCCGAGCAGACCGAAGTGAACTTCTGGCGTCCTAGGGACAAAAGCCGCTTCGGCGCGATCAACCCAGGCGAGTACTTCTTTTTCAAGCTCAAGGCCTCGGCGCACAATCTCGTTGTGGGCGGTGGCGTCTTCGTCGGGTGGGAACTTGTACCGCTATCAGCGGCCTGGGAGTTCTTCGGATATGGCAACGGCGCGGCGTCGCTTGACGCGCTACGCGCCCTGATCAGCGGACTCAATCCTCTCAGCCCCGAGGATGATCCAGAGATCGGCTGTATTCTCCTAAAAGACGCTATCTTCTTCGAAGATGGCCGGATCGTTGGACCGCCGCCGGAATTCGCCCGCAACCTCGTCCAGGGCAGAACATACGAGCTTGACGACCCGCGCAACGGTGGGTACTTCGACATTCTGAAGGCGCAACTAGAAGGCCGGGTAATCGAACTCGACCGGGGTGATCCGTCGTGGAGACATCACGGCCCGATGTTCAGCGAGCGCCTCGCACGAGTTCGCCTCGGCCAAAACGGGTTCCGAACCACGGTCTTCAACGCCTACCACCGCAGGTGCGCGATCACCGGCACCAAGATCTGGCCCGCCCTCGACGCTGCACACATTCGTCCCGTCGCTCAAGGCGGCGAGCATCGCATAGACAACGGACTGCTGCTGCGGTCTGACGTGCACACCATGTTCGACAGGGGATACCTAAGTGTCGATCCGTCTTACCGACTGCGAGTCAGCCCACGGCTGCGGGACGAGTTCGGCAATGGGGAGCAGTTCTACTCCAAGACCGGAGAGGTGATCGCACTACCGGACCGGAAGGCCGATCGCCCGCACTGCGAGTTTTTGGAATGGCACCTCGACACGGTGTTCAGAGCCTCGTGAGCGCCGGAGCGGGGCGGTGCCCGCTATGGTGCGCGGGCTCGCAGATCACTGTCTGCCGGAGCTAGTCGTGACAAGCATTGCAGGTGACCATCACATGCCCCATGCCCCGGCCGTGTTCCGCGGCTTCCCGGGCCAGTGCACAGATGGACGATTTCCAGCTCGCAGGCGCCTTGGCCTGCCACAGCTCATGACCGAACGGGCAGTAGGCCAGGCAGTAGGTCACCCGCGGTGCAAGCTCCGGTGCTCACCTGAAGCGTCAGCGGAATGGCAGGTCACGTCACCGACCGCGATCCAATGCAGGTGGGTCGCATCAGGCTCGGTCAGCGCTTCTCGCGGTCGCGTAGCGTGACGAGCGGGCAAATTGCAATTAGCGAACAATTACAGATCGGTGCTCCGATTCGGCGCACCTGACGGCCGTACCGGCGTACGCGTGTAGCACGTCCATATCGTCCGGATCTGGATGATGTGCGCGGTGATCAGCGTCGAGCCAATGTCGCGCATGGCGCGGTTCGTGTTCACCTTGAACAACAGCGAATGGGATGAGCGGCCTGAGGGGTGATGTCAGCGCCCGTGCTGTTGCCCGGCTGATGGCTGGGCGAGCAGCCCAACCGTGATCTGAAGCCCGCCGCCCTCTTGAGCCGCCAGGTCAATGGTTCCGCCGTGGGCGTCGGTGATGGCGGCCACGATGGAGAGTCCCAGGCCGCTCCCCCGGCGGGTGCTGGTGCTGGTCCGATCTGGGACCTGGCGTCGGAAGGGCTCGACCAGCGTGGGAACGACCTCGGCCGGCAGCACCGGGCCGGTATTGGTGACCTGCAGGGTCGCCTGCCCGTCCTGGTACCCCGTCCGGATCCGCACCCATCCATCGGCGATGTTGTAGCTGAGCGCGTTGTCGATGAGGTTCGCCACCAGCCGGGCGAGGAGGTCGCGGTCACCCGACGTGACAGCGGGCCCGAGCTCGGTGAGGATTTGCGGCTGGTGCGGCCCGGGGTGACGGCTGGCCGTGGCCAGCAGGATAGACGTCACGAGGTCGGCCAGGTCGATCGGCTGGGCGCGGTCCAGGCCGCGTTCTCCCTGGGCCAGGGTGAGGAGCCCGTCGATGAGCCGTTCCTGGTCTTCGGCGGCCGCCTGGACACGTTCGGCCATGGTCCGCAGCGCGGCGGCGTCGGCGTCCGGGTCGGCGAGGCTCACGTCTATCAGCGCCCGCAGCCGGGTCAACGGGGTGCGCAGCTCGTGTGAGGCGTTGGCGATGAATCTCCGCTGCGCGTCGAACGCGGCCGCGAGCCGACCCAGCATTTCATCGAAGGTGTCGGCCAGTTCTTTGATCTCGTCCCGGGGTCCGCGCAGCGCTATGCGTTCGTCGAGGTTGCGCTGGGACAGGTGGTGCGCCGTGGCGGTCACGGAGCGGAGAGGGCGCAGCGCCCGGGCCGAGGCGAACCAGCCGGCCGCCGCTGCGAGCGCGGTCGTGAGGGCAAGCGCGATGGCGGCCTGAACGACCAGCTGATGCAGGGTCACCGCCCGCTGGTGGGCGATCACCTCGTTCAGCTGGGTCTCCAGTTTGGGGTCCTGGACGACCACAACCCAGGTCTGCCAGGTCTGGCCGGTCTGGACGGTCTGGCCGGCGGGCGTCCCCGGCGGGCTGCTCCACGGTGGGGCGAGAGCGTTGAGCTGCTGAGACAGCAAGCTATAGGTGATGGCGATCAGCGCGATGCCCACGATGAGGAACACGCCGGTGTAGATGGCGGCCAGCCTTAGCCGCACCGTGGGCCGGGCCAGCGACCGGCTCCTGGAGATGAGCCTTTGAGCGGTCCCGAGCGGATTCATGGTGTTCCGACGCGATACCCGCGACCTGGCAAGGTGACGATGAGCGGCGGTTGCCCGAGCTTGCGGCGCAGCCGCATCATCGTGGTACGCACGGTGTTGGTGAACGGGTCGGCGTTCTCGTCCCAGATCCGATCCAGCAGTTCCTCGGTGGTGACCACCGCGCCGTCGGCTGCGAGCAGTACCTCCAGCATCCCGAACTCCTTGCGAGTCAACCGCAGTTGCCGCCCGGCCCGTTCGGCGACCTGCCGGGCTGGATCCATCAGCAGGTCGCCGAAGGCCAGCCGGGGCGGCGTCGGCGGCCGGCTGCGACGGGCCAGGGCGCGGATCCGGGCTACCAGTTCGGCGAACGCGAAGGGCTTGGCCAGGTAGTCGTCGGCGCCCAGCGTCAGCCCGGCCACTCGCTCGCCCAGCGTGCCGGCTGCGGTCAGCATGAGGATCCGGGTCGATGCCCCGCTGGCGACCACCTGCCGGCAGACCTCGTCGCCGTGCACTCCGGGTAGGTCCCGGTCCAGCACGAACACGTCGTAGGGGGTGAGCGTGACCTTCTCGGCGGCGCTTGTCCCGTCCAGCGCCACGTCAACCGCCATGTTCTCCCGGCGGAGCCCTATGGCGAGCGTGCCGGCCAGTTCCTCGTCATCTTCGGCAATGAGGACCCGCATGATCGGCTCCCTGTCCCTGACGCCTTTGGGGATGCCAGCCGGCATCGGTGCAGGCATCGATTCATCTGGCCCGGGAGTCCCGCCCGACCAGACGGGCTAGACGGTCGTCCCGGGTGGCTCTCATAGTGCATGGCCGGTGCTAACAGCGCCGTCACAAAATCGGTGACGGCGCTGTTAGCCGCCTGCGCGTATCAATTCCAGTGTGGCAGTCCGTCGAAGGGTTCGTGAAAGCCGGCAGGTGATGACCGCACGTGCGGCGCGAGACGACTCGCGCATCCCGGTCGTTGAGACGGGAGAGCCGATCGGGCGGCGGCCGGCGGCGACGCACCCGGCGCCTCATCTGCCGGGCGGCGTGCCGGCGCGCGAAAGCGGCTGCCCGGCATCTGGTCACGGCGGCTCGGCCGCCGGGCACCGGGGCCATTGCCGCACCGCGTACCCGGCGGCTGGTCCTCGCATCGAGGAGACCGCGGCGCATGCTCCGCGCGCAGTGCAAGTCGAGATCATCGTGCCGGTGCACACTGAGCAAGACGATCCGCCGCGCGCCGTGCAGACGTTGCACAGATGCCTCGTCGGGCAATTCCCGTTCCGGACGCTCGTCACCATGGCCGACAACGGCAGCGCCGACCGCACCTGCGAGATCGGCGCCCCGGTGGCTGCGCGCCTGCCCGGGGGTCCGGCTGGTACGGATCGAACAGCCCGGCCGGGGGGTGCGCTCGCCAAAGTGTGGACCAGCGGCGAGGCCGAGGTCCTCGCCTGCATGGATGTCGACCTGTCCACCAACCTGAACGCGCTGCTTCCCGCTTGGCGCGCCCGCCTGGCCGCTGCGCGGCATCCAGATTGTGCCCAGCCCAGAGCCCTAACGCCGGCGTCACCGGACATACCGCGAGGACACCATCCGATGAGTACTGATCAGGCAGTCACCGACCTGGTGACCCGGGCCAGGAACGGCGACAAGCAGAAGCAACCGGCGGCCGGACGTTCCCGGCTCGGTTTGAGCAGGCAGGAGAACCAGGTCATGACCGCTGAGGTAGACAGTGCCGCGGCACCTCCCGACCCGGCAAGGCGCCCGGTTGCGGCGGCACATCCCCCCAAGCGGTACCGCCGCGGCGGAACCAGCCCCGTGCACCTCGCACCGACGCGGACGGGCGCTGACTCGGCGCGCGATGACCCCGTGGTCATCGACCTGGTGACTCGCGCCGGACAGGGCGACGAGCAGGCCTGGGACACGCTCGTCGAACGGTACGCCCCGCTGCTGTGGTCCATCTGCCGCCGGCACCGGCTGGACAACGCAGACGCCGAGGATGTCGGCCAGAGCGTCTGGCTGCAGCTGCTGGATCAGCTGGACAAGATCCGCGACCCGGCCGCGCTGCCCGGCTGGCTGGCCACCGTGACCCGGCGGAAATGCCTCCGCGTCCTGGGCGCGGCGCGGGGACCGCTGACGGCCGGGCATACGCTAGACGCCGAGGCCCTCCCCGATGAGCGGGCCGGGACGGCCGAGCAGGAGCTGCTGGCGGCCGAGCGCCACGCCGCGCTGCGCGAGGCGTTCCAGGACCTGCCACCCTCCGGCCAGCGGCTGCTCCACTTGCTGTTTGAGGACCCGCCCCTGCCGTACGCCGAGATCAGCGCCAGGCTGGGCATCCCGGTCGGCAGCATCGGGCCCACCCGCCGCCGCTGCTTGGACAAGCTGCGCCGCCACCCGGCCATCGCCGCCTTGATCAACGCCGGCACAACCTCGCCGGATGAGATGCACGACCCGGCAGCGGCGCGGCCATGACAATCAGTAGCCCGCCTCGTGTCCAGCAGTGCCAGCCCCGAAACAGGCAGGGAATGCAGCATCGCCGTTTCCGCTGCTGGTAGTCCGGCCGCGTTCCGGTTGCCGTCAGTTTGAGACCGGCCTGCCGGGTTCGCGCCGGGCGAAGACCTGGGCAGCATGGCCGTCCGGGCAGCATAGCGCAGGTTCCAGGGCGCGTCGTGCCAGGAGGATTTCGACGAGAGGTCGACACTTGGCACGGCACGGGACGTCAGCTGGATACCGTTGGTATCGCAGCAGCCGCCGACGGACAGGCCGACCCGCAGGATGACCCCGAAGGCCGACAGGGTCGGCCGACGCGTCTCTGGGGCGTTGCCGGGAACGATTACGACAGGATGCAGGTTGCCATCACCGGCATGGCCGCCCACCGCCGCGGGTATCCCGCGGGCGGCGCCGGTCCGTTTTCCCTGGTCGGTGTTGCCGCGATCACGCTGACCGGAACGCCGCTGCCTTCCAGGCGCGGCGAGCCGAGACGCTCGACTGCATCGCGACCACGGCGGTAGTCACGCCAGCGGCGGGCGGGAGCGTCGATGCGGTCCTCCACGATCGAGGCTGCCTGGGGCCGGGTCCCGCTGACCGCCAGCGACGGTGCCGCCATCCCGATGACCGGGTTCTTCCCGGCGGGCTAGCCGCCGGATCCGCTGCTGGTACGGAGTTCCGCGGCCTGCCAGGTGCCAGCGTACGCCGAGTAATCGCCGCCGTTCAGTGACGGATCGAGTATCGTCCGCTCCGACTGCACGGTCGACTGGTCTGAGGTGTACCAGAGGGGAGAGCAGGGCAGGTCGAGCGCCTTCCAGTTGATCACATCGCCCGGGTTGGCCTGGAGTCCCGAGTAGGTTCCGCTGTCGTCCTGCATGATGATCCAGCAGTCCCGGCCGCCGCTGGCCGGGTCGGCGCCGGGCGTAGACGGCACGTAGAGGTAGGCGGTCAGGTCCCCGCAGGGACAGCCGCCCAGCGAGTAGGACCCGTCGGCGGGTAGCTGCTGCACCTGGTACTCGCCGTCGGACCAGCCGCTGGCGCTGAACCCCGGATCGTGGTTGTAGAAGTAGACCGACGCGCCGACCGCCGGGTGCCCGTCCGGCCAGGTGACGGTCCCGGTGACAGCGTCGCCTTGCGTCGGCGGGGAGCTTGTCGGCGGGCCTTGGGAGGTTACCGGCGGGCCTTGGGAAATGGTCTGTGTTGATGACGAGCCGCAGGCCGCGAGTGTCAGGATTGCCACCGCTGACACGGCTAGCACGGTCAGATAACGCATTGAGACCTCCATATGGCAGGTGAGCGGCATACCCGCGCCGGGCACGGGCTGCTCTAACCCGAGCTTGCTGTAACTGTCTGTACATTTCGCAGGCTTGGCCTGCGGAAACCACTTCCGGCACGCGACTTAGTGTAGCCACTAAATATACTGGACATCCAGACGCCGACCTGCGATGATTGGCATATGGCGAGTCCACGGCATGCAGGGGTGTACGTCGAGAGCCCGTCCCGGACCTACCAGGCCAGGGACGGCAGCACGCGGACCTACCACACGCATTTGCTGCGCCGCTCATACCGCGAGGCCGGGAAAGTGAAAAAGGAAACGCTGGCGAATCTGTCGGCGCTTCCCGACACCGCGATCGCGGCGCTGAAGGCGTCGCTGTCCGGCTCGGTGCTGGTGGACGCGGGCGATATGTTCGAAATCGAGCGGTCATTGCCGCACGGGCACGTCGCCGCGGCGCACGTGATGGCATCAAAGCTGGGGCTGAAAAACCTGCTCGGACCCGATTGCCCCGAAAGGGACCTGGCGTACGGGCTGATCATCGCCCGCGCGGTCGCGCCGGCGTCGAAACTGGCCACCATCCGCTGGTGGGCGGATACCACGCTCGGCGCCGACCTGGGCATTGACGCCGCGACCACCGACGAGGTTTATGGGGCCATGGACTGGCTTTTGTCCCGGCAGGACGCGATCGAAAACAGGCTGGCCGCCCGGCACCTGGAAGCTGGCGGGCTGGCGTTGTTTGATTTGTCGTCGGCGTGGCTGGAAGGGCATAGCTGCCCGCTGGGGGCGTTCGGGCATTCCCGGGACGGGAAGAAGAACCGGGAGCAGATCGAGTTCGGCATGGTCACCAGCCGGGCCGGGATCCCGGTCGCGGTCCGGGTATTCGCCGGGAATACCTCCGATTCGGTGGCGTTCGGGGAAATCATCCCGGTGGTGCGCAACAAATTCGGGCTGGATGAGGTTATCCTGGTCGGCGACCGCGGGTCGGTCACCAAGGTTCGGATCCGCCAGCTCAAAGCGCTGCCGGGGGCGGACTGGATCACCGCCCTGCGCGCTCCCCAGGTCGCCGCGCTGGCCAGGGATGACGGGCCGCTGCAGATGTCGCTGTTCGACACCCAGAACTTCGCCGAGATCATCGACGCCCGCTACCCGGGTGAGCGGCTGATCTGCTGCCGTAATCCCGCACTGGCCGCCCAGCGCGCCGCCAAGCGGGAGTCCCTGCTGGCCGCCACCGAAACGGAACTGGAGAAGATCGCCGCGCAGGTGGCTGCGGGCCGGGTGAAAGGCGCCGACAAGATCGGGATCAAGGTCGGCAAGGTCATCAACAAGCGCAAGGTCGGCAAGCACTTCATCACCGATATCGCGGACGGGGGCCTTTCCTGGCGGCGCGATGAGGAGAAAATCACCGCGGAGGCGGAATTGGACGGGATCTACGTGATCCGCACGTCCGCCGCGGAAGAAAAGCTCGGCGCCGCCGAGACCGTCGGGGCCTACAAAGAGCTCGGGAACCTGGAACGCGATTTCTGGTCGATGAAAACCGAAGACATCGACCTGCGGCCCATCTACCACTACCTGGAAAACCGGGTCCGCGGCCACGTGTTCTTGTGCATGCTCGCCACCTACCTCACCTGGCACCTGCGCCAGGCGCTCGCCCCGCTCACCTTCACCGACAACCAGAAACCAGCCCGCGAAGACCCGGTAATCCCCGCCCGCAGGTCCGCCACGGCGACCGCGAAAGACACCGCGAAAATCACCCCGGATAAGCTGCCCGTCCGCGGATACCAGGAGCTGGTCGCCCATCTGGCCACCCTGACCAGGAATACCATCAGCTTCGCCGGAAAGCGCTTCGAGAAACTCTCAACACCGACCCCGGAACAGCACCGCGTGTTCGATCTGCTCGGCAAGCCGATCCCGCTCCGCCTCGACGCAGCGTAACCAGCGTAGCCACGAACGGAGGTCCCCGCCAGGCCCGATCAGACGGCAAAATCCCAGGTCAGCACCCATAATCTACGTATAGAAGATCACGTAAGAACGGTCTAACGACACAGGGCGCATCACGTCTGCTGTGATACGCGGCAATACGCAACGCGCTCACCTCGATCCGCGGAGATTTCCCGGGCCGGGGCCAAGCCGGATGCCTGCCAGTTACTCATCGCGACTGGCGACGGGGCGCGGCCGGCTCCGCACGCTTGCAGCCTCGGTGCCGCAACCGCCTGCCGCGCCTGCCGGCGTTGATCAGGGCGGCGACGGCCGGGTGGCGGTGCGGCTTGTCCAGGCAGCGGCCGCGGCTCAGCCCGATGCTCCCGACCGGAATGCCCAGCCTGGCGCTGATCTGGGCGTACGGCACGGGCGTTCTCGATCAGCAGGGCGATCAGATGCTAGCAGCCGGGCGGCAGAGCCCGGAACGCCTCGGGCAGCGCCGCCTGGTGCTCGGCCGCCAGCAGCTCCTGCTCCGCCGTACCGGCCTGCTCGTCCGGGAGGATCTGGGTGTCCAGCACATACCCGGCTGCGAGCGGTCCTTGCGCGCCCAGGACCCGCAGGCCGCGCCGGGTCACGGTAGCCAGCCGGGAAGCGCGGCCAGATGCGGATCTCGTCCAGCTGGTCCACCAGCTGCAGCCACGCGCTCTGGCCGGCGTCCTCGGCGTCGGGCGTCGCCTAGTCGGTATGCGGACGGCAGATGGACCAGCTCATGCGGCCAATCCGGACCGGCCAGGAAATCTGCTGCGGTCTCTGCGGCTGGGCCGTGTTGCGGGAACCCTTGCACGCTGGGACTCCCGCAGCCCCGAGCATGACCTGATGGGAAACCTGGAACGCTCCGGGCCGCGGCCTGATGCAGCCATCAGCCCGTGTATCAGGTGCGTTCTCGCGCGCACCTACCTAGAAAGAGGAAAATCACCTGACACGGGACAGCCGGGAAGCGGCTGCTGGACGACAATCACGCCGCTGGTGCCCGTTCTCGATGGTCCTGTCTGATGGTCTTTGCCTGAGCCGGGCGTACGCAGGTCCCTTAGAAGATGATCTTGAGGTATCTCAAGAACTCTTCTTCTGGTGAGCGGCATAGCCACGGATCGTTAGCTTGGCGCGGTGACCACCCGGTCACGGGTTTCTGCCGATGGCGGGCCATTTCCGCGGAGCCAGGCCGAAGGTCCAGGCGTCCGATGGGTTCGGATACGCGCGGGGGGTTTCAGAAGCCGGGGGTGTTTGGGCAATGAATCCGCTTGACTGGTCGCTGATCGCGGGGCCGCTGCCGGTCATTTTGCTGGTCGGCGCGCTGCTCGCCTTGGCCTGGCTAGCGGCCGGGCGCAACGCGCCGAGGCGCGGCTCGCTGCGGCGCGGCGCGCGCGGGGAACGTGGCGATGGGGCGGCCTCGGTGCGCTGGCTGGCGGTCTGCGTGCCGCTCATCGTGATGGCGGCCGGCGGGGTCATCGCGTTGCTCACGTGGCTAATCAACAATGTCTGGCGGCCGTTTCCCGACTCGCTGCCGTTCACTATCGTGCTGTGGTCTTGGGTGGCCCTGGCCGGCCTGGCGCTGGCGTTGGCCCGGCAGCCGCTGCTGCGGAGCTGGCCGCGGCGAGCCGCCGCGATCGCCGCGGGCCTCTTGGTGCTGGCCGCCGCCGCCAACCAGGTCAACGGCTACTTCCAGGCGTATCCGTCGCTGCGGGTGGCCCTGGCACCCTGGCTGGACCCGAAGCCGGTGTTCACCAGGACCGTAAACGTCACCGAAACCGTCGCCAAGCCGGGACAGGCGCTGGATAACATCTGGCATCCGCCTCCCGGAATGCCGAAGACCGGTGCCCTGTACCAGGTGAACATTCCCGGGGTCACGTCCGGGTTCGCGGCCCGGCCGGGCTACATCTACCTGCCGCCCGCCTACCTGGCCACGCCCCGGCCCCAGCTTCCGGTGCTGGTGCTGCTCGCCGGGCAGCCAGGGGATCCGCGTGCTTGGGTCGACTCCGGCCAGCTCCAGGCGATGATGGACGATTTTGCCAAGCGTCACAACGGCCTCGCCCCGGTCGTCGTCATGCCCGATGACCTGGGCAGCGAGTTCGCCAACCCGCTGTGCCTGAACTCACGGCTCGGCGACGCGCAGACATACCTGACCGTCGACGTGCCGAACTGGATCACCAGCCACCTGCAGGTCCGCCCGCCCGGACGAGGCTGGGCGATCGGCGGCTTCTCCGAGGGCGGCACCTGCGCGATCCAGCTCAGCACGCAGGCGCCGCAGCTGTATCCGCTCTTCGTGGACATCTCCGGTCAGATCGAGCCGACACTGGGCAGCCGCCAGCTCACTATCAGCAAGGCGTTCGGGGGGGACGCCGCCGCGTTCGCCCGGATGGACCCGATCGTCGTGCTGGCGCGCACCCGGTTTCCGCACAACGCCGGGATCTTCGTAGGCGGCGCGAATGACCGCGTGTACACCCCGCAGCAGCGGACCATGTACCTCGCGGCGCGACATGCCGGGATGAGCGTCACCTTCATGGAACTTCCCGGCGGGCATGACTGGCGGGTCTGGCGCGGCGGGCTGGAGCACAACGTAGCCTGGCTGGCCAGCCGGCTGGGCATCACGGAGCGTGCATGATGACCGCCGTGCTGCACCGCCCGGACCGGCTCGGCGCCGAGCGGCCGGGGAGTGCTCCAGCCTTGCCGGAGCGGCCGGCCATCCCGTTCCCGCAGAACCAGCCGCGGCGCCGGCTGCCGTTGTCCGGCCTGGCCTGGCAGCAGTTCCGGCGTGCCCCGGCGGCGATCTGCTACCTGGCCGCGGTCTGGGCCGCCGGGCTGGCCACCGGCAGCATCGCACACGGGCCGCCGCGCTGGCTGTCCGGCCACGTCGGCGCCGGCCTGCCGTCACTGGGGCACGGCTACTGGTGGGCTCCGCTCGGCGCGGGGCTGTGGGCGTCCGGCCTGGGCAGCTACCTGGCCGTTACCGTGCTGGGCCTGTTGCTCCTCGTCCCAGCCGAGCACCGGATGGGTGTCGCCCGCACGTTCATCACGCTGCTGGCCTGCCAGGCTGCCGGCCTCCTGGTGGGCGCCGGGCTGATCAAGCTGGCCGGGCTGGCACGCGAGCCGTGGCTCAGCGCCCTGACCGGCGAGACGGCCGTCGGCGCCCTCCCCGGCGTGCTCGGCGTCGGTTTCGCGCTGAGCTGCACGCTCACCCCGCTGTGGCGCCGGCGGCTGCGGTTGCTGCTGACCGTCGCGGTCACGATCAGCGCGCTGTACATCGGGCATCTGGAGCAGGTCGCGCAGGCCTGCGGCGCGCTGGCTGGTCTGGTCACCGGGACGTTGTTGTACGGGCGCGCCCGGTCGCGGGCGGGCCTGCGCGTGTCCCAGCAGGAGGTACGGGTATTGGTCGGCATGCTGGTGGCCGGGCCGGCGCTGGGCGGCATGCTGGCCGCGCTGGCCGCCAACGCGAACGGCCCGATGTCGCTGTTCTCCTTCCTGTTCGCTGCCCCGGGACCTGGTCCGGACGATCTGGCGGCCGTCTGCCCGCACGCCGAGCTGACCGCCGCCTGCCGCGGCCTGCGCGAGCAGCAGCTCTACGCCCACTGGCCGGGCGTGCCTGTGCAGGCCGCCCCGGCACTGCTCCTGCTGCTGGCCGCGTACGGGCTGCGCCGCGGCCGCCGCCTGGCCTGGTGGCTTGCGGTGGTCATCAACGTGGCCGTGCTCGGTGTCAGCATCTGGGTTACCCATGCGGCCGGCTTCCACCCCAGTGTGCATATTGCCGGGTTCGATGCCGGGGCCCGGGCGATTGTGCTGGCCGGGGAGGCGATGCTCCTGCCGGCCGTGACGCTGATGGTGCTGCTGGTCACCCGCCGCCGCTTCGACCAGACCGCCGACCGCCGGGCGGTCCAGAAGCTGACGGCCACCGTGACCACCGCGCTGAGCGTGAGCTGCGCCGCGTTCCTGCTGCTCGGCTACCTGCTGCGGGACCACCTCAGCCCGCGTCCGCAGTTCGGTGTGCTGGCGCAGGATCTGCCGGTGCGGTTCCTGGCAGGCAGGCTGTCCAGCAACCGCTTCCTCCCGGCGGACCTGGCCGGGAGGCTGCTTTACCTATGGGTCTTCCTGCTGTTCTGGATCGTGGTGCTCGGCGCGCTTACCGCGTTCTTCGTGCACACCTGCACCTCTCGCGACGCGGACGCGGCGGACCGGGCACGCGCCGTCCTCACGCGCGGCGGCTCGACGCTGTCGTACATGTCGACCTGGCCGGGAAACCAGTACTGGTTCAGCTCGGACGGGCGAGCCGCCATCGCTTACCGGGCCATCGCCGGGGTCGCGGTGACCGTGGGCGGGCCATACGGCGACCCGGCCGCCCTCGAGTCCGCGATCATAGAGTTCGCTAGGTTCTGCGAGCAGCGCGGCCTGCAGCCATGCCTGTACAGTGTCACCGCGCAGGCCCGCGCCGTCACGCAGCGGCTCGGCTGGAAGTCGGTGCAGATTGCCGAGGACACCCTGCTCCCGCTGGCTGGCCGTAGCACTCTGAAATGGCCCCACCGTTCTCCTTTGATGTGGCCCCACCGGGAGTAGCGCGGGGGCGGTGGTTCT
>Ga0208199_1000235_pt1 | contig 23134 bp, 18 predicted proteins | sample Sb_taG_FD_187705 | JGI IMG/M metagenome (GOLD analysis project Ga0208199, IMG submission 187705) | Peat soil microbial communities from Weissenstadt, Germany - Sb_50d_1_NS metaG (SPAdes) (version 2) | ecosystem: Environmental > Terrestrial > Soil > Wetlands > Peat | place: Germany: Weissenstadt... | reverse complement strand
TGCACCATCGCGACGTTGTCGAACACGGATAGTTCCTCGATCGCCTGCTCGGTCTGGAACGTCCGGCGCACTCCCCACCGCGCGCGGCGGAAATGAGCCATCGACAGCAGGTCTACCCCGAACGCGTGGACCGTCCCCGCAGCGGGCCGGACGAAGCCGCTCAGCACGTTGAAGAAGGTGGTCTTGCCCGCGCCGTTCGGTCCGATGAGGCCGCAGGTGCCCTGCTCGAAGGTCAGGTTCATGTTGTCCAGCGAGGTGACGCCGCCGTAGCGGACGGTCAGGCCGGTGACCTCTATCATGTCGTCTTCCCTGGCGCGGGGCTGCGGAAGCGCCGGCTTAGCAGGCGGCCCAGCCGGGCCAGGTCCTTGGGCACCTGGTCGGCCAGGCCGGCCGGCGCGGTGGTCAGCACCTGGAGCACGCCCAGCCCGAACAAGATGGTGAGCCAGTCGGCCGAGACACCCCAGTTGTTCAGCAGGGCCGGCAGGAACTGGTACAGCAGCGCGGCCACCACCGCGCCCCACATGCTGTAGACCCCGCCCATCAGCGTCACGGCCAGCAGGGTGATCGAATCCTGGGTCGGGAAGCCGATCGAGTACAGGTAGTGCACCGCGCCGGCCAGCACGCCGCCGGCCACGCCGGTGATAAACGAGGCCAGAGCGAAGGCCCACAGCTTGTACAGCGTGGTGTTGATGCCCGCGGCCAGCGCGGCCGGCTCGCTCTGCCGGATCGCCGCCCAGGCCCGGCCGGGTTTGGTTTTCGTGTGGGCCAGGACGAGCGCGAACATGAGAATCGCGACGATGACCGCGTAGCGGAAGTAGGCCGGGTCGCTGGACGCGATGCTGGGCCGGCGGATCGGCGGGATGTGGACCAGGCTGCCGTTGTAGCCGGTGAAGCCGTGGCCGCCGTTCGGGAAGTTCAGCGTGGCCAGCACCACGGTGATCGCGCCGGCGAACATCAGCGTGATCAGGGCCAGGTACAGGCCGCGCAGCCGGAGCGCGGGCAGGCCGATGAGCACGCCCGCCACCATCGTGATCAGGCCCGCCTCGAGCAGGATCACCGGATAGGGCTGGGTGGTGGCGAACAGCAGGCGGGCGGCCACCCAGGCGCCGATCGCGAGCACCGCGATCTGGCCCAGGGAGACCAGGCCGACCCGGCCGACCAGCACGCCGAGCGCGAGTGTGACCATCGAGTACACGGCCACCTGGGTCATCGTGTCGATGTAGTACAGGCTCAGCAGCTGCGGGAAGCCGAACAGGACGAAGAGCAGCAGGGCCGTGATCGTGACGATCCTGATCAGCTGCGGGCGGGCCGGTCGCCGGCGGCTTGTCTGGCGGTCGGCCGTATTGCGGAGGCTGAGGTCCGCGCCCACTAGGCCTCCTCGCGGGATTGGGCCATGACCTGGCTCCGCGGCATGACCAGCAGGGCCGCGGCGGCGAGCACGAACGGGGTCATGTCCCGGTAGTTGGTCAGCGACGTGATCGGAGTCAGCAGGTCATGCAGCAGGCCGACGACGATCGCGGCCACGAAGGTGACCGTGATCGAGCGCAGCCGGGCGATCAGCACCGCGGCCAGCGACGAGATGACCAGGAAGGTGAGCGTGGTGGCGTCCAGCGCGACCAGGTCGGCGAGCAGCAGGCCGGCGATGCCCGCGAGCACCCCGCAGCCGAGCCAGGCCGCCGCCTCGACCCTCCGGACCGGGACCCCGAGGGTGGCGGTGATCTCGCGGTCGTTGGCCATGGCCCGCATCGCGGTGCCGAGCTTGGTGTAGCGCAGGAACATCCCGGTCCCCACGGTGATTACCACCGCGCCGCCCAGCGCGATGACCTGGGTCCAGTTCACCTGGACCTGCCCGACGGAGAAGCCGCCGTTGTCCGAGGGCAGGGTCAGCGAGCGGGCCTCGCCGCCGCTGGTCGTCCACAGCAGGTCCATCAGGCCGTACAGGATCAGGGTGAGCCCGATGGTGGCCACCGCCTTGACCAGCGGCTCCCGTCTGGACAGGGCGGGGCCGAAGATCAGCCCGTAAACGAGCGTGATGAGGGCGGCCACGGCGATGCAGGTCAGCCAGGTGACCCAGCCGGGCGCGCCGGCCTGGCCGAGGGACCAGGCGGTCAGCGCGCCCATCGCGCCGACCGCGCCGAAGGCCAGGTACAGCACGCCGGTGGCCCGGTACAGCACCACCAGCCCGACCCCGGACAGGGCGTACACCCCGCCCAGGGCCAGGCCGCTGACGATAAACGGCTCGAAATCGGACCAGGGCGGCATAAGCGGCCCCTCGCCGCCCGCCGGGTGGCGGGCCGCTCGACGGCACTACTCACGGCGCGGTGGCCGCGGTGCCGGCCACGCTGCGGTACTGCGCGATCTGCGGGTCGACCGACGAGATCTGGGTGCAGCCCTGGGCCGTCACCATCTTGCCGTTGTCCGGCGTGACGGTGTAGTCCTCGTTGTTCGGGATGTGCAGGGGATAGCTGCCGTAGGTCCATAGCTGGCACAGCATGCCGGTATTGAAATTGCTTACCGCCTTGAGGGCGGCGTTGACACTGGCCACCGTGTAGGCGCCGGTGATCGTCTCCAGCGCGTGCACCGCGATCTCGGCCTCGGTGAAGCCCATCTGGCTGAAGCTGCCGATGCCACCGGAGACCGCCGAACCGTACTGCTTGAGGATCGCCTTGTACAGGTTCATCGTGGTCGTGTTGGTGACGTCGGGCGGGGTCAGCTCCGCGTTGACGAACAGCTTGTTGTTCCACTTGGCTCCCAGCGAGGTGGCCAGGAAGTCAGTGTTGCACGGGGTCGAGCAGCCCCACAGCTTGACATGGTCCTCCAGGCCGAGCTTCTGTGCCGCCTGCAGGATGACCAGCGCCTCGGGCGGGGTGAAGTTGAGGATCACGGCGCCGTTCGGGCCGGCGTCGTCGACTTCCTTGATCGCCACCGAGTCGGCGTCGGAGATCGGCACGTTCTCGGTGAGCTGGACGATCGGCACGTTCGCCGCCTTGGCCAGCGCCGCCGGACCGGCGGCGATGTAACCGGTGCCGGGCACGTTCGACTGGTCGAACACGACCTTGGACACGTGCTGGGCCAGCGCGTACTGCACCGCGCCGTCCGAGCTGTACCGCGGTCCCATGTTGACCGCGGCGCTGTTCGGCGTCGAGTAGCACTCGGGAGCGATCCCGGAGTCGACGATGTAGTAGCCGAGCTTCTGCCAGTAGCTGCTGTCCACCGAGCACTCGATGATGGACGTGTTGCCGATGATGCCGACCACCTTATCGGTCTGCACCAGCTGCTTGGCGTCGGCCGCGATCTGGGCCGGGTTGGTCTGCTCGGTCGCGATGTAGAGCTTGATCGGGTGGCCGTTGATGCCGCCGTTGGCGTTCACGCAGGCGAAGTACGCGTTGGCCATGTTCGGGATGTCGGTGAACGACGTGCCCGGCTGGTTGGTGGCGATGGCACCCAGCGCGATCGGCGTGCCGGTGGCGGCCACGCCCGGCTTGGTGCCGCACTGCGACGTGCTGACCGCCGACGTGCTCGCGCTGGCCGAGCCGGTGGCGGTGCTCGCAGGCGTGCTCGAGCTTCCGGTGGAGCTGGTGCTGGAGCTCGAGCTGCTGCTGCAGCCGGCCGCGGCTATCGCGATGGCCGCGGCGAGCACGATCGCTCTTCGCGCCGACATATGTGCTTTCATCTCTCCCCCTCTTCGGTGGTGAGTTCGGGCTGGCTTCGGTCTTGGTTTTGATTGCTAGCTTGATTGCTGGCTTGATTGCTGGTTCAATTCACGGTCACCACGATCTTGATTGCGTCCGGTGGCCGGCTCATGGCGAATTCGAATGCCTCCGCTGCTCGGGTCAGCGGGAAATGATGCGAAAAGATCGCGGCGAGAGACGCACGGTTGGCCGATACCAGGTGCACGGCATTCAGGAAATCCTCAGCAGTTGCGCAGCTGGAACCGAGGACGTCTATTTCCTTTTCCGGGAAGACACCCGGCCGGAAGCCGGCGGTGCCCGAGGACATGCCGACCACCACGACCCGGCCGGCGGCCGAGACCAGGTCGAGAGCCTGCGGCAGGACTCCTGTTTCGCCGCTGGTCTCGACGACCAGCGGCGGGCCCTCGCCGTTGGTCCAGTCCCGGACCTCGTCGGTGAGCGCCTGGGTGGGCGCCCAGGTCACGCGCTCGGCGCCCAGCCGTTTGGCCAGATCGCGCCGGGCCGGGATCGGGTCGACCGTGGTTACCCGCGCCCCCGCGGCCGCCGCGGCGAGCGTGGTGGCCAGGCCAATCGGCCCGGCGCCGAACACGACGGCCTGCTCGCCGGGCTTGACATTCCCGCGCGTCAGAGCATGCACCGCGATCGAGGCAGGCTCGACGAAGGCGGTGCTGTCAGGGTCCAGGTCACCGACGCCGAACACGGTCGAGGCGGGAACCTCCAGCCGTTGCTGCAGGCCGCCGTCGAGGTGCACGCCGACCAGGCGGAATCGCGGGCACACGTTGGCCCTGCCGGTCCGGCAGGGATAACAGCCGCCGCAGGGCAGCAGCGGCCATATGGCGACCCGCTCGCCCTCGTTTACGGTCGCGGCGTCGCCGGGATCCTCCACGATCGCGGACACCTCATGGCCCTGAATCCGAGGATAGAAGTGGTGCGCACCGGAAAGCGCGCCCACGTCGCCGGAAAACAGATGGAAGTCCGATCCGCAGATACCCACCGCCTCCGGCCGGACGATAACGTTTCCGGCACGGGCAGGTCCCGGATCGGAAACGTCCGCGATCACCATCTCACCCGGTGATCTGGTCACTGCGGCCAGCACAGGCGGCCCCTTCCTTGACCCGTCTTCGGGCTCTTCCTGGCCCTCCCTGCGGCAGCCACCGAGAGCGTAAATGGTGGGGAAACTGGGCATCGCCGCACGCTAATGCGGAGATTCCCACGGCCGTTCCCGCCGGACAATGACACGGCGCCCAAAAACGACCTGGGGATTCCTGAGGCCGGCCACAAGCGAGATCGTGGTATGCGGCCCGCGGCGGCGCCGGCGTTTAGCTGAGGCCGGCGTCGGCGCGCAGGGCGGCGGCTTGTTCGGTGCGTTCCCAGGTGAAGCCGGGCTCGTCGCGGCCGAAGTGGCCGTAGGCGGCCGTCGGCCGGTAGATCGGCCGCCGCAGGTCCAGGGCCTGGACCAGGGCGGCGGGCCGCAGGTCGAAGTGGTCGCGGACCAGGTCGGCGATCAGCGGCCGGGGCACCTTCTCGGTGCCGAAGGTCTCGATGAGCAGGGACAGCGGCCGGGCCACGCCGATCGCGTAGGCGACCTGGACCTCCGCCCGGTCGGCCAGGCCGGCGGCCACGATGTTCTTGGCCACGTGCCGGGCCGCGTAAGAGGCGGACCGGTCCACCTTGCTGGGGTCCTTGCCGGAGAAGGCGCCGCCGCCGTGCCGGGCGAACCCGCCGTAGGTGTCGACGATGATCTTGCGGCCGGTCAGGCCGGTGTCGCCGACCGGGCCGCCGATCACGAACCGGCCGGTCGGGTTGACGTAGAACTCCCGGCGCAGCTCCCCGGGATCGTACATTTCCCCGGGCAGGACGTGCGTCACCACCTGTTCCCACAGCGCGTCGGGGAGCTTGGCCTCCACCCCGTCCTCGTGCTGGGTGGAGATGAGCAGCTTCTCGACCCGGACCGGCCGGCCCGCCGCGTCGTAGCGCACCGTCACCTGGGTCTTGCCGTCCGGCCGCAGGTACGGCAGAAGCCCGTTGCGGCGGACCTCCGCGAGCCGCCGGGCCAGCCGGTGCGCGAGCACGATCGGCATGGGCATGAGCTCCGGCGTTTCGTTGGACGCGTAGCCGAACATCATGCCCTGGTCGCCCGCGCCCGCGGCGTCGAACGGGTCGGTGCTGCCGTCGATGCGCGCGTCATGAGACGACGACACGCCGCGCGCGATGTCGGGCGACTGCCGGTCCAGGGCGGTGATCACGCCGACCGCGTTGCCGTCGAAGCCGAACTCACCGGTGTCGTAGCCGATCTCGCAGATCACCTGGCGGGCGATGGCGGGGAAGTCGAGGACCGCGGCGGTGGTGATCTCGCCGGCCAGGACGACCAGCCCGGTGGTCAGCAGCGTCTCCACCGCCACGCGCGAAAGCGGGTCCGAGGCCAGCGCGGCGTCCACGATCGCGTCGGAGACCTGGTCGGCTACCTTGTCCGGGTGGCCTTCGGTCACCGATTCCGAGGTGAACAGGAAGCCATCGCTCATGTCTTGCCGCCTTCCCGCGATTGCGTGGTTGATTCGAGCCCGGCCTGGAGCTCGGGGCGGACCAGGGCAACGCCGGCCACCATGGCGCGCAGCTTCTGCCGGGCCACCTCGGGCGAGAGGTGCCGCAGCCCGCAGTCCGGGTTGATCATAAGACGCTCGGCCGGCACGAACTCCAGCGCCCGCCTGATCCGGGACGCGATCAGCTCGGCCGGCTCCACCTCGGGGGTCTTGACGTCGATCACGCCGAGCCCCAGCCACCTGTCCCACCCGTGCTGGCGGATCAGCCGCAGGTCGTCCAGGCCCTTGCGGGCGAACTCGAGCACGATCTGGTCGACCCGCGCGGCCTTGACCGCGGGGAACAGGAAGTCGTAGTGCCCTTCCCAGGACGGCCGCGCGTACCTGTTGCCGTAGCAGACGTGCAGCGCCCAGGTGGCGGCCACGCCGTCGATGACCATGTTGACCGCCTCGACGGCCAGCTCGACCTGCTCCGGGTACCCGGCCAGGAACGGCTCGTCGATCTGCAGGAAGTCGGCGCCGGCGTCGGCCAGCGTGCGCGCCTCGGCGTTGAGCCGGCGGGCCAGCGCGCGGACCAGGTCGCCGGGCTGATCGTAGGCCCCGTCGCGGATCCGGCGGGACAGCGAGAACGGGCCGGTGAAGGAGAACTTGACCGGGCGCTGGGTGAGCCGGCGGGTGAAGGAGAAGTCGGCCGCCAGGGCGAGGCTCGTTTCCGGGCTGTCGGCGAGCTCGGGCAGCGGCCGGGTGACTTCCGCGTCGTAGTAGTCGAAGTAGTCGGTCTTGGCCCGCTGCGGGATGTGCACGCCCGGGATCCGGGCCAGGAAGTAGTCGACGTCGTTGTCGCGGCGCAGCTCGCCGTCGGACACGATGTCGATGCCGGCCAGCTCCTGGTCCTTGATCGCCGCCTTGATGGCGACCTCGTGGATCTCGGCCAGGTGCTGCGCGCTGATCCGGCGCTGGTAGTACTCGGTCTTCAGCCGTTCCAGCCACTCGGGCACGGAGTAGGACCCCACCACGGTCGTCGGCAGCAGAGTCATGGTTCCTAATCCCGGGGCTGGGCGGTGAGCGTGGTGATGTTGGAGCCCGGCCGCTGACGGAACGGGGTGAACTGGACGCCGAAACCGCGGCGGCTCGCGACCAGCTGCAGCAGCGGCCCGTTGACCCAGTTGACCACCGAGCCGTCGTACTTGCCCGGGCCGTAGAACCCGGTCCGGTACTGGTGGCTGCCGGTCAGGAACAGGTCGTGGCACTGCACCCGGCCGAACGGGTGCAGCAGCGGCAGCGTCCCGGTGAAGCTGGCCAGCGCGCCGTTGCTGACGTGCATCCGGATGTCGCCGTCCGCCTCGATCAGCGGCCGGAGGATCTCGCCGGTCAGCTCCGCCGTGACCTGGTAGCGGTCCAGGCCCTCCAGCGGGACGTACCGTTCCCGCAGCCGCAGCGCGTCCCACGCCGCCCGCCAGAAGTCGACCGCCCGGCCCGGGTCGCGGAACTGGCCGGGCGCGGATTCGCTCAGCAGCTCGGGGCCGATGCGCAGCAGCCGGTCGATGAGCGGGACCAGCCGGTCCCGGTCCAGGCCGAACTGGCCGGCGATGAGGTCGGCGTCCTCGTCGGCCAGGAAGGCCCGGGTCTGCACCTGGTAGGTGCGCCCGTGGATGCAGGCCACCTCGTCGGTGGGCAGGTTGTCGTAGACGTTGGAGATGTAGACCAGGAAGGCCTTGCCGGCCAGGAAGCCGAGCGTGATGCTCGGCCGGGTGGCCTCCACGACCAGCGCGCTGACCCGCTCGCCGTGATGGGCCACGGCCTGGCGGGCGCGTTCCAGGACGTGCGGCGAATAGTCGCCCATCAGGTAGCGCAGCCGGCGGTAGTAATCCCGCCCGTGCCTGCGGTCCAGCTGGACGAACTCGTCCAGCCAGGTCCGGGCCTGGTTGCCGTTCCCCACACCGAGTTCCAGGATGTACAGCTCGTCCGGCAGCGCGCGGCGGGCGTCGAGCTCGTCCCAGAGCCGGAACAGCTCCAGGATCAGCTCCCGGGCCGCCTCGGTGTTCCGCGCGTCGCTCTCGCCGCCCGGCAGCGACTGCTCGTACTCGCGCCCGGTGGCGCGTTCCCACTCCGACAGGGCCTGCCAGTACAGCGCGTTGAACCGCCAGATGCAGCTGTCCCGGCCGGGCACCCAGGGCTCGAGGGCCAGCCCAGCCGGGTCGGCCAGCGCGTGCTTGACGCTGGCTTCCATGTCCAGGTCGGCGCAGCGGCGCAGGTCGACGGCGATCTCCAGGTCCGTGCCGCCGACCGGCCTGCCGACCACGGGCTCGCGGAAGTTCTGCTTGTACTGGATCCAGTCGCACACCACGCGCAGCCGGGCCAGGTCGGCGGGCGAGGCACAGACCGCCTCGATGATCGGCCCGAGCGCCGACCGGGCCGCGGCCGACTCGCGCAGCTTCTTGACCGGGCGGAGGTCAACGTCCATCGGCACCCCTGGTGGTCCTGATCCCCGCCCCCTCCAGGATGTCCGGGACGGCCCGCTCGTTCCCGGCCACCAGCAGGTGCACCCCGGAGACCCCGGGGATCTCGCTCACCTGCTGGATGATCTCGGCCGCGAGCTTGACGCCCTCGGCGGCGGTCTTCTCCGGCGGCACGGCCCGCAGCCTTTGGTAGGTGCCGTCCGGGACATCCACCCCCGGCACGTGATTGCGCATGTAGTCCAGGGCTTTTACCGACCGGACCGCGCCGACCCCGGCCAGGACGGCGCAGCGCTCGTGCAGTCCCAGGTCACGGACCTGCGCCATCCACCGGGCAAAGGCCGGGACGTCGAAGACGAACTGAGTCTGCACAAACTGCGCGCCGGCCGCTACCTTCTTGCCGAGGCGTTCGGCCCGGAACGGGACCGGCGGGGCGAACGGGTTCTCCACCGCGCCGAGGAAGCAGTCCGGCGCCGGGTCGAGTTTGCGCCCGGACAGCAGGACGTGCTGGTCGCGCATGGTGCGCAGGGTCCACAGCAGCTGCGCGCTGTCCAGGTCGAACACGGGCTTGGCCTCTGGATGGTCACCGAACTTCGGGTGATCGCCGGTCATGACCAGGATGTTCCGGATGCCGAGCGCGCACGCCCCGAGCAGGTCGGACTGCAGCGCGATGCGGTTGCGGTCCCGGCACGTCATCTGCATGACCGGATCGAGCCCGGCTCTCTGCACGGCCAGGCTCCCCGCCCAGCTGGCCAGCCGGACGTTGGAGCCCTGGTTGTCGGTGACGTTGACCGCGTCCACCCAGTCCTTCAGCTGCGCGGCGGTCTCGGTGATCTTGCTTGTGCTGGCCCCGCGGGGCGGGCTGATCTCGGCGGTCACCGCGAAGCTGCCCGAGGCCAGACGCTCGCGCAGGCTCACGGCTCGCCCGTCCACAGGTCGTCGTCGCGGCCCTGCCAGTAGTTCAGCCACGAGCTCTGGCCCCAGCGGCGGTGGTCGATCGGGCGGTGCAGCAGGCGCAGGTCGGCGGCGCGGCCGGCCTGGGCGGCGCGGTCGTAGGCCTCGACCCAGACGCAGCGGCGGTCCGGGTACACCTCGCAGGAACCGTCCGCGCTCACTCCCCCGCACGGACCGTTGCGCAGTTCCTTCGGGCAGCCCATGGGGCACACGTACCCGGTGACCGGCAGCGTGCACTGCCCGCACATCCGGCAGCCGAACAGGGCTTCCTTGGTCTGCCGTTCCGCACCGGTGAACAGAGCGCGGACCGGGCCGGCCGCCTCGATCCTGGCGCTGAGCCAGCGGTATCCCGCGGTGGGACGCAGCACCCGCTGTACCCGGTAGGCCACGCGGGCACTCAGGCGCGGATGGACAGGGACTGGTGACGCGGCGGTCATGGGTGGCCTATTCCGATTCAGCCGTTATATGGCAACGGCCGCGAAAAGGGAATTGCGCTAGCCTTTTAGCGGCCACATTGACTATTCTCGGAGCCTGCCCGCGCCAAATCAACGACGGCTGCCACAAGCTTCCTTCCTGGTCCGTTGTGCGGCCACACAAGCGGATCGGCATAAGGTAACGCGGAATTAACAAGTGGCACCAAATTCTCGGACCGCGGTTTGTGGGCGGGCACAGGCTCAGCTCAGCTGGGGCAGCACCTCACGGCCGAGCAGCCGGATGTGATCCAGGTCGGCCACGTCGTAGAGGTGGACATAGACGGTGTCCGCGCCGGCCTCAGCCAGCTCGGTCAGCCGGCCGGTCACGTCGCCGGGATCGCCGGTGACGCCCAGGCGCAGCATCCGCAGGCCGTGCTCGCCGAGCGCCTCGGCCCGGCGGGCCGCCTCGGCGCGGGTTTCGCCGCAGCACACCGGCAGCGTGGTGGACAGCCGGACCTGCGCCGGGTCGCGTCCGGACTGCTCGCAGAGGCGCCGGAAGTTGGCGAACCGCTCCGCCACTCCATCCGCCATCCCGCTGTTGAATTCGTCGGCGAACCGGGCCGCGAGCGCCGGGGTGCGCCGCGGCCCGGCACCGCCGATGATGATCGGCGGCCGCCGCGCGGGGCGGGGGATGCTGGCGCACTCCTCGAGCTGGTAATGCTGGCCGTGGTAGCTGAACCGCTCCCCCGGCCTGGTGGCCCACAACCCGGTGATGATGTCCAGCTGCTCGCCCAGCCGGTCGAACCGCTCGCCGAGCGGCGGGAACGGGATGCCGAAGAACCGGTGCTCGCGCTCGTACCAGGCCGCGCCGATACCGAGCTCGGCCCGCCCGCCGCTCATCGCGTCCACGGTGGCCACGGCGACGGCCAGCGGCCCCGGCTGGCGGTACGTCGAGGCGGTCATCAGCGTGCCGAGCCGCACCCGCTCGGTCTGCACGGCCAGGCCCGCCAGCGTCGTCCACGAATCGGTCGGCCGGTAGCCGGTGTCGTCGGGATCGATGCCCAGGTAATGGTCGGACCGGAAGAACGCGTCGAAGCCCGCTTCCTCCGCGGCCCGCGCCATGGCCAGGATCTGGGCGTAGGTGGCACCGTGGTGCGGCTCCAGCAGGACACGGATCCTCATCACGGGGTCTCCTTGATTTCTTCCGAACGAAGCGTGGTGCGTGCGCTGCTGACTTGGCCGGCTGCGCCGGCGGGGCTGACTTGGCCGGCTGCGCCGGCGGGTTTCACCAGCGGGAAGTGGCAGGCGACGGTGTGCCCGGTGGCGAGCTCGCGCATGGGCGGCTCCTGCGCCGCGCAGAGTTCGGCGGCGCGCGGGCACCGGGTGCGGAACCGGCAGCCGCTGGGCGGGTGGACCGGTGACGGCGGCTCGCCGCTGATCGTGGCCGCGGTGCGGGCAGCCCCGGGCTCGGTGCTGGGCACCGAGTCGAGCAGCGCCCGCGTGTAGGGGTGCAGCGGCTCCCGGTAGACCGCCTCCCCCGGCCCGACCTCGCACAGCTTGCCCAGGTACATGACCGCCACCCGGTCGCTCACCTGCTTGACCAGGGCCAGGTCGTGGGCGATGAACAGGTAGGACAGGCCGAGCTCGGTGCGCAGCCGCTCGAAGAGGTTGAGCACCTGGGCCTGGATGAGCACGTCCAGGGAGGAGACCGGCTCGTCGCAGATGATCAGCGCCGGGGACAGCGCCACCGCCCGGGCGATCGCCACCCGCTGGGCCTGGCCGCCGGACAGCTCCCGGGGCCGGCGGCGGCCGTGGCTGGCCGGGTCGAGCCCGACGAGCTCGAGCACCTCGTCGGCCCGCCGGCGCCGGGCGGCCCGGCCGCCGGCCCGGTAGGCGATCAGCGGTTCTTCGACCAGGTCCCGGACGACCCATTTCGGGTCCAGCGACCCGAACGGGTCCTGGAACACCATCTGCAGGTGCCGCCGGGCCTGCAGGAGCCGGGTGCCGCGCAGGGTGGTCAGGTCGGTGCCGCGGAACATCACCGCGCCCGAGGTGGGCCGCGGCGCCTGCAGCACCGAACGCGCCAGCGTCGACTTGCCCGATCCGGTCTCGCCGACGATGCCCAGCGTCTCCCCGGGGCGCACGTCGAAGGACACACCGGAGACGGCGTGGACGACGCCGCCGCTGGTGTGGAATTCGTGCACCAGGTCCCGGACGCTGAGGAGCGGTTCGTTCGGTGTCATGTTTTGCCGCCAACAGGGTGCCAGCAGGCCCAGCGGTGACCGGGTTCGTGCTCGGCCAGCGGCGGCTCGGCCGCCCGGCAGTCGTCGGCGGCGTGCCGGCAGCGTGGCGCGAACGAGCACCCGGCGGGCAGCGCGGACAGGTCCGGCGGCCGCCCGCCGATCACCGGCAGGGGCGCGTGCGCCGGGCGTTCCAGCCGCGGGATCGCCTCCAGCAGGGCCTGGGTGTAGGGCATCCGGACGCGGGAGAACAGCCGCTGCGCCGGGGCCTGCTCCACGATCCGCCCGGCGTACATCACGATCACGTCGTCGGCGTAGGACGCGGCCAGCCCGAGGTCGTGGCTGATCAGCATCAGCGCCATACCCAGCTCGGCCTGCAGCTCGAGCAGCAGCTCCATGATCTGCGCCTGGGTGGTGACGTCGAGCGCGGTCGTCGCCTCGTCGGCGATGAGCAGCCGCGGGCGGCAGGCCAGCGCGATGGCGATCATCACGCGCTGCCGCATGCCGCCGGACAGCTGGTGCGGGTACTCGGTGCAGCGCCGCTCCGGCAGCGGGATGTGCACCAGCCGCAGCAGCTCGACGGCCCGCTCGCGGGCCTGGGCCTTGCTGACCGGCCGGTGGGCCCGGACCGCCTCGGCGATCTGGCTGCCGATCCGCATGGTCGGGTTCAGCGACCGGGTCGGGTCCTGGAACACCATCGCGACGTTCGCGCCGCGGTGAGCGCGCAGCTGGTCGTCGGTCAGCCCGATCAGCTGCGTCCCGGCGAAGGCGGCCGAGCCGGTGACCACCGCGGCGGGCGGCAGCAGTCCCATCACGGCCCGGCAGCTGACCGTCTTGCCCGACCCGGACTCGCCGACGATGGCCAGCGTCTGCCCGGGATACACGCAGAAGCTCACCCCGTCGACCGCGCGCACCGGACGGCCGCGGCCGGCGAAGGTCACCTTGAGGTCGCTGACCTCCAGCAGCACCTCGGTCACTGGCCCTGCCTTCTCATGGGCCTTCTCATATGGGCCTTCTCATATGGGCCTTCTCATATGGCCCAGCGCTCGCGGAGGGCGTCGCCGACCAGGTTGAGCGACATCACGGTGGCGAACAGGAACGCGCTGGGGATCAGCACCAGGTCCGGGGACGCGGTCAGGGTCTGCTGCCCCTGCGCGATCATGCTGCCCCAGCTCGCCTCGGGCAGCGGGATGCCCAGGCCCAGGTAGCTGAGCGCGCCCTCGAGGATGATGACCGCGCGCGCGCCGGCCTTGTGCCGCACCCACAAGGCCCGGCCGCAGGTCGTCGTTATGAAGTGACCTTGGCGGAGTCGAGCCCGGAAACCTCGAACGTGCGGACCGGCCGGGAGAAGCCACGCAACGACAGCTCGCCGACCAGCCGGCTCACGCAGAGATCCTCGGCGGCCGCGTTCACGCGCTGAGTGACCAGGATCTGCCAGGGCGCCGCCTCGGCACACAGGCGTGCGGCCAGGTTGGTGACGCTCCCGACTGAGGCGTACTCGAAGCGGTCGGCATAGCCGACCCGCCCGAGGGTGGCATAGCCCTGGGCGATGCCCACGCCGAGGGCCAGCTCGTGACCGCGACGCTGCCATCCGTCGGCCAGTTCCTGCACCCGCTGGCGCATCGCCAGCGCCAGCCGGACCGACCGCATCGGTGCGTCGTCGCACGGCAGGGGATCGTTGAAAAAGACCACGAGCCCATCGCCGGTGAACCGCTCCAAAGTCCCCTCGAACCGGCCTATGAGGTCCCCCAGGGCACCGTTGTATTCCCCGAGGATTTCCCAGACATCCTCGGGTTCGGCCGTTTCGGCGAAGGCGGTGAAGCCTCGCAGGTCACAGCACACCACCGTGATCTGGCGGCGGTGCGCGTTGAGGAAAGACTCATCGCCTGAGCTGATGATGAGGTCGGCCAGCTGTTGCGGAAGGAAGCGGCGCAGCCGGCCCACGCGCTCCAGCTGCTCAATCTGGTCCCGGACGCGCTGCTCGAGCTCACGATTCCAGGCACTCAGCTCGGCGGCCTGACTTTCGATCGTGTCGTGGTACCGCTTGACCCGGACCAGGGAGCGCACCCGGGCCAGCAACTCGGCCTGGTCGAAGGGCTTGTTGACGAAGTCGTCGGCGCCGGACTCGATGGCGCGGATCTTCTCCTGCCCGCCGCTGGCGGTGATCATGATCACCGGCAGGAAAGCCGTCTCCGGATCTTCGCGGATCCGGCGGCAGACCTCATACCCATCCATTCCGGGCATCAGGATGTCCAGGAGCACGAGATCCGGGTGCTCCTTGCTCAGTACGTCCAGGGCTTCCTCTCCGGAAGACGCCGTGGCCACCCGGAATCCCTTCGACGACAGCACCGCCTCGAGGAGGCGGACGTTTTGCGGCAGATCGTCCACCACGAGTACGAGCGGGTCCGGTGTCACTCAGTCCCCACCTCCTCACCTGGGAGGAACCTGCGAACCTGATCGGGGAAGGCGCGGACGCTGATCGGCTTCTCCACGTACCCGTCGAAGCCGGCCTCCAGGGCCCGTTCCCGGTCGTGCTTCATCGCCTGGGCCGTTACCGCGACCACGGGTATGCCCGCGGTCCGCGGGCTCGCGCGCAGCCGGCGAAGAGCCTCCAGGCCATCGATGCCGGGCAGCTGGAGATCCATGAGCACGAGGTCGGGCGGCTCGCTGACCGCCAAGGTGATGCCGTCCTCGGCCGTCCGGGCCGCACGCACGTCGTAGCCCGCGTACTCGAGCACGTCGCGCAGGAGCTTGAGATTCCGCTCGTTATCCTCCACGATCAGGATCACGTGGGTCATCCCGACTCCGAAACCGGGGACTGGCGGCCGGTGCTCGCCCAGCGAAGGAGCCCCGCCAGGCCCGACAGGTCGAACTCCGTCTTGCGCGCCACATACGTGATGCGCCCCTGCAGTCGCTCCTTGTCCTGCAGGGTCATCGACTTGGACGTCAGGATGACCACGGGGACGGATTTCGTGCCGGGGTCCGCTCGCAGCGCCTCCACGACTTCGAAACCATCCATACCGGGCATGAGCAGGTCCAGCAGCACGGCGGAGGGCTTCCGTTCCCGGATCAGCGCCAGCCCTTCCTGGCCCGTGGCCGCGCCCAGCACCGTCCATCCCTCGGGCTCGAGACTGGCCCGGACGAGTTCTATGGCCAGGGGATCGTCGTCAATCGTCACCACCATATGCTTCTGCTCCGGCATGGCCGCCGCGCGGTAGAGGGCGGCCAGCAGCTGCTCCTTCCCCACCGGCTTGACCAGGTATTCGGCGGCGCCCAGCGCGAAACCGCGGCCGCGCTCATCGAGCATCGACACCACGATCACCGGTATCGCCGCCGTCCCCGGATCCGCCTTGAGCTGGGCGAGAACGTCCCAGCCATCAATTCCCGGCAGCAGGATGTCGAGGACGACGCCCGCGGGACTTAGCCGCCGCACCGTATCCAGGCCTTCCTCGCCGTCTCCGGCGCTGACGACACGGGCGCCCGCCGCCTCGAGATAGACCCGCAGCAGGTCGAAGGACCGCCGGTCGTCTTCCACGACGACGACGGTGGGCCTGGGGCCCAGCGCCGAGTCCAGGGCGATACCTGAATCCAGGCCGGCCTGCGGCCCTGGCTGGCGCGCCGGTTCCTCGGATCCGGCGGGCAGCGCGATCCCGAAGGTGCTGCCCTGCCCGGCTTCGCTTTCCACCCAGATCCGGCCCCCGTGCAGCTCGAGGATCCGCTTCGACAAGGTGAGCCCGAGCCCGGTTCCCTCGACCTGCCCGGAGGACTGGGTGCCTTGCTGGAAAGAGTCGAAGATGCGCTCGCGGTCCTCGGCCTGCACGCCCACTCCCGTGTCAGCCACCAGCACGACGAGGTCCTGACCACGTATGAAGGCGCGGACGTCCACGCGCCCGCCCTCGGGGGTGAACTTCACGGCGTTGGACAGCAGATTCAGCACGACTTGCCGGAAGCGCAGGCGATCGGCGTCCAGCAGGCCCACGTCGGGATCGACGTCGAGGCTGAGGAGAACTCTTTGCTGGAGTGCTCGCTCACGCACCATCGAAAGGCAATAATCCAGCGATTCGCGGACCGCGAACTTCGAGCGGGTCAGGACCATCTGGCCGGCCTCGATCTTCGACAGGTCCAGAATGTCGTTCAGTAGTTCAAGCAAATGCTTGCCGGAGCTCCATATGTCGCGCAGGTAGTCGTCCTGACGCTCGTTGAGCTCGCCAAACATGCGCTCCAGGAGCACTTCAGAAAAGCCGATGATGGCGTTCAGCGGTGTGCGCAGCTCGTGGGACATACTGGCCAGGAATTCCGACTTGTGCTGGCTCGCGACGGCGAGTGCGGCGCTCTGCCGCTCCAGTTGCCGGTACAGCTGCGCGTTGATCATGGCCAGTGCGGACTGGCTGGCGAACGTCTCCAGCAGGTCGTAGACCTCATGCGGGATCCGCCCGGGGGTATGACGGCGGATGACCATGGCCCCGACGATGCGGCCCTCCCGGAGCATGGGAACGGCCACCAGGGAGCGCCAGCCGGTCTCGGCCAGGGCATTCAGGTGGGGATCGAGCGGCGCGTCGCGAAGGTCCGTGAGCTCCAGGGGCCGGCCCAGCGTCGCCGCCTTGCCGATAAAGGTGTCCTCGAGTTTTATCCGGGCGCGCCGGAGAGCGTCGAACGCTTCCGGGCTGGTGCCGCAGACGGTCTCGACGCGGAACTCCCTGGCGTCCTCGTCGAACTCGTAGATAGAGCCGCCGTCCGACCCGGACAGCCGCACCGCTTGCGTGATGACCGTGTTGAGCACCTCGGTGAGGTTCAGGCTGGAGCTCACCGCCTGGCCCACCGCGCTGAGGGCCTCGAGTTGAGTCACCTTGCGGTCCAGCTCGTCGGTGCGGCTCTCCAGCGCCCGCACCAGATCAACGGCGCGGACGGCGAGAGCCGCCTGCGCCGCGAAGGACGTAAGGACCTCCACCGCGTGACCGCTGAACGGATCGACCTGGGTCCGCCACACCGAGAGCATCCCGACTACTTCGCCGTCCAGCAGCATCGGGACACCCACGATTGTCCGGTAGCCGGCCACTCGCTGCGCATCCACCAGGCCGTAGTCGGGGTCGGCGAGCACGTCCGTGATCTGCGTAGCCCGCCGGTCGAGCCCGACCCGGCCGACGAGCGTTCCCCGGTCCAGGACCACGGGATTACTGGCCAGGAACTCCCGGTACTCCGGCGTCGTCCCGGAACCGTAGGCAAACCGGTACCGGTCTCCGTCCATCAGGAATACCTGCCCGGCATCGGCGGCGCAGAGCTCCAGTGCGGATTCGACGACCGTTTCAAGTACTCCCTCGAGATCAAATGCGGACCGTCCGATGACGGCGAGAACCTCGCTCGTGGCAGCGAGTTGCTCGCGCACCTCGGCCAGCTCATCGCTCAGCCGTTCGGTCTCGGCCGTCATGCCGGCATCGATGGCCGGATCGTGACCGGCCGGCTTTCGCTTCTCCCGCTCGACCATTCGGCCTCCCCCTGCGCGGTGCGCCCGAAGGCAGCACTTTCGCACCAGTGTCCCTCCGCGGCGGCCGGCAGACAACGCCGGCCGCCGCCGCGGGTATCACGGACGGCACGGTGGAGCGCGGCGGTCTCTGCGCGTCAGCGCTGCCCGATGAGCCTGCGCCTATTCAGGTCCTTGACCCACTGGTCCAGGTCGCTGCAGTCCTCCCGGCTGCCCGCCAGGACGGTCAGGTGAGCGTCGCCGCCGCTGTCGGCGGCAGCGGCGACCACGATGGCCCCGGCGGGCGGCGGACCGTCGCTCGCGGCGATGCCGTCCCCGGTGAGCTCGGCGGCCAGATCCGCGCGCCGGCCACCAGCCGGACTGATCACCAGCTTCAGCCGGTCCGCGACCGCCAGTTGCGTGGCGACCTGGACGGCGGCCGCGCCGCTCGGCCCCGGCGTCCACCAGACCGCGACCGCGGCGGGCGCTTCGGGCAGGCTACGCAGGACCGTGACGAGCTGGACCGCTCCCTCGGCCGCGAGTGGCTCGCGGGACGTTCCGCCCGGGCCCAGCACGATGGTGTCGGGCGCGGCGGCCGTCAGATAGCCGGGCAGCTCGGTGGCGATGTCCTGGCTGAACCGGGACGCCACGACCTCTGGCACCCCACGGGCCGCCGCCCGGTCGGCCAGCGCCTGCAGCTCTCCCGTGCTCCTGGTCAGTCCCCGCAGCTCGCCGCCCAGCCCGGTGCCGACCTCCAGCCGGGTGTCGTGCTGGTCCGTCACGAGTTGGGAGAGGATCAGCTGGCTGTGCTCCCGGCTGGCCGCCAGCGCGGCCCCGACCTCGACCAGCGGGGCGGCGGGCTCCGGCGCCTCGATCAGCACCAGGATCCGGTGCCCCGCGGCGGTCCCGAGCGCGGCCAGGTCCGCCTCCGCGATGTCGCGCACCAGGAAGCGGCCCGGGTAGAGGAAATGCAGCAGCGGTCCGGCCATCATGGTCGTCACGATCGCCATCACGATCATCAGTGAGTAGAGCGACTGGTCCAGGATGTGCAGCTGCAGGCCCACCGACAGGATCACGATCCCGGTGAGCCCTCGGGTGTTCATCAGGGTGGCGAGGACCCCGGCGGGCCGGGCCGGGACCCCCGCCAGGCGGGCGCCGGCGAAGGCGCCGGCGAACTTGCCGGCGACCGCGACCAGCAGGATGAGGCAGAGTTCCGCGAGCCCGGACAGGCCGACCGACGACAGGTTGACGCTCAGCCCCGACACCACGAAGAACACCGGCAGCAGCACCAGGACGCTGACCTGTTCCAGGCGATTGAGGATCGCCTCGCGCAGGGCGGCCGCGGCGGCCCCCTCCCGGGGCATGACGACGCCGAACAGGAAGGCGCCGAAGATGTACTTCACGCCCATCCAGTCGGTGGCCCAGGAGGACAGCAGCAGCCCGGCCAGCGTCACCGCGAGAACGTTGGGCGTGAGCCCATCCCGCCGCTGGTAAACATCCGCCAGCCGGCGCAGCCGCGGGCGGACCAGACCGAACATCACGCCCGCGTACACCGGGGCCAGGAGCAGCCGGAGCGGCTGGCCGCCGGCGCCGGCGATCGCGGCCACCACGGCCAGCAGCGACCAGGCCAGCACGTCGTCGATCGCGGCGCTGGCGAGCGCGGTGCCGCCGATCCGGGTGCGGTGCATGCCGCGGTCGGTGAGGATGCGCGCCAGCACCGGAAAGGCGGTGACCGACATGGCCGTGCCCACGAACAGCGCGAACGGGAGGACGTGATGCACGTGATGACGGCCGGCCAGCCAGACGCCCAGCCCCGCCCCGAGTGACAGCGGGAGAATGATCGAACTGACCGAGACGCTCGCGGCCACGCGCTCGCGGCCGCGGATCAGGCGCAGATCGAGCAGGTACCCGACGGCGAACATGAACATCACGACGCCGAGGTTGGCCAGTGCGCTCAGCGTCGGCCGCAGCGTCATCGGGAACAGCGTCGCCGTGATCTTGCCGTCAAACAAGGTCGGCCCCAGCAGGATGCCGGCGATGATCTCGCCGATCACCGGCGGCTGGCCGAGCCGCTTGGCCGCCATGCCGAACAGCCGGGCGAGCAGGATGATGATGGCCAGGTCGGCCAGGAACAGCTGGACTTCTTGATCTGTCATCGGGCGCCGCTCCCCAGGCACACGTTCGCGAGGTCCGCCAGGGCACATGCCCTCCAGTACCCGCCGGTCATCCCAGCTCCGGCCGTGAGGGTGCTGGCCACCTGCTCGGCTCGGGCCGGGTCGGCGGAGGCCACTATCAGGGCGATCTCGGCCACGTGGGCGGGATCACTGCCGGCCGCCGCTACCGCCTGTTCCAGCAGCGGCCCGGCGCGGGCCGGGTCGATGCGAACCGCCACTATAGCCTTAACCAGCGCCTGCAGGTATCGGTTGGCGCAGCCGGCGGCGATTCGCTCACCGCAGGCAGGGTCGGTGAGTGCCGCTAGCACGGCCACCTCGGCCTGCTCGGGTGCGTTGGGGGGCAGGCTGCCGACGACCTGCTCGGCCTGGACCGGGTTGGTGCGAGCCGCGGCCAGGGCTACCTTCCCCAGGGTCTCGAGCCGGCCCGGCGCGCTGCTGATGGCGCGGGCGCACTGCTCGGCCTCGGCCAGCAGCTGCCCCGCGTGGTCCGGGTCGATCTGGGCCGCGGCCGCCTTTACGCTGGTCAGAGCCATGTTCTGCACGTCACTCTGGCCGATGGCGCGAGCCCACTGTTCCGCCTCGGTCAGCAGTTGCCCGGCGTGGACAGGGTCGGTCTGGGCTGCTGCCGTCTCGGCCCTCGCCGACGCCGTGTCCGGCCACGCGCTCTGGTCGGCGATGGTGCGGGCGAACCGCTCGGCGTCATCCGGCCGCCGCACCGAACCGCCAGAGCCGGCTCTGGCCACCACGATGGCGATCTCGGTCAGGGCCCGGACCTTGCAGTAGATGGCCTGGTCCGGGTCGACCAGCATCGAGGGCGGCGGCGGGGCCTGGCCCCGAGCCTGCCGGGGCCGGCCGGTGACGGTGAAGGCGATCTGCCCGGCCCGGGTGGCGTCGGTGCGGGCCGCCACCATGGCGACCTTGGCCAGCGCCATATCGCGCGCGGGCGTGCCCATGGGCCAGATGAGCTCCTCCGCGCGGGCGACGTCGACGTCGGCCACCACCTCGGCCACCTTGGCGATGAACGGTGCGACATCGTCCAGGAATTCTCGGTGCTGCCGCGCCCGGATGACGGGGGGGATCTTCTCAAGGTCAGCCACCAGCCGCTGGGCGGGCGATGGGTCGATGCGGGCCAGGAGCGTGCCGAACTCCGATGCGGAGTGCCAGACCAGGGCCTCCAGGATGTGCTGGTAGCCCGCGGTTCCCGCGAAGCGCTCACTGTGACTTGGCGCCTGCGGCGCGGGCCAGCTTGGGCGCAGGGCGTCGTCCAGCAGTTGTGCGGCGCGAGCAGGGTCGGAGCGGGCCGCCACCGTGGCCACGTGGACCAGGGCCCTGGCCCGCTGAACCGCCAGCGGGAGGGCACGGTCGTACTCATCATCCAGTCCCCGGGCGCGAGCGCTGCTGCTGGCCGGGGGCGGCGGCGGGCCGGGAATCGCGGCTGCGCGGTCCTCCGGTGCCATGGACTGTTCTTCCAGGGGAAGGGAGCGGGCGATCTGTTCCGCCTCCTCCAGCAGTCGGGCGGCGCGGGCCAGGTCGGTGGCGGCTGCCGCTGTGGGCTGACCCGGTGGAAGCCACTGGCTGGGTAGGTCAGGGTCGGTGAGGAGTTCCAGGATCCTGGCCGGGGTGGGCCGTTCGGCAGGCTCCTTGGCCAGGCACGCCGCTACCACCTCGCGGATCTGAGGGTCCAGGCCGCGCAGGTCCGGTTCTTCGTGGACGACTCGGTAGCCAATCATCTCGGGCAGCCCCGCGCCGAACGGCCGGATGCCGGCCGCGTGGGCCAGCACCATCCCCAGCGCGAAGACGTCGCAGGCCGAAGTGAGCGGCCGTCCCAGGAGAACCTCGGGGGCCATGAACCCCGTCGTGCCGGACCGCTTGGTAATGCCGGAGGCGTCGATGGCACGCGCGACGCCAAAGTCGATCACGTGCGGCCCGTCTTCCGCCAGCAATATGTTCGACGGCTTCAGATCCCGGTGGATGAGCCCGGCGGCGTGAATGGCTCCCAGTGCTTCGGCCACGCCTGCGCCCAGCACCCTCACGCTGTCAAGGGGGAGGGCCTCGCCCTCGCTGAGAACCTGGTCAAGAGACGGCCCGGCGACAAAGGCGGTCACCATCCAGGGCCGTTCGGCGTCCGGGTCAGCATCGACAACCTGTGCGGCGTGGAACCCGCCGACCTTGCGGCCCGCCTCCACCTCCAGACGAAACCGCCGCCGGAACTCGACGTCATCAGCGAAGACTGGGTAGATGAGCTTGACCGCGACCGGGCGCCCGCCCCGCGACCGGCCGAAGAATACCTCGCCCATCCCGCCCGCCCCAAGACGACCGATCAGAACATATGGCCCGACTCGCCGAGGATCTCCTGGCTTGAGGGAATCCATGCCACCCCGTCACTGCAAAGGGAATAGCGGACCCGGTGAACCCGCCCGAACCCGATGATCCCAGGAAACAGCGCGGTAGCACCCTGCTGCCCGCCTTCCGGTACCTCTCGTGTCAGGCTTGGTTGCCCTACTACGGTAGTTTCCCGGCTACGGGGCCGCTTACCCGAGATCCGGCCAGTTGTCGCCGCCGTGGCTACGGTCCTGGCGGCGGCCGGCCGGCCGCCGGCGGCCGGCCTAAACCCATCGCCCCATGGGCATGCTGGGCACGGCAGCGACAACTGGAGAGAATGACTCCTATATCCAGCTGGCGCCTCCGGAATCCTCGCTTGCGTCGAGCGTGGCGTAATGGCGTACGCGAGGAACGGGCGTCATTACGTCCCTCCGGGGGATCCATTAACCCGAAGCGGGCTGACTGGGCGGAGTTACGCCCCGCGCAAGGCGAACTCGCCGCACTGAACCGCCGAATTCCCGGCCCCAGCGGCCCAGCACCGACCGCAATCCCCACACTAGTCACACCTTTCACACAGAAATGCGGGCGCGCCGCAATTAACGCGGAAGATATGGCTTCTGCGGAACATTTGAGCCCAAGGCAACGATAGTTGCCCGGATCTTCCGCGACGGCCGGATCCTCCGTGATATTGGGGCTCTGGCGCTCTAGTGGTGCTGCAGGGACGCGGCGGCGTGGGGACGCCGGGGAGCACGAGCCTGGCGGAGCAGCGCGAGGCGGGGCGGCCGGAGGCGGGAGGTGAGCGGCGGGAGGTGAGCGGCGGGAGGTGAGCGGCGGGAGGGGCGGAGTGGGCGGAGGCAGGTGCGGGGTGGCGGGGTGGCGGGTGGCGGG
>Ga0208199_1000234_pt1 | contig 23197 bp, 25 predicted proteins | sample Sb_taG_FD_187705 | JGI IMG/M metagenome (GOLD analysis project Ga0208199, IMG submission 187705) | Peat soil microbial communities from Weissenstadt, Germany - Sb_50d_1_NS metaG (SPAdes) (version 2) | ecosystem: Environmental > Terrestrial > Soil > Wetlands > Peat | place: Germany: Weissenstadt... | reverse complement strand
CCAGGTCCGGCACCACCAGGTCGGCGCCCGCCTCGCACAGCTGCCACAGGTACTCCCCGTAGAGCCGGTCCAGCTCATCGGAGATGAACACCCGCCGGAAGGTCCCGCTCTTTACCCGGACCCCGTGCGGATGCTCGCGGGGAACTACCTCGATGAACGGGGTGTCGCCGCGGCCGGTGTGCCAGTCCCGGTGCTGCAACCCCAGCGCCTCTCCCAGGCGAAGGCCGGCCTCGGCAAGAAGCGACCACAGCAGCCGGTCCCGGACCTGGCCCGTCCACTGCCCGCTCTCCGCGTCAAACCGTGCGCACGCATCGCAGATCGCCTCGATCTGCCCCGGCGTGAGTACCGGCGGCGGCACGTGCCGGGAGGCGCGCACCCGGATCACCGGCCGCTGACGGCCCCTCGTGCGGGCCACGTGCTCCAGCATCGGCTTATAGGCCGCCCGCCCGCCGTGCACCACCCGCACCAGGTCCCCGCCGAGCGCGACGCCGTTCAGCTCGTGGAACCGGTAACAGGAGGTCACCGCCCGCAGCCGGGTGCTGATCGTCGACTCGGCGAACCTCGCGGGCCGCGGCTCGATCGTGATCACCTGCGGGCCGTCCCCGCTGCGCAGCCAGGCCAGGAACCCGCCCACGTCGGCCAGCGTCAGGGCATCCCACGCCAGGCCGAACACCGCGAGGTAGGTCCACCACAACGCCAGCGCCCGGGCATAGGACTTCACCGTGTTCGGCGACGTGCCCTGCACCCGCAGGTACTCCAGGAACTCCTCCGCCGGCCCGACCACGCCATGGTCCGGGCCGAGCACCGTCCAGGTCGCCGCGCCGCCAGGCAGTACCACCCGTTGCGTCCGGCACCTCTGATCTGCTACTGTCACACCCGTAACGTAGTGGCTGCGGATAACCCGGCCGCGACGGACACGCCGGCCACCCAGAACTTCTCTCACCCGCCGTGGCAGACGGCTCTCCAGTAACCCCGGATTACCTCGGACTACTGGCGCATCTGGTTCTACGTGCTGGAGGCGGCCGGGCTGGCCGTGCAGCTGGTCAACGCGGCCCAGGCCAGGAACCTGCCCGGCCGCCCCAACCGTGTACTTCATCGACCCCAGCGGCCGGGAGCGCTGCGTCGCATCCCCCATGGCCGACTACACCTCATCCGGCACCGCCTACCTCCCCGCCGGCATCCTCGCCTCCTGGGGACACGGCATGGCGCTCGTCGCCCGCCAGCTCGCCGGCTGACCACGCAGCCGCAGCCGGCGGCGAACCGGGCCAGCCGGGTCTGGTACGAGGCGATGAGCACGCTGCCCGGGCCGAGGCCGCCGCCGGCCCCGCCGCGCCGGAGGTCAGCGTGCTCCGTGACCGGAACGCAGGCTTCGAGCCGAAGATCGCGGCCGGCGGCAGCGGTCGCGGAATCCCGCGGACCGGTAAGGCGTGCGACTGTTCAAGCCCGGGGTGAGGCAATGGCTTCCAGGAGGGGCCGGGCGGGTGCCCACCAGGGAAATGGGTCGGACGGCGGCGTGGATTCGGTGCTGGCGCGTGCATCCGCCTTTCTCGCGCTAGGCCCTGACCACGTGACGGCTTCGCCGTCGCCCGGCGTATTGGATGCGGTTGGCCTGGATGTGCCCTCGGTCGATGGCGGCCTGCTCGTCAGCTTCGCTGACGCCCGCCAGGTCGGGGAAGAAGTACGGCCCGTAGGCGACAGGCCCGGAGTCGAACCCTGCACGAAGGTGGCGGAGAATCTCTCGCCAGGCATGCAGCCCTTCGGATTCGGCCCAGGATTGCAGGTAGGCATCCCACGGCTGGCCTGAGACGCGCCACTGCGCGTACCGCTGGTTCAGCCAGCCCGAATCGTCCCCTGGCTGCGGGAGCCGGTCAAAACACCACCTGGCCGTCGTCTCGTCGAACCGCTCCCGCGCCCATTCCACGACCACCAGCAGACCGCCGGGCGCCAGCGCCGCGGCGAGCCGGCCGGTCACCTCGCTCAGGTCGGCGACATGATGCAGTGATGTGCACGCTACAATCGCGTCGGCAGGTTCGGGCGGGACATAACGCTCGAACTCGACCGGGCAGTACCACGATCCCGTCGGCGCTGCAGGGTCGACACCAGTCGCCGCATAGCCCGCCGAGCGCAGCACCGGGACCAAACCGCCCAACGGCCCGCAACCCACCTCCACGACCGAGGCTGGCGGCGCCGGAAGCTGACCGCGGACTGCCTCCCATACCGCGGCGAGCCATTCGTCATCGGGCATCATGCTCGCGGAGCATATGCCAGGTCTGACCATGGCGCCGGTAGTGCCGGCCATCGACATCGCCTGGCGGCTGGCACGGGCACCGTGGTCACCACCCGCCGGGACATCACCTGGCGCAGGTCACTCTATGATCACGCGCAGCTGGTCACGGGCGGCGATGAGCGCCTGCTCGACCTCCTGGCGGGCGTCGGCCTCGGCGAGGATGAAACCCAGGTACCGGTCCCCGTCCGGCAGCGGGAGGACCCGCTGCCCGACCGGGATGGTGATCGTCAGGCCGGTGATCCCGGGCACGGCCGCAGCGTCAGCGCGGCGCTCGACCGCGCGGAGCACCCCGGGGCACGGCACAGGAAGCATGAAGACGCCGGATGGCCGGGCCGGGTCCTGGTCGGCCGCCGGGACGGGCTGGCCGAGGGCGCTGGCGAGCACGAGTTCCTCCAGGGTCTTGCCGCCGGGGAACCGCAGCGCGCGTGAGCACAGGCCGCCGATGCAGCGCGCCGCCAGTTCGAGCATGGCGGTCCTGGGCTGGCCGCCGCGGTCATCGATACGCAGCTCAGCGTGGACCGGGCCGCCGGTAAGCCCCAGCGCGCGGGCCGCCTGCCCGGCCGTGCGGACCGCCGCGGCCAGGACCGGCCCGGGCAACCGGGAGGGGGTCACGAGCAGGGTTTCCTCGAACGTAGGGCCGTCCGGGATCTGGGGCTTGTCGAACACGGCGGTGACGGCCAGGTCGCCGCCGGCCAGCAGGCCGTCGACGCTTAGCTCCGGGCCGGGCAGGTATTCCTCGACCAGCAGCGGCTCCTGACGGGGGCGCCGGGCGGCGGCCAGGACCTGCCGGATCCGCCGGGCCGCTGTCACAGCGGACGCCGCGTCGTCGGCGCGCAGGATGCCCTGGCTGGCGCTGAGCGAGACCGCCTTGACCACGCACGGGAACCCCACCGCCTCAGCCGCATCGCGGATGCACTCCTCCGGGGCTGCGGCGGGCACGATCGCGAACCGGGGCTGGGACACGCCGGCGGCTGCCCACCGCTGCCGCTGCCTGGTCTTGTCGCCGGCATTCAGCACGGCCTCGACCGGGTTGTGCGGCAGCCGCATCCGCGCGGCCACGGCCGCCGCCAGCACCAGCATCGGGGTGTCCGCGGCAACCACGGCGTCGACCGGGCCGCTGCGGGCCAGGATACGGCGGGCACTCCTATCCGGGTCACCAGGGCTTACCGGGATGACCGGGCGGCCGCCCAGGGGCAGCGCGCCGTCGCTGCCGACCACCAGGTCCAGGCCCATCCGGGCGGCGGCCAGCAGGAAGTCGGCCGCCCGGTAGGTGCGGGCGGGCACCAGCAGCAGCACGCGCGGACCCGTAGCGGCTGGCCGGCCCGCCGCCCCGCTTGTTCCCGCGCTGGTCATCGTTTCTCCGGTGAGAAGAACGGGTCGGTCCCGGCTTCGTGGTCGGTGACGTCGATCAGGCCGGCCATGGCGGGCAGCCGCGCCCGCAGCAGCGGCTCGATGCCCTGCCGGACGGTCACCTCGGCCAGGCTGCAGCCCTGGCAGCCGCCTTCGAGCCGGATCCGGATCCAGCCATCCGCCGCGCCGGCCACGGTCACCTGGCCGCGGTGCGCGGCGATCGCCGGGTTGACCTCGGCGTCCAGGACGCGGCGGGCAGCCTCCGCGAGGTCCCCGCCGCCCTCGGGCGGTGATCCGCCCTGTCCGGGGGTGACCAGCCGCACGGCGGTGACGCCGGGCACGGCGGCGCGGATCAGCGCCTCGATGCGGGAGGCCAGCGGGAACGCCGCACCCGGCGATCCGGTCACCTCCAGGGTCACGATGCCGTCGTGTACGGCGTCGACGCGGATGGCGGCACCGCGCGCGATGACCGAGGGCAGGACGCTGCGTGCCAGCGCCGCCGTCACCTCCGCGGTCAGGTCCGTCACCGGCCCGCCTCCCGCCTGGCCGCTGACCGGGGCGGGACGGTGGCCGGGCCGTGGCCCGCGGCATCCAGCGCCGCTTCCAGGTCGGCGATCAGGTCCCCAGGAGATTCGATGCCGGCCGATAGGCGGAGCAGGTCATCAGGCACCGGGGAGGACGGGCCCTCGCTGCTGCGCCGGTGCTCGATCAGGCTTTCCACCCCGCCCAGCGAGGTGGCGCGCTTGAACACCCGGACCTCGCGCAGCACTGCGTGCGCGGGCCCGGCTCCGCCGGCCACCCGGATGGACAGCATGCCGCCGAACCCGCCGTGCATCTGCCGGGCCGCGATCTCATGGCCCGGATGCCCCGGCAGCCCCGGGTAGAGCACCGCAGCCAGCGCGGGATGCCCGTCAAAGTGCGCGGCGATGGCCATAGCGGTCTCCGACGAGCGGTGCACCCGCAGGAACAGGGTGCGCATGCCGCGCTGCAGCAGCCACGCCTCGAACGGCCCCGGCATCGCGCCGGCGTTGCGGCGCCAGGACCGGATCCGCTCCCAGAACGGATCCCGGCGGGCGGCCAGCACCGCCCCGGCCAGCACGTCGCCGTGCCCGTTGAGGTACTTGGTCGCCGAATGCACCACCAGGTCCGCGCCGTGCTCGAACGGCCGGGTCAGCACCGGTGTCGCCACGGTGTTGTCCACGGCCACCCGGATCCCGGCCCCATGCGCGAGCTCGCATACGGCGGCCAGATCGGTGATCTCCCACATCGGATTGGCCGGCGTCTCCACCCAGAGCAGCCGGGTCCGGCCCGGCCGGATCGCCGCCGCCACCACCTCAAGATCGGAGGTGTCGGTGAACTCCACGTCCAGGCCCCAGGTAAGCGCGAACTCGGCCAGCCACTTGCGGACCCCCCAGTACAAGACCCGGGAGACCAGCACGTGATCGCCGGGCAGCAGCGACTGGAAGACCGCGGTGGCCGCCGCCATCCCCGAGCCGAACAGCGCGCACGCGCAGCCCCCGCCCTCCAGCGCCGCCAGCAGCCGCTCGGCATGCTCGGAGGTAGGGTTATCGGCCCGGGTGTAGACCCGGCCCTGCCGGTAGGAGCCGTCCGGCTGCTGCTCATAGTTCGTGGACAGGTTGATCACCGGGACCAGGCCACCGGATACCGGATCCTCCTCGCCCAGCCCCTGGGCGGCCAGGGTCTCCGGTGACACAGATTGCCGTTCCATCGGCTATCCCTCCTGGAGCTTAACGGCCGCGTATCCCGGTTGCCCACCGCGCGGCGAGCAGCCCCCGGGGCGCAGTTTGCGTCCGCCGCCTGCCGGCCGGTGTTCTCGGCCGCGTCGCGCATCGCGTTGGCGATTAGCACGACGCGGGGCCGCTGGCCAGGCAGCGTGACGAGGTGCCCAGGGTGCGCTCCTACCGGAAGAGCATAGGGACACCCGCACGTGCCGTGCTCTTCTCTGACCGCCCGTCATCCCAGCATGCTCAGCCGCATGCCTGGTCAGCTCCTGGAACGTCCTCCGCAGCCGCCAGAGCGAGCGGGCCGGGTTACTGGGTATCGGCCGCCTTGGCGAAGCGTTCCAGGATGGCGGTCCAGCCGCCGCCGCCGAACACGATCGCGTCGTGGAGGGCCTGGCCGCCGGCCAGTCGGCCCAGGTGCCGGTGTTCCAGTTCCACGATGGTCTGCCCGGCGCCGTCCGGGGTGAACCGGACCTCGATCTCGCTGGCGTGCGCGGGGTCGGGGTCGTATTGCCACTGGCCGTTGATCTGCCAGGTGACCACTAGCCGGCGGGGGGCTCCCAGGCCAGCACCCGGCCCCAGTCGCACTCGCTGCCGTCGGTGCCGCGCTCATGCCAGCGGCCGCCGGCGTGCGGCTCCACGATGGCGTCGGCCATCTCGGCCTGGCCGATGTGGTACTCGCGGGGCCACCAGGTGCCGAAGGAGCCGGTGAAGACGGCGAACGCCCGTTCGGCCGGCACGGCGAGGGTGATCGTCCCGCGGATGTCCGGGACCGGGGATGGTGTGCTCATCACTGCTCCTGTTCAAGATCGTCCGTGGCCGCCTCTGCGGCCTTGTGATAAGACGTCAGCGCCTGGTCCCATACCCGGTCCAGGTAGGCCCGCAAGGCGGTCACCCCGGCCGGGTTGAGCTGGTACATGTGGCGCGTGCCCTCGGCCCGGCTGACGACGAGGCCGCCGTCCTTCAGGACGCGCAGGTGCTGGGAGACTGCCGGACGGGTAACCGGCAGCTGCCTGGCCAGCTCGCCGACCGAGCACGGGTTCCGGGCCAGCAGCTCGAAGATCGCGCGCCGGGTGGGGTCGCCCAGCAAGCCCAGGCCGCCGTCTTCGTAAGTCCCCACGAACGGTTAGCCTAGACTAACCGTCGATCACGCGCAAGCCGTCCGCCTGCAGCCACCTGCCGGGCAGGTTCCGGCGGCCTGGCCTGTGAAGCTGGCACCGCCGGGTGCCGGGATGGTCACGCCGCGGCGACGGGCATGCCCTCGTCACGCCATTCGGGCAGCCCGCCGTCCAGCGGCCAGGCCCGGTACCCGTGCTCCCGCAGCAGCCGGACCGCCTCCAGCGACATCACGCAGAACCGGCCACGGCAGTACGCCACCACCTCCGCGGTGCGGGGCAGCTCGGCCAGCCGGGCGGGCAGCTCATCCAGCGGGATGCTCACAGCACCGGCGATATGCGCGGCGGCGTACTCAGTTACCGGGCGGACATCCATCACCAGCACCCCGCCCGCCCGCATCCGGCGGCCAAGCTCGGCCCGGGTCACCGGCTCCATGCCCGCAGTGTCGCCCAGCCAGCCGCGGGCCGCGTCCCGGACCCCGGGCAGCTGCTCGAAGGCGACCTGCTTAGCCAGCTCGGCCAGGACCGTCACCCGCGGGCCGCTGATCCGGTAGACCACCCGGGCGCCGGACCGCCGTGAGGTCACCAGCCCGGCCGCCGCCAGCACCTTGAGCTGCGCCGAGGTGTTGCTCACCTTCAGGCGGGCCGCGGCAGCCAGCTCCTCAACCCCGCGCTCGCCCTGGGCCAGCAGGTCCAGCAGCTCGATCCGCGCCGGGTTCCCCAGCGCCCTGCCCACCTGGGCGAACCCGCCATACAGCACCACTTTCGGCGACCCGTCCTCCACGCCAGCCTCCGCACGCCTGCCATTCCAATACTCTTCGGAATATCGTAATGTCCAGAAGAAGCCGTTCTCCGGGCGGTGCCCCAACTGGAGGTAAACGCTGGTGAACCACCCAACCGGCCCGGCGAGCCCGCCCGCCGGCCGGCGCGAGCACTGGGATGCGGTCTACTCCAGCCGAGGCGAACAGCAAGTCAGCTGGTATCAGGCCGACCCGCGCCTGTCCGCCGAGCTGATCACCGGCGCCGCCGCTGGCATGGCGGCCGGCCGGGACAGCGCGGTCATCGACGCCGGCGGCGGCGCCTCCCTGCTGGCGGGGCGGCTAGCCGCCGCCCGATTCACCGACGTGACGGTCGTGGACGTGTCGGCGGCAGCGCTAGCCGCAGCCAGACGCCGACCTGGCAGCAGCCAGGTCACCTGGATCAACGCCGACCTGCTGGCGTGGCGGCCACCGCGGGCCTACCAGATCTGGCACGACCGGGCCGTCTTCCACTTCCTCACCAGCCCAGCCGACCGAGCCGCCTACCTCGGGACGCTCCGTGCCGCGCTGCCCGACGGCGGCGCGATCATCCTGGCCACCTTCGCCGCAGACGGCCCCGCGCACTGCTCCGGACTGCCCGTCGCCCGCTACGACTCCGCCGGGCTCGCTGCAGAGCTGACCGGAGCCTACGACGATGCCGTCACCATCACCAATTGCTGCGACGAGCAGCACCGCACCCCATCCGGGGTACTCCAGCCCTTCACCTGGATCACCGCCCGCCTGTCCTGACAGCCGCGACGGCACGCATCGCAACGTCCCAGAATCGCGGTCATCCGTTCGAGTGCCTATATTCCCCGAGAACGCCGCCAGCCTGCGGCTGCATCACCAGGCCGGGTTCCGCACCATCGGGACCCGGGAGCCCGGGACCACGGTGATCGGGATGGCGCTGACCGCGGTCGCGGTGGCGGTGATGCCGCTGCTGGGCCGGGCCAAGCACAAGCTCGCGGCGCGGCTGGGCTCGGCCGCCACCGCGGGGGAAGGCACCCAGAACTACCTGTGCGCGGCGCAGGCCGCCGCCGTGCTGGCCGGGCTGGCCATAACCGCCGCCTGGCCCGGCGGCTGGTGGATCGATCCCGTCATCGGCCTGGGCATCGCCGCGGTATCGGTACGGGAAGGCATCAGATCCTGGCACGGCGACGACTGCTGCTGACCACTACGCGTTCCTGGCCGGCATTCAGCCACTGTCCCGTGCCAAATAAGTCGGCCCGGTTCACCCCCTCTGACCTGCGAGGGCCTTTTCGATTGGCAAAAGATTCCGCGGCGGTGTGCCGTTTAAGTTGGCCCGCCGATGATTCGGGCGGATCTTTGCCAGTTATTCCGGCCCGGCGGGGAGTGCGCCGTGGCCGCGGAGGATCACGGTGGCCATCTTGATCGTGCCGGGGTAGGCCGCTGCTTCGGCGATGTCGGGGTGCCCGGGATCCAGGCCGGGATTGGCCGTGGCAAGCGTCGCGGTGCGCCGCCGGCCGCGCGGGTCGCCGGCCGCCTGCTGGCGGGCGGTCGTTTCGGCGAGCACGAGCCTGGTGATGCCGTGGTCCAGGGCGAGCCTGGACGCGTGCCGGCTGGCGGCAATGATGTCCGGGGCGGCGGTGAGGTCGATCTGGATGGCGCGGCCGAGCCAGGTGCGGTGCCGTCGGCAGGTCCGCTGGTGAGCGGGGATGTGGACAGGGGCTGGGCTGCGCTGCCCGTGCCGGGCGGCGCAGCGCCGGCAGGCGAAGGTCGCGCGGGCGGGCGGGCGCCCGCCGCCGGCGAGCGCGGGGAGTGCGTGCCGCAGGGCGGTTTCGCTGGTCCCGGTGAGCGCGGCCAGGTGCCTGATGTCTGCGGGCTGCGGCTGGCCGGTGGCGGCGAGGTCGTCGCAGGCGGCGGCCCGGGCGGCGAACCAGGACGGGAGGCAGGCGGTGATGGCGCCGGCCGGCAGGTGGCTGGCGGCCGCGATGCGCGACAGGTAGGAGGCGATCGTCTCGCCGCCGAGCGGGGCGGTGCGGAACGGGAGCGGCCCGGGATGATGCTCCCGCGCCTGCGCGGGAGCTATGGGCTTCCATTTCCTGCAGGTTCCGCAGGCGGCGGTGATGCTGTGCCCGCGCAGTTCGCGGGTGAACGCGGAGTAGCTGCCGGCGTAGCCGAGGGCGGTGACCTCGCGATGCAGGCCCGTGCTGCGCAGGTGCGGGTCGTCGGCGGCGCGCTGGCGGACGTAGGCGGCGAACGGGGCGAAGGAGTCAGCGTGCGGGCGCGGCTGGCCGGGGGCCCGGTGCCCGTTGAGGTAGATCCGGATCGTCTTGCGATCGTGCCCCAGTTGCCGGGCGATCTCGGACACGTTCGCGCCCTGCCCGGCCAGGGCGATAGCCTGCCGGGCGCTGGTCTCGGGGATCATCCGGTCTGGTGCTCGCCGGCGGAGGCGATGTCGACCGGGATGGATTCCAGCGTGGCTTTCGTGATGGCCTCGGTGCCGTCGAGGACGGCCTGGATCGCGGCGGCGCGGATGAGGCGGAGCAGGCTGCCGATCATGCCGCCGCTGCGGGAGTGCAGGTAAGAGGAAAGCTGGACGAGGGTGCCATCGCGGTGGCGGTGCAGCCGGAGGCTGTCCTCCAGGGCGGCGATGAGCGCCTGCCACTGCTGGCCGCGGCCGAACGGGCCGGTGCGAATCATGGAGAACCGGCCGGCGATCTGCTCCCCGCGGGTCCCGCTGAGAAGCCCGGCCCGCTCGACATTGATGCCCGCGTAAGCGAACGTGACGGGCAGCCTCTCGGCGAAGTACTTGAGGGTGTCGGACGCCTCGGCGCCGTGCCGGGTGCCGAGGCTGATGTTGTGGATCTCGTCCACGCAGACCAGGGTGGCGGCGGCGTCGAGACAGACGCCGCAGACGGCCTCCAGCACGTCGGTGACGTTGGAGCGGCGGGTCAGCGGCAGGCCGAGGAACCGGGCGAACTCGACCGCGATCATCCTGGGGGTCGCGGCCGGCGGGGCGGTGATGTAGATGACGGGGATGTGCCCGGCGGCGTGCGGGTTCCTGCGGTGGTGCATCGTCTCGATAGTCTTGCCGAGCTGGGCCAGGCAGGTCGTCTTCCCTGTCCGGGCCGGGCCGGACAGGATCAGGCCGCATCGTCCGGCGTCGGCGTGCCGGTTCAGGTACTGCAGCCGGCGGCCCTCGGTGATCACCTGCTGGATGGTGGAGGTGGCGACGGTCAGCAGCCTGGCGTGGTGGGCGAGCCGGGCTTCGTCGTAGGCGAGCCGCCCGTCGTCGTCCAGGAGCTTCCAGGCAGGATCGGGCAGCAGGTCCGGGACGGCGGGCCGGTCCGTGACGAACTCGCGCCAGCCGCGCAGCGTGGTCAGCTGCCGTGCGCCGCCGTCGCCGGCAGCGTCCGTGCCGGGTTCCTGGCGGCTGTCCGTCGCGGTCACCAGCGCTTGTCCGCTTCGGCGAACGGGTCGAAGATCTTCATCGGGATGACCTTCGCCAGCGGCGCGTCCTCGTCCGGGGGTTCCGGCGCCGGCCCTGCCGGGCCGGCCGGATCGGGCTGATCCTGGTCCCCGGCAGGGGAAGCCGCCTTCGTCCGGGCGGCCACCCGGCGGTCCCGCTTGCTCATCTTCGGTTTCTCCTGCTCCTCCGGGCCGGCGTTCGCGCGGCGCAGCAGCGCCGCGACCGCGTCGGCGATCTGCTCCTCGGTGGCGCCCTTGCCCAGGCTGCGGCAGGCGTGGTCCCAGGCCAGCTCGCCGAACGGGAGCGGTGCCCGGTCCAGGTGCTTCCAGAACACGGTGATCCACCCGTCCGGGCCGCGGACGTGGATCCGGGAGACGTCATAGGGGTCGCGGCGGACCTCGTGCAGGTTCTTCTTCTCCCGGACGCCGGACGGCTGCAGCCGCAGCGGGTTCAGCTCCTCGCTGTCGTAGCTGCGCCGGGCCAGCTTGATGCCGTAGGCGTTAACCGCCCGCCAGGAGGCGGGCAGCAGCTCGATGTAATCGTCTGGGCCGAGCGCGACCGGCACGTAGCCGGCGGCCTCGACGAGAGCCGCGTACTTCTCGTTCGGGGTGAACGCCCTGCCCGGGTGCTCCGGGTCACGGAGCCCGTCGTGCCGCCTGTTGAGCCAGAAGGCGACAAGCCACTCATCAAGCAGTTCCTGGAGCTCTGCCATCGACCACAGCGGCTGGTCCTCGACATGGCGGCCCCGGCGGTCCGGGCTGCGCCCGGCATAGCCCGAGGCGAACTGGCAGAACAGCGAGGCCACCGACCCGAAGTACCGCTCGATGTGCCCTTTCTCCGCTCCGCTGCCCAGGTGGGCGGGCTGGATCGAGATGCCGAGGTGCCGGCAGGCGGACCGGAACACGGCCGACACGAACACGCTGCCGTGGTCGATCACGATCGTGTCCGGGACGATCACCGGCCTGGCCGCGGCATGCTCCAGCCGCGCGTCGATGTCCAGCAGCCGCTCATACGGCAGCACGGAATGCGCCATCTTCAGGGCCTCGGGCCAGCCCGGCCGGGCCGGCTCCGGGGTGAGTGCCCGGGCCAGCAGCACGCTGGCGTCCACCGCCCTGGTCGTGGGCCGCAGCACCGCGGCGGGCACCACCCTCGTGGCGACATCGATCATGCCGGTCAGCTCGACGCGGCCGGGAACCCCGTCGTCCAGCAGCACGAGGACGTCCAGCGGGGTGGAATCGATCTGCACCACCTCGCCCGGCGCCGCCGCCGGCAGCGACCCGAACATGCCGTCGGGCCGCCCGGCCAGCGACCGGCGGGTCGACGCCGAGCCCGTCACCTGCCGGCCGTGCGACAGCGTGCCGAACAAGCGGTAGAACGTCCGGTCCGACGGCACCGGGCCGTCGTAGCCGGCCTCGCGGAGGATCTCTCTCGTCCGCCAGATCACGAAACCCGCTGTCCGGGACGACGCCCTGGCCGTCTCGCCGATCGCCTGCCGCATCGCGGCCACGACCTCCTCGTCAGCCCGCCCGGCGGGCCGCTTCCGCCGGGCCAGCCGCCGGTCAGCCAGGCCAGGCAGGCCGTAAGCCTCCCACCGCTGGCGGCGGTGCTTGACCGTGCTGGCCGGGACCGGCCGGCCCGCCGCCGACAGCTCGGCGGCCTTCGCCTTCTCCCGTTCGGTCAGGCTCGTGTGCTCCGGGTCGTACTGCGGCCTCGGCCGCGTTCCCGCAGGGGCACCCGGCCGCAGCCCGTAGACCACCTCGGCGATGTGCGCCTCCCACCATGAGGCTTCCCCGACCACGGCGGCGGGCAGCCCCTCCAGTCCGGTCTCCGGCCGCGGCCCCCGCGGCGAAGCCGCAGCCGGGATCTCGAAACGCGTGCCGTCGGCCAGCTCGGCAGCCGCGACCGTCACCACCCTGCCCTCGTCATCAGCCAGCCGGACCCGCGTCCCGGACACGCTGACCACGACGTTCGGCGTGCCGCCGGCCAGAATCCGGTCACCGACCCCGACCCGGCGCCGCCGTGCGCCGCTCATCATGTCCCGCCCGCGTGCACGACAGTCGCCATGCCCAGCGGCACCGCCAGGTCAGCCGTCAGCTGCCGCCGCCACATCAGGTGGAACAGCACCGGCAGCACCCGCAGCCGGTCCCCGGCCAGCTCTGCCCCCTCGAACAGGCCCCGCCCGCCGGCGAACGCCTCCAGCAGCACCGCCGCGATCCCCGGCACCAGGCACCGCCGGTGCCGGTAACGCGACAGCCACCGCACGTTCGCGACGAGCACCGGGTCGAGATCCCCTGACCTGCGGTACTCCCAGCCCGCCGACTCGCATGCCGCCGCGGTCACCGCGAACGTCTCCGCATCCCGCGGCGGGATCCGGTCATCGGGACGGACATCGACGACCACCGCGCCCCCGTCCTGCCTGCGGACGAAGAAATCCGGCGCATGCCGCCGGGCGCGGTCATCCCCGTCGCGCCAGCGCAGCCAGAACGGCTGCGACGCAACCGCCCGCACCGCCGGGTCAAAGTCCATCAGCATCAGGTGTCCTGTTGACCGAACTAACCCCGGGCCAGAGTTCTCCGGTCCATCCGGCCGGTTGTTACGGAAGGTAGCCTCCAGCGCCGTTGTCTTCGTTCACGGCCCGTCCCAGGCCGGCCCGGCTTGTGCTGTGATCTCGGTCGTCAGGTTCGTGACGAGCTGGGGGCAGACATGACGGGCGAGCAAGAGCGGAACGTCGCCGAGCTGATAGTGCTACGGGCCGGCCGGGTCGAGGAGGTCCCGGAGAGAGCAGTGCCCTACCGGCTGGTGGACGGGTCCGGCACCGAGGTGCCGGCGGTGACGGAGTTCCTGCGTGATCTCACAGCGTGCGACTGCTCGCCGGCGACGGTACGTTCCTATGCCTATGAGCTCCTCAGCTGGCTCCGGTTCTTGCAGGCAGTAGCTGTGGCGTGGGATCGGGCGACACGGACCGAGGCTCGCGACTACGCGCTCTGGCTGGGACAGGCATGCAAGCCGCCACGGCAACGGCGGCGGGACAGCCCGCCTCCTGGATCGGTCAACCCGGTCACCGGGAAGTCCTATCCCGCCGGCACCTATGCGACGGCGACCCGCCGTCACGCCCGCACCGTGATCCATGCGTTTTACGAGTATCAGCGGGTGCAGCACGGCCGCCCGCTGATCAACCCGTTCCCCGCGGCCCGCGGCGGGGCGGGCGAGCACCTCAACGCTCACCACAACCCGATGCAGCCCTGGCGGCGGACCGGGCGCCCAGCGCCATACCAGCCCAAGGCACCCAAGCGGGTCCCCCGGGCGATTCCCGACGAGCGGTTCAACGAGCTGTTCGCCGCCTTGCCGTCCAACCGGGACCGGGCACTGCTGGCGTTCTGGATCTCTACCGGCGCCCGCGCGCAGGAGCTGCTCACCGTGCTGCGAAGCCGGGTCGACCCGGCCGAGCAGCTCATCGGCGTTGTCCGTAAGGGCAGCCGTGCGCTGCAGATGCTGCCGGCCTCCGCCGACGCGTTCGTCTGGCTCCGCCTCTGTCAGCACGAGCTCGGAGATGACGTCCCGGCCGGTCCGGATGATCCGTTGTGGTGGACGCTGCGACGTCCGTATCGTCGGCTGTCCTATGACGCCGCCCGGATGATGTTCGGCCGGGCCCAGCAGGCCCTCGGCTCCAACTGGACGTTGCACGATCTTCGTCACAGTGCTGCGTATCGCATGGTCAGCGACCCGCACATGTCGCTGGTCGACGTCCGGTGGGTTCTTGGCCATGCCCATCTCAGCACGACCGAGGTCTACCTGACCCCCAATCCCGGCGAGCTGGTCGAGCGGCTCCTTGCGCATTACGCCCGTCAGGCGGAGGCACCTCCCGCCCGGCCTGCTCCTGGCTATCGGCCCGAGGTCCTGCAGGCCCTGTTCGGTGACCTGCCGATGAGCGGTGAGGCGACGTCATGACCACCGGCATCGCGTCACCGGCCGGCGTCTCGGTCCCCGTCACCGTCACCCGTCAAGATCGGCAGGAGTATCCGGCCCGGCCCAGGGCGGGGACCTGGCCCGAGACGCAGCAGCCCCGCCCGGTGCTGGTGGAGCGGCTGTCGAATCCGCCGTATCGATCCGGCAGCGTTGATGTCCGCAGGTGCATACGGCGCGGGCTCACCGCGTTGCTGGACTGGCTGGAGCGCAAGCCGGGCCGGAGCTGGCAGGAACGCTGGCTGGCCAGTGGCGCCGAGGCTGAAGGCCGGACATGGACAGACCTGGTACGACGCGAAGTCCCGTCCCTTGCCTCCCGGCCAGCCGGGAGTGTTCATACCGATCTGCTGACGGCGATGCGGGTGATGCTGACCGGCCAGATCCTGCGTCCGGGGTATGCCTGGTTGCTGCGTTACCGGCCCAGCGTGCTGCTTGACGAGGCTCGCGACCGGCTCGATCCCGCAGGGTTCGCCCGGCTTTGGGCTCACTGCGATGCGACGGGCCGGCGCAACCCCCAGGACCGCAAGGAGGCCCTCAACCGGATCACGTGGATCCTGCTCAACAAGGGTGGCCTGATCGGCGACATCACCGTCGGCGACTGCATCGAGATCAGCAACGCGCTGCAGGAACACCAATGTCAGGGAGCCAACAACCGGCCCTTGTTCTATGCGCTGCTGGCCGAGACCGGCGTGCTTCCTGCCGGGGCTCCTCCGGTCCTGAAGGCGACCAGGATGGCGGGCCAGCGCACCCCCGCCCAACTCGTCGGCAAGTACGGCCTGCAAAGCCAGGCCATGCGGGAGTTGCTCACTTCCTACTTGGCTGAGCGGGCTGCCGAACTCGACTACGCCTCCCTGGCGGGCATGGCCAACACCCTGTGCGGCCTGTTCTGGCGAGACCTGGAGCAGCACCACCCAGGCATCTCCTCGATGCACCTGGACACCGAAGTCGTCACCACCTGGAAGGAGCGGCTCAGACAGATCCGGGACCAAGACGGGCGGCCGATCGGTGACCGGGCTACCGCCCGCAGCCAGCTACTGGCCGTCCGGGCGTTCTATCTCGACATCGCCCGGTGGGCCGCCGAGGATCCGTCGCGGTGGGCACGATGGGCGGCACCGTGCCCGATTAAGGCCAGCGAATGTTCCATGGACAAAGAGCGCAAGCGCCTCAAGGCCGCCATGGACCAGCGAACCCGGGCGCGCCTTCCGGTCCTGCCCGCCCTGGTCCGCACAGCCGACCAGGAACGCAAGGCCACCCGGGCCCGGCTCGATGCGGCGTTGCCGGCCGCACCTGGCCAGGTATTCGAAGTTCACGGCGAGAAGCTGCAGCGGAGAAATGCGGTCGCGGGCCGGATCTATGTCACCGACCTGGCCGCCGGCCGGCGACGCGACCTCACCTTCGAAGAAGAACGCGCCTTCTGGGGATGGGCGACCATCGAGATTCTCAGGGCCACAGGCATCCGCGCCGAGGAACTAGCCGAGCTCTCGCACCACAGCTTCGTCGCATACAAACTCCCCAGCACCGGCGAGATCGTCCCGATGCTCCAGATCGCTCCGTCCAAGACCGACACCGAGAGATTGCTGCTGGTGTCACCCGAGCTCGGAGAGGTCCTCGCCGAGATCATTCACCGGGTCCGGGGCGCCAGGGCGACGCTACCGCTGGTCCCTGCCTACGACCCCTACGAGCGGACCTGGAGTGCGCCGATGCCCTACTTGTTCCAGCGCCCCCGCGGCCCGGAACACCGGGCGATATCCCGCACCACCCTGCGCCAGTTCCTCCTCCACATCCTGGCCGTCTCCGGGCTCACCGACGCCTCGAACAGGCCGCTGGAGTTCACGCCTCACGACTTCCGAAGGCTCTTCGCGACCGAAGCCCTCCGCTCCGGCCTCCCGCCGCACATCGCCGCCAAGATCCTCGGACATGCCGATCTCGGGACCACGATGGGATACGCCGCGATCTACTCTGAAGACGTCGTCGCCCATCATCGGGCCTTCATCGCCCGCCGGCGCGCCCTGCGTCCCGGCGAAGAGTACCGCGACCTCACCCCGGAAGAATGGGACCAGTTCCTGCACCACTTCGAGCTCCGAAAGGTCGCTCTCGGGGTCTGCACCAGGGACTTTGGCACTCCATGTGTCCATGAGCACGCCCCGTCAGGTGCCCGCAGCTCCGGCCTGATCCGGCCCAGGAACCCCGGCTGCGGCAGATCCGCGACAACCTCCAGGCCCGAATCACCGAAGCCCGCCGCGAAGGCTGGCTCGGCGAGACCGCCGGCCTGGAGGCCACTCTTCAAGCCGCCGAACAGAAACTCCAGACCATGCACCAGATCGCCAGCCGCCACGGCGTCACCCGCCTTGGCATGCCAAGCTTCCGCGACGCCGTCGGCCAGGCCAGCACCTGACCCGCGACACGCCGAACAGGCCAGCAAGCGCACATTCTCGGCAGAGACAGACAGTTACGGCCGGCTACTACTAATAGTAGCCACAGTTACTCTCCGTGTTGTTCGGATAAGGTCACGCTCCAGCCACGACTCGAACCCCACGTGATCACCCGTCGTCGCGAAGTACCACCAGCCCGCGAAATTCCGCAGCCCTTTCTCGAACCGGAACGGCCGCACCGGCAGCGCGTCCTCGAACCGCACCCCGCCGCACGACGTCAGCGGCCCGCGCTGCCAGGCACCATCAGCAGCCCGGAAATCCACCGTGAACCGCGCACCCGCAGCGTCCGCCACCGCGGCAGCAGTACCCGTCACCCGACCGCCCAGCACTCGCAGGGATCATCATGAACGGGCCAACTCTACTGACAAAACCAGCGAACGGGCCGCATTAATTGGCAAAGGGCCGACTTACATGTCACAGGACAGCCACCTCCATCGCGGCAAGACCCGCAGATGTCGGCGCTCACGTAATTAGGTGAGCGCCCACACGCAGACGCTTCCCGCCGGGTAGACCAACACGGCTCGCTGGTCGGCGGAACGATCTCCCCCGAGGCGTCCGGGGGATCCCGCCAGCAGATGGCTGGCATCCGGCGGTGCGCTTCACAGACCGCGCCGATAGCTGCTGCGGGCAGCACGGCAGGCGGGCGCAGCCGGGCAGCGCCGGCACACCCCGGGCGAATCCATCAAACTGCCTTGATGTATTCTCCAGGGGTGGGGTCTGGTACGCAGCCCGCGCCGCCGCCGTTCGCGCGGCTGGCGGGGCATCCGCTGCGCTGGCGGCTGCTGCGTGAGCTCGCGCGCAGCGACCTGCGGGTGCGGGAACTGGCGATGCTGGCCGGGCAGCCGCAGAACCTGGTCTCCTACCACCTGGGCCGGCTCCGGGGCAGTGGCCTGGTGGGGACCAGGCGCAGCAGCTTCGACGGCCGCGATACCTATTACCACCTTGACCTGGCGCGGTGCGCGCGGTCGCTGGCGGCGGCCGGGGCGGCGCTGCATCCCGGGTTGCGGCTTGATCCCGTACCCGCGGCCCCGGTCACGGGGCGTTGCACGGTGCTGTTCTTGTGCACCGGCAACAGCGCCCGCTCGCAGGTGGCTGAGGCGCTGGCCCAGGCCCGGTCCGGGGGCCGTGTGCAAGCGGCCAGCGCGGGCAGCCAGCCCAGGCCGCTGCACCCCGATGCGGTGCGGGTGATGGCGGCCCGGGGCATCGACCTGGCGGGGCGGCACTCCAAGCATTACGCGTGTTCGCGGGGCACCGGTTCGACTACGTGATCACCTTGTGCGACCGGGTCCGGGAAGTCTGCCCGGAGTTCCCCGGCCATCCCGGCGCCGTCCACTGGAGCATCCCCGACCCGGCCGCCGCCAGCGGCGGCGAGGAGGACACGTACCCGGCGTTCGAGCGGATGGCGGCCGAGCTGGAGGCCCGGATCGGGTTCTGGCTGGCTGCCGTCAGCGCAGCGCCCGCGCATGCATCTGTCCAGGAGGTGTGATGACGAATCCGCAAGACATGGTCAGCGTCCGCTACATGGTCGATGACGTGCAGGAAGCCGTCGGCTTCTATACCGGCCACCTCGGCTTCACGCTGCTTTCCAGCGCGGCGCCCGCGTTCGCCGACGTCGCCCGCGGCAGCCTGCGGCTGCTGCTGGCCGGCCCGCAAAGCTCAGCAGGCCGGCCCATGCCCGATGGGCGCAAGCCCGGGCCGGGCGGCTGGAACCGGATCCACCTGATCGTGGCGGACATCGCCGCGGAGGTCTCCCGGCTCCGCGCCGAGGGCGTGCGATTCCGCAACGAGATCGTCACCGGCCCCGGCGGGAAGCAGATCCTGATCGAGGACCCGGCGGGGAACGTGGTCGAGCTGTTCCAGCCCGCCGCCTCTCCGCCCGGCCGCTGATGCCCGCCGCTGCCGGGCAGGAGGCCCCGGCGCTGCTGCCCGGCCCGGGGCTCGGCACGGTGCTGCGCGAGTGGGGCCGGATCGGCTGCATCGGGTTCGGCGGGCCGCCCGCCCACATCAGGCTGCTGCGCGAGCTGTGCGTCGAGCGGGAACACTGGCTGGACGCGGCCGAGTTCGAGGACGCGATCGCCGCGTGCAACCTGCTGCCCGGCCCGGCCTCCACCCAGCTGGCGATCTTCTGCGCCTGGCGGGTCCGCGGCCGGGCCGGCGCGCTGGCTGGCGGGGCCGCGTTCATCGTGCCCGGCCTGATCGTGATCCTCGCCCTGGCCGCGCTGTTCCTCAGCGGCAGCCCGCCGCTGTGGGTGCTCGGCGCCGGCGCGGGTGCCGGGGCCGCCGTCCCCGCGGTCGCCCTCCAGGCCGGCGTTTCCCTGCTCGGCGCCAGCTGGCAGCGCCGCAAGCAGGCCATCCGCTGGCTGGCCTACCTGGCCGCCGGGGCGGCCGCCGCGGCGGTCATCGGCGTGTGGCTGGTCCTGGTCCTGCTCGGCTGCGGCGTGATCGAGCTCATCGCCCAGCGCGCCATCCCCCGCCTCACGACGACGAACGGGATCACTGCGTTCCCGGTGCTGGCTGCCGGAGCCGTCACCGGCGGGGCACTGCTGTCAGTGGCATGGGTGGCGTTCAAGGTCGGCGCGCTGTCCTTCGGCGGCGGGTTCGTGATCATCCCGCTGATGCAATCCGACGCCGTCAGCCACTACCACTGGATGACCAGCACCCAGTTCCTCAACGCCGTCGCGCTCGGCCAGATCACCCCCGGGCCGGTCGTGCAGACCGTCGCCGTGGTCGGTTACGCCGCCGCGGGCCTGGCCGGCGGACTGCTTGCCTCCGTTGTCGCGTTCACGCCGTCGTTCGCGTTCATCCTGCTCGGCGCGAACCGGTTCGACCGCATCCGCGGCAACCAGACTGCCCGCGCGTTCCTCGACGGCGCCGGCCCAGCCGCGATCGGCGCCATCCTCGGCTCGGCCATCCCGCTGACCCGCGCGCTCGGGCAGCCCTGGCAGTACGCCATCCTGGCCGCCGCCATCGTCATGCTCTTCCCGCTGCGACGCGGTGTCGTGCTCACCCTGCTGGGCGCCGGCGCCGCCGGAGCGATAATCGCCGTCGGCGGCGCGGCGCTGCCCCATTAACCCGGCCGGCCACCGCGAGCCGGATCCCGCCCTCGCTGCCCTGATCATCCTGTGGCCTGCCGGATCGGCTCTCAAAATCCCGCCAGGGTGACTGCGCACCGCTACGTCCTGGACATGTCCGCCACGTGAAGCCACAGGTCAGCACAGGTAGACCGCCGTGCCGGTGCGCGCAGCACCCGTCATCCGGGGTCGCGCAGTGTGAGCTGCCGGCTGTGGAAGTCGAAGTGCTGCGCCGGGTACCGGTATATGTCGTACAGGGTCATGTAGCTGGTGAAGAACGGGTCCCAGGAGGTGGGGTAGTGCATCCCGCGCCGCAACGCGGAGTCTGGCTCGCGGTCCAGGCGGCGCTGCAAGGCCGAAATCACCTGGTCGAACCTGACTGCCATGCGCGAGGCAGGAATGATCCGCGCGCCCAGCCGCGACCCCCGGTAATTCACCACGTCGAACGGGGTCCGCGCGGCGTCCAGCAGCCGCGCGAACGCGCCGCTGGCCGTGTCCGGGAGCCGGCTGAAGATCCGGGTGATCACCAGCAGCGCGGGGATGATGAGGTACCCGAACAGCACGTGGAACAGCAGCTGCTCGTTGGTCCATCTGGTCCCGTCCGTCGGCCGGCGCAGGTCCGCGACGGTTGCGTTGTCCAGCAGGCGGTGAAACCTCTGCCTGGCCCGCTCCATCTCCTCGTGAACGGCTTGCCTGTCCAGTTCAGTAGCCAGCAGATGCCTCCTACCCGGTGTGCACGCCGGGCTGGGCGCGTGCCGGCACGTTGCAAGGGGAACTCCGGTCCGGTGCCGCCTGTGGTGCCGTGACGGCTGCGCGGTAAGGCGCCAGTGCCGTGACGGCGGGTGCGGGTGGCTTTTCACGCGGACGCCGCGCGGCGGTACCGGGTGATGGCGGCGGGGATGGTGACGATGAGCAGGCCCGCGATCCAGGCCAGGGCCTCGGTGACTGGTCTGGCCGCGGGACCGCCGAGGCACAGGACGCGGAGCGCACCGACGATGACGGTGACGGGGTTGACCTTGGCGAAGGCCTGGAGCCAGCCGGGCATGGTGGCGACCGGGACCAGGGTGGAGCTGGTGAACACCAGGATGATGACGGGGAACAGGCCGGCCAGGCCGGCAGATTCGGGGTCCCGGACCAGGAGCCCGATCAGGGTGTTGAGCCAGGAGAACGCCAGCCCGGTCGCCACGGCGAGCACTATCGCGGCCAGCGCGGCGGCCGGGCCGGCGTGGAACCGGAACCCGATCGCGGCCCCGGCTGCGATCATCAGCCCGGTCACCAGCAGGCTCCGGGCTGCGTCGGCGGCGGCCCGGCCGGCCAGCACCGCGATGCCGGTGACGGGCATCGCGCGGAACCGGTCGATCATGCCGCTGGCCAGGTCACCGGCGACGGCGACCCCGGTCTGGGAGGCGCCGAAGCCGATCGCGAGCACGAACAGGCCCGGGAGCAGGTAGTCGATGTAGCGGCTGACGCCGGGCGGGTGGATGGCGCCGCCGAAGCCGTAGCTGAACAGCAGCACGAACAGCAGCGGCTGCACGGTCGCGAAGACGATGAGGGTGGGTACCCGGATCAGGCGCAGCAGGTGCCGCCAGGTCATGGTGCCCAGGTTCGCCGTGGCCCGGGCGGAGGGCACGGCGGCGGTCATGACGGCGTCCCTCGCGCCTGGCTGGTCAGGGCCAGGAACACGTCGTCGAGGGTCGGCCTGCGCAGCGCCAGGTCGGCGATCTTGAGCCCGGCAGCCGCCAGCCGGGCGGCCACGTCGGCCAGGATGGCGGGGCCGTCGCCGACGGCCAGGACAACCCGCCCCGCAGCCGCGTCGACGGCAGGCGGCCCGGAACCGACCGGGGCCAGGACCCGGGCCAGCCGGCCGGGATCATCTCCGGGCAGCGCCTGGATTTCGAGGCGATCCCCGCCGACCCGGGCTTTCAGCTCGCCGGGCGTGCCCGCGGCCACGACCCGGCCGTGGTCGATGACGACCACGTCGTCGGCGAGCCGGTCGGCTTCTTCCATGTACTGGGTGGTGAGCAGCAGCCCGGCACCCTGCGCGGTCAGCTCGCCGAGCAGCTGCCATAGTTCCAGGCGGCCGCGGGGATCCAGGCCGGTCGTCGGCTCATCCAGGAACAGCACCGCAGGCTGGGTCACCACGCTCGCCGCGACGTCCAGGCGGCGGCGCATCCCGCCCGAGTACGTGCGGGCCTGCCGTCCCGCGCCGTCCCCGAGGCCGAACCGGTCCAGCAGCTCATCGGCCCGCCGCCGGGCCGCGTCCCGGCTCAGCCCGCCCAGCCGGCCGCACATCCGCAGGTTCTCCCGGCCGGTCAGGTACGGGTCCACCGCGGCGTACTGGCCCGACAGCCCGATCACCCGCCGCACCGCCGCCGCCTGCCGCACCACGTCCAGCCCGGCGACCCGGGCCCGGCCGCCGTCAGGCGCGAGCAACGTGGCCAGGATACGGACCGTCGTCGTCTTCCCGGAACCGTTCGGGCCGAGCAGCCCGAGAACCCCGCCGGCCCGGACCTCGAAGCCCACCCCCTCCAGCGCCCGCACCTGCCCGAACCGCTTAGTAAGGCCCTCCGCCGCAATCGCCGGCTCGCCCACCGCGGCCTCCTTCCCGGCCCTCCATAGATAGGTTACCTACCTATGCTTGTATGGGTAGGATACCTGCATATGAAGACAGAGGCGCAGATACTCAAGGGGCACCTCGACACGCTGCTGCTCGCCACCCTCGAAGACGGCCCCCGGCACGGCTACGCGGTCAAAGAGGCCCTCCGCGAAGCCAGCGGAGCCCGGTTCGACCTGCCCACCGGCACCATCTACCCCGCCCTGCGCCGCCTGGAATCCGCCGGGCTCCTCCGCGGCAGCTGGTCAGTCGTCAGCGGCCGCAAGCGGCGCACCTACCAGCTCACCGCCGCCGGCCGGCGGCGGCTCACCGGCGACCGTGCCGCCTGGCGCGACTTCGCCGCCGCGGTAACCGGGATCCTCGAGGCAGCCCCGTGCCCGGCGACCTGACCAG
>Ga0208199_1000216_pt1 | contig 24135 bp, 19 predicted proteins | sample Sb_taG_FD_187705 | JGI IMG/M metagenome (GOLD analysis project Ga0208199, IMG submission 187705) | Peat soil microbial communities from Weissenstadt, Germany - Sb_50d_1_NS metaG (SPAdes) (version 2) | ecosystem: Environmental > Terrestrial > Soil > Wetlands > Peat | place: Germany: Weissenstadt... | reverse complement strand
CGGCCAGCCCGCGCACGGATCGCATCCCGCAGCCCGTGCGGGCAGCCGGACTGCCCGTGCCATTTAACAGAGCTAGTCCGACAGGGACCGGCCCGGCTATCCCCCTGAGCCGGGCCGGTCCACACGTGACCGTCGTCGAGAGCACAGTCGATGACCTCGACCCCCGGCTGTGGCCTTCGGTTCTTCAGACGGTGCGGGCGGCCGGCGCGCCGGGGATGCGCCGTGCAGGACGTCGAGGATGTCGGCGAGCAGTGCGGCGTGCGCGGTCTGGTGCTGGGGCAGCGCCTCCAGCAGCCCGGCCGAGCCGGGCTGCTGGCGAACGGCGGGACCAGCCGGTCCGCCTCAGCGAGGCCGAGCGCATGTCCGGCGGCCTGGTTGCCGCCGAGATCGGCGCCACTCCCGCTCAGATCGCGCTGGCCTGGCTGCTCGCGCAGGGCGGCGACATCACGCCCCCAACACAGTGCATAACTTTGACGCATGTCACCCTCCGTGTCGGTGGTGTCGTGGTGGCCGCCGCTGGCGGTCCGTTCCCGGACCGGGATGCGGTGGCGGATGGTGATCTTGTCCGGGCCGATGAGGACGTCCTTGACCAGCAGGCGCAGCACCCGCTGGCGTTCGCGGATGCTGGTGGTGGCTGCGCTGCCGCGCAGCTGGGCCAGGAAGCCGTCGAGGTCGTCGGCGAGTTTGAGGTAGGCGTCCCGGTCGGCGGCCTGGGTGTCGAGGGCGGCCAGCTGGCTGCGCAGACCTGCCTCGCGTGCGCGCAGGTGCGGCATCTTGGCGCGCAGTTCATCGATGGTGATCAGCTGCTCGGAATAGGCCTCGATCATCGCGGTGACCGAGGTGGCTGCCTTGGCCAGCGCGAGCTCGAGCTGTTTGCGCTGCCTGGTGACAGGATCGGACGCGCGGGCCTGGGTGAGCCGGCGGTCGATCTCGGTGCGGATCAGGGCCGGGTCGGCGAGCAGGCCGGTGATATGGTCCCAGACCACGGTGTCGAGGTAGTCGGCGCGGACCGGCTTGTTGCCGCACACTTTGCCGCCCTGGTAGCGGTAGTCGTCGCTGCCCAGGCACCGGTAGTAGTAGAGCTTGTTGCCCGCCGTGGTGGTCGTGTGGCCGCGGTAGTAGGCGTAGCCGCAGGCCGAGCAGGCGGCCAGGCCCTGCAGCAGCGAGGGGACCTTGCTGTTGCGGGAGGCGAACCGCTTGTTGTCGGCCAGCCGCTGGCCCACACGGGCGAAGGTGTCCTCGGACACGATGGCTGGGACCGCGATCTCAGTCCACTCCTCGCGGGGCCGGTCCACGGTCTTGACTGCCCGGGGCGTGGTGCGTCCCTGCAGCCGGGCGACCCGGTTCAGCCCCGGTTGCTCGTGGATGACCTGGGTCTTGCCGAAGACGGCACGGCCGGCGTAAGCGGGGTTGCGCAGCATGCCCCAGATCACGCTGCGGTCCCAGCGGTGCTTGCCGGTGCGGGTCGGCACGCCCTGGCTGGTCAGCCAGCGGGCCAGGTCGGCGATGGTGGCGCCGTCGTCGGCGTAACGGCGGAACATCTCGGCCACCAGCACCGCCTCATGCCCGATGACCTCGTAGCGGGCCCCGGCCTCGGGGGTCTTGCGGACGTACCGGTAGCCGAACGGGGCACCGCCCAGCACATTGACCGACCCGGACCTGGCCCGGTAGGCCTTGCCACGCCGGTACCGCTCCATCAGCTGGGCCTTCTCATACTCGGCGAACATGCCCTGGAACTGGATCAGCAACTGGTCTTCGGGGCTGTCGCCGCGGGGGCCGTTGACGAACTCGACCCGCGCCCCGCAGCGGGCGAACTCCTCGACCAGCAGCGCCTGGTAGGCGAACTTGCGGGCCAGCCGGTCCGGCGAGTAGCACAGCACCACGTCGACGCAGCCCTGGGCGGCCAGGTCCCGCAGCGTCTCCAGGGCCGGGCGGACCAGCGTGGCACCAGAATGCCCCTCGTCCTCGAACACCCAGCCTGCAGGCACCTCAAGCCGGTTCTGCGCGGCATGCGCGCGCAGCGCCGCGGTCTGCGACCCGATCGTCTGGTCCTTCTTCTGCCGGGCCGACGACACCCGGGCATAGATGGCCGCGCTCGTCATCAGGTGGCCGTCCTTCCTGGCCGGCCCGGCCGATGCGGGCCCGCCGCTGCGGGACCAATATGGCGTAGGCCACCGACAAATCGGTGGCCGCGTGCCGGTCGAAGACGAACTCCGCCTCGACCCGCCGGCGGTTCACCTGCGGGGATGGTTCCCGTGACCCCGGGCCAGGAATTCCTCCAGCGCCTGCGCCACGACCGCCGAGATCGTGCGCCCGGAAGCGCGGGCGTGCTCCCGCACGGCCGCCGCCAGCCGGACGGGCAGCCGGACCGTGAACACCGTCCCCGGCTCAGGCGCCGGCGTCCGCCCCCGCGCGGCGGCCTGGTCCACATACCGGCGGGCCTGGCGGGCCGAGCAGCCCAGCCGGCCGGCCAGCACGCCGGCCGCATCAGCCACCGTGCTCCCCGCTTCCAGCAGCTCGGCGGCCGCGTTGACGCGCGCCGCGTACTCTGCGCCGCCCGCGCGATGACCGCCAGCCATGACACGAAGATACTACAAATAATGTCTGGAGGTAGGTGCGCCGCACCCCGCCGGCCTGTCATCCCGCTCACCGCCCCGGCCCTTCCGCCCGCGCCCTGGCGATCCACGACGCGACGGTCAGCATCGTGGCAGTGTCCAGCCCGGCCAGCCAGCCGGCGACCCGCCGGTCCCAGGCACCCAGCTCGACGCCGCCCAGGACGTCCGCCAGGATCGACAACCGCTCCGCCTCGGGCACGAACCCGCCCGGAGCCGCCTCCAGCGGACCATGGGCCGGCAGCCGCGGCAACGCGGCAGTCACCGGCCACGCTCCAGCCGCCGGTAACCCAGCGTAACCTCGAAGCAGAAATTGCCAACTGTGTTGGGGGCGTGATTGAGGCGCTGGTGGCGAACCGGCTGACCGCGCCGGCGCCGCTGGTGCAGGTGGAGGCGTGGGCGGCGGCGATGGCGGTGGACGAGGTGTATGGCATCGAGCCGCATCTGCTCAATGATGACCGGCTCGGCCGTGCCCTGGACGCGATCGCCCCGCACCTGGATGAGGTCATCGGCTCGGTCGGTGCGGCGGCGATCAGCGAGTTCGGGGTGGACGTGGCCCGGCTGCACTGGGATATGACCTCGATCTCGCTGTACGGCGCCTACCCGGAGCCGGACGAGGAGTACCCGGCGCCGCGGTGGGGCCATCCGAAGGACCGCCGCCCGGATCTGAAGCAGATCCAGACCGGGCTGGCCGTGGCCGCCGACGGCGGGATCCCGGTCTTCCACCACGCCTGCGACGGCGGGGCCGGCGAGGTGGCCCAGGTCACCGGGGCGATGACCGCGCTGAAGAAGATCGCCGGGCCGCGCACGTTCTTGCTGGTGGGCGACTCCAAGCTGATCTCCTGGGCCAACGCAGCCGGGAATGCCGCCGGGCAGGTCGCCTTCATCGCGCCGCTGGCCGCCTCGCGGGTGCCAGCGGGGCTGTTCGCCGCGCTGCCGGCCGGGACGGGCACCGAGGTGGACTATGTCGCCGCGCGGGACGCGGGCAAGCCCGCGGCCGCCCGGGGCACCTACCGGGTGGCCGAGGACGACGGCGGGATGGACATCCGCGGGCCCCGCAAGAGCGATCCGGTGGTGCACCTGCGCCGGATCCTGGTGTACTCCTCGGCGAACGCCGCCGGCCAGGCCAAGGCCAGGGCGCTGAAGCTGGCCAAGGCCGCCACCGAGCTGGACAAGCTGGTGCGCACCGCCGGAACCCGGTTCCACCCCACCGAAAAGGCCGTGGCCGCCCGGGTCCAGGCGATCGCCGCCAAACGCCGCGCCGGAAGGTACCTGCGCACCGCCATCACCGCCGGCCCGGCCGGCGAACCCGTCCTGGCCTGGCACTTCGACCAGGATGCCATCGACGCCGAAGCCGCCGCAGACGGCTGGTACGCCCTGACGGCCAACCTGACCTCCGGCCAGGCCGGCCCCGCCGAGGTCTTCCGCCGCTGCAAAGGCCAGCACGTCGTCGAACGCCGCTACGGCGAATTCAAAGGCCCCCTCGCCGTCGCCCCGATCTTCCTGGAACTCAACCGGCGCATCACCGCCCTGATCACCGTGATCTGCCTGGCCCTGCTGATCTTCTGCCTGGTCGAGCGGCAGGTCCGCCAAGCGCTGGCCCCGCACGGCGGGATGCTGACCGGCCTGCCCGGCTACGGCCCCGCCCCCGCCCGCCCCACCGGCAGGACCATCTTCCGCGTACTGGCCGACCTGCGCATGATCCCCGCCCACGACGGCAACCCCGCCACCATCCCCAAACCCGCCGGCATCCAAGCCCGGCTTCTCGACCTCCTCGGCATCGACATCAGCCGACCCCGCTGGTCCACCCCGTAAAACCCGATGTGCGAAGAACAGGACTAGAGGAAAATAACTCAGCGTCGAAGGGGGCGAGCAGGATGCGCATCAGGTCCGCCAGGTGCTGGCGCTCGCCGGGGTTCAGACCCGACAATAGCGCGCGCTCGCGGCGCAGCAGGTCGGCCAGGGCCGCGTCCGCCCGCGCCACACCCTGATCGGTGAGCGTGACCAGCACGCCTCGCTTGTCTCTCGGGTCAGGCTCCCGGCGGACGAGGCCCGCCGCGGCCAGCCGGTCGATCCGGTTGGTCATGGTGCCCGAGGTGACCAGGGTGGCGCGGAGCAGCGCCCCGGGCGTCAGCTGGAACGGCGGGCCCTGGCGGCGCAGCGCGGAGAGCACGTCGAACTCCCACGTCTCCAGGCCGTGGTCGGCGAACGCGCCGCGCCGCGCGATGTCCAGGTGCCGGGCCAGCCGGGAGATCCGGCTGAGGACCTGCATTGGCTCGATGTCGAGGTCGGGACGCTGGGCCTGCCACGCGGCCACCAGGTCGTCCACCTCGTCCCGCAGGGAGTCGTCGGCGTCGTCGGTATCGCCCGGGGGGACAACGCTTTCTCCCGGGGGGGCTCCACCCCCCCGGGCCCCCCTGGCAGACCCCCCCGCGAGGGGGATGCCGGGGCCGGCGCGCTGAGCCATTACTAGAGCGTATCTCTTGACGTCAAGAATGCCGGTCAGGTACAAGGGGACCAGCGGGAATGTGTCTCTCGGTATCAGACAAGGATTAACCACCATGTGGGACGCGACCCAATATCTGCGGTTTGGAGGCGAGCGCTCCCGGCCGTTCTCCGACCTGCTCGCCAGGGTCGGAGCCGAGCTGCCCTCCTGCGTGGTCGACATGGGCTGTGGCCCGGGGAACCTGACGGTCCTGCTCGCGGAGCGCTGGCCGTCCGCCGCGGTGTGCGGTGTGGACCGCTCACCGCAGATGATCGAGGCGGCGCGCAAGCTGATCCCGGCCGGCGCGCTGCGGTCCACCGGGTCCATGGGGCCGGTGCTGACCAGTCACGCACCCGGGCTGTCCTTCGTGCTCGACGACGTGCGGCACTGGGAGCCGCAGAGCCTGCCTGATGTGATCATCTCCAACGCGGTGCTGCAGTGGGTGCCCGGCCATCGCGAGCTGCTGGTCCGCTGGGCGGACTGGCTGGCCGACGACGGCTGGCTGGCGTTCCAGGTCCCGGCGAACTTCGATCAGCCCTCGCACGTGATTCTGCGCGAGCTGGTGGCCTCGGCCCGGTGGCGCCCGCTGCTGCGGGACGTGCAGCTGAACCGGCAGTCGGCCGATCCGGCCGGCTACGCGGAGCTGCTGGCGGGGGCCGGCTGCGAGGTCGACGCCTGGGAGACGACGTACGTGCACATCCTGGAGGGCCACGATCCGGTGCTCGAGTGGTACAAGGGCACGGGATTGCGTCCGGTCCTGGCCGTGCTCGACGCGGACCAGGCCGCGGACTTCCTGGCCGAGGCCGGCGAGCGGCTTCGCGCAGCGTATCCGCCGTGCTCGTTCGGTACCGTCTTCCCGTTCCGCCGGGTGTTCGCCGTCGCCCACCGAACCCAATTATCCCGGTTTTTCCTATTGATTTAATAGGGAAACTCTGGCAGGATCACGGCATGCGCCGTGGCCTGTCCGCCCGATCAGTGCCTTGCCGTCGCCGCGTTCTCGCCGGCGCCTGTCCACGGGTGCTTCGCATCCAGTGGTGTCCGGCCGACGCGCTCTGACCGGCCAGGTCCGTTCCGCCGTCCGGCTCGTCTGACCTATCCGGCGACCGGCCACTTACTTCACCGCAGTTTTCACTGGCCCCCGCAGCCAGTCTCTTGGACGTGAGGAGAGAAGCGACATGAAAATGATCATCCGCCCGACGTCACCAGCCACGGTTCCGCCTGGCCCGCGACTCGGCGCGCGGCAACTAGACGACCTGGTGCGGCGCGCGGCGGCGAGCCCGGCGGAATGGCTCACGCGGGTCAGGCTGAACCCCGCGGGCCGGTGGTACGAGCGGATCCACCTCGACGAGAGCCACGAGGTCTGGGTGATCAGCTGGCTGCCCGGCCAGGCCACCGGCTTCCACGACCACGGCGGGTCGGCCGGCGCGTTCGCGGTGGTCTGGGGCACGCTGATGGAGCGCCGCGTCGTCGGCGGCGTGGCCACGGGCCACGTGCTGGCCAAGCCGGTCGGGGCGGGCGGGTCACGCGCGTTCGGACCCCGCTACATCCACGACGTGCGCAACGCCGCCGCCTCTACGGTCGCGGTGAGCGTGCACGCGTACTCACCGCCGATCCCGCAGATGACCCGCTACGAGCTCACCCCGGGCGGGCTGGTGGAGCTGGGCACCGAGGGCCCGGCGGCGTGGTGACGGCCCGGCCGCCGGGCGCCCGCGGCATCGACGAGATCCTCGCCGCCGCCCGCGGGCGGCTGCGGCGGCTGACACCTCGCGAGGCGTTCCGGGAGCGGGCCGGCGGCGCGGTGCTGATCGACATCCGGCCCGCCGCGCAGCGGGCCGAGCAGGGCGAGATACCCGGCTCGGTCATCGTGGAGCGCAACCATCTGGAGTGGCGGCTGGATCCCGGCTGCGACGCCCGCCTGCCCTGGGTCGCCGGATACGACCACCGGCTCATCGTCGTCTGCGTGGACGGCTACACCTCGAGCCTGGCCGCGGCGGCCCTGCAGGACCTGGGCCTGCAGCGGGCCACCGACGTGATCGGCGGGTTCCGGGCCTGGTCGGCCGATGGCCTGCCGACCGCGGCGGCCGGCGCGGGCACGGTGGCCCTGGCCCCCGGGGCCGCCGGGGCCGCCGGGGTGTTACCGCCGGGCGGCCTCGCGGCCGTTGGCGTCCAGGTGGGACAGGCCGTTCCAGGCCAGGTCGATCAGGTTGGCGGCGACCTCTTCCAGCCTGGGCTTGCGGGCGTCCAGCCACCACTGGCCGGCGAACGCGACCATGCCGACCAGCATCTGCGCGTACAGCGGCGCGAGCTTGGGGTCGTGGCCGCGGGATACCAGGAAGTCGGCCAGGATGTACTCCACCTGGCCGGCGATGTCGCTCAGCAGCGTGCCGTAGGTGCCGGTGCTCGATCCGGGGTTGGAGTCCCGGACCAGGATGCGGAACCCGTCGGCGTTGTCGTCGATGTACCGGAACAGGCTCACCGCCGCGGCCTCGAACTTGTCCCGGGTGTGGCCGCCGTCCAGCAGCGAGGTGGCCATGGTCAGCAGCCGCTCGACCTCACGGTCGACCACGACCGCGTACAGGCCCTCCTTGCCGCCGAAGTGCTCGTACACCACCGGCTTGGACACGCCCGCCTGGGCGGCGATCTCCTCGATCGAGGTTCCCTCGAACCCGCGCTCGGCGAACAGCCGCCGCCCGATGCCGAGCAGCTGCTCCCGCCGTTCCTTGCCGGTCATCCGCTTGCGGCTGGGTCTTGGCGGCTGGACGCTCACCGGGTCATCATTGCGGTTCCGCGGACGCCGCGCCAGGAACCTGGCGGTTTGGGCGCGCGGGGGCCAGGGCGCGCCGGGTCATCGAGCCGAGTTTGCGGGTGGCGGTGGCGGGACGCTTGGCGGTCAGCCGCTCCTCGTCCGGCCAGCGGACGTCGTAGGCCCAGCCCAGCTTCTCCAGCGCCCAGATGACGCGCGCGCTGGGGTCGAGCTGGCCCTTCAGCGCGCCGTGCCGGGCGCAGGTCGGGTCGGCGTGGTGCAGGTTGTGCCAGGACTCGCCGAAGGACGCGATGGCCAGCCAGGCGACGTTGCGCGACCTGTCGCGCACCTCGAACTCCTCGCTGCCGAAGGTGTGGCAGATGGAGTTGATCGACCAGGTGACGTGGTGCAGCAGCGCGATGCGGACCAGGCTGGCCCAGAAGAAGGCGGTCAGCGCGCCCTGCCAGGACATCCCCCACAGCCCGCCGATCAGCGCCGGGAGCAGCAGCGAGACCGCCACCAGCCCCGGGAACCAGGCGTCCACCCGCCGGATCCTCCGGTCCGCGAGCAGGTCGGGGGAGAACCTCTCCTGGGAGGTCTTGTTGGGGTCGAACAGCCAGCCCACGTGCGCGTACACCAGGCCCTTGGTCAGCGCCTTCCAGTCGTCCCCGTACCGCCACGGCGAGTGCGGGTCACCCTCCCGGTCGCTGTACTTGTGGTGCCGGCGGTGATCGGACACCCAGGTGATCACCGGCCCCTCGATCGCCAGGCTGCCCGCGATGGCCAGCGCGACCCGCAGCCCGGTCTTCGCCTTGAACGAGCCGTGCGTGAAGTACCTGTGATAGCCCACCGTCACGCCGAGCCCGGATACCCAGTAGAAGACCAGCGCGAGGACGACGTCGTGCCAGCCCAGGCCCCAGCCCCACAGCAGCGGGATCGCGGCGATCAGGGCCACCAGCGGGACGGCGACGAACAGCCCGACCAGGAAGCGCTGGAACGTCGAGGTCGGCTCGTCGTCGAAGTCCGGTCTGGCCGCGCGCGGCGCGGTTCCCCCGATGGGCCCGGCGGGCGATGAGGCGGGCGCCTGGTCCGTGACGGCGGCTCCAGCCAGGTTGACGGTGTCGGGGGAAGTGGTCATCGTGCTCCTCTTGGGTGCAGCGGAACGGGCCGGAGCGCTTGTACGCTTACGTAACCGTAGCCTACGAAACCGTAGGTTAGGCAACACTTGGCCGGCGAAGTTCTGCAAATAGGCACGTGAATTTCGTCTGAAGGCCGCCAGCCGCGTCTCAGCATGCGAGACAAATAGCGGTTCGTATCGTTCTCGTCACGTCATGCCAATGACGCCGGCCGGCCAGATCGGACGGGATCGGCGCCGGCCTTGGTCCGAAGCTGGGTGCGCCATCCTCGCTGGGGCACTAGCTAGCCGAACAGGCAGGCAGATCTGAACAAAGTTCCGGCGCCTGGACTCGAACCAGGACAAACCCAGCTCCAAAGGCTGGTGCGCTGCCAATTACGCTACGCCGGATTGCTGGCGCGCCTGTCACGGGACATCGCCGTAAGCGCGGTTCCACGATACCGGCCGGTGTCATGCGGCGGTATCGGCAGGCGTCTCCACCGCCGGTGCCCTGGCCGCGCCGTTCACGGGCCCGGGCTCGCGGCTCATCCTTGGCTCCGGGGCGGCGGAACTGGCCCTGGCGGCGTGGCAGGACCGGAACGGCGCCGGCGGCCACGTGAGCGAGCGGGTTCGGGGAGCAGGATGGAGATGGGCCCCGGCCCCGGCCGGGGAATCCGGTTTATGATTACTTAGTTAATGCGAAGCAAGTAGGCGCTGGTCCGGAACCGTGATTTTGGGAGCTTACCGGCAATGACGGCCAATTCCGGCGTGGCGGACGTGCCCGCGGGCGAGAGCCACGGCGCGGAGGTCGGGCCGCACTACAAGTGGATCGCGTTGTCGAACACCACGCTGGGCGTGCTGATGGCCACCATCAACCAGTCCATCGTGCTGATCGCGCTGCCTGACATCTTCCGCGGCATCGGGCTCAACCCGCTGAGCCCCGGCAACACCAGCTACCTGCTGTGGATGTTCATGGGCTTCCTGGTCGTGTCGGCCGTGCTGGTGGTGTCGTTCGGGCGGCTGGGCGACATGTTCGGCCGGGTGCGGATGTACAACATGGGGTTCGCGGTCTTCACCGTGGCCTCGATCTTCCTCGCCGCCACCTGGATGCACGGCACCGCCGCGGCCCTGTGGCTCATCATCTGGCGCATCGTGCAGGGCATCGGCGGCGCGTTCCTGTTCGCCAACTCCACCGCGATCCTCACCGACGCCTTCCCGGCCAACCAGCGCGGCACCGCGCTGGGCATGAACTCGATCGCGGCCATCGCCGGCTCGTTCGTCGGGCTGATTCTCGGCGGCCTGCTCGGGCCGATCAACTGGCACTTGATATTCCTGGTCTCGGTGCCGGTCGGGCTGTTCGGCACCGTGTGGGCGTACTTCATGCTGAAGGACATCGGCGTGCGCCGCCGGTCGCGGATCGACTGGTGGGGCAACATCTTGTTCGCCGTCGGGCTGATCGCGATCCTGGTCGGCATCACCTACGGCCTGCTGCCCTACGGCGGGCACCCGATGGGCTGGACCAACCCGTGGGTACTGGGCGCCATCTTCGGCGGCGTGGCGGCGCTGGTCGTCTTCGGCTTCGTGGAGACCAGGGTCCCCGAGCCGCTGTTCCGGCTGTCGCTGTTCCGCATCCGGGCGTTCGCCCTGGGCAACCTCGCGAACCTGCTGGTGGCCCTCGGCCGCGGCGGCATGCAGTTCATGCTGATCATCTGGCTGCAGGGCATCTGGCTGCCGCTGCACGGGTACAGCTTCAACCAGACGCCGCTGTGGGCGGGCATCTACCTGCTGCCGCTGACCGCCGGCTTCCTGGTGTCCGCGCCGCTGTCCGGCGTGCTGTCCGACCGGTTCGGCGCCAAGGGGTTCACCACGGGCGGGGCACTGCTCACCGCGCTCAGCTTCGTCTTCCTGCTCTTCCTGCCCGTGAACTTCCCGTACTGGGTGTTCGCGCTGATCGTCGTCCTCAACGGGTTCGGCTCCGGCGTGTTCGCCGCGCCGAACCGGGCCGAGATGATGAACGCCGTCCCCGCCAACCAGCGCGGTGCGGCGGCCGGCATGATCGCCACGTTCATGAACACCGCGTTCGTGCTGTCGATCGGGATCTTCTTCTCGCTGATGGTGGCCGGGCTGTCCAGCAAGCTGCCCTCGTCCCTGTCCAGCGGCCTGATCGCGCAGGGCATCCCGGCGGCGGCCGCGCACACCATCAGCCACCTGCCGCCGATCGGCGTGCTGTTCGCGGCCTTCCTCGGCTACAACCCGATGAAGCAGCTGCTCGGCCCGCTGCTGGCGCACCTGCCCTCCGCGCGCGCGGCCTACGTCACCGGGCGCCAGTTCTTCCCGCAGCTGATCACCGCCCCGTTCAAGGACGGCCTCGGGGTGGCCTTCGCGTTCGCGATCGCGGCGAACGTCCTCGCCGCGGTCGCCTCCGTGCTGACCGGCCCGATCAGGCGGCCGGCCGTCCCCGCGGAGACGCTCGGCGGCGAGCTGGCCGGGGTGGCCGCGGACGCTGGCCTGGAGCCGAGCGAGCTGGTCATCCCGGACCCGGCCGCGGGGGGGACCCAGGACGGGACGCGAGCGGGCGGGCAGCCGGCCGCGATCAGCAAGCCGGGCCGGAAGAAACCGGGCTGATCTCCGCCTGGGCCCGGTCCGGCCCTAAGCTTGGACCGGACTCAGGGCGGGAACCGGACGGGCCTGTACGGCACCGGCCATCCGATCATGGCGACCGGGCGGTATCCTGCGAGTAAGGGGAGGGTGAACACATTTGCCGCCGCCCCGGAACCTGAGTGTGGGCGTTACCCGTGAAGGCCCCGGAACGCAGATATCGGCGCTACCCGAGGAGACTTGCCGCGTGAGCGAATCTCGCCCGGCCGCTGTCATAGTCCTCGCCGCAGGCGAGGGTACCCGGATGAAATCGCGGATTCCCAAGGTGCTGCATCCGCTGTGCGGACGCAGCATGCTCGGGCACGTGCTCGCCGCGGCCGGCGAGCTCGACCCGCGGCGCACGGTGATCGTCGCCGGGCACCGCCGGGAGGAGGTCAGGGCCGACGCCGCGCGGTACGTGCCGGACGCGATCGTCGTCGTGCAGGACCGCCAGGCGGGCACCGGTCACGCGGTGCGCATGGTGATCGAGGCCCTCGGCATCATGCCCGGCATCGTGCTGGTGACCTGCGGCGACATGCCGCTGCTCCGCCCCGGCACGCTGGCCGCGCTGGCCCGGGAGCACGACGCGGCGCGAAACGCGGTCACCGTGCTGACCGCGCGGGTCGGCGACCCGGCCGGCTACGGGCGGATCATCCGGGACGACCGCGGCTCGCTGGCCGGCATCATCGAGGACGCCGACGCGACGCCGGAGCAGCGCGCGATCGACGAGATCAATTCCGGCTGCTACGCCTTTGACGGGGCGCTGCTCGCCGACGCGATCAAGCGGGTCGCGACCGACAACGCGCAGGGCCAGGAGTACCTCACCGACGTGGTGGCGATCCTGCGTGGCGACGGCCATCCGGTCGGCACGGTCCTCGCCGCCGATGCGGCCGAGATCCAGGGCGTGAACGACCGGGTCCAGCTGGCGCAGGTCCGCCGCGCCTACCACGACCGGCTGCTCGAGGAATGGATGCGGGCCGGGGTGACGATCGTGGACCCGGCGTCGACCTGGATCGATGCGGACGTCACCCTCGGGCAGGACGCGGAGATCCTCCCGGGGACGTGCCTGGAGGGTCACACCGCGATCGGCCCGGGCGCCAGGATCGGCCCGCATTGCCGGCTGACGGACACATCGGTCGCGCAGGACGCGTCGGTCAGCTTCACGGTAGCCGTGCAAGCCGAGATCGGGCCGGAGGCCACGGTCGGACCCTACGCCTACCTGCGGCCCGGCACCTGGATCGGCGCCGGGGCGCACATCGGCTGCCACGTCGAGCTGAAGAACTCCGTGGTCGGTGCCGGGGCGAAGGTCCCGCACCTGTCCTACGTCGGGGACGCCGACATCGGCGAGCGGGCCAACATCGGCGCGGCCACGATCTTCGCCAACTACGACGGCGCGGCCAAGCATCACACCACGGTCGGGGCGGGCGTATTCACCGGCAGTGACACGGTACTGGTGGCGCCGGTGACCGTCGGGGACGGTGCCTATACCGCCGCCGGGTCGGTGGTCACCGAGGACGTGCCCCCGGGTGCGCTCGCCATCGCCCGCGGCAGGCAGCACAACTCCGAGGGCTGGGTGGAGCGGCGCCGCCCGCAGACGCAGGCCGCCGTGCGAGCCCGCGAGGCCGCCGAGTCAGGGCGGGCTGGCCGCTCCGGGCAGGACGAGGAGGCGCAGGGCAGGTGAACGACGTGCTGCCGCGGGCCGCGAAGAAGCTGATGATCGTCTCCGGCCGGGCCTTCCCGGAACTGGCCGAGGAGGTAGCCGCGTGCCTGGGCATCAAGCCGACGCCGTCCCGGCTCTTCGACTTTGCGAACGGCGAGATCTTCGTGCGGTTCCTCGATTCCGTTCGCGGCTGCGACGTGTTCGTCCTGCAGAGTCACACCTCGCCCATCAACGAATGGATCATGGAGCAGCTGATCATGGTCGATGCCCTCAAACGGGCGTCGGCCAGGCGTATCACGGTGGTGGCCCCGTTCTTCGGCTACGCGCGGCAGGACAAGAAGAACCGCGGCCGCGAGCCGATCTCGGCCCGGCTCATGGCCGACCTGTTCGCGACGGCCGGAGCCGACCGGCTGATGGCGGTCGACCTGCACACCGCGCAGATCCAGGGTTTCTTCGACGGCCCGGTGGATCACTTGTTCGCGCTGCCCATCCTGGCCACTTACGTCGAGAAGAAGCTCGACGTCAGCCAGGTCACCGTGGTCGCTCCCGACGCCGGCCGGGTCCGGGTCTGCGAGCGGTGGACGGACCGGCTCGGCTGCCCGCTGGCCATCATCCACAAGCGGCGCGACCCGGACGTGGCGAACCAGGTCAGGATGTTCGAGGTGGTCGGCGAGGTGGCGGGGCGCACCTGCATCCTGGTGGACGACATGATCGATACCGGGGCGACGATCTCCAAGGCCGCGGAGGCCCTGTTCGAGCAGGGCGCGTCCCAGGTCATCGCCACCGCCACGCACGGGGTGCTGTCCGGCGCGGCGGTGGACATCCTGAAGAACTCCAGGATCAGTGAGGTCATCATCACCAACACGCTGCCGGTGCCGCAGGAGAAGCGGTTCGACAAGCTCACGGTGCTGTCGATCGCCCCGCTGCTCGGCCGGGCGATCAGCGAGGTGTTCAGCGACGGGTCCGTCACCAGCCTCTTCGACGGCCAGACCTGAGATACCGATCCCGCGGCGACCGTCGTCCCCACCCCCGCCAGAGGCGCGAGGACGACGGCCATGCCCCCGGGGGGACGAACCCGTAAACCCCCTCGCACCCCCCGCAGTGCCGGCCGTCCCGGGCGGTCCTGGCCCTGAGGCCGGTCCCTCCCTCCCCAGCCAGGGCCAGGACCGCTTCCCGCCGCACCCACCCCGCTAGGCGAGCGGGCGTTCCAGGCGCCACGGACGGCGCCCCCGTAGCCGTCCAGCGCGGTTTGCTCGCCGTGGGCCCCTTTGCCGAGGCGAATACGATCATGCTCGGGCAGGGCGTTTACGTATCCCTTGAGCCGTGATTAAGTGGGAAGCTCTGACGGCCGAGTTCGACTAGCCGGAGGCGAGTGATCCCAGGTAATGATGAGGTTCCGGCTGCTCGGGCCCCTGGAGATCAGGGCCGGAGAGGACTGGCTGGGGATCGGAGCCCCGAAGTGGCGTTCGGTCCTGGCTACCCTGCTGATCCACGCCGGGCATATCGTTCCCGTCGACGTCCTGATCAACGAGGTGTGGGGGGAGACGCCGCCGGCCAAGGCCGGCAACCTCATCAGCATCTACGTGCTGCGGCTGCGCCGGCTCCTCGGTGACACCGACAGCACTCTCCTGGTCACCCGCGCTCCCGGTTACCTGCTCCGCCTGGCCCCGGGGGACACCGACGCCCAGGTGTTCGAGGCCCTGGTGCGCGAGGGCGGGCGCGCCTATGCCGCCGGGGATCCGGAGCGCGCGGCGGCCCAGCTGGCCGAGGCGCTCGCGCTCTGGCACGGCAGCCCGCTGGCCGATGTCCCGGCGACGGCACTGGTCGAGACGGAAGCCGGCCGGCTGACCGAGCTCCACCTCGACGCCGCCGAACTCCGGGTCAAGGCCGAGCTGGCCTGCGGCAGCCACGCCCAGGTCATCCCGGAGCTGCGCAGGCTGCTAGCCGACAATTCGCTCAGGGAAAACCTGTGGCTGCTGCTCATGCAGGCCCTGGACGGCGCCGGCCGTCACGCCGAGGCGCTCGATGCGTACGGGCAGGCGCGCAACGTCTTCGCCGAGGAACTCGGCGTCGATCCCGGGGCCGAGCTGCGCCAGTTCTACGCCCACCTGCTCGCCGAAGACGAGTGGCGCGCCAAGGACACCGGCGACGCACCAGGCAGCATCTCGGCCGGCACGGTAACGGCAGGCGCCGGGGCGCCGGCCGCCTCCGCCGCTCCAGCCGAGGCCAGGGGACCGCGATCCGTGCCTCGTCCAGCCCAGTTGCCGGCGGGCGTCGCCGACTTCACCGGCCGCGCTGACCAGGTCAAGCACCTGTGTGACGTGCTGTCCAGCGGCGGCGCGGACGACGACCCGGGCGTGGTCCGTATCGCGCTGGTGGCCGGCTCCGGCGGGCTGGGCAAGACGTCCCTGGCCGTGCACGCGGCCCACCGGGTGAGCGTCAGCTTCCCGGACGGCCAGCTGTACGTCGACCTGCTCGGCGCGACTCCGCAGCCGGTTCCGCCCGCGGACGTTCTCGCCCGGTTCCTGCGCGACCTCGGCGTCGACGGCCGGGAAATACCGGTCGACGAGGATGAGCGCGCGGCCCGGTACCGGACCGTCCTGGCCGGACGCCGGATCCTCGTCGTGCTCGACAACGCACGCGACGCCGCCCAGGTCAGGCCGCTGCTACCCGGCACCTCGTCCTGCGCGGTGCTGATCACCACCCGCAGCCGGATGCCCGACCTGGCCAGCACCAGGCTGGTGGACCTCAACGTGCTCGACGACGACGAGGCGCTGGCCCTGTTCACCCGGGTGGTGGGCGACGAGCGCGCCACGGCCGAACCCGAGGCCACCGCCGAACTGCTGCTGGCCTGCGCCGGGCTGCCGCTGGCCATCAGGATCTGCGCGGCCCGGCTGGCCGCGCGCAGCGGCTGGACCATCCAGGCCATGGCCGGCCGGCTCCGTGACGAGCACCGGCGGCTGGACGAGCTGAGAGTCGGCGACCTGGCGGTTCGCGCCAGCTTCCAGGTTAGCTTCGCCAGCCTGCCCGCGGCGGATCAGCCAGACGGGGTGGCCCCGGCCGACGCTTTCCGCATGCTCGGCCTGTGGCACGGGCCCTCGATCTCGCCGGTGGCCGCCGCGGCTCTGCTCGGCACCGCGGAGTACCTGGCCACCGACGCGCTGGAGACTCTGGTGGACGCGCACCTGCTCGAGTCCACGTCCCCGGACCGGTACAAGTTCCATGACCTGCTCCGGGTTTATTCTTCCGAACGGGCCCTGGCTGACCTGTCCGGGCCAGACCGCGACGCCGCGATCGGCCGCCTCATCCGCTGGTACGTGCGCACCGCCGACGCCGCGGCCACGGCACAGGTGCCACATCGCTACAACATCCCGCCGGACCCCGCCGACGGCGATCCGCCTCCGCTCGGCTTCGCCAGCGCCGAGGAGGCGTTGGCCTGGTACGACGGCGAGAGGGCCAACCTGGTCGCCGCCACCCGTCAGGCGGCCGAGTCGGGCCTCCACGACATCGCCTGGCGGCTGCCCGCTCCGCTGTACCTCATCTTCAACAGCCGCGGCAACTGGGCAGACTGCATCGCGACCAGCCGCATCGCCCTGGACAGCGCCCGCCGGGCGGGCAGCGGTCAGGGCGAGGCGTGGATCCTGAACAACCTCGGCGAAGCCCTGGGCAATATCGGCGATCCCGAAGGCATCGGTCACATCGAGCGGTCGCTCGCGATCCGGCGTGAGATCGGCGACCGGATAGGCGAAGCACAGTCCGCGAACAGCCTCGCCGATGTCTATCTCATGCTGGGACGGACGGCTGAGGCTCTCGATCTGTACCGGCGTTCGCTGGAACTGAACCGCGAGGTGGGCCACCGGTACGGAGAGGGCATTGCCGTATGCAACCTGGGCTGGGCCCTGCTAGATGCTGACCGGGCCGAGGAGGCCATCGATTACCTGCTGCAAGCCCGCCGCATCTTCGCCGAGATCGGCTACGTGGACGGCGAAGGCTACGCGCTGTACCTCCTGGGGCGCTGTTACTTGTCGGTGGGACGCGACGCGGAAGCCCTCGACAGCCTGCGGCAGGCGCTGACCAGCCACCGGACCGCGGGCAACCGGCGCCGCCAGGCCGCGACGCTGAGGTCGGTCGGCACCGCAGAGTGCCGCGTCGGCCTGACCGCGCAGGCGCGCCAGTCCTGGGCACAGGCAGCGGCCATCTTCGAAGAACTGGGCGACAGCGCGGAGGCAGCGGAAGTCCGTGCCGAGCAGGAGTCATCCGGCCTTTCGTGAGATTCCGGTAACGATCATGAAGGACCGATACGATGCTGCGCGTCTCCCCCCGCACTTCCTTCGGGGGCCGGGAAAGCGAAAGGATCACCATGGGGAATCTGGCCGTGGCCGAGGAACTGGCAGGCAGCGACGAACTTGAAGAGCTTTACCGGCTCGACGCGAGCGAGACCGGGCCCGAAGAGGACGAGGAAGAGGAAGAGGAAGAGGACGAAGGCGAGGCCGAGCCCGAGGCCGAGCCCCACGGCATACCGCACTGAACCGAGGGAGTGCGGCGGACGCGGAAGATCGCGTCCGCCGTACTCGCGTATGGAGCAGCGCGAACGGGCCCGGTTAGGCGGGCAACTCGTACACCGAGACGTGTCCGGGGCTGGCTGCACCGAACGGCGCGCGGCTCCAGTCGGCGTAACGCTGCCGGAGCCGCAGCCCTGCCAGCGCGGCCATCAGGTCGAGCTCGCTGGGCCAGCAGTATCGGAACGCCACCGGGATCATGCGGACCCTGCGCCCGTCAGCGAACGTGATCCGCTGCCGGAAGATGCTCTGGGCGATCGGGTCGTGACGAGTAAGCGTCATCGACGCCCAGTCCTCGGTGACGTCGTTCACCTCGACCCCCCGGCCGAAAAGCGCCGGATCCGGCACAAAGCACTCGATCACGAACGCGCCGCCCGGTTCCAGCACCCGGGCCACGTTGCGGAAGCAGTCCACCTGGCGCGCCTGGCTCGGCAGGTGGAACAGGCCGTCCCACACCAGGTACACCAGGCGGAACGGCCCGTCCGCCGGGACGTCGGCCATGTCGGCGACGGTCACCGGGATCGACTCGCCCCCGGGCGTCGCGCGCAGTCGGCCCGCCACCGCCTGCGACGCCTCGATGCCCTCGACCGTGATCCCGCGCCTGGCCAGCGGCACCGCGACCCGGCCGCCGCCGATGGCAAGCTCGAGTGCCCGCCCCGAGCTCCCGGCCAGCCCGGCGAGGAACTCCACCGTCGGCGCGGGGTCAGGCCCGATCGTCAGGTCCTGGTAGGCCCGCGCCCATCGGTCCCCGAAGAACGCGGGATCATCGAAGCTGCCCACGGGCTTGATCAAACCAGATCGCCGGTGTGGCAGGGCGGCGTTTGTCAGCTAGACTTCAACGCGCATCGCCCGCACCGCACGCACCGCATGAGGAGTTAGCACCGTGCCCGAGGTCCACATCGCCGCCCAGACTCGTGACGAGTTCGGCAAGGGCGCCGCCCGCCGCATCCGCCGGGCCGGCCTGGTGCCCGCCGTGCTGTACGGGCACGGCACGGATACCCGTCACCTGACCCTGCCCGGGCACCAGCTGATGCTCGCGCTGAAGACACCGAACGTGCTGCTTTACCTGGACGGCCTCAAGGCCGGGAGCGAGATCGCCCTCCCGAAGGCGGTACAGCGGGATCCGGTCAAGGGCTTCCTCGAGCATGTCGACCTGATCCTGGTCCGGCGGGGCGAGAAGGTCACCGTCGAGGTGCCGCTCCGGGTGACCGGCAACATCGCCCCGGACGCGCTGCTGGAACAGCAGCTGGTGCAGATCCCGGTGGAGGCCGAGGCGACCAGCATCCCGCAGGGCATCGACGTCGACGTGGAAGGCATGGAGATCGGCGAGGCGGTCCACGCCGGCGACCTGAAGCTGCCCCCCGGGGTCAGCCTGCAGGTCGATCCGGAGACGCTGGTCCTGCACGTGGCCGCGCACGTGGTCCACGAAGAGGGCGAGGAGGAAGGCGCCGAGGCGCCCGAGGTGCCGGAGGCGGTGGCTGACCAGCCTGCGGCCGGCGAAGGGGAGCAGGCCGGCTGACCGGGGAACGCTGGATCATCGCCGGCCTGGGCAATCCGGGACCGGAGTACGCGGGCAACAGGCACAACGTCGGCCACATGGTGACCGCCTTGCTCGCCGAACGGGCCTGCGGATCCGGGGTGCGCTTCAAGGCGCACCGGTCGGGCAACGACATCGCTGAGGGCCTCCTGGCCGGGGTTCCCGTCACCCTGGCGTGGCCGCGCTCCTACATGAACCTGTCCGGCCGGCCGGTCGCGGCGCTGGCCGCCTTCTACAAGATCCCGCCCGAGCGGCTCGTGGTCGTCCACGACGAGCTGGACATCGCGTTCGGCGCGGTCCGGCTGAAGTTCGGGGGCGGCGACAACGGCCACAACGGGCTCCGCTCGATCACGCAGGCGCTCGGCACGCGCGATTACTACCGGGTCAGTTTCGGCATCGGCCGGCCGCCGGGCCGGATGGATCCGGCCGCCTTCGTGCTGCGCGACTTCGGCACCGCCGAGCGCAAGGACCTGCCCTTCCTGATCGACCGCTGCGCGGACGCCACCGAGACGCTGATCACCCAGGGCCTGGCCGCAGCGCAGAGCCTTTACCACGCCGAACCCGTCGCGGACTCGTAACGGCCGAGGAGAGACAGTGACGACAGGGAACGACCACGTGCTCGCCCGCGACCTGGCGGCCGCGGCGGGCGAGCGGCTGCTCGAGCTGCGGGCGCCCGGCGGGGAGCCCGGCCTGCTGCGCCAGGCGGGTGACCGGCTGTCGCACGAGTTCCTGACCGCCCGGCTCGCGGCCTGCCGCCCCGGCGACGCGGTCCTGTCCGAGGAAGCCGCCGACGACCCGGCGCGGCTGGCGGCCAGCAGGGTCTGGATCGTCGACCCGCTGGACGGCACCAGGGAGTTCGGCGAGCCGGGCCGCACCGACTGGGCCGTGCACGTGGCCCTCTGGGAACGGAGCGACGCGAGCGACGGCGGAGACCTCGCCGCCGGAGCAGTCGCTCTCCCCGCCCAGGGCCGGATCTTGTCCACCGTACCCGGGGCGCTAAACGACGGGGCTGGCCGGGACGAGGAGACCGGTGGGGCCGGTGGGGCCGGTGGGACTTGGGGCGGCGGCCGCGGGAGGGTGCGGATCGTGGTGAGCCGGACGCGCGCACCACGCCTCGTTCAGAATATTTCCGATCTTATTGACGTGGAACTGGTCCCGCTCGGCTCGGCCGGAGCTAAGGTAGCCGCCGTGGTCTGCGGCGAGGCTGACGCGTACCTGCACGCGGGCGGGTTCTACGAATGGGACACCGCCGCGCCGGTCGCGGTGGCGCGGGCCGCCGGGTGCCACGCGTCGCGCATCGACGGGTCGCCGCTGGTCTACAACCAGGCCGACCTGACGATGCCGGATATTCTGGTCTGCCGGCCCCCATTCGCGGCCGCGCTCCTGCAAGCGATCCGGGAAGTCACGAATGCGTCCTGACTATCAGCTGTCCCAGCTCGACGTGCTCGAAGCTGAGGCGATCCATGTGATGCGGGAGGTCGCCGCCGAGTTCGAGCGGCCGGCGCTGCTGTTCTCCGGCGGCAAGGACTCCATCGTCATGCTCGCGCTGGCGGAGAGGGCCTTCTGGCCGGCCAGGATCCCGTTCCCGGTCATGCACGTGGACACGGGGCACAACTTCCCCGAGGTGCTGGAGTTCCGCGACCGCCGGGTGGCCGAGCTCGGCGTGCGGCTCGTCGTGGCCTCCGTGCAGGAGTCCATCGACGCCGGCCGGGTGACTGAGGAGACCGGCCGGCACGCCAGCCGGAACCGGCTGCAGACCGTGACGCTGCTGGACGCCATCGAGGAGCACCGGTTCGACGCGCTGTTCGGCGGCGCGCGCCGGGACGAGGAAAAGGCCAGGGCCAAGGAGCGGATGTTCTCGTTCCGGGACGAGTTCGGCCAGTGGGATCCGAAGAACCAGCGGCCGGAGCTATGGAGTCTCTATAACACCCGGATCCGCCGCGGCGAGCACATCAGGGTGTTCCCGCTGTCCAACTGGACCGAGCTCGACGTCTGGGCCTACATCGAGCGGCAGGAGCTGGAGATCCCGTCCATTTACTTCGCCCACGAACGGCCGGTCTTCGAGCGGGACGGCCTGCTGCTGGCCGACAACCCCTACGTGCCGCGGGGCGAGGACGAGCCGGTCTTCACGTCGGTCGTCCGCTATCGCACGGTGGGCGACATGACGTGCACCGGAGCCGTCTCGTCCTCGGCCGCCACCGTGGCCGAGGTGATCACCGAGGTGGCCGCCACCCGGATCACCGAGCGAGGCCAGACCCGGGCCGACGACCGGACCAGCGAGGCGGCGATGGAAGACCGCAAACGCGAGGGGTACTTCTGATGGACGCTATTGGCCCCGGGGGGACGAACCCCAATGCGCACCTGGCCCCCCGGATGGATATCCTGCGGTTCGCCACGGCCGGGTCGGTGGACGACGGCAAGTCGACGCTGATCGGCCGGCTGCTCTACGACTCCAAGTCGATCTTCGCCGACCAGCTGGAAGCGGTCGAGCGGACCAGCCGGGACCGGGGCGAGGACTACACCAACCTGGCGCTGCTCACCGACGGGCTGCGTGCCGAACGGGAACAGGGCATCACCATCGACGTCGCCTACCGGTACTTCGCGACGCCGCGGCGGAAGTTCATCATCGCCGACACCCCGGGCCACATCCAGTACACGCGCAACATGGTGACCGGCGCGTCAACGGCCGACCTGGCCGTGGTGCTGGTCGACGCGCGCAACGGGCTGACCGAGCAGTCGCGCCGGCACGCGTTCCTGACCACGTTGCTGCGGGTGCCGCACATGGTGCTCGCGGTGAACAAGATGGACCTGGTCGACTACCGGGCCGATGTCTTCGAGCGCATCTGTGAGGAGTTCTCGGCCTTCGCGGCCCGGCTGGACATCGGGGACCTGACCTTCGTGCCGATCTCTGCGCTGCACGGGGACAACGTGGTGGACCGTTCGGCCAACATGCCCTGGTACGACGGCCCCTCGCTGCTGCACCACCTCGAGCATGTGCACATCGCCTCGGACCGCAACCTGATCGACGTCCGGTTCCCGGTGCAATACGTCATCCGGCCGCACGCCGCCACCGACGCGGTGCTGCACGACTACCGCGGCTACGCCGGCCAGGTCGCAGGCGGCGTCCTCAAGCCGGGCGACGAGGTGCTGCACCTGCCGTCGGGCTTCACCACCAGGATCCGCGGGGTGGAGACGGCCGGGGTCTCCGTCGCCGAGGCGTTCGCGCCCATGTCGGTGACGCTGCTGCTCGACGACGACGTGGACATCTCCCGCGGTGACATGATCTGCCGCCCCAACAACCGGCCCGCCGTCGCGCAGGACATCGAGGCCATGCTGTGCTGGATGTCGTCCGATCAGGTCCTGGCCCGGCGCAGCAGGCTGGTGGTCAAGCACACCTCGCGGACGGTGAAGGCCATCGTCACCGACCTGCACTACCGGATCGACGTGAACACCCTGCACCGCGACGAATCCGCGACCCAGCTCAGCCTGAATGAGGTCGGCCGGGTCCGGCTCCGTCTCACCCAGCCGATCTTCTGCGATCCCTACGCCAGGAACCGGGCTACCGGCGGCCTCATCCTCATCGACGAGGCCACCAACGCCACGGTCGGCGCCGCCATGATCACCGAGGCCGGCTGACCGCCGTCGGTCATGCTTTCCGGCCCGGGAGGGGGTATCGCGGGAGGGGTATTGTCCGGATTGCGGGTTGTCGACGTTGGACGGGAGCAACTGTGAGCGCTGATGCGGCGGCCGAGGGCGACAGAACCACGACCCCGTTCCACGATCTGACGGAGTTCGCCGCGATACCGCGAGTGACGGCCCTGCGGTTGTCGCCGGACGGGGACTGGCTCGCGGCGGCGGTGCAGACGCTCAGCGCGGACGGGAAGAAGTACCTCACCAGCCTGTGGCGGGTCGACCCCGGGGGCGGGCCGGCGCGCCGGCTGACCCGGTCCGCCGAGGGCGAGGCCAACCCGCGGTTCCTGCCGGACGGGTCGCTGCTGTTCACGTCCAGGCGGCCCGATCCCGGGGCCAGCCAGGACGGCGTGTCCGCCGATACCGCCGCCCTGTGGCTGCTTCCCCCGGGCGGCGGCGAAGCCAGGGTCATCGCCGCCCTGCCCGGCGGGGTCACCGCGGCCGAGGCGGCCCGCGGCGCCGGGACCATCGTGCTGAGCTCACCGGTGCTGCCCGCGGCCGGCCGCGAGGGGGGTCGGGGGGGATTGGTCCCCCCGGGATCGGGGGGTTCCGGGGGGTCGTCCCCCCGGGCAAGCACAGATAACACAGCCGCGGACGACGCCAGGTTGCGCAAGGAGCGGGGCGACGCCGGAGTGACGGCCATCTTGCACGAGTCGGCGCCGGTCAGGTTCTGGGATCATGACCTCGGACCGGATCAGGTCCGGCTGTTCTCCGTCGACCCGGACCGGCTCCGGGACCCGGCCGGTAACGCGGCCAGGCCGACCGGGGAGTTCCCCGGACTGCGTGACCTGACCCCGGATCCCGGCCGCGCGCTCGACGACGAGGCATTCGAGCTCACGCCCGACGGCACCTCGGTGATCACCGGCTGGCAGCTGTGGCATCCCGCTGGGCAGTCGCACGCCGAGCTGGTGATGATCGACGTCGCCACCGGGAAGCGCCAGGTGCTGCTCAGCGGGCCGGAGTACAACTTCTCCGGCCCGCGCGTCTCACCTGACGGGCGGTTCATCGTCTGCGAGCGGGAAACGCAGACCACCCCGGAACGCCCGCCCGACCTCACCCTGGTCCTGCTCGGCGTCAACGGCGCGGGCGCGGCCGGCG
>Ga0208199_1000215_pt1 | contig 24166 bp, 25 predicted proteins | sample Sb_taG_FD_187705 | JGI IMG/M metagenome (GOLD analysis project Ga0208199, IMG submission 187705) | Peat soil microbial communities from Weissenstadt, Germany - Sb_50d_1_NS metaG (SPAdes) (version 2) | ecosystem: Environmental > Terrestrial > Soil > Wetlands > Peat | place: Germany: Weissenstadt... | reverse complement strand
CATCGTCGTAAAACCGGTAGGCCCAATATGAGTCGGGCTTAGCCAGCCGGATCGCCCCGATGAAGCCGACAGCGGACACAAAGAAAAGCCCGACCACGGCGAATGTCGACTTACCCTTCAACATGCAGACTCCCGGCGGCAGCAGCCAGCACACCAGAACGAAGAGGCCTCCAGCGAAATAGCCAAGGACGGAGGTTGTTAGCGGCAGCACGGTAGAGCCTCTCTAAAGTAGACAACCATTGAAGTCTAGCGAGACAGAAAGGCAACTTGGCGGGGGCTTCGGCGACGGCCTCCCTCTCCGGTGGCGGTGAGCGGCTCTGTCTGTGGGTCGGGAGAGGCGGCGCCCAAGGCGCCGGGAGCACCCGCCAACGTGCGTACCGGCCGCTAAAAAAAGACGGTCGTGTGCCCCTCGCCCATGTAGTACATATTCGCGCCGGCGGGCGCTTTGGTGCGCAGTTTGTCCCCGAGCGTGTGTGCTGACTTGCGATCGTCGACGAAGAGGAAGAGATACGGCCCGCGACGATGGATAGTGTAGCCAGCGGCCGTAAGCGTCGCAGCAAAGTTGATCGCGTCGTTGCGGTGGAGGCACTCAAATCGAATCTCGACACGGTCGGGCTCGGCCTCGGCTCCCCATACCGACGCGCCGTGATGAGAACTGACGCGATGCTCGGCGCTCTGGGGGATAGGAGGCACATCAATAAGTTCCCAGTCTCCTGTCTTGTTGGTGCGATGCTGCGTGAACTCCTCCGCGCGCACGCCCTCAATAGCCATCGCACTCGCAATAGCCTCCTGCGCATGACGCAGTCCGTCGTTTGACTTAGCGTAGACACGCAACCACTCACCGTCGTGCTCGGCTATGACGGTGTCATCGAGCTTCGTTGCGGCGAGTGCGGACGCTGCATGAGTGCGAAGGATCGAAAACAAGTGAGCGGCATGGGCGTCCGACGCAAATCTGACAGTCAGGCGCCAATCGTCGTCGGACTGAGCTGACATTGGCGAGAATGCTAGCTCACAGCCGCAAGCGCATCGTTGTCCGTTGAGGGTGAGGGATCACCACAAGCACATCGTTTACCGGGTGAAGGCTTGTAGCTGGGACCTCTCATGGAGCGGAGTCCGTAGGACGGAGCGGAATGAGAGGTCCCCGGCGCATCGTCCGATGGGTCCTCACCGGCGGCGTGGGGTGGTCAGCCGGCCGGTGGTGAGCAGCTCCCCGTTGGTGTCGCTGACGAGCAGGTTTTCACCCTCGGTGAGTGAGAGGTCGAGCGTGGCGGTGACGTACTGGTATGCGCTCCCGTCGGGCATCGGGATCGCGCGCCCCAGGATGCGTAGGCGCAGATCGGAACGGATAAAGCGGATGAACTCGACCCGGCCGTGCTCGGGCCAGCCTGTTGGGATCTCTTCGGCCGCCAGGAGCGTCCGCGGCTTGGCTGGGGTGCTCTGCTCAGGGGTGCGTCCGCCGCTGGCCTTGTAGCGATGCTGAGTGTTGTGGAAGCGCTCGAACGCCATCGTGCGCTCGATGAGATGTGGCAGGCCGTCGAAGCGCTCTTGGCGGAAGAAGCGTTGCTGGAATGTGTTGTTGAAGTGCTCGATCGTGCCATTGCGCCAGGGTTCCCGCGGCGGGATGAACACGAGCGTGATTCGCTGGTGTAGGCAGACCCTGACGACCTCGCCCAGGCCGGTCGGCGAGACGAACGGGCCGCCGTTGTCAAGTTGCAGGCGTCCTGGCAGCCCGTGGCGCTCCCAGAGGGCGTAAAGCGCCGCCAGCACGCGCTGATCGCCGCGGTCGGTGATGACCTCGATCCCGGCGTGATGGGAGGCCACGTCGATCTGGGTGAGCGCGTGGAAACGCACCCCGCCGTCCAGATGACGCGGGCCGATGAGGTCGGCCTGGACCACGTCCCGGCACGCTTGGCCGCCGGCGCCGGGTAGGGCAGGCCCTTGGAGGTCCGCCTGCGACTCACGCGCCCCGACCGTGTCACGCCGGCACGCACCAGGATCTCCTCGATCGTGCGCACCGGCGGCACCGGTCCACCCAGCTTTGAAAGCTCCCACGCGATCGCCTCAGCGCCGATCTGCGCCCACGGGTTCTCCGCCAACCGCTCCCGGACCGCCAGCACCTGCGCCTCGACCTGCTCCGGCGTGCGGTTCGCCACGCGCTTGGGCGCTCGTGAGTGACCCTGCGCCCAGGACGCATCGTGCGGGTCATAGCGCGCCGCCCACTTCGCCACCCACTGCCTCGTGCGCCCAAGATCCAGCGCGATCAACTCCGGTGACTCACCCGCCAACCGCCGCCGCGCCGCCTCACGGCGCAACGCCACCTCCACCTCCGACATGCACACCTCCACGCTCGCTCAACAGAGCACGCGAGGCTGGCACGCCACCCCCGACGTAAACGATGTGCTTGCGGCTCAAAGACCAGCCGCGTAAACGATGTGCTTGCGGTCAGACGTAAACGATGTGCTTGCGGCCGTCACTAGCTCACAAGCCCACGCGCGACGGCACGCGTCAGGAGGGGTCGCCACAGCACCACTAACGACCCATTCCTATTCCAAGGCGGCTACCACACGTCCGGAGGAAACAGCTGGCACCGGCAATATGCCCAACGACCTCTAGCGCCGCGTACAGGGGAGCATCCGGGGCTGTCGAGGATGTTTGAGACACGCTCTAAGCGAATTGCGCCCGCAACCGGACACCGGCGACGAGCTCGGGGTCACCCTGTTGCCAGGAGCGCGTGGCCGCTATGCACGTCCTTGCGGGTGACCGCGAGGTAGGCGACGAAGGCGAGGATCATCGCGGTCAAGCCCAGGGCCACGCGTCCATCACCCCACCCAAGTCCACCCGAGGTGGTCTTGCCCAGCCAATCGGCGACCGAGGCGCCCAGCGGGCGGGTGACCACGTAGGCGAACCAGAAGGTGAAAATCGAGTTCCAGTCGAACCACCGGTAGCCGATCGCGGGAATCAGGATGACCCCGGCGAAGAACACCGCCGAGTAGAAGTAGCCCAGGTGAAAGGTCACAGCGGTCAGATCTCCGACCGCGGTGCCGAGGGCAAAGGTCGCGACGACCGTGGCCCAGTAGAACGCCTCTCGGCGAAAGGTATCGACGCTGTGAATCGAGAGCGTCTTCTCCGTCTTCTGCCAGGTCACGAAGACGGCAAGCAGAGCGGCCGCATAGAACGCGGATGACGCGAAATAGGGGACGCCGAATCCGACGTGTAGCACATCGGCGGCCATCGTGCCGAAGACGCCGACCATGACGACGGCGAACCAGTAGGTCCATGCCAGATAGCGACGCATGGAGAACTGGAGCGCCAGCGCGGCCACGAAACCGACGAACCCAAGTAGCACGGCGGGGACGGGATGCAGCACGTGGACGAGATAGTCCGATGTCGCCTCGCCCATCGCGGTCGACAAGGCCTTGATGATCCAGAAGTAGACCGTGATCTCTGGAACCCGGAGCATCCGCCGTGACGCGGCCGAGCGATCGATCATCGCGCCAGTCTAACTAGGCGACGTATCCGCGAGTGTCGCCGTCCGCGGTGTGATTTAGCGCTCCGCGCGCGGGCTCTAGACGGGGAAGCGCACCTCCACCTCGAGGCCACCATCCGGCCTTGATTGAACGACAACGATGGCTCCGTGGGCGCATGAGATGGCGTGGACGATCGACAGGCCGAGACCGTGTCCGTCGCCCCGGTTGACGCGCTCGGCGCCGAGTCGCTGGAACGGTCGCTGGAGCCGGTCCAGCTCCTCGGCTCCGATCACCGGGCCGTCGTTGGCCACCGACAGGACGACTCCTCTGGCCGTGGTCGCGGTCATGACGTCGACTCGGCCCCCGACGATGTTGTGGCGGATCGCGTTGTCGAGCAGGTTCGCCACGAGACGCTCGAGCAGCTGGGTGTTGCCTTCGGCACGAGCTGCGTCGAGCGTGGCGTTCAGTTGCAGGCCGCGGCGCTCGATCTCTGGTTGGCGGTCGGCGATCACCTCCCCCGTCACGGTCGCGAGGTCGACCGGCTCGCGCCGGTCGAGGGCCCGCTCACTGCTGGCGAGACTGAGGAGCGCCTCGATCAGCCGCTCGAGCTGCTCCTCGGAGGCAAGCACCCGTTCGTGGGCGGCGCGCAGTGACTCCAGGGAGGCGTTGGGGTCCGCCAATGCGACCTGCACCAGGGTCTTGAGCCGGGCAAGCGGGGTCCGCAGCTCGTGCGAGGCGTTGGCGACGAACTGGCGTTGGGACTGGAAGGATTGCTCCAGTCTTCCGAGCAGCCCGTCGAAGGTGTCCCCGAGCTCCTTGAACTCGTCGTCGGGGCCGTCGAGCGCCAGGCGACGGTGGAGGTTCGTCGCCGATATGTCCCGAGCGGCGGTCGTGATCGTGCGCAACGGGCGCAGGACCCTGCCGGCGATCCACCATCCGAGCGCTATCGAGATGACGGCCATGATCGCGAGCGCCACCACCGAGACGAACGCGAGCACCCTCAGGTCGGCGTTGCGCTGATTTGGGTCCAGCACCGCGATCGAGCCGGTTGGCCCGGGGACCGCTTCTGAGACTTCGGGGCCGCCTTCAAGACCGCCTTCGGGACCGACGGGCCGAACCGCATGTTCGTGCACGATCCGCGTGTACGCCTGGTGTGTGTGCGAGACACCGGCGTAGGTGAGCGCCAGCACCGCCGCGCCGGAGATGAAGAAGAGCCCTCCATAGAGCACGGCGAGACGCAGGCGAATCGTGCGCCGTGGCAGGCGCAGTCGTCGAGCCCGAGGGGCGTCGTGGCCCGTGAGAGGTGCGCCTGTGCTCATATCCGGTATCCGGACTTGGCGATCGTTTCGATAAGCGGCGGATCGCCGAGCTTGGCGCGCAACCGGCTGACCGTGATCTTGACGGCATTGGTGAACGGGTCGGCGGCCTCATCCCACACACGGGCCAGGAGCTCCTCGGCGGAGACGCTGCGACCCTGGGAGGCGAGCAGCAGCTCAAGCACGCCGAACTCCTTTGGTGCGAGCTCGAGTTGGCGGCCGGCGCGGAAGGCACGGTGCTGTGCGGTGTCGAGGACGATGTCGGCGTGGCGGAGAACCGGCGGAATCGCGGGCTGGGCACGGCGCGTCAGGGCACCGATCCGCGCAATGAGAACAGGGAAGTCGAATGGCTTTGGCAGATAGTCGTCCGCGCCGAGGCCGAGTCCGTCCACCAGGTCATCGACCATCGCCGCCGCGGTGAGCATCAGCACCCGACTGCGACACTCGCTCTCCACGAGCCTGGCGCAGATCTCATCGCCGTGCATCCCTGGCAGGTCGCGGTCGAGCACGATCACGTCGTACTCGTTGACCGTGGCACGCGCAAAACCGGCCGGGCCGTCGAGCGTGACGTCCACGGCCATGCCCGTCTGGCGCAGACCGAACGCGATCGCCTGCGCCATCTCCTCGTCGTCCTCGATCACCAGCACCCGCATGGTCACTCCTCTTTCACGGCCGGACGTCGTTCCAGATACAGCGTGTGCTCCAGGCTACTTCCCTGCGGTTTCAGCACGGTTTCGCCGGCGGGGAGATGTGATCGCCGGCTGCCCGGGCGGCGATACCTTCGCGAAACCGTCGATGTCGTACAAGCAGCCCACAGCACGACCTCTCGAGCTGCAAAGGAGACGACATGCAAGGCGATGCGAAACACACCAATGATCGAAGCAGGGCACTATGCGGCCTGCGACGAGCGGCTTCCCTGACAGCGGCACTGGTTGCCCTCGGCGTGCTCGTCGCGGGCTGCGGGAGCACCCCGAGCTCGAGCGTGGCTCACCTGGGGTCGAGCACTCAGGCGACGAGCTCGACTGCGTCCGGTACGAGTGAAGGCCGCGAATCCTCGCCGGGCAGCCAGGCTGTGGCGTACTCGGCGTGCGTGCGCGCGCACGGAGTGCCCAACTTCCCCGATCCGAAAATCTCCACCCACGGCAATGGGGTGAGCGTGGCAATCCGGGTCACGCCGGCCATCACGGGCAATCCCCATTTCAAGTCGGCGCAGCAGGCCTGCAGCAAGCTGCTGCCGGGCGGCGGTCCGGGAGGAGGCTCGAATCACCAGATCACCCCCCAGGAACAGTCGCAGTACCTCAAGGCCGCCGCCTGTGTGCGCTCGCATGGCGTGCCGAACTTCCCCGACCCGACCTTCTCTGGCGGCGGGGTGCACGTTGCCCATCAAGGACTGAACGAGAGCTCGCCGGCGTTCAAGGCGGCGGTGCAGGCCTGCGAATCGCTGATCCCGGGCGGCGTGCACGGCGGCTCGAGCTCGTCGCCCCAACCGGCGCCGTGACGCGGCGCTCCTCAGCTTTCTTTCAGGTTGGCCTGTCAGCATCGGCCGATGCGTCTGCTGGTCGTTGACGACGATCCCTCCGTCCGCGAGGCGCTCGAGCTCGTGCTGGACCTCAATGGATTTGGGGTGGCGACGGCGACCGACGGCGCCGAGGCGATTCGCACGCTCGCGGTGGACCGGCCCGACGCGGTGATCCTCGATGTGCTGATGCCGGGGCTGGATGGCCTGGAGGTCTGCCGGCGGATGCGCGCGATCGGCGATCGCACGCCGGTGCTGATGTTGACCGCGCGTGCCGAGGTCTCTGAGCGGGTGGCGGGGCTCGAGGCCGGCGCCGACGATTATCTGGTCAAGCCGTTCGCGAGCGAGGAGCTCGTGGCCAGACTGCGCGCGCTGCTCAGGCGCACGGGCTGGGAGGATAGCGAGGAGACGCTGCGCTTCGCGGATCTGGAGCTCGATCCGCTCGCGCACGAGGCGCGCCGCAACGGGCGTCCGCTCGAGCTCACGCGCACCGAGTTCTTGCTGCTGGAGCTGCTCATGCGCCATCCTCGTCAGGTGCTTTCACGGACGAAGATATTCGAGTGCGTGTGGGGCTATGACTTCGGGCCGGCGTCGAACTCGCTGGAGGTGTATGTCGGCTATCTGCGGCGCAAGACCGAGGCCGGCGGAGAGCCGCGCCTGGTGCACACGGTCCGGGGAGTCGGCTACGTGTTGAGGTCATCGTCGCGATGAGCTTCCGCCGGCGCATGGTGCTGCTCGCGGCCGGCGCGGTGGCCGCGGCGATCGTGATCGCGTCGGTCGTGGTGTACGTCGTGACCGGCAACGAGCTGCGCGGGCAGATCGATGCGAGCCTGCGCCAGAAGTTGACCCCCGGCCTGCCGCAGGCCGTCCAGGTCAAGACCGTGAATCTCAGCGCGGCAGAGCTCGCCAAGCTGAAGCGGGAAGGCATGCTGCCGCCCGTGGGATTGCCGCGGATCGCCTTCGGCGCGCAAGCGGTAGAAAAGACCCACTCCGGCGGACAGAGCTCGGCGCACGGCGGGGAAAATTTCACCCAGGAAAGCGGTGGGAAGCCTCTCCACGGGGAAGCGGTCTCGATCGAAGGCAACGCCGCGTTCGCGCCGGGCGGCCCCTCAGCGATTGCGGAACAGCGGGACGTGCCCGTGCACGTGAGTCCTTTCAACAAGCTCGTGCTCCCCGCCCCGACGCTCGGCGGCGCCACCGGCTACGTTCAGCTGTTCCGGTCCAACGGGCAGGTTCTGCGCTCCGAAACCACGGGATCCGGCGGGGAGGGCGGGCTTCCGATTACACCCGCCACTCGCGCCGTGGCCGCGGGCCGCCGTAAGGCGTTCTTCAGCGACGCGACCGTCGGCGGCACGCACGTGCGGATCCTGACCGAGCGCGCGCCCGAGGGAGGGGTGTGGCAGGTGGCGCTGCCGCTGAGCGACGTGGACAGCACGCTCACGCACCTGAAGCTGGTGCTGGCGCTCGTGTGCCTGGGCGGGATCGCGCTCGCGGCCGCGCTCGGGCTGCTCGTCTCGCGGGCGGCGCTCGTGCCCGTGCGGCGCTTGACGGGCGCCGCCGAGCGCGTGGCGCGCACGCAGGATCTCGGCCACCGCATCGAGGCGAGCGAGGAGGATGAGCTCGGGCGGCTGGCCGGGAGCTTCAACACGATGCTGGCCGCGCTCGAGCGCGCTCGCCTCGCGCAGCGCCAGCTCGTCTCCGACGCCTCGCACGAGCTGCGCACGCCGCTGACGAGCGTGCAGGCCAACCTCGACGCGCTCGCGATCGGCGAGGAGCTGCCGGCACGGGAGCGCGCTCGCATCCTGGCCGCCGCGCAGGCGCAGCTGCGGGAGCTGACGGTGCTCGTCGGCGACCTCGTCGATCTGTCCAAGACCGAGGTGCAGGAGGTCGAGGTGGAGGACGTGCGCCTTGATCTGGCCGCCGCCGGGGCGATCGAGCGCGCCCGCCTGCACGGGGTGGGTGGACACTCATCTACGTTCGTGCTCGACGCGGAGCCCTGTCTGGTGCGCGCCGCGCCCGCGCGCCTGGAGCGGGCGATCGCCAACCTGCTCGACAACGCCTGTAAATGGAACCCGCCCACGCCGTCGACTCCGCCGACTCGGCCCGCCGGGCGGGCGGGCGTTCCAATCGACGATCCAACCGACGATCCAATCGAGGTGCGCGTCCGCGGCGGTGTTCTGGAGGTCCGCGACCACGGTCCGGGGATCGCCGCGGAGGATCTGCCCCGCGTGTTCGACCGCTTCTACCGCGCGCCCAGCGCCCGCGCGCGACCCGGGTCGGGGCTCGGGCTGGCGATCGTCAGGCAGACGGCCGAGGCTCACGGTGGAGCCGTGCACGCCACCAACGATCCAGATGGCGGCGCCCGCCTGACGCTCGAGCTGCCGGCGCTCGAGATGACCGACGCCGAGCTCGCCGCGTGCCAGCGGGATGCTCCAACGTCGTCCGGCGTCGTTTAGGAAGTTCCTCGCTCTCTCTCAGCCAATTCTCAGGTTCCTCCCGCATGATGTCGGTATGTCGCCGACGCGTCGAGCGCACGGCCGTATGGCCGTCGCCTCCTTGGGACGGCCAACACCCACCACCTGAAGGCGAAGGAGACCAAGACATGATGAGAACGAACCTCGGCATGGTCGTGCTTGCGAGTGTCGTGCTGGCGCTCGCCGGCTGCGGCGGTAGCTCCTCGAGCCCGGGTGTCGCGCACCTCTCCTCCAGCACATCCAGCTCCTCGCCCGCGAGCGGCGGCGGCTCATCCTCCCCGGAAAGCAGCGCGAGCACCCAGCAGAAGATGGTCAAGTTCTCGCAGTGCATGCGCACCCACGGGGAACCCGAATTCCCCGAACCGACCGAAGGCGACATAGAGCTCCACAGCCGCAACGGCCACGGCCCGAATCCAGAATCGCCCCGGTTCCAGGCGGCCGAAAAGGCGTGCAGCAAGTACGCGCCCTCGAAGGTGGCCCCGAGTCCGGCGGAACAAGCCAAGATGCAGGAAGGCGCCTTGAAGTTCTCCGCCTGCATGCGCAGCCACGGGGTCCCCAACTTCCCCGATCCGGAATTCCACCACAGCGGCGGCGGTGTCGGGATACGAATCGGGGGCAAGGGCTCCGGTATAGATCCCAACTCACCGCAGTTCAAAGCCGCGCAGAAAACGTGCCAGTCGATCCTGCCCGTGCCGAAGGGGGCAAGGCCGGGGGGCGGCGGACCCTCCACCAGCAGCGGCGGCGGTCCCGGCGGGGGCTCGGGTCAGGCCGTGGCGGTCCCGTGAGCGCGCGGTCGTTCGTGGGGTCGGCGAAACATTCCCGAAACCGTCGATGTCGTACAAACAGCATCGATGAGTGATCCTGTGTCTGGTGAGGCGGCGTCGGTGCCCCAGGCGGCCGACGCCGCCTCATCTTCTGGCGAGCGCTCAGGGGTTGACCCACCGCGAGGTCGCGCTCGCCGGCGGGTGCTCGCGATCGTGGGGCTGGTGCTGGTCGTGGCCGTCGTGGTGGTGATCGCCACCGATCCGTTCGGCGGCTCGGGGAAATCCACGGGCGGTCTCGTGGATAACGCGAGCGCGACCTCGCTGGCGTCGGTGAAACGGCAGTCGCTGTCGCAGCAGACGCAGGTGAGCGGCACGCTCGGCTACGCGGGCTCCTCGAGCATCCGCGTGCCGTCCGGGACCGCGCCCACCGCCGTCCAGCAGTCAAGCCAGCAGGTCACGTCAGCCGAAACGATGCTGGCGAGCGCCAGGGCGACGCTGGCCTCCGACACACAGGCGCTCGCGGGTCATCAGGCGACGCTGACGGCGGCGCGCGCGAAGGAGCAGGTCGACTGCGCCGGCGATGGCGCCGCGGAAAGCGCCTCCAGCGGCTCCCCCTCATCAGGCGGCGGGGGCTCGGGCCTGTGCGCAAGCGATGTGCAGGCGGTCGCGACCGCCGAGCAGGGCTCCACGGGCGCCGCGATGAAGGTCAAAGGCGACCGCTCCCAGGTTTCCTCGGCCGAAAAACAGCTCGCGAGCGCGCAGTCCAATTTGTCCACGGCGCGGTCGGCGGGCGCGCTCTACGGTCAGAGCTCGACGTTCACGAAGCTGCCATCGGCGGGCCAGGTCCTCACGCGTGGACAGGGCCTGTATGAGATCTCAGGCCAGCCGGCGCTGCTGCTGTACGGGTCGGTGCTGCCGACACGGGCGTTCATCGCGGGGATGTCCGCGGGGTCGGACGTCGCCGAGCTGAACGCGAACCTGCGTGCGCTCGGCTACGGGCAAGCGCTCACAGGCGACGAATTCACCACCGCGACCGCGACCGCCATTCGCGCCCTGCAGTCCGCGCGCGGCGCCTCGGTCACCGGCGAGCTGCTGCTGGGGTCGGTGGTGTTCGAGCCCGGGCCCGTGCGCGTTACGAGCGTGACTCCCACGGTCGGCCAGACGGTCATGCCCGGCCCGGTGCTCGCGATCACCTCGACCGCCCGCCAGGTCAAGATCGCGCTCGACGCCTCCCAGCAGGCGAGCGTCAAGGTCGGCGACCAGGTCACGATCACGCTTCCCGACAACCAGACCACGCCCGGGCGAATCACCTACGTCTCCAGCGTCGCCACCACGCCGTCCAGCTCTGGCTCTGGCCACGGCGGCGAAGAAGAAAGCGCCCCCACCGTCGAAGTCGACGCCACCCCCACGAACCCGGCGGCGACGGGCCACCTCGACCAGGCGCCCGTGAACGTCGAGATCACCACCGAACGCGTCGAAAACGTGCTGGCGGTGCCGGTCGACGCGCTGCTCGCGCTCGCCGGCGGTGGCTACGCGGTGGAGGTCGCCGAAGGGGGCGTGCACCGTCTGGAGGCCGTCACCGTTGGCCTGTTCGACGACGCCGAAGGCGTCGTGCAGGTGAGCGGCCAGGGCCTGTCCGCCGGCCAGCGCGTGGTGGTGCCGGCGACATCATGAGCGGGCAGCCAACAGCGGACGTAGCGTACGCGGACAGCGCCGAGCAGACGGCGCCTGTGGTGTTGGAGCTCCGCGGGGTGAGCAAGGTCTATGGAGAGGAGCCCCCCGTGTACGCGCTGCGGGAAGTGAGCTTCGCGGTGGGGGAGGGCGAGCTCGTCGCGATCGTGGGCCCCTCGGGTTCGGGTAAGACGACGCTGCTGCACGTGATGGGCACGCTCGAGCGCCCGAGCTCGGGGGTCGTCTCGATCACGGGCCTCGACGCGGCGGGGCTGTCCGATCGTGAGCTCGCCAGGTTGCGCGCCACGCGCATCGGGTTCGTCTTCCAGCAGTTCTTCCTCGCGGAGCACTCCACGGCCCTCGAGAATGTCGCCGAAGGGCTGCTCTACGCCGGCGTCGCTGTGGCGGAGCGTCGTGAGCGGGCGGCGCAGACGCTCGCCCGGGTGGGGCTCGCCGAGCGTGCGAGCTTCCGTCCGAGCAAGCTCTCCGGCGGCGAGCGCCAGCGCGTCGCGATCGCCAGGGCCCTCGTGGGTGCTCCAGCGATCGTGCTCGCCGATGAGCCCACGGGGAACCTCGACAGCGCCTCCGGCACGGGCGTGCTCGAGCTGCTGGAAGAGCTCAACGCGCAGGGCGCCACGATCCTCGTGATCACCCACGACCACGACCTCGCCGCCCGCCTACCACGCCAAGTACAAGTCCTTGACGGACGCATCGTGAACGACACGCTCGAGGGCAATTTGGGACCAGCCGAAACAGGAGAAGAGCAGCGATGACCGGGACGACGTGGCTGGGGCGGCGTGTTCGCCGGGTGGTAGGGGTCGGGCTGATCGTGACCGCAGGCTTGGGCGCCGCTCTCGGTGGCATGCTCCTGGGTGGCCCGGCGTTCGCCTCGGGCGCCACCGGGGGATCGCCCACCGAACCCACCGGCACCGGGACGTCGAACTGTCCGTCGTCCAATCCCCCGAACCAGCTGACGCTCGTCGCGGGCACGCCACAGACGGCGATCCTGCAGAGCGCGTTCGCGACCGGGCTGCAGGTCGCGCTCACGAACAGTAATGGGTGCGCCGTCACGAGTGGGGCCGCGGGGATCCCGGTCACGTTCAACGCACCCGCCAGTGGCGCGAGCGGGGTGTTCTCCACCAGCGGGTCTGACACCGTCACGGTCGGCGCCGACGCCTCGGGTAGCGTGGCCGCGCCGGCGTTCACCGCCAACGGCACCGCCGGCGGCTACACCGTCACCGCCAGCTCGCAGTACGGCTCGGTCTCGTTCTCTTTGACGAATACCGCCGCGGGCGTACCGGCGAGGATCGTCGCGATCCCGCTCGAGAGCGGATCGGCGCGCGTCACCGGCCGCTATCTGGAGCCGCTGCAGGTCAGGGTGCTGGATGCCGGCGGCAACCCGGTCGCGGGTGCCGCGGTCACGTTCACGCTCGCCTCCGGCGGCTCTGGCGTGTGCGGCACGAGCAGCTCCGCGAGCGCTGCCGGCGCGACCTTCGCCGGCGGGGGCGCCCAGGCGACCGCGACGACCAGCGCCAGCGGTGTGGCGAGCTCACCGCTGCTCACCGCGAACAGCACGGCCGGGTCGTTCACCGCGACCGCCGCCGTCTCGGGCAAAGAACCCTCAGGAGGATCGGGTAAAGAAAACGCCGGCGCATCCGGTGGGGACCCCGCTACCCCGGTGAGCTTCACGCTCGCAAACCTCGCTGGCAAGCCCACCAAGATCGCCCCCGGAGTGGGCTCCACGCAGTCCACTCCGGCGGGGAGCGGGTTCCCGATCCGGCTCGCCGTCACCGTCACCGACGCGCAGAAGAACCCTGTCCCGGGCGCGCTGATCACGTTCTCAGCGCCCACGCGCGGCGCGAGCGGGCGCTTCACGGTCCGATCTTCGACTGGTCACTCTCGCGGCCCCCGCCATCGCTCGCGTGTCTCCCACACCCGTACGGTGCAGGTGAAGACCAACGCCTGCGGGGTCGCCGTGGCGCCTCCCTTCACCGCCAGCCGCCGGCCGGGCGGCTACATAGTAAAGGCCGGCGCCAAGCCCGCCCCCTCGGCGGCGTTCGCGCTCGTAAACGAAGCTCCCGGCCAGTCCCGGTGAGCGCGCGGTGAGCGCTGTCGCCAACCCCACTCGAGAGCATCATGCGGGCGCCGCGGACCTCGCCTCGCGGAGGCTGCGGGCCTCCGATCTCGCGCGCGTCGCGAGCGTGGGGCTGCGCACGCGGCGGATGCGTGCGGCCCTGTCGGCGTTGGGGATCGCGATCGGGGTCGCCGCGATCGTCGCCGTGCTCGGCCTGTCCTCCTCGAGCCAGGCAGGGCTGCTCGAAGAGATCGACAGGCTCGGAACGAACCTCCTGACCGTCACCAACGGCCAGAGCTTCGCCGGCAAGACCGCGGAGCTGCCGCTCGTGGCGCCCGCGATGATCGCCCGCATCAGCCCCGTCGAAACCGTCGCGGAGACCGGGAAGGTCGAAGGGAAGGTGTACCGCTCTCCGCTGATCCCCACCGTCGAAACCAACGCCCTCGAAATCCAGGCGGCAAGCCTCGGCCTGCTGCACACGCTCGGCGTCCAGGTCGTGCAGGGCCGCTATCTGAACCCGGCGACCGCGCAGGAGCCAGTCGCGGTACTCGGCCCCGCCGCCGCACAGCGACTCGGGATCGATCACATTTACCCCGGCGAGCGGATCTGGGCCGCAAACCAGTGGCTCTACCTCGTCGGGATCCTCGGCCCATCGGTGCTCGTACCCGGAATCGAAAGCGCGGTGCTCGTCGGCTTCAAGGCCGCGGAACGCTACCTCCACTTCAACGGGCACCCCAACACCGTCTACCTGCGCGCCCAGAACAGCCAAGTGCCGGCCGTCCAGTCGGTGCTCGCCGCGACCGCGGACCCCGAAGCGCCCAACGAAGTCAACGTCAGCCAGCCCTCCGCCACGCTCACAGCCCGCGCCGACGCCCAAGGCGCGTTCAACGGCCTGTTCCTCGGACTCGGCGCCGTCGCGCTGCTCGTGGGGGCGGTCGGCGTGGCGAACATCATGGTCATCTCCGTCCTCGAACGCCGCTCGGAGATCGGGCTCAGGCGGGCGCTCGGCGCGACCCGCGGACAGATCCGCACCCAGTTCCTGTCCGAGGCGATCCTGCTCGGGCTCGCCGGCGGCGCCGTCGGTGTCGCCATGGGCATAGTCGCGACCGCGATCTACTCCTCCACCAAGGGCTGGACGATCGTCATCCCCACGCTCGCCTGGGCCGGCGGGTTCGGCGCGGCGATGCTGATCGGCGCCGTCGCCGGCCTCGTCCCCGCGCTGCGCGCCGCGCGCCTCTCACCGACCGAAGCGCTACGGACCGTGTGAACGCCTCACCGCGAAGCCCTACCACAACCAGCTCTGACGCAACACACCCACCGCCTCGAGGAGATTGAACATATGCCAAGCGCCAGGAAGCCCGCCGTACCCACCGCCGCAACCATCCTGAGCGTCGCGCTGGCGGTCGCCGGCTGCGGTGGCTCCTCGAGTCCCGGCGTCGCCCACCTCTCCACCAGCAAGGACGCCTCGTCGGCGAGCCCCGAAGGCGGCGGCTCGTCACCTGAAAGCCCGGCGAGCCTCGAACAGGCGGGGGTCGCCTACGCCAAGTGCATGCGCGCTAACGGCGTGCCCAACTTCCCAGACCCGAAGGCCGGCGGGGACTTCCTCTTCCACGCGCGCGCTGGGATGAATCCCTCATCGCCCGCGTTCAAGGCGGCGCAGGCGAAGTGCCGACACTTCATGCCCCCCGGCCCCGGCTCGGGGCCTGCGCCTTCCCCGCAGACGCTCGCGAAGTTTCTGAGGATCGCGCGGTGCATGCGCCAGCACGGCGTCGGCGACTTCCCCGACCCGAGAACCTCGGTCCCGTCCAACCCGTTCGGCTCCGGCGGCGTCGGCGTGATCAGCGATATCGAAGGAGTGATCCTTATCTTCCCGAGCACGATCGACCAGCAGTCGCCGGTGTTCACGCGGGCGGCGGCCGCGTGCGCGTTCCCGCTGCACAACCACTGATGGAAACTCCTGAGATGCTTCCTACCGCGTGTCCAACGCGCGCTCGCGCTGGTAGCGGAGCCACATCCGTCGAGCAGTCGCGAGCGCGGCAAGTAGCAGCGCCAACGGCACGAGTATTGCGGCGGCGATCAGCAGGATGACGAGCGTCACAACGAGCACTCGGACCGCGTCGTGGAGCCCTCGGTGGAGGGTCAGCCCTTCGCTTGCTGTGTGCGCATCGCCGGTGACGGTCACTTCGACTTCGGCGGTGCTCGCATGTTGTGAGACCGTTTGCAGCGCCGAGCGTGCCTGGGCGATCGCGCCGCGGTTCTGTGAAATTCGTTCGCGCAGGCTGTCGATCTGACCTTCGCTGGTTGCTCTCGAGAGCGCACGGAGCAGCGCCTGCCGTTCGGCGGTTACGTCGCTGAGTCGCTGACGAGCCGCGTCGTATGTGTTAGTGATGTCCTGCAGCGACTGACTCTCGGCACGAACCGGAGCCAGCTGTCCGAGCGATGCCAGAGCGCCACTGAGCTTTGCGCTCGGGAGGCTCAGATCGAGGTTGGCTTCGCTCGCGCCTGGCTGCTGCACCTGTACGTGAGAGCTCTGCACGAAGCCGCCATCGCTCACCGCCAGCCGAGACACGCGGTCGGCGGTTTCCTGTACGGCGCTGGGAGTCGCGGCCAGGGTGATGGAAGCCGCCAGCTGCTGCACGCGTCCGGGCGCGGCAGCCGGGCCACCAGGAGCCGGCGCGTTCGAGGCCGCCCCGGCAGATGCCGAAGCACTGCCTTCCGCTGTGGCGTTTTTAGCCGCGCGGGCCACACCCATCTCGGTTCTGGGCGGTTCGGGACCAGCTCGGCCGGCGTTGCTGACCGCCGGAGCAGGAACAGCTTCCCTGGGTGGACCGCTCGGCGAGGAATCGGCGATTGCGATGGCCACCGCGAGCGCGGTCAGCCCCGCGGCGATCGCCGCTGCGGGGCGGCCGGGTGAACGCAGCCAACCCACTCGGCGATGTGGCTGCTTGGGGGTAGAACGCGCCTCGCGCTCGGCGATCCGCTCCCCAAGCTGGCGCTCGAACTCAGGATCCATCGGCGGCGCAAGCGCCCGAACATCGTGGCGCAGCTCGCGCCACGAGTCAGCGATCGCGCCCTCGCCGTCTCCAGTCAGCGCCGCCTCGAGCTCCGCCAGCCAGACATCGTCGGGGCTCGAGGAGCCACCGCCTGGAAAGGGAATGACCTTCACGCGATCTCCTCCTGTCGTTCCGCCTGCAGGCACCCCTCGCGCAAGCGCGTGAGCGCCCGGTGCAGACGGGTGCCGGCGTTGGACTCGCTGATTCCAAGCGCGCGCGCAAGCTCACTATTGGAGAGCTGGCCGTGGAACTTGAGCAGCACCACCTCCCGCTCGCGCAGCGGCAACGCCGCAAGCGCAGCGCGCACGGTCGCACGACGCTCGACGTGCTCGAGCGCCTCCAGGCAATCACGATCAGCGGCGAGCTCATCCTCCAGCTCGTACCGGGGCTGGCGTCGCCGTCGGCGCAGTTCATCCAGCGCGGCGTTGCGCGCGATCGCAAACAGCCAGGCCCGAGGGGTGCCACGACGGTGGTCCAAACGCGAGCGCGAGCGGTAGAGGCGCTCGAACGCAAGCGCCGTCACATCCTCCGCCGCCGAGCGGTCGCCAAGGAGCGAGATGGCATATCCGTGCACGTCGGCCCCGCACTCCCGGAAGAGCGCGGCGAAGACCTCCGCACTGAGCGCGCCGGGTGCCGCTGCAGCCGCGACAGCTCGCGGAGCGTGCTCATCGGAGGAGGGCCCGGGCCTGCTCATCACCCTAACTACGTTCAGGGTCGCAGATCCGTCACATATCGTCGCGCCCGCGTGGCCGCCGGGGCGGAGCTGCTCGCCGGCACCAACCAGCCGTAACGCACCAGCGAGCCCGGTCGAGCCCGGAGATGAGCGGGGCTAACGCGCGGGACTGACCGCGTACCAGTCCAGCTCGAGCTCGGGAGCCCGTTCGCAGACTTCGCCGACGATCTCGAGCACGGCCCGGCGGCCGATGTCCGTGCGTTCGTCGTGCGTCATCGCGATCGGATCATCGCGATCGAGGTTTGCTCTGATCTCGGCACCGACGTGCACGAAGGACACGTCTTCTTGCCTGTTGCCCATCCGCTCAGTCAGCAGATCCAAGGCGTGCTCGGGAGGTGACGCGGTGGCGTGTTGAGTGATCCTGAACTTCATCGGAGAAAGCGTAGCGCGGCAATTTCGGATGCGCAAGGGATTGCTCTGGGATCTCGATGCCGAGCCAGCGAGGCGAGCGAAAGCACCCAAACGCCGACCGGGTGAAGCGGGGCTCTGCAGTGAGTGGCCGTCCTCGTCGCCCGTGAGCTCAGAACCAGTCGCGACACGCTACCGGTCCCAGGACGCGAGCTCGCGCTGCAGCGTGAGCGCCGCCCAATACGCGCGCTGCGCGTGATTCTCATGCGCGAGCGGAGCGCCGAACAGCGCCATGATCCCATCGCCGGTGAACTTATCGACAGTGCCCTCGAAGCGATGAACACCATCGCAGAGGATCGTGAAGAAGCGATCCATGATCGACCGCCAAAGCTCCGAGTCGGTCCGCTCAGCGAGATCCATCGAGCCCATCACATCAGCGAACAGCACCGTGACCTGCTTGCGCTCCCCATCTAGATCGGCCCTCGTGCCACGAATCTTCTCCGCCAAGCGCTCCGGGGTATAGGTACGCGCGGATCACGCTCGGTCGCCAAACCGGACGCCGCGTGCGTCCCCTCCCCGACCCGGCCGCCGAACCCGCGCCGCTCAGCGCATGCCCACAGGCATCGGATAACTCGCGGAGGCTTTTGATGTCTGCGCCCACAAGCGCCCGCGATAGGAGTAGAGTCGAACATGAGCTGGTCCTGCGGCCAGAATCCTCAGCCCAGAACACGAATGCCACCGACGGCGCGAGATGCGCCACGAGGCGAGAGGCCGGGGCTACTGGTTTTGACTGCGGGGCCAGTGCCGTATCTCTACGGGCGTCACCCCACCAGCCGTGCGCTACCTGACCTATGCCGACGGGACGATCCGTCGTCCGTACCGGTGCCGGTCGTGGGCGATCAGGCGCTTGTGCCGGGCGCGGGGTGCGCCGGAGGCGAGCCTGCTGATTGGCGTCGCGGCCGTCGCTTTCGCGCAATCTGGCTGGTCTGCTGAGCCGCCGCGACCGCCCTACCCGCCCGTAGGCGCGACGTTCTCGAAGCTCGCGTTGAGCGCGCCCGCCCGCAGCCAGCTCTCAGCGGTGCCCGCTCGCGGCGCGTCGCTTGGCTCGGTTGCGAGCTGGCGGGCTGGGCGCCTCCGTGCGCCCCTCACGCTCCGCCGCCGCCACGAGCTCGCGCATGGACTGCTCAATTCCATGACACAGCACATCGATGTCCTGGGCCTCGTCGTAGTCGCCAGTGACGCCGAACCTGAGCCCGCCGTCGTAGGAGAAGATGGCTACGCCGATCCGGACATGCCCGGCGAGCGGAACGTAGGGGAAGCACTCGAGCATCCGGCGCCCAGCCGCGTACAGCGGGCGCTGAGGGCCGGGAACGTTGGTCGTCACCGTGTTGACGCTGCGCTGCGGCATGCGGGTGGCGGCGCGCAGCCCGAGCGCGAGCAACATCGCTGGCGCAAAACCACTGAGACCCACCAGGACGTCGCCCGCCACAGCTTCGCCCGAGCGCTTGAGGTACTCCATCTGCGCCCGCATCGCCGCGAGCCGCGCCACCGGATGCTCGATCCCCACCGGCAGGTTGGCGAAGATCGCAGAGACGCGGTTGTTGTACTCGCCCTGCTCCTCCCCCGAGCGCACGGACACCGGTACAAGCGTTCGCACGTCGCGCTGCGTGGACTCTCGGCGTGCGGAGAGCAGCGCGCGGAAGCCACCCGCGATGACGGTCAGAACGACATCATTGACGGTACCGCCGAACACACCACGGACGCGCTTGACGTCTGAGAGCTGTGACCGCGCCCACGCCCAGCGGCGATGGGGGCCGATCGGTCCGTTCAGCGACGAGCGCGGTGGTGGCGGGACCACACCAGTCATCGCCCACAGCCCGCGAGCAGTCGCAGCGGCGGTCCTGGCCGCACGGCCCGGCGAGCGCACCGCGAACCGCACCGAGCGCAGCTGCTCATACGGACTGACCGCGCGCCCGGCAAGCGCGTGGATCGCCAGCTCCGCCCCGGACGGCTGGCGCTCCGGATGCCAATCCTCGGGTGCGCGGAGCTTGGGATCGCGCTCGGAGTCGAGGATCACCGCCAGGAGCTCCGCCCCCGAGACTCCGTCGACCATGCAGTGATGCACCTTCGTGATGAGCCCCCACCGCCCCTCGCTGAGCCCCTCGATGATCCACATCTCCCACAACGGCTTGTCACGGTCGAGCTGCTGAGACATGACGCGCCCGACCAGGTTGCGCAGCTCCTCATCGCTGCCCGGCGGCGGGAGCGCGGTGCGGCGCAAGTGGTAACCCAGGTTGAAGTGCGGATCGTCCACCCACACCGGCCGGCCGAGCGCAACCGGCACGAAATGGACCTTCTGTCGGTAGCGCGGGACGCTCGGCAGCTGCGCCCAAACCATCCGCGAGAGCGCCTCGTACCCCGGCGACGGTCCCTCGAAGATCGCCACCGCACCGATATGCATGTGGCTCACCGCATCCTCGAGATGCAGAAACGAGGCGTCCTGGGGGCTGAGGCGCTGCATGACCTCCTCCACCGGTCGGCGTTGCGAGGACCGCCTAACCGTACCACCGCCACGCGTATGCCAGGCATTGTCGGCGTCGGCCAGCTCTGCGGACCACGCGATCACCGGTCAGGTGTACCCTGGCGCTGATGCAGCGACCGGCCAGCGAGTTGCGCAAGTGCGTTTCCGGTGCGGTGTCGCTTCGCCTCGGCCGGGCGATCCCAGCGTGCGTGTGGCCGTTGAAGCTCGCGCGGCTCGCCGAGGGGGCGTCGGTATGAACGCGATGGAGCCCAAGACGGTGACGCTTCACGGCCGCGCGGTGAGATACGCCGAGGCGGGCAGCGGTCCCGTGCTGCTGCTGATCCACGGGATGGCGGGCACGTATGAGAACTGGCAGGCGGTGATCGAGCCGCTCGCGCGAGGCCACACCGTGCTCGCACCCGATCTTCCCGGGCACGGCACGTCGGCGCCCGGTGGCGGCGACTACTCCCTCGGGGCTCTCGCCGCCGGCCTGCGCGACCTGCTGATCGCGCTCGGCCATGAGCGCGCCACGCTCGTCGGGCACTCGCTCGGCGGCGGAATCGCGATGCAGTTCGCCTACCAGTTCCCCGAGATCACGGAGCGCCTGGTACTAGTCTCCAGCGGCGGGCTCGGTCCGGAGGTCAGCCCGGTCCTGCGCGCCGCGGCACTCCCGGGCGCGGACCTGTTCATCGCCGCAACAGCCGGGCCAGGACGTATCGCCGGGTCTGCGGTGGCGCGCGGCCTGGCGACCGTCGGGCTGCGCCCAAACGCTGATGTCGCCGAGGTCGCGCGCGGATACGCGTCGCTCGCCGACCCAGACCGTCGCGCCGCGTTCCTGGCCACGTTGCGCGCCGTCGTCAGCACTGACGGCCAGCGCGTCGATGCCGGCGACCGGCTGTACCTCGCCGAGGGCGTGCCCGTTCTCATCATCTGGGGGGAGCGCGATCCGATGATCCCCGTCCACCACGGTGAACAAGCCCACCAGACCATCCCGGGCAGCCGCCTCGAGGTCTTCGACGGAGTCGGCCATCTGCCACAGCTCGAGGCGCCCGGGCGCTTCGTCGCGGTGCTCGAGCGATTCCTCGAGGAGACCGAGCCAGCGCAGTGGGACACCAAGCAGTGGCGCGCCCGGTTGACCACCGCCAGCGAGGGATAGGAGCGCCGCGAAGCAGCAGCGACGGGACGACGACGGGCAAGGCTGCATCCCCAAGACGGGCTGCGGCGACTAGACCTGGTCCACGCCCAGCGTGCGGCGCAGGAAGTCGTGCTCGGCGGACAGCGCCACATCGGCAACGCTCATCGGCAGCGAGATGAACCCGTGCGGCGCCTCGGGCCAGATGCGCAGCTCGGTCGCATGCCCCGCCGCGCGCCAGCGCGCCTCCATGAACAGCGTGTCGTCGAGCAGCGGATCCTGCGTGCCGACCGTGAAGATCGCCGGGGGCATGCCGGACAGCTCAGCGAACAGGGGCGAGATGTCGGGGCCACGGCGCTGCTCGCGGTCGTACATAGGCAGAAACTGGTCCGCGAACCAATGCATGATGGGCTCTGAGAGCACGAGGTTGCGCTCGCCCCACAGCCGCTGGCTCGGGGTCATCGACACGTCAAAGCAGCCATACTGCAGCACAGCAGCACCGAACGCGCCCGTGACCCCGTGGCGGTCGCGCAGCCGCAGGAGCGTCACCGCAGCAAGGTGCCCGCCAGCCGAATCGCCGCCTATAGCCAGCGCGCTCGCCCCGCCGACTGTGGCCTTCCCCTCTCTCCCCAGCAGCCACAATGCGGCTGCCTCGCAGTCCTCGAGCGCCGCCGGGTAGGGATTCTCGGGGGCGAGGCGGTAGCCCACGCTCACGACCGTGAGACCGGTCTCGACGGCCAGTCGGTCCAAGCGCAGGTCCTGCAGGTCGTTCTCGCCCAACGTCCACCCCCCGCCGTGGAGGTGCAAGAACGCTCCCGTGGACTCCCGCTCCGGTGCGATGATGCGCAGCGGGACGGGGCCCCCGGGCCCGTCGATCTCAAGCGTACGAGCCTTGGACAGGAACACCGGCGCGGGAAAGATGCCGCGACCCTCGCGGCGCGCGCGGCGCGTCTGCTCAGGCGGGAGCGTCTGGACCGAGGGCACCGTCGCCAACAGACGCTCGAGCTCGGCGTTGAAGGCTCGCGTCTCGGCAAGCAGCGTTGCGGGGTCATGCTTGATCATGGGCATTCGGCAACCCCTGCCGGTCGGAATCCTCGCCGGTTCACTCACCCGCCATCGCTGGGCGACGGAAAGTGAGAGCGAGACATCCTCTTCCCACCAGCTCTCATTTGCGCAATCTTCCCACGCCGATCGTCTAATCACCCCTCCCGTTACTGGGCGGCCGCTACCACTCCCCCGTGGATGCGAGCGCGTCGGCAGACGCCGCTCACGCTCCTGTATTGGGCCGTGGCTGTTGCACATCGTCGAGGCGCTTCGGGAGGACCAAGCCGAGTTGGGTGACCTGCATCGGCGGCTCATGCAAGGTACCTATTACGCCGTTCCCGAGCGAGCACAGCAGCTCGCCGTCTGACCGCGCCTGCCGTCGTTTTCAGATCGCGAGCTTGATCTAACCGAGGGCAGCAGCCAGCTCGCCCGCCTCGACGCGCACCGAGTGCGGCACCGTGATCGTGAGATGTCCGTCGCGCTCAAGCAGCCATCTGGCGTTGATGATCGTCACTCCGATCACCTCGCCATCGGGTCCATAGCGGACACCGTGACCCTCTGGCGTGAGAACGGCATCGGCGGCCATGTTTGACTCGCCGCGGGTGAGATAGAGCACGTCGCCGTCCGCGTCGTAGTTGGCGCGCTCGAATACTAGATCGTCGATCTTGACCTTCATGTTGTCCATCCGCTTGGCGATTCTCCGTGTCCGTAGCCGAGAGCAGTCACGATGCGCGGCGGCTCCTTTTCAGAGTCTACGACCACCATCAGCCACTTGCTAGGGCCGACATCCTGCTTGAAGAAGCGCTCGCGCAACGGTCGTGGATCCGGCTCGCGATGATCGGGGTCGGGAAGGACGGCGAGCACGACGGCGAGATAAGGCTCGAGCTCTGGATGCCCCTGCTGCGGGAGCAGGATGTGGCGGAGCCATGTGTCCTCGAACAGCACCACTCGCGTGCCCTCTGGCGTCCTCGTCTCAGCCAGGATCGGACGCTCTCTCATGGCCGGCTCGCTTTTGGTGCCGGACGAACGCGCCACGCCTCGTGATCCACAATGGACAACATAGCCCGAGGCTACCTAGGCGCCCGGATCGCCGAATGAGGCGTGCGAGCGTGATCAGGCTCTTGGTTCCCTTGTCGATCTGTCGTGAGGAGGCTGCAACGTCGGCGTAGCCTTCCTGAGATCGCCGACCGCGTTCAGGAGAACCGCGCCGATCAGCTCTCGCTCGGCGGGAAGGGGGCCTCGGCCAGCCGCTCGACGAGCGCGGACGTGTCCAGCGCTACTAGCTCGTGAACGTCCTTGACGTTCATTGACTCGAACGATGTCTGTGTCGGCCCATCCACACTCATGAAGCTAGCTGTCCGAACGGACAGTAGCCTTCGGTCATGCGCCGGCACCTAGCCTCGGGTCTGTGTTACACCAGCCAGCTGCTCACGACGGTGATGGCGGTCCTCAGCGGGCTCGGCGTGACCGTCGCGGTCATCGTGCGATCAATGGCACGATCAGCGTCGTGGCCGCGATCTTGATCTTCTTTGTCGGACTGCCCCTGATCGAGGGCGCGGCCTACCTCGTGACGATGGGACTCGCGATGGCGATGGTGGGCACCGCAAAACTCTTGGATAGTCGGGCCGTGACCGAGTGGCTGGACCGGCAGGAGGGCTACTGACAACCGACGCTTCGGCGCTCGACTCGCGTAACCCGAGCGCGTGTTCGAGGATGTCCCGGTCGGTGTAGGGCTTCGGTGGCGGACCGTGTTCGGCTCGCAGGCGAGCCGCCAGCTTGCCTCGTGGGACCGATGAGGGCGATTGCCTGCTCGGCTATTTGCAGCGCGCCGCGTGCGTCGCCGCAGTCGAGGGCGTGCATATGGCACACCCCGTCTCGACGCCTCCCAGCAGGGGGTGGCAGACTGACGCTCACGCCTGCCAAGAAGCTCAGCGAAGACGGCTGCGCTCACCACAGGCGTTCGTTTCGAGCGTCGTGCGCAGCGGGTAGATCGCTGACCCGCCGTGCTACACAAGCGCGGCGTGCGTCCCACGCCCGCTGGTCACAAACGGAA
>Ga0208199_1000214_pt1 | contig 24179 bp, 17 predicted proteins | sample Sb_taG_FD_187705 | JGI IMG/M metagenome (GOLD analysis project Ga0208199, IMG submission 187705) | Peat soil microbial communities from Weissenstadt, Germany - Sb_50d_1_NS metaG (SPAdes) (version 2) | ecosystem: Environmental > Terrestrial > Soil > Wetlands > Peat | place: Germany: Weissenstadt... | reverse complement strand
CCCCCCGGACGCGGGGGGTTCCGGGGGGTCGTCCCCCCGGACTAGCACTGACACGCCCTCGGGACCGGCCCGGAGCTCAGCCAGCGAGCGCACCACCGTCCGGCCCGGCGCCGGCTCGATCGGGACCAGCGACGGGGCCGCGATGACCCGGCACCCGGCGGCCTCGGCCGAGGCCACGCCGTTGGGCGAGTCCTCCAGGGCGAAGCAGCGGGCCGGGTCGGCGCCGAGCAGCTTCGCCGCGAGCAGGTACGGCTCGGGGTCGGGCTTGGTCACGCTCACGTCCTCCGCGCACACCAGCGCGTCGAAGCGCAGGCCGGTGCGGGCCAGCACGGCGTCCATGAACCGGCGCTCGGACGAGGTCACCAGCGCGCACGGCAGGCCGGCCGCCGCTACCTCGGCCAGCAGTTCGCGCGCGCCCGGCCGAAGCGGTACCCCGTGGTCGCGAACCCGCTCGGCGACGCCGGCCATCAGCCACTCGGCGACCGTCTCGGGCGGCGCGGGCTTGGTCGCCTTGGCCAGCAGGTAGCGCACCGTGCGGTCCAGGCTGCCGCCGAGCAACTGCACCTGGTCCGCCGTGGTCCAGTCGGCCCCGAGCCGGGCCATGACGGCCGTCTCGGCCTCGAGCCAGAGCGGCTCGGAGTCGACGAGCAGGCCATCCATGTCGAACAGCACCGCGAGGTCGACCGCACGTTGGTTGGTCATACGGAGAAGTACTTCGCCTCGGGGTGATGGACGACGATCGCGTCGGTGGACTGCTCGGGATGCAGCTGCATCTCCTCGGACAGCTCGACGCCGATGCGGGACGGCTCGAGCAGGCGCACCATCTTGGCCCGGTCGGCCAGGTCCGGGCAGGCCGGATAGCCGATCGAGTACCGCGCGCCGCGGTAGTCAACCCGGAAGAAGCCATCCAGGCTCTCGGGATCGGAGCCGGCCAGGCCGAGCTCGCGCCTGACCCGTGCGTGCCAGTACTCGGCCAGTGCCTCGGTGAGCTGGACGGACAACCCGTGCAGCTCGAGGTACTCGCGGTAGGCGTTCTTGGCGAAAAGCTCGGCGGTCGCCTGGGAGACCCGATTCCCCATGGTGGCGAGCTGGAACGCGACCACGTCGGTCTGCCCGCTGCCCTGTGGCTTGAAGAAGTCCGCCAGGCACAGCCGCCGGTCGCGCCGCTGCCGCGGGAAGCTGAACCTCTCGAGCACTGTGCTCTCTCCCGGCACCCCGTCCGGGCCGAGCACGATCAGGTCATTCCCCGAACTCACGCACCGGAAGTACCCGTAGACGACGGCCGCCTCGAGCAGCCCTTCGGTCTGCATCCGCTCCAGCCACATCCGCAGCCTCGGCCGGCCCTCGGTCTCCACCAGGTCCTCGTAACTCGCGCCGCGCGCGGGAGATGCCAGCGGGGACGACGGGTTCGCCCCCCCGTGGCTAGCACTGCCCCGCGACGGCTTGAGGCCCCACTGGCCCATGAACAGGGCACGCTCGTCCAGGTAGGCGGCGTACTCGGCCAGCGGGACGCCCTTGATCACCTCAGTCCCGAAGAACGGCGCGTCCGGCACCGGCCCGTCGGTGCTTATGTCCGAACGGGCCTGGTCTTCCGCCTCGCTCTCGTCCTGCCGTCCGCGGGCGGTCGCCGTGGCCCTGACCTTGCGGGTCCGCAGCTCAGGGAGCTTAGCGCCCGGTACTCCGCGCTTGACCGCCATCGCCGCGTCCATCAGCCGCAGGCCCTCGAACGCATCCCTGGCGTACCGGACCTGCCCGCCGAACAGCCCGGCCAGGTCCTGCTCCACGTAGGCCCGGGTGAGCGCGGCGCCGCCGAGCAGCACCGGCCAGCGTCCGGCCAGGCCCCGTGAGTCCAGCTCGGCCAGGTTGTCCCGCATCACCACGGTCGACTTGACCAGCAGCCCGGACATCCCGATGAGGTCCGCGTCGTTCTCCTCGGCCGCCGCCACGATCGCCGAGATGGGCTGCTTGATCCCGATGTTCACGACGTCGTAGCCGTTGTTGGACAAGATGATGTCGACCAGGTTCTTGCCGATGTCGTGCACGTCGCCCTTGACCGTGGCCAGGACGATCTTGCCCTTGCCCTGCTCGCCGCTGCGTTCCATGTGCGGCTCGAGGTAGGCCACGGACGCCTTCATCACCTCGGCGGAAGTCAGCACGAACGGCAGCTGCATCTGCCCCGAGCCGAACAGCTCGCCGACCGTCTTCATGCCGTCGAGGAGCACGTCGTTGACGATCTCGAGGGCGGGCCGCTGCTCGAGCGCGGAGTCCAGGTCCGCCTCGAGCCCGGATCGCTCCCCGTCGATGATCCGCCGCTTCAGCCGCTCCCACAGCGGCAGCCCGGCCAGCTCCGCGGCCCTGCTCGCCTTTAGCTCGGCCGCGTCTACTCCCTCGAACAGCTCGAGCAACCGCGCCAGCGGGTCATAGTCCTCCCGCCGCCGGTCGTACACGAGGTCCAGCGCCACCTGCCGCTGCTCGTCGGGTATCCGGGCGATCGGCATGATCCGCGCCGCGTGCACGATCGCGGAGTCCAGGCCCGCCCGAACGCACTCGGCCAGGAAAACGGAGTTCAGCACGGCGCGGGCGGCAGGCTTGAGGCCGAACGACACGTTGGATACGCCCAGCGTCGTCTGCACGGCCGGGTAACGGCGCTTGAGCTCGGCGATCGCCTCGATGGTCTCGATCGCGTCGCGCCGCGTCTCCTCCTGGCCGGTGGCGATGGGGAACGTCAGGCAGTCGACGATGATGTCCTCGACCTGCATCCCCCAGTTCCCGGTCAGGTCCGCGATCAGCCGCTCGGCGACGGCGACCTTCCACTCGGCGGTGCGTGCCTGGCCTCGCTCGTCGATGGTCAGCGCGATCACGGCGGCACCGTGCTCGCGCACCAGCGGCATCATCCGGGCGATCCGCGAGTCCGGCCCGTCGCCGTCCTCGTAGTTGACCGAGTTGATGACGGAGCGGCCACCGGTCATCTCCAGGCCCGCCTCGATCACGGCGGGCTCGGTCGAGTCGAGCACGAGCGGCAGCGTGGCCGCGGTGGCAAACCTGCCGACGATCTCGCGCATATCGGCGGCGCCGTCCCGGCCCACGTAGTCCACGCACACGTCGAGCAGGTGGGCACCGTCCCTGGTCTGTGACCGCGCGATCTGAACGCAGTCCTCGTACCTGCCTTCGAGCATCGCATCCCGGAACGCCTTGGACCCGTTGGCGTTGGTCCGCTCGCCGATGGACAGGAAGGCGGTGTCCTGGCGGAATGGCACGTGCTGGTACAGCGAGGCCACCCCGGGCTCGGGGCGCGGCTTGCGGCTGGTGGCCGGCCTGCCTGCCATCCGGCCGGCTAGCGCGGCCGTGTGCTCGGGCGTCGTGCCGCAGCAGCCGCCCACCAGGGACAGGCCGAACTCACTGGTGAACCTGTCGTGGGCGTCGGCGAGCTGGGCCGGGGTTAGCGGGTAGTGCGCACCGTCCGAGGTGAGGACGGGCAGGCCGGCGTTAGGCTCGCAGGAAATGGGGATCCGGGCGTGCGCGGCCAGGTAGCGCAGGTGCTCGCTCATCTCACCGGGGCCGGTGGCGCAGTTCAGCCCGATCATGTCGATGCCGAGCGGCTCGAGCGCGGTCAGCGCCGCGGCGATCTCGCTGCCGAGCAGCATCGCCCCGGTGGTCTCGATCGTGACCTGCGCGATGACCACCGCGTCCGAGGCCGTGGCCAGCACCGCCCGCTTGGCACCGACGATGGCCGCCTTGGCCTGCAACAGGTCCTGGCAGGTCTCGATGATCAGGGCGTCGGCACCGCCGCGCAGCAGGGCCTCGGCGTTGGCCTGGTAGGTGTCGCGAAGCTCGCGGAACGTGGTGTGGCCGAGGGTGGGCAGCTTGGTGCCCGGGCCGATCGAGCCAAGGACCCATCGGGGGCGAGACGCCGTAGCATGGCGCTCTGCGGCGGCCCGGGCGATCCTGGCGGACGCCTCGGACAGCTCCGTGATCCGCTCCGCGATGCCGTACTCGCCGAGGTTGCCCAGGTTGGCGCCGAAGGAGTTGGTGGTGACGCAATCCGCGCCCGCTTCGAGGTAAGCGTCGTGGATCCCGGCCACGATGTCGGGCCGGGTCACGTTCAAGACCTCGTTACAGCCCTCGTAGCCGTCGAAATCGTCGATGGTGGCGTCGCTCGCCTGGAGCATGGTGCCCATGGCCCCGTCTGCCACGACGACTCGCTCGGCGAGGGCGGTCCGCAGAGTGCTCATTGATGCTCATCCTAGGCGTTCGTCGCGAAGCGTCCTTAGATCAGATCGATCACAGGCCGCAGCTGATACAAGACCACGCCTGACACGCCGGCCGATCACCCAATGAGCAAGGCTGACCACGTAGGCTGTTACGAGACGGCCTGCATTTTGCTGGGGAGGTGGCGAGCCATCGAGTTCAACGACATCGGCGAACTCGCATCCCCGGTCGCCATCGCCGGGTTCGAGGGCTGGAACGACGCAGGCGAGGCGGCCAGCGGGGTAGTCAACCACCTGGGCATCGCCTGGCAGGCGACCCCCATCGGCGCCATCGACCCCGAGGACTTCTACGATTTCCAGGTCAACCGGCCGGTGGTCGAGATCGAGGGCGGGCATACCCAGCGACTGATCTGGCCGACGACGAGGATCTCGCTCGCCCGCGCCCAGCCGACCGATGCCCCGGGAGTAGGTACTGCGCCGCCGACAGGGCTGCCCCGCGACGTGGTCCTCGTGCACGGCATTGAGCCCAACATGCGCTGGCGGGCGTTCAGCGAGGAACTGGTACAGGGCCTGGAGACCCTCGGCGTGGAGCTGATCATCCTGCTCGGCGCGCTGCTCGCCGACGCGCCGCACACCCGTCCCGTGCCGGTGTCCGTCGGCTCGTCGAACTCCAATCTCGGCACCGGGGTCGGCGCCGGCCTGGTGGACTACAAGGGCCCCACCGGGATCGTCGGGGTCCTGCAGCACACCTGCGCCGGAGCGGGCATCCCGGCCGTCTCGCTGTGGGCGCAGGTCCCGCACTACGTGGCGCAGCCGCCGAGCCCGAAAGCCACGCTGGCGCTGCTGCGCGGCGTCGAGGACATCCTGGACGTACCGCTGCCGATGGCCGATCTGCCCGAGGAGGCGCGCGCCTGGGAGCGCGGCGTGGACGAGCTCGCCCAGCAGGACTCCGAGGTCGCCGACTACGTGCGCACCCTGGAAGAGGCCAAGGACGCGATGGACCTGCCCGAGGCGAGCGGTGATGCGATCGCCCGTGAGTTCGAGCGCTACTTCCGGCGCCACGGCGGCGCCGGAGAGCCGGGCGGTATCTGACTTGATGGGCCGGTTCGCCCGCCGCCTGCCTCGGTCACTCGACGGTGCGGCCGTCATTGCCGTCTTCTGCGTGCTGATGGTGCTCCCGTCCGGGGTGAGGCGGCTGGCGAGCGGGGAAACGATCAACACGGCCGGGCTGCAGGGCACGGTGAGTGTCCTGCAGATCCGCGGCCCGTCCGACAAGCAGTCTCACCCGGTATGGGTATGGCGTCCGCCAGGTGAGGACTCGGCCACGATCCCCGTGCTGTACTTCCTGCACGGGTACCCGGGAAACGCCCGGGACCCGTTCAGTTACGGCCTCGCCCAGACGCTGAACAAGCTGCTCCAGGAGGGCTATCCGCCGTTCGTCTTCGCCAGCGTCGACGGGAACGGCGAGCGGCACTCCGACACCGAGTGGGCGAACTCGGACGACGGCAGCGACCTGGTGATGGACCGGCTGGTCGACGCGGCCATTCCGGCCGTCGAGGGAAGGCACATGCGGGACGCGGCGCACCGGGCCATCGCCGGGTTCTCCATGGGCGGCTACGGGGCCATGAACATCGCGATGCAGAACCCGGGCGTGTTCGGACAGGTCACCTCGATCGCGGGCTACTTCGTGGTGAACGACCTGTCCGACATGTTCGGCGACGTTGCCGCGGTTGTGGCGAGGAACACCCCGTCGGCCCATCCGTGGCAGGCCCGGGGCATGCAGGTCCTTCTCGATGAGGACGCATCCGACCCCAACCCGCTGATCCGGGGCCAGGCGGCCTGGATGGGCGGCTTGCTGCGCAAGTACGGCGTGCCGGTCACCGTGCACGTCCAGCCGGGCACGCACGACTGGACATACGCCATGAGCGCGCTGCGGTACTCGTTCACCTTTCTTACCGAGAACTGGCGCCAGGCCGCCGCGGACGACACCGAGGCGGGTCTGCCCTAGGAACCCTAAACCGGAGGCCAGGGGACGGCGGGCCAGTCGGCGGGCGGGTAGGGATGGACGCGGTGCTTGAGCAGCGTCTCGATCCTGATCTTGGTGGCGGTGATCTCGCTCGCGGTTAGCAGCGAGGAAAGCTCGGCCTCCAGGCCGCCGTCGTTGAGCTGGGTGTTCAGGCGGCGCAGCGCTTCCAGCGAGCGCCTCGGCAAGGTCTTGCCCCGCCACTGCCACAAGACGGTGCGCAGCTTGTAGTCCTCGGCGAAGCACACTCCGTGATCACAGCCGTACAGGTGTCCGTCGGTGACGGGCAGCAAGTGACCGATCTTCCTGTCGGCGTTGTTCACCACCGCATCGAACACGGCCATTCCCCGCAGGCCCGCGTGGTCGGTGCGGCGAGACAGGGCAATCAGGTCCACATCGGTATCGTGGTCGATCCACAGCTGGCACATGCCGGGGCCGAAAGGCCCGTCCCGCATGACCGTCGGCGGAACCACGTCCCAGCCGGCCGCGCGGGACACGACGTAGGCCGCGACCTCCCGGCCGGCCAGCGTGCCCATCGGAAAGTCCCACAGCGGGCGCTCCCCCGCGATCGGCTTGTAGACGCAGGCGACCTGACCCCCGGAGTTGTCTACGGCCTTCGCGGTCCTGGCCGACTTCGGGCGGCCGCTGGTCCGGATCGTGCAGTAGAGCGTCGCGTTGGACGCGTCGACCAGCCGTCCCTCGATCTCCAGTTTCCCGCTGGCGAGCAGGTCAAGCGTGGCCCGCTCGCCGTCGTCATCATCTGGCACGGATCGCTTTTGCTCAAGCATGGCCGACGCGGTGACCGTTCTGCCGCGGGCAGACATGTCCGTCGGTATCCAGCGGCAGGCCGCACAGCGGGCACGGTGGCCGGCCCGCCGCCACGATCTTGGCGGCGCGCTGGGCGAAGGCGCGGGCGGCGCCCGGCGTGATCCGGACCCGCAGCACCCCCGGCCCGTCAGCGGGCAGATCGTCGGCCAGCGGCTCCACCGGCTCGTCCGATTCCTCCTGCGCCTCGATGACCACCATGCCGCCGTCGCCGTCCCAGGCCAAGGCGATGGCGCCCACCCGGAAGTCTTCGAGCAGCGGAAGGTCGAGCGGCGCGTCGTCCTGCAGCCCCGCAGGGACGGCGGCGGGTACGTCGGGTGATCCGCCGGTCCGCCTGAGCACCTCGTCGAGAAGCTCGTCAATGCGCTCGGCTAGCAGGCTCACCTGGAACTTCTCCAGGACGACACTGGTTACGCGACCACTGGAAGTCGCCTGCAGGTAGAAGATCCGTTCTCCTGGCTGCCCTACCGCGCCGGCCACGAACCTGTCCGGCGGGTCATAAAAATAGACCGGCATAGTCCTATCCTCGCGTGTCCGCCGGCTGCTGGCCACTTGAAGCAGCTGCGCCTGCCTGGATACTGGTGGCACCGTTCACCGGGTCAGTCCCGTGTTCCCCGCCCGAGCCGCCGCCGACCGCCCCGTCGCTGCTCGCCTTAGCGCGACCCCGGGCATGGCCGTGACCGTCTGCGCGTGGCACAAGGTCATCCACTCCACCCCCTCTGTCGTTCATCCGGACCAGGAAAGGCCGCAGCGGCGTATACCTGATCACGGTCAGCGAGCAGGGATCGGCCTGGATCCGCTGGCACTGATCGAGGTGCAATCCAAGGCTATCTGCGACGATGGCCTTGATGACATCTCCGTGCGAGCAGATGAGATAGGTAGCGTCCTGGCCGAGCCTGGCATTCCATTCCCTGACCGCCGCCACCGCCCGGTGCTGCATGTCCGGCATGGACTCGCCGCCTGGGCCGGGGAACGTCACCGCGCTCGGGTGAGCCTGCACCACGCGCCAGAGTTGTTCTTGCGCCAGCTTCTTCAGCGGCTTGCCCGTCCAGTCCCCGTAATGGCACTCCCCGACCCGATCTTCGGTGATGATCTGCTGGCCGTCCCTGGTCGCCGCGATCGCCGCCGCGGTCTGCTGGCAGCGTTCCAGCGGGCTGCTGACAATGGCGTCGAGCGGGAGCGGAGCCAGCCTGGCGGCCAGCGCGGCCGCCTGGGCCTGGCCCCGGTCATCGAGCGGGATGCCCGGCGTCCATCCGGTCAGCACGTGACCGGTCGTCGCGGTAAGCCCGTGCCGGACCAGTAGAACCGTTGTCACGCTTCCCGACTCTAGCCGGTTCCGCGCCCTTTACCCGGAAGGTCCCTCGGGGGCGGGGGGCTCCGCCGGGGGATCGCCCTGGATGATGAACGCCATCGACCCGAACTCCACCCGGTCGCCCGCTTGCACCGGGACGGGCTCGCGCACCAGCCAGCCGTTCAGCCTGGTGCCGTTGTGCGATCCCAGGTCGCTGAGTACCCAGCCGTCCTCGCGGCGCACCAGCAGGGCGTGCATCCGGGACACCGACAAGTCGGTCAGGCAAAGGTCGCAGTCGCGGGTCCGCCCGATGGTGAACCGGACCCCGTTGCCCGGCGGGAAGACGAGCGGTGCCGGGTCCGCGGCGGCGACGGGCGGCGGCGCGGGGCTCCCCGGGTGGCGCTGGGCCCAGGGCAGCGCCTGCGGCTCCGGCCCGTTCCGGGAGCCGCCGATCCGCTGGGTTCCGGGGAAGCCTGGTTCCTCCTCCTCCCGCTGGTCACGCGCGGCCGGGTCCTCGCCTCGCAGGACGGCCCGGATCCGGGCCAGCCACCTTTTGGGGCCCGGCCGGCGCGACGGCAGGTCGGTGAACAATCCCGCCAGCTGGCCGCGGTTGCGCGCGTCGAGAGCGGTCTGCATGCGGTACATGAAGGTCTCGTGCGACAGACGGCCCTCGGCGAACTCGTTCCTCAGCTCGCTGACGGCGTGGTCACGCTCCGCGTCGGAGGCGCGGAGAAACTCGGGCGATGCGGGCGTGTCCGCCGTCGACCCTCCCATGAATGGAGTATCGGCATCATCCGCTCTCAGGGCAAGGGCACGCCGCAGATATCCGCGATCCCCGCCGCAGGCGACGAGCGCTCAGGCCCTGCGGGGTCTTAAGGGTCTAGCGCGATGGGTCGATGGGTCCCCCGCTGAGTCCGGCGGCGGTCATGACGGAGGTGCCGACGGCTGAGCCGTCCGGAGTCTGCAGCGGGAAGTGGCAGGCGGCCAGGTGGCCCGGGCCGAAGGAACGGAGCTGGGGCTCTTCGGCGGCGCAGCGCTCCTGCGCGAACGGGCACCTAGTGCGGAACCTGCACCCGGAGGGCGGGTTCACCGGGCTGGGCAGCTCTCCCTTGATGGCGGCACCCTTCTTGGCCCGCTCCAGGGTCGGGTCGGCCACCGGGATGGTGGAGACCAGGCCCGCCGTGTACGGATGCGCGGCTCGCTCGTAGATGTCCTGTCCGGAGCCCATCTCGACCAGCTTGCCCAGGTACATGACGCCGATCCGGTTGGCCATGTACTTGACCACCGCGAGATCGTGCGAGATCACCACGTAGGTCAGGCCATGCGAGGCCTGCAGCCGCTTCATCAGGTTCAGCACCTGCGCCCTGATCGACACGTCAAGCGCGCTGACCGGCTCGTCCGCCACGATGAGCCTCGGGTTCACGGTGAGCGCCCTGGCCAGGCCGATGCGCTGCCGCTGGCCGCCGGAGAATTCATGCGGATAGCGCTCCACCGCGTTCCGCGGCAGCCCGACCTCGCCGAGCAGCTCGAAGACGCGGTCCCGCTGCGCCCGCTTGCTGCCGAGGTGCTGCACGGCGAGCGGCTCTGCGATGATCGCGCCGACCCGCATCCTCGGGTCCAGCGACGACTGCGGATCCTGGAACATGAGCTGCAGGTCGCGGCGCTTGCGCCGCAGATCGCCGCCGCGCAGCTTGGACACGTCCTCGCCGTTGAGCGTGATCGCGCCGGAGTTCGGCTTCTCCAGCGCCACGATCAGCTTGCCGATCGTGGTCTTGCCGCAGCCCGATTCGCCGACCAGGCCGAACGTCGTGCCGGCCGGCACGGCGAAGGAAACATCCGATACGGCGTGGACGGCGGCCACCTTGCGCCGCAGGATTGCGCCCGAGGTGATGGGGAACTCCTTCACCAGATTGCGCAGCTCAAGCAGCGGAACAGTGCCATCCCCGTTCGTCGCGGCCACTTCGACCTCGCGCGCGGTCACCTCAAGGCGGCCATCGGCCGTCTGGGCGAGGCCCGCCGCGATCACTACGGGCCGCCCGGACTCCGGCGGCTCGCTGGCGGCCGTCTCCGGCGACGTGGAAACCTCGGAGCGCTCTGAGCTCTCGGACACCGCCGACCCGGATTCCGCGGCCTCGGACGCCTCAGTGCCGGCCAGCGGGGCACCTGCCAGCGGGGCATCGGGGAGCGCGGCGTCGGCCACGAATCCTGGCTCGGCCGCCTTCGCGGCCAAGCCCGTGCTCGCGGCGTCGGGCCCGCCCTCGCCGATCAGGGCGAGGGCGAGTGGCCCGTCCACCGGATGCCAGCAGGAGAACCGGTGGTCGAATGTCTTCCCGGCGAGTGACGGCTCCTCGGCACGGCACTTGTCGGTGACCCGGGAGCACCTGGGTGCGAACCTGCAGCCCTGTGGCAGGTGCGCCAGGTCTGGCGGCAGGCCGGGAATCGCGTGCAGCGCCTTCCTGGCGTCCTGGTTGAGGTGGGGAATCGAGGCGAGCAGCGCCTGGGTGTAGGGGTGGTGCATCTCGTCGAAGAGCGTAGCCGCCTCGGCGGTTTCCACCACCCGGCCGGCGTACATCACGTTGACCCGGTCGGCGTGCCCGGCGATCACGCCCATGTCGTGAGTGATCAGCAGCATGGCCATGCCGAGCCGGTCCTTTAGGTCCTTGAGCAGGGCGAGGATCTGCGCCTGGATGGTGACATCGAGTGCCGTGGTCGGCTCATCGGCGATGAGCAGCTTGGGTTCGCAGGCCAGCGCCATGGCGATCATCACGCGCTGCCGCAGGCCGCCGGACAGCTGGTGCGGGTAGTCTTTCAGCCGTTCCTTCGGCCGGGGCAGGCCCACCAGGCCCAGCACCTCCACCGCCCGGTCGAGCGCTTCCGCCTTCGACGCGTTCCTGTGCAGCCGCACGGGCTCGGAGACCTGGTAGCCGACGGTCTTGGTCGGGTCGAGCGAGGTGAGCGGATCCTGGAAGATCATCGCGATCTCGTTGCCCCGGACCCGGCGCAGATCCTCGTCCTTCAGGCCGACAAGCTCGCGGCCGTCTAGCTTGATCGAGCCGCCGACGATTGATCCGCCAGGCGGCAGCAATCCCATGACCGACAACCCCGTCATGGACTTGCCGCAGCCGGATTCCCCGACGATGCCGAGGGTCTCCCCGGCGTCGACCTGCAGGTCGACGTTGCCGACGGCCTGTACGACAGAGCTGGTGAGCTTGATATGCGTCGACAGGTCCTGGATGTCAAGGACTGGGGCCATCAGGCCGATACCTCTCGTTTGGTGGCTGGGTTGATCATCCTGCCCTCCTGGCGGGCCACCGCTAGCGCCGTCTGAGCCGCACGTCCATCGCGTCGCGCAGCGCGTCACCGATGAAGTTCAGAGCCATTACGGTCAGGACGATACAGGCGCCGACCGGGAAGATCAGCCACCAGTAGCCGTCCTGCAGGTAGGTGCTTCCGTCAGAGAGCTGGTCACCCCAGTCGACGTTCGGGAAGTGCAAGCCGAAGCCGAGGAAGCCGACATAGGAGACAGCCAGGATCGCATCGGCCACCTGGAACGTGACGTTGACGATCACCACGCCGAGGGCGTTCGGGATCAGGTGCCTGCTGATCAGCCGCCAGCGGGTGGAGCCGGCCGCCCGCGCGGCCAGGACGAAGTCGCGTTCGCGCAGCGAGAGGACCTCGCCGCGGACCAGCCGGGCCGGAACCTGCCAGGCGAAAAAGCCGATGACCAGGCTCAGCGACAGGACCGAGGCACCGAACTTGACCGCCAGGATCAGGACCACGAACAGGAACGGCACGGACAGGAAGACGTCCACGATGCGCATCATGGTCGAATCCGTGATCCCGCCGATCAGTCCCGATATGGCGCCGAACAGCGTGCCGATGACGATGGCGACGAAGGCGGCGAAGAAGCCGATCTCCAGGGAGGCCTGACCGCCCTTCATGATGCGGCCGAGTTCGTCGAAGCCGTTGCCGTCGGTACCGAGCAGGTGAGCGGTGGAGGGCGGCTGGTTGGCCAGGGCGAGGTTGGTGTCGAGCTGGTTGGTGTGGTAGATCAGCGGGCCGACGAAGCAGAAGAGCACGAAGAAGATGAGTATGCCGAAGCCGATCACGGCCAGCCGGTTGCTCGTGAACTCGCGAAACGCGAGCCGCCACCCGCTCTGGACCGCTCCGAGTTCGCCGCCCTCGGGCGCGCGCTGTACATCCAGCGGCGGTAGGGATTGCATCGCCACGGTTGCCTCCTTTCTGCGGCTGGCCGGTCAGGCCAGCCGGATACGCGGGTCCGCGATGGTCAGCGCGATGTCCGCGATCAGGTTTCCGACGACGACAAGGACGGCGCCCGCCAGCGTGTAGGCGAGCATGACCGGGTAGTCGACCTTCTGCAGGCTCTCGTAGAAGAGCAGGCCCAGGCCCTGGTAATTGAAGAGCTCCTCGATGATCAGGTTGCCGGCCAGCAGCGCCGGCAGGGACAGTCCGATCAGCGTTACCATCGGCAGGCTGGCGTTGCGGACCAGGTGCCGCCACAGCACCAGCCGCTCGGGCAGCCCCTTGGCCCGCGCCACCTTGATGTAGTCCTGGGCCAGCACGTCCATCGACGAGGACCGCATGTACCGGGAGAAGGCGGCCACCTCAATGAGCGCCAGGGTGAAAATCGGCAGCGTCATGGAGTACCAGTCGCCCATGACCGCCCATACGCTGAGGGACTGGCTGGCCTCGAAGTTGAAGATTGGGAACGTGAGCGCGAACACCTGGATGAGGATCAGCCCAAGGAAGAACGACGGCATCGAGTAGAGGATGAACGCCGCGCTCGTGGCCACGTTATCCCCGATGCTGTTGCGCTTGACCGCCTGGAAGATGCCCAGCGGCAGGGCGATGAGCACGGCGATCAGCAGCGATATCCCCGACAGGTAGACGCTGCGCCATACCCGCTCCTGGAACAGCGCGAGCACGCTCTGGTTCTCCGCGTAGGAATAACCCAGGTTGCCGTGCAGCAGGTTGTTCATGTAGCGGAGATACTGCACGATGACGGGGTCGTCGTAGCCGTTGGTCTTGTTCCACGCGGCGATCTGGCTCGGCCTGGCCGACAGGCCGAGCACGTCCCTGGCCGGTGAAGGGTAGATCGCGTGCAGCAAGACGAAGATGAAGATGGAGACGCCGATGACCACGATGATGGACGTGACCAGGCGGCGAACTAGGTAGGAGACCATCGGTCCTGCCTTCCCTCCGCGGCGTCAGCCGTGAACCGGGCGCCGGATACGGCGCGGCCTGAGTAAGGCCGCGCGTTATACCGTTCCTCTGCCCTGGTCTCCGGTGTATCACCGGAGACCAGGGCAGTCCAGCGTCCGACAGATCGGTTACGTGTTGAAGAACCAGTACTCCGGTGTGGCGTAGTACTGGGTCAGGTTCGCCCAAGCCTCCGGTATCTGTGCCGACAGGGTGTTCTTCCAGGCCCAGATGAGGTCCGGGTTGGGCTGGAATTGCACCGGCTGGTCGGTAGTCAGGAACGAAGCCTCGTTCTTCACCGCGGCGGGGTCACCGCCGGAGATGGAGGCGTTGATCAGCTGGTCGGCGGTGGGGTTGCTGTAGTCGCCTACCTGGTTGGTCCCGCCGGTGTTGAACAGGCCGAACGTGGTGGGATAGGCGTCCTGGGTCTCGCCGCCGAAGTCCTCCATCGCCCACTTGTTCTCGTTCGCCGGCGCGGCCGGGTCCAGGTAGTTGGAGATCATGTAGTTGAAGTTGCTGCTGGACAGTGTGATGTTGATGCCGGCCTGCTTCGCCTTGGAGACGAAGTCGGTGGCCTGCTGGCCGATCAGCGCCGGCGAGCTGCTGTAGATGAGGTTCCACGCCAGCTTGGTGCCGGCCGGGATGCCGGTCCCGCACTCGTTCGGAGCGGTGCCGGGCGTCGCGCACGTGTCCGTGCCGTTCGGCACCACGTTCCAGCCGTGGGTCTTCAGGAGGTTGACGGCGGTTGTGATGTTGAACGGGTATGGGTTGGTCGCCGCGTTGGACGGCAGGAACGGGCTCTGCGGGTAGGCAGGGATCGGCCCGTAGGCGGGTGCGCCCGCGCCGTGCATGAACGCGGTGATCCAGCCCTGCTGGTCGACCAGGTGCGCCAGGGCCTGGCGTATGTAGAGCTGGTTGATGATGTTGTTGAAGTCGCCGGTCGTGTCCTTGAAGTTGTAGTTGGCGAACTGCATGCCAAAGTCCGGCATGCCAAAGTAGCTGTAGCCGAGCCTGAGCACCTCTGGCAATTGCGGGACATCGGTGTAGTCCACATAGCCGACGTCGATGCTGCCCGACTTGATCGCGTTGAACTCCGCGGTGTTCGAAGTGAACGGAACACCCTGGAAGGAGGACATCGGGGTCACGTGCGGGCCGCCGTAGGTGGTGTTCGGTACCATCGTGAACCCGCCCGTGGTGGTGTTGTAGGCCGAGAGCTTGTACGGCCCGTCGACGACCTGCCACAGCGGGTTGGTCGCGTAGGTGCTGAGCGACTTGGCCTCCGCGGTCAGGTAGGCGAAGATCTTCGCCATGGTGGCGGGGGTCCAGCCGGAGGCGGGCACGACAGAGCTACTGGCGGACGTCTTCGCCCACAGGGTGCTCGGCAGCGCGAACACGGGTCCTTGGCCGAGGATGTCAGTGGTGAACCACGTCTGGTTGACCGGGGCGCTGAGGTTCAGCACCAGCGTCGACGAGTTCGGCTGGGAGGTGCTGACCAGGTCGTCCGGGAAGTGGCCCGGCACGTAGCCCGCCCAGTTCGCCGGAGATGCCTTGACCGCGGCCTTGATCAGGTCGATGTCGAAGAGCACGTCGTTCGCCGTGATGGGCTGGCCGTTCGACCACTTGTAGTTGCTCTTCAGCGAGATCGTCACGGTCTTGTTGCCGTTGGACCACACTGCCGGGTTGACGATGCTCATGTTGGGCACGATCTCGGGGGTGACCCCGTTCACCGCCCAGTACAGCGGCCGCCACATCTCGTAGATGAACGTGAACGCGTTGAAGACCGAGTTGCTGGCCGACGGGATCACGGGAAAAATCCAGTTCGGGGTGGCACCGGGCTGCATGGCCCAGGTGATGGTCCCGGCCTTGACCTTGCCGCCGGACGCGGCCAGCGGTATCGACCCGGTCCCGCCGGGATACGTCACGTGCCCGTTGGTCGTGCCGCCGCTGCTGCTAGTGCTGCTGCTGCTGCTGCAGGCGGCAAGCGCGGTGATGCTCGCCACCGCGAGGGCTAGCCCTCCGATCGCTTTGCTGCGGAACTTCATCATCGGCCCTCCCTCCTGGCGCTGTTCGCGCTTGTGGTCCGTCCTAGGGTCATCAGCTTGTCGCCCTTCTCTCGCTGTTTGCCGGTGATGCGCTCCGCACCGTCGCGGGGCACTGGGTCGCAGTACCCCCCAACCCGATTACGGCCCGTCTCCCCGGCACATCCGGGCCGGCCCATGACGAGCCGACCGGTGAGCTACCGGTGTTATGAGTTAGCGGAAGCGTAAGTTCCATATTGCATCGATCTCTCGCCGAAAATGTCACAACTTGCCATCAATCCCCAGACGGCGACGTCCCACCATGCCACGGCTAGCATCCGGATATTTCCGGATCTGGACCCTCCTGTTAACTTTCGCCTCTATGATCCCATAGTCCTCAGCGACGTGAAGCCTTGCCGCTGGACGGCCCTCTCGCTGCAGAATCTCCGTCGCTGGCCATCGCGGACACCAAGAACATTAGCGGCCCGACTCTTCTTGCTACCCCTAGCACCTCCGGTGCTACGTCCTTCGCTGGCGATTACTGAACGTAACTGTTTTAACAATGTGTATACAAGACACTACCCTGCGCCGCGACGCGGGCCGGGAATTGCTCCGGACACGGCCTTGCGGCGCGTGTTACCTGGTGAAATACCAGTCCTCTCAGGCGCGCGAATCAATACCTTTGAATAACAAATTGGCCAGCAATACATAACGCATTGAGAACGGCGCCTGAGTTAGGGCGGACTATGAGGATGCCAATCAGCACCGTGCCGCCGGGCGCTGGTGCGTGCCCTGATGCGGGGTGCGAGCCGCGGTTACCTGAAGATGACGGTGCGGCGGCCGTGGAGCAGGACGCGGTGCTCGGCGTGCCAGCGGACGGCGCGGGCGAGCGCGACCCGCTCGGCGTCCCGGCCGATGGCGGCGAGGTCCTCGGGGCTGCTCGAATGGTCGACCCGGGCGACCTCCTGCTCGATGATCGGGCCCTCGTCCAGGTCGGCCGTCACATAGTGGGCGGTCGCGCCGATCAGCTTCACACCGTGCGCGTGGGCCTGATGATAGGGGCGCGCCCCCTTGAAGCTCGGCAGGAACGAGTGGTGGATGTTGATGATGCGGCCCGCCATCTTGGCGCATAGCTCGGGCGACAGGATGCGCATGTAGCGGGCCAGCACGACGAAGTCGATGCCCAATTCGCTGACCAGGTCGAGCAGGCGCCCCTCGGCACGCTGCGCGGCCAGCGGGTCGGCCGGGTCGGCGCTGGTCGGCACGTGCTCGAACGCGACGCCGTGTGCCGCCGCGAGCGGCGCCAGGGCGGGATGGTTGCCGACCACCAGCGGGACATCGATACGCAGCGACTCGGCCGCGCGCCGGTACAGCAAGTCGTTCAGGCAGTGCCCGGCCTTGGACACCATGATCAGCACCCGCGGCTGGACGGCGGTGTCGTGCAGTTCCCACTCCATGCCGAACTCGGTCGCCACCGGGGTGAAGCCGCTGTACAACGAGTCATAGGTGGCGGGCGAGCCTGGCACCGTCTCCACGTGCACGCGCATGAAGAACCGCCCGGACCCGCCAACGATCCGGTCCCCGAACTGCTGGCTGTCGAGCACGTTGCAGCCGGCCCGGTGCAGGTAGGCCGCTACCCCGTGCACGATCCCGACCCGGTCCGGGCAGGAGAGGGTAAGGACGAACTCGGCCATCAGGCCCCCACCGCGTGCACGCCGCCGTCGACATGGACGATCTCGCCGGTGGTCGCGGGGAACCAGTCGGAAAGCAGCGCCACGCAGGCCCGCGCGGTCGGCTCCGGGTCGGTGATGTCCCAGCCGAGCGGCGCCCGGGCCGCCCACACGTCCTCGAACCGCTCGAATCCGGGAATGGACTTCGCGGCCATGGTGCGCAGCGGGCCGGCCGCCACGAGGTTGACCCGCACTCCCTTCTCCCCCAGGTCTCGGGCCAGGTACCTGGCGCAGGACTCCAGGCCAGCCTTGGCGACTCCCATCCAGTCATAGCCGGGCCAGGCCACGCTCGCATCGAAGTCGAGCCCGACCACCGACCCGCCGCCGCCCATCAGCGGCAGCGCCGCCATCGTGATCGCCTTCAGCGAGTACGTGGAGACCTGAACCGCGGTCGCCACGTCGGGCCACTTGGTGTGCAGGAAGTTCCCGCCGAGCGCCTCTTCCGGGTTCGCGTACGCGATCGCGTGCAGCACGCCGTCCAGGCCGTCGACGTGTTCGGACACCCGGCTGGCCAGCGAGGCGAGGTGATCATCGCTGGTCACGTCCAGCTCGAGCACCGGCGGCGGCGAGGGCAGCCGCCGGGCGATCCGCTCCACCAGGCTCAGCCGGCCGAAGCCGGTCAGCACCACGGTCGCGCCTTCGGCCTGCGCGACCCGGGCGACGTGAAACGCGATCGAGGCGTCCGTGATGACCCCGGTGACCAGGATCCGCTTGCCCGCCAGGATTCCCATCGCAGCCTCACTCCCGTGATATCCGGCACACCTCACACCATGCCCGGTAGGACCCCGTTAACCAAATGGCCGGCCGCGCGAAGCTTGCGGGTCACGGCTTGTGGGTTCCCCACAACTAACGCTCAGTGGCCCATCCCGAGCCCGCCGTCGACCGGGATGACCGCGCCGGTGATGTAGCCGGCGTCCGGGCCGGCCAGGAACGAGACCGTCGCGGCCACCTCGGCCGCGACGGCGTACCGCCCGAGCGGGACGGCGGCCTTGATCGCGGCCTTCCTCTCCTCGGACAGGTTGGCCGTCATGTCGCTGTCCACGAACCCGGGCGCGACGACGTTGGAGGTGATGCCGCGCGACCCGAGTTCGCGGGCCAGCGATCTGGCCAGGCCGACCAGCCCGGCCTTGGAGGAGGCGTAGTTGGCCTGGCCGGCCGAGCCGTACATGCCGACGACGGAGGAAATGAAGATGAGGCGCCCGCGGCGCATCTTCATCATGCCGCGCACCGCCCGTTTGGCCACCCGGTAGGCGCCGACCAGATTCGTGTCGAGCACCTCGGCGAAGTCGTCCTCGCTCATCAGCGCGAGCAGCGTGTCACGGGTCACGCCCGCGTTGGCGACCAGCACCTCCACGGGCCCCTGGTCGGCTTCCACCGCCGTGAAGGCGGCGTCCACCGACGCCGCATCGCGCACGTCGCAGCGGACCACCGCCAGGCCGTCCACCGGGTCGCCCGAACGGGAAGTGACGGTGACGCTGTCGCCGTCGGCCGCGAACCGCCGCGCGATGGCCAGCCCGATACCACGGTTCCCGCCGGTCACAAGCACAGAGCGCCCCATGCTCGCCTCTCTTCCAAGGAGGTCCAGGGTACGGGTCCCCCAAGTGGTGCCTGGGGGAAGGGGTCCCCAGCGGGACTTGGAGGGATGGGCACCCCAGCGGGTCCGGGGGGCTTGTCCCCCCCAAGGGGGGTCTGGGGGGATGGGTCCCCCCAGGAGCGGGGGGTATGGGGGGTCGTCCCCCCGGCTAGCATAGACTCACGGCGCGTGAATGATCGTCAATCCAGGATCGACCCGGAATTCACCGCCCTGCCGTTGCGGGAGCTGGCGGATGCGGCGCTCGCGCAGGCCAGAAGCTTCGGCGCCAGGCACGCCGACTTCCGCGCCGAACGCATCAGGGGCCAGCAGATCGGCCTGTCCGACGGGAACCCGCAGACGCTGTTCGACGCCGACGACACCGGCCTCGCCGTCCGGGTGATCGTGGACGGGACGTGGGGCTTCGCCTCGGCCGTCGACCTCACCGCGGACGCCGCGGCGCAGGCGGCGCGGCAGGCCGTCGAGGTCGCCCAGGTGGCCGCCGCGATGAACACCGAGCCGATCGAGCTGGCCCCCGAACCCGCCTACGGCGAGGTGAGCTGGGTGTCGGCGTACGATGTCGACCCGTTCACGATCAGCGTCGCGGACAAGGTGGCGCTACTGGCGCAGTGGAGCCACAAGCTGCTCGCGCACCCCGCCGTCAGTCACGTGGACGCCTCGCTGCAGCAGGTCAGGGAGTGCAAGTTCTACTCCGACGGCGCGACCACGGCCACCCAGCAGCGGGTTCGGCTGCAACCGCAGGTCACCGCCGTCGCGATTTCCGACGATGGCCGGTTCGACACCATGCGGACGCTGGCCCCGCCGGTCGGCCGGGGCTATGAGTTCCTCACCGGCCGCGGCTGGGACTTCGCCGCCGAGCTGACCGAACTGCCCGACTTGCTCGCGGCCAAGATGGCGGCCCCCTCGGTCGAGCCGGGCCACTACGACCTCGTCATCGACCCGTCCAACCTCTGGCTCACCATCCACGAGTCGATCGGGCACGCCACCGAGCTCGACCGGGCGCTGGGCTACGAAGCCGCCTACGCTGGCACGTCGTTCGCCACCCCGGACAAGCTCGGCCGCCTGCAGTACGGGTCCGATGTCATGCACGTCACCGGCGACCGCACCGCCGAGCACGGCCTGGCCACCATCGGCTACGACGACGAGGGCGTGGCCGCGCAGTCCTGGAACCTGATCAGTGGCGGCATCCTGGCCGGCTACCAGCTCGACCGGCGGATGGCGCAGCTCAAGGGCTTCGGGCGGTCGAACGGGTGCGCGTTCTCCGACGGGCCTGGCCACATGCCGCTGCAGCGGATGGCGAACGTATCACTGCAGCCGGCGCCCGGCGGCCCCTCCACCGCGGACCTCATCGCCGGGGTGGCACGCGGGATCTACATCCTGGGCGACAAGAGCTGGTCGATCGACATGCAGCGGTACAACTTCCAGTTCACCGGCCAGCGGTTCTTCAAAATCGAGAACGGGCGGCTGGCCGGGCAGCTCCGCGACGTGGCCTACCAGGCCACCACGACCGACTTCTGGGGCTCGATGGAGGCGGTCGGCGGCCCGCAGACCTACGTGCTCGGCGGCGCGTTCAACTGCGGCAAGGGCCAGCCCGGCCAGGTGGCGCCGGTCAGCCACGGCTGCCCGGCGGTCCTGATGCGCGGCGTCCGGATACTCAACACCGCGGAAGAGGGGGCATCATGAGCACCACCACCACCGGGATCTCCCCCGCGGAAACCGTCGAGCGCGCCCTGGCCGCCGCGCGGTCCGACGACTGCGTCGTGATCGCCGAGGAGACCTCGGCCGCCAACCTGCGCTGGGCGGGCAACACGCTCACCACCAACGGCGTGTCGCGCTCCCGCCAGCTCACCGTCATCGCCATCGACCGGCGCGGTGACGGCGCCGCGGCCGGCGTCGTGTCCCGGGCCGGCGTCCGGCCTGACCAGATCGAGGACGTGGTTCACGCGGCGGAGCACGCGGCCGCCGAGGCCGCTCCCGCCGAGGACGCGGGCGAGCTCATCGGGGCGGGACAGCCGGGCTCGTTCGGGGGAAATGAGGAAACGGGCAAGGTAGCCGGATCGGGGCAGGCCGGATCGTTCGGTATAAAAAATGGAGAACCCGGCTGGGACTCGCCGCCTGGCCACACCGAAATCGGCGTCCTGCGCGACTTCGCCGCCGCGCTCGGGCAGACGCTGCGCGCCGCCGGGGCGGCCGGGCGCACGCTGTACGGATTCGCCGAGCACGAGATGACCAGCACGTTCCTCGGCACCTCGGCCGGGCTGCGACGGCGGCACGACCAGCCGACCGGGCGGGTGGAGTTGAACGCCAAGTCCGCCGACATGGCGCGCTCGGCCTGGACGGGGGTGGCGACCCGCGACTTCACCGATGTGGACATCGACGGGCTCGACGCCGGGCTGACCGAGAGGCTCGGCTGGGCCGAGCGCGCCGTCTCGCTGCCTGCCGGGCGGTACGAGACGCTGCTGCCGCCCACCGCCGTGTCCGACCTGCTCACCTACCTCTACTGGTCGGCCGGGGCGAAGGAAGCGGCCGAAGGGCGGACGGTGTTCAGCAAGCCCGGCGGCGGGACGCGGATCGGCGAGCGACTGTCGCCGGTGCCCGTGACGCTGTCCAGCGACCCGCGGGCGCCCGGGCTGGCCTGCGCGCCGTTCGTGATCGCGCACGCGTCCGGGTCTGACTCCTCGGTATTCGACAACGGCCTCCCGCTGCACGCCACCTCGTGGATCCGTGACGGATCGCTGGCGGCCCTGGTCTCCTCACGGCATTCGGCGGCGGTGGCCAGGGTGCCGGTCACCCCCGCCATCGACAACCTGACCTTCGCCACCTCCGCCGCCGGGGCGCCGACGCTGGAGCAGATGATCGCCTCGACCGGACGCGGCCTGCTGCTCACCTGCCTGTGGTACATCCGCGAAGTCGACCCGCAGACGCTGCTGCTCACCGGGCTCACCAGGGACGGGGTCTACCTGGTGGAGAACGGCGAGGTAGTGGGCGCGGTGAACAACTTCAGGTTCAACGAGTCGCCGGTCGGGATGCTCGGACGGCTGCTCGAGGTAGGCGCCACGGTGCCGACCCTGCCGCGCGAGTGGGGTGACTACTTCAACCGGGCCGCGATGCCGCCGGTGCGGGTGGAGGGCTTCAACATGTCATCGGTGAGCCAGGCCAGCTGAATCCCCCGGACGGGGGACGCCCGGTTTTGGCGCCGAGGCATACGGTGGAAGCGTGAGGATGAGCCATTCGAGCCGGCGTTCGTCGGTCCACGTGGTGACGCAGGCCCGCCGGTCGCTGTCGGATGACATCGCCTACCGGCAGCGCAGGTACCTGCTGATGATGGGCGTCCGCGCGGTCTGCTTCGTAATAGCGGTGGTTCTGTTCCTCCATCACTTCGGCTGGCTGACCGCGATACCTGCGGTCGGCGCCATCTTCATTCCTTATTTCGCCGTCGTGTTCGCCAACGGTGGCCGGGAGCCGAACAACACCCGCGGCTTCATGGAGTACCACCCGAACGTGCCCGCCACCCGCGACTCCAGCACGCCCTCAGAAGCAAACGGGGGAAACGATCACCGCCCCGTCGGGCCGGGCTCGGACGATAACTAATCTGACAAGAGATTGGGCCTGCTCAGGCCCGTCCCGAGATCTGGTTGTAATTGGGTCTTGACACACTAGGGGGTGTTTCCGTGTACGATTCATATCGATGCTCTGGTCCCCCGTCGGAGCATCACTGCCGGCGTTCCGGGCCCCCGTCGGAACGCCGATGATCGCGACGCCGGGTGGTTTGCCCCCGTAGCCACCCGGCGTCGCCCCATACTCGCCGCCTTCCAGGCGGCTTCGCGGGGGCTCGCAGTGCTTTTCCGGGGGGACGACCCCCCGGACCCCCCGCGCGGCCCTAGCGCCGTGGGTGGGGCTGGCTGTGGGCCCAGTTCCCTTCTGGGGCTGGTTCCCTGGTGGGGCTGGTTATCTTCTGGGGCTGGTTCCCTTCTGGGCCTGGTTCCCTGGTGGGGCTGGTTCCCTTCTGGGGCTGGTTCCCTGGTGGGGCTGGTTCCCTTCTGGGGCTGGTTCCCTGGTGGGGCTGATTTTCTTCTCCCTGGTGGGGGTCCTTTCTCCCGGGACGGGTTCCGTTGGGGGCTGGGTCTTCCGGGGAGGGTTCCGTTGGGGGGCTGGGGCCTTCGTGGCTGGGGCGGTCGGGGGTGAGGGTGGTCTGGCGCGGGGGGGTTCGGCGGGAGGCTCTGGCGATCTTGAACTGAGCCGTGGCGGTTCTGTGACCTCGGGGTCATCTCCGGTATCCCGCTGCCGTATCCGAGGGCGAAAATGCCTCCGAGTCCTGGACTAGGGCCGCCCTAGAACGGAATGGGCGGTTGGGGAGGTCACCGGGGCGGGCGTGAGGCTGGGGGACAACCTCACGCCGTCGGCGTGCCGAGGGGCGGGGATGGAGGGCTTCGGTATGAGGCGGGTTCTTGTCGCGGGTCTGTGCGAGAACTGCCTCGGGAGCGGCAAACTTCTCGGTGGTGCGCCATAGCTGCGATGTAGTTCTAGGCTCACCCGCGTGGGGCATGAGTGGGAAGGCTCGGGTTTTGACACGGGAGACGAGAGCAATCCGTAAAGTTTCTTCACTGAGCGGGGCGCGGGCGGCGGTTGCGTTGCGGGGCAAGGATTGTCGTCGCTTTCGTTATAGCGACGAGCAAACTGAGAACGATCAGCAGTTGCTTACTAAGCAATGGCCCGAATGCCGCATTGTATGCAATGTGATGTTCGGGTTATTCGGTCTTGCGGAACTCGGCTATGGCTATGCCGAGCATGGCCAGGCCCATCGCCGCGACGATAGCCAGCGATAGTCCCACTGGGACTAGCCAGCCGCCCCAGGTGACGCCGGGGCTGAGCGCGTTCAGCGCCAGCGGGCTGACGGCCAGGTGATCGAACACCGCGTGCCGCATCGGGTCGACGACGTAAGTGAGCGGGTCGATGCGGGTCAGCACGGTCAGCCAGGCCGGCAGCCCGTTCAGCGGGTACAGCGCGCCGGACAGGAAGAACAGCGGGAGCACGAACAGCTGGGTGAGCGCCATGAACGCCTGGATCTGCTTGATCCGCGCGGCCATCATCACGCCGAACGCGGTCAGCGTGAACGAGAGCAGCAGCAACTCCCCCACCAGGGTGAGCAGCAGCAGCGGGTCGTACGGGACATGGGCCACCCCGGCCAGGGCCAGGAAGATGAGGCCCTGGAAGGTGGCCACGGTCGCGCCGCCCAGGCACTTGCCGATTACGATGGCCCACCGCCGCACCGG